>Ga0207713_1002466_pt1 | contig 13449 bp, 10 predicted proteins | sample KBSS64metaG_FD_184404 | JGI IMG/M metagenome (GOLD analysis project Ga0207713, IMG submission 184404) | Switchgrass rhizosphere microbial communities from Kellogg Biological Station, Michigan, USA - KBS S6-4 metaG (SPAdes) (version 2) | ecosystem: Host-associated > Plants > Roots > Rhizosphere >...
CGCAGGCGTTCGAGCAACTGGTGCAAGGCGTTGAAACGGGTGGTGATGCCCATGAACTCGCTGTTCAGGCGACTGAGCCGACCGTTGCGCCGACGCATGTGCGGGTCTTCGAACACGGTCACGCTGCGCAGCCCTTCCAGCCCCACCGCTTCGGCGATGAAGCGCACGTTGCTGGCCTCGAACGCCTCCGGTTTGCTGCGCCCGCGCAGGCCGTCGGTGACGAACAGGGCGAACACACCGAAGCGCTGATACAAGGCGTTGCGCATCGCGGCACTGGCGGTCTGCGGCAGGATCGCGGCGCTGACCAGGGTCGAGCAGAGAATCCCCAGCGAGATTTCCAGCACCCGCCACACCGCCGCCATGAACGCGCCGTCAGGATGAGCGAGCGCCGGCAGGCCGACCATCGCCGCCGTGTAGCCGGCCAGCACAAAACCGTAGGCGCGAAAGTTGCGGCAACGGGCAGCACCGGCCGAACAGATGCCGACCCAGATCGCCAGCGAGCCGAGGAACAGTTCAGTGTTCTGGGCGAACAGTGAAATCAGCGTGACCATCATTGCCGACCCGGCCAGGGTGCCGAGAAAACGGTAGAAACTCTTGGCGAACACCTGGCCGCTCTGCGGCTGCATGACGATGAACACGGTGATCATCGCCGTGCGCGGCTGCGGCAGTTCCAGACGCATCGCCAGCCACAGGGTCAGGAACGCAGCGATCAACACCTTGAAGATGTAGACCCAGGTCACGCCGTCGCTGCGCGCCCAGTCGAAGAAACCCCGGCGCCATTCCAGGGAGTACAGCCAGCGTAAAGGTGCGGGCAAGGGAGTCATTTGGTCGTGCTCAAAAATTCAGTCGAACCGGAGAAACTGTGGGAGCGGGCTTGCTCGCGAATGCGCTGTGTCAGAAAACACATGGGCTGCCTGACACTCCCTCTTCGCGAGCAAGCCCGCTCCCACAGGGGTTGTGTGTTCAACGCAGGAGGGCCGGGGTTTTCGGTGCCTGGGTTTGTTGTGCCGTCGGCACGTCTTTACCCGCGCCAAGGCCACCGCCCAAGGCCGTCACCAGTTCTGCGTGGGCACTCAATCGCGCCGCCTGCACTTGCTGCTGAACCTGCTGCTGTTTGAACAGCAAGGTCTGCGCATTGAGCACGTTGAGGTAATCGGTGAGCCCGCGCTGGTAGGCGATCATCGCGATGTCGTAGGTCTTCTGCGCCGTGGCCACGGATTCGGCGGCGAATGTCTGCTGCTTGTCCATCGACTCGCGGCGGATCAACTGATCCGAGATGTTCTTCAGCGCATTGACCAGGGTCTGGTTGTAATGCGCGACGGCGATGTCATAACCCGCCGACGCTTCGCCGAGCTCCGCACGCAGTCGCCCGCCGTCAAAGATCGGCAGCGAGATCGCCGGCCCGACGTTGTAGTTGAGCTTCTTGCCAGTCAGGAACTCTAGCGCCCCGCCGCCGGTGGCCATGTAGCCGAGGCTGCCGACCAGATCGACGTTGGGGTAGAACCCGGCATGCGCCACATCGATCCCGCGCGCCTGCGCCGCCACTTGCCAGCGACTGGCGACCACGTCCGGACGCTGGCCGAGCAGTTCGGCGGGCAGTGCCGACGGCAGTTTGAGCGCCGCGCCAAGGGACAGGGTCGGCCGCTGCAATTGCGTCCCGGCGCCCGGCCCCTTGCCGGCCAGTGCGGCGATCTGGTTGCGGCTCAGGGCGATTTCTTCGTCCAGCGCATCCAGTTGCCGATGGGTTTCCGGCAGCGGGGTTTCGGCCTGGCTGACTTCGAAGTGGGTGCCGATCCCGCCGTCCAGGCGTTTCTGCGCCAGCTCGAGAATCTGCTGTTGCTGCTTGAGCGTCGCCGCGACGATGTCGCGCTGGGCGTAATGCAGCGACAACTCGATGTAGGCGCGCACGATGTTGTTCTGCAATTCGAGTTGCGCCTGACGCGCCTCGGCCGCGCTCATGTGCGCCAGATCGACGGCCCGCTCGGTGCTGTTGCTTTCACGCCCCCAGAGGTCGAGGGCGTAACTGAAACCCAGCGCGGCGTTGTTGTCCCAGGTGGTGCTGTTGGCCAGCTCACCGGGGCCGTAGAACTGGTCGGTCGGCCAGTTGTGGCGCTTGAGGGTCGACTCGCCACTGATCTGCAACGATTCGGCGGCTTCGGCGACACCGGCCATGGACCGGGCCTGACGCACGCGGGCGGTGGCCATGGCCAGGGTCGGGCTGCCCTGCACGGCGAGGTCGATCCAATGGTTGAGTTGCGGGTCACCGTAGGCTTGCCACCATTGGGCGGTGGGCCAGTTTGCGTCACGGGCGGCGTGGGCGATGGCCTCGTCGGTGGCCAGTTCATTGGCCTCCAGAGCCTTGCCCTGTGGGGCAATTCCTCCGGTTCCAATGCAGCCGCCAAGACCTAACGAAAAAGCCAGAACACTGAGCGGCAAAAGCGCTCTGTTGATGCGACGCGGCACTGCTGCGAATTCCTGAGGTGGGGAGATGTTTCGAGGTGGGCGCAATTCTAGGGGGCGCCCTGAACGGCGATAAGCTGGGTTTTCTGCGAATCTTTGTTACGGTTAACGAGATAATCCTTAAGTCTGGGGTCTCAGACCCTGAAACTTCGTGTCACAATTTGCCATCTCCCTTGAGAGCACCCCATGGACACTTTGCAAAACATGCGCGCCTTCAGTTGTGTGGCCGAAGCCGGCAGCTTCACCGCCGCCGCCGTGCAGCTCGATACCACCACCGCCAACGTCTCGCGCGCGGTCTCCAACCTTGAGGCCCACCTGCAAACCCGCTTGCTCAATCGCACGACCCGCCGCATCGCGCTCACCGAAGCCGGCAAGCGCTACCTGCTGCGCTGCGAGCAGATCCTCGCCTACGTCGAAGAGGCAGAAGCCGAAGCCAGCGAGGCCCACGCCCGCCCGGCCGGACAATTGAAAGTGCACACCATGACCGGCATCGGCCAGCACTTCGTGATCGACGCCATCGCCCGCTATCGCAAGACCCATCCGGACGTGACCTTCGACCTGACCATGGCCAACCGCGTGCCGGACCTGCTCGACGAAGGCTACGACGTGTCCATCGTCCTCGCTCGCGAGCTGCCGGACTCGGGCTTCGTCTCGCAACGCCTGGGCATCACCTACAGCATCGTCTGCGCCTCCCCGGCCTACGTGAAAGCCAACGGCTGCGCACAAAAACCCAGCGACCTGCTGAACCACGCCTGCCTGCGCCTGGTGAGCCCGGTGATCCCCCTGGAAAAATGGGCCTTCGACGGCCCGGACGGTCAGGAAGTGGTCACTATCAACAGCTCCCCTTTCCTGGTGAACTCCGCCGACGCGATGAAAAGCGCGATCACCAGTGGGATGGGAGTCGGCGTGTTACCGGTGTACGCCGCGATTGAAGGCTTGCGCAACGGCTCGTTGGTGCGGGTGATGCCGAACTACCGCTCGCAGGAACTGAACCTGTACGCGATCTACCCGTCGCGGCAGTACCTGGATGCGAAGATCAAGACCTGGGTTGAATACCTGCGTGGTTCGCTGCCGGAGATATTGGCGGGGCATCAGGCGGAACTGGCGGCTTATGAGATGAGTGGGAGTCTGGCGGGGGTTCGGGTGGCTAATTGAGTTGGCCGGCCTGTAAATAGGGTGATGCTGAGGGCCCCCCTCACCCTAACCCTCTCCCGGAGGGAGAGGGGACTGACCGAGTTGTTTGCAAGAGGTACGCCGACGTGACATACCGAGGTGAATTCGGATTTCAAGATCCACGCAACTCGACTCATGCTTCCACATCCACATCCACATCCACATCCACATCCACATCAGCTTCCACTTCTACTTCCACAGCTTTTGCCACATCTGCTTCCGCTTCCGCTTCCACCACTCAACACGATGAGCGTTAGCTCGAGTAAAGCTTTTGACGTGCCGGCCCCATCGGAAGGCTGAGTGGAGGGAATCATCCGGGGGTGGGAGCGCAGCGACCGTGCGGCGCAGCCGCATGCATCGAGAGGAGGTGCAGCGAAGCAAACCGTAGGCGATGCCCCCGGATGAATCCCGGAACGAAGGAACACCGAGCCAAAGCGAGGTGCCGAACGCCGGGGCCAAGCCTTTTGCTTACTTTTTGGCGTTTGAAAAAGTGAGCCGCTGTAAGAGCGGAACCGCCAGCCGCAACACCCGAAAAAACGGATATACACCCAAACCCCAGAAGCCTGGTCGGCCCAAAGGCCGCCAAGACAACCCCAAACAGAAAATGTTAGCTTGCTTGGCATCACACCAGCCGCCAAGCCCGAGCCAAATGCCAATGAAAAAAACAGTCCTGGCCTTCAGCCGCATCACCCCCCCCATGATCGAACGCCTGCAACAAGAGTTCGACGTCATCGTCCCCAACCCGAAAAACGGCGACATCAACGCCCAGTTCAACGAAGCCCTGCCCCACGCCCACGGCCTGATCGGCGTCGGCCGCAAACTCGGCAAGGCCCAACTGGAAAACGCCGCCAAACTCGAGGTGGTCTCCAGCGTCTCCGTCGGCTACGACAACTACGACCTCGCCTATTTCAACGAACGCGGGATCATGCTCACCAACACCCCTGACGTGCTCACCGAAAGCACCGCCGACCTGGCCTTCGCCCTGATCATGAGCAGCGCCCGCCGCGTCGCCGAACTCGACGCCTGGACCAAGGCCGGCCAATGGCAGGCCAGCGTCGGCGCACCGCTGTTCGGTTGCGACGTGCACGGCAAGACCCTGGGCATCGTCGGCATGGGCAACATCGGCGCTGCCGTCGCCCGTCGCGGCCGCTTCGGCTTCAACATGCCGATCCTCTACAGCGGCAACAGCCGCAAGACCGAACTCGAACAGCAGCTCGGTGCACAATTTCGCAGCCTTGACCAACTGCTGGCCGAGGCCGACTTCGTTTGTCTGGTGGTGCCGCTCAGCGACAAGACCCGCCACCTGATCAGCCATCGCGAACTGGCGCTGATGAAGCTGGATGCGATTCTGGTGAACATCTCCCGTGGCCCGGTCGTCGACGAGCCGGCACTGATCGAGGCATTGCAGAACAACCGGATTCGCGGTGCCGGTCTGGACGTTTACGAGAAGGAACCGCTGGCCGAATCACCGCTGTTTCAGCTGAAAAACGCCGTGACCCTGCCGCACATCGGCTCGGCCACTCACGAAACCCGCGAAGCCATGGCCAATCGTGCCCTGGCCAACCTGCGCAGTGCCCTGCTCGGCGAGCGTCCGCAGGATCTGGTGAACCCGCAGGTCTGGCGCGGATAAACAAGTCGGGCAAGTACTGTAAAGTGCTTGCCCGTTCAACTTTCAGCCAATACATACTTTGCAAATCAACACGCCAACGAAATAAACCATCCCGCTATAAACTTTCCCGGCTTTATCCAATACAAAGATAAACACACCGGAGAATAGTAACCGTGAGAATTTCCAATACCGATCAATTAATTCGTTACAGCAAAGTCTGCCTGATGGCTTACATCAGCTTCTTTGGACTACTGGTGATGTACGGAAACGTGACCGACTACTCGGCAAACTATGAGTACGTCGGACACATCCTGAGCATGGATACGACACAGATCAACGAGAACATACGTTACAGGGCGATTGAATCGCCGATGATGCACCACCGGATCTATTGGTTCATCATCACCACGGAAGCGATCTACACCGCTTACTGCCTGCTCGGTACTTATTATCTCTACCGCAAAGTCAACGAGTCCGCGGCTGTCTTTCACGAGGCAAAAAGGTTCTCGATCATTGGCTTGCTGATTGCGATCTTCACCTATTATGTTTGCCTGCAAACCATCGGTGTTGAATGGTTCGACATGGACACTTCACAAGTATGGAATGCGAAAGACTGGGCACGGCACATTGTCGATTTCATGTTACCGGTACTGATTTTCATAACATTGAAAAACGAGCGTTGAATAATCAACGTTCAAGATTCAATCAATCTCAGGCCAACTTTCCATGCTTCGCCACAACCGCAACTTCGGGTTTACGAAACACCAGCACATTCCCCAGCATCACCAATACCAGCCCCGCCAATGCCGGTGCCGTCCATTGATAGCCTTCGGCGAAGGCCGAGACATTCAGCGCCACCACCGGGAACAGCACCGTGCAGTAGGCGGCGCGCTCCGGGCCCATGCGGCCGACCAACGTCAAGTAGGCGGTGAAGCCGATCACCGATCCCGGAATCACCAGATATAGAAGCGCGCCAATGTAGCGCGACGTCCACTCCATCTCGAATGGAATGCCCTTGACCAAGCACCACACCGAGAGCATCGCCGCACCGTAGGCCATGCCCCAGGCATTGGTGGTCAGCGGCTTGAGACCGGCCTTCTGTTGCAGGCTCGATAACATGTTGCCCGCCGAGAAACACAAGGTGCCGCAGAGCGCCAAGCCAAGACCGAGCAGGGTTTGCGGACTGGCGTGATGCCCGGCCAGCTCCGGCCAGAACAACAGGCCCAGGCCAGACAGCCCCAGCGCCCCGCCCATCAGCACATTGCGCGCAATGCGTTGGCCGAAGAACACCCGCGCATTCAGCGCGTTCCACAACGTCGCCGTGGAAAACACCACCGCCACCAGACCGCTGGGGATCCATTGGCTGGCAGTCAGGAAACACATGAAGTTGACGCAGAACAGGCACAACCCCTGCGCCACACAGATCAGATGCCCGCGCCGGTTCATCGGTTGCAGCCGACGGCTGAGCAGCAACAGCGCAAACAACACCAGCGCCGCGAGACCAAAGCGGTAGACGATCGACACCGGAATCGCCACCACGCCCAGTTGCCACTTCAAGGCTATCCAGGTGGTGCCCCAGATCAGCACGGTCAACAAATACAACGACAGGTTCATGGCAGACACTCCTCGATTGGGTTTCAGTGTCCGCCTGCGCCTTCACCCCTCGCTTGCATAAACTTGCGCTTTTGTCGGCGTGCAGGCTGGCAGCGCAACATCTACGGAGTAGGATGCAAGGCGTTGAAGAGAACCGACCATGGCCGCCATCGATACCCTGCAAGTCTTTCAAGCCTTGAACAGCTCGCCCAACGCATGCCTTGTGCGCAGCGCCGAGCTGGGGGACGGCCTGTCCGCAGCCTTGTGGACCAACCACCACGACGCCCGCGACTATGACGCGCCGAGCCATCACACGCTCTCCTGCTACATCGCTGGCGGCACCGGCACGTTCCGCCGTGGCGCCCCCGGAAACAAAGGCAGTCCGGACAAGTTGTGCATCCTGCCAGCCGACCACGAGTCGGGGTGGGTGATCAATGGCGACATTCGCCTGGCCCACCTGTATTTCAGCGCCGAACAATTTGCCTTGGGTTGCGTCACGCTGCTGGATCGCGAGCCCCGGGAAATGCAGCTGCGCGAACAGACTTTTCTGGAAGATCCGCAACAGGCCCGACGGTTTCGCCAGTTACTCACTCTCAATTGGGACGAGCCTGGCGAGCGTCTGCTGACCAGCAGCCTGGCCCACGAACTGATCAGCCAAACCTTGTTGAGCCAGGTCGGCGTACGCCACGGCTTGCGCCTCAAGGGCGGGCTGGCGCCGCATCAGCGCCGGCAACTGGTGGAGTTCATCGACAGCCAACTGGCCGAGCCGATCAGTCTCGGGCAACTGGCGGGGTTGTGTGCGTTGTCGGAATACCACTTCGCGCGGATGTTCCGGGTGAGCTTCGGACTGCCGCCACATCAGTATGTGCTGGCGCGGCGTTTGAGTCGGGCGCGGGAGTTGTTGCGGGGCACGGCGTTGCCGCTGGGGGATATTGCCCTGGCGTGCGGATTTGCCAGTGCCAGCCACTTCACCAACCGCTTTCGCCAGGTGCTGGGTGGAACGCCCGGCGAGTATCGCCAGGCGTTTTTGCGCTGATCAGAACTCCAGCGTGCTCGACAACGAAATCTGCCGCGAATCGCCCATCGACACGAAGAAACGGCTCGCCGCCGAGGTGTAGTAGGTGCGATCGAACAGGTTCTTCACGTTGAGCTGGAACTTGACCTTCTGCCCCTCGACCCGGGTGTCGTACGTGGCGAACGCATCGGCCACGGTGTAGCTCGGCAGATCGAAATCGTTGACCGCGTTACCCGCTCGTTCACCGACATAGCGCGCGCCGGCGCCGACCCGAAGTTGATCACCACCGATCACGCTGCCGAAGTCGTAGACCGCCGACAGCGAGCCGGTATTTTTCGCCACGTTCTGCAGCCTGTTGCCTTTGTAGTCCGGATCTTCCGTAACCTCGGCGTCGGTATAGGCGTAGCTGCCGATCATGCTCCAGCGGTCGCTGAGCTGGCCGGTCAGGTCCACTTCCAGACCCCGGGAACGCACTTCGCCGGCGGCGCTGTAAATCGTCGTCGGGCCTTCGGAATTGGCCACCAGCACGTTGCGTTTCTTGATGTCGAACAGGGCGATATTGCCGGTGACACGCCCCGGAATGTCGAGGCGTGCGCCCAGCTCCCAGGACTTGGCTTCTTCCGGCGCAATGCTGCCGTCGAGCACGGTACTGCTGCCGCTCAGCGGAGCGATGGTCGAGTTGGGTTTGAACGATTCGGTGTAGCTGCCGTAGAACGACAACGCGTCGGTATAGCGATACACCAGACCCGCGCGCGGCACCCACTTCTGGCCGTTGCTGTCGGTGTTGGCCTTGAACGGCACGCCTTTGCCGGCGTACTGGTCGTATTCCTGGAAACGCCCGCCGGCCACCAGAATCCACTGGTCGTTGAGGTGGATCGAGTCCTGCAGGAACACCGAATCGCTGCGCAGTTCGTCGGTCTGCGCACTGTCCGCCGGGCTGACGGTGGTGCCTTCGACCTCACGACCGTACACCGGATTGACGTAACTGAAGGTGCTCAGGCTTTTCTGGCGGATCAGGTCGGCACGGTAGATCTTGCGGTACTCGTCGTCGACGCCGAACACCAGGTCATGCTGCATACCCAGCACGTTGACCTTGCCTTCAAGGCTGGCGGTGGTGAAACGGTCGGTGCTGATCGCGCCCTGGGTGCCGTCCATGCTGCGGGTCAGGGTGCCTTTTTTGGTGTCGATCGCGGTATCGCGGACCTGGCTGGCGTCGTAGGTTTCGCGGTTCCAGCTGTAGCCGAAATGGGCTTTCCAGTCGTCGTTGAGTTCGTGATCGGCCTCGAAGTGATAGAGATCCGAGCGCCCTTCCATGTCGTTGAATTTCTCGTCGAGACGCTCGTTGCGCGAGATGTCCAGCGGATGGTTGGTGCGTGGATCGATCAGGGTTCCACGATCGAATGGGGTCAGGAATTCACGGTGCTCGTAAGCGAACAACAGCTTGGTGCGCTCGCCGTACCAGGCCAGCGACGGTGCGATCAGGGTTTCGCGATGAGTGCCGAAGTTGCGCCAGTAATCCTCGTCTTCGTGGTCCAGCACCATGCGATAAGCGAGGCCGGAATCCCCCAGCGCACCGGTGCTGTCGAAGGAGCCGCCGCTGCCATTCTTGCCGTCGCCGTAGGTTGAGCCGCGCAGGGTCAGCGCGTTGTACTGGGTCAGCTCAGGCTTCTTGCTGACCATGTTGACCACGCCGCCCGGGTCCTGAATCCCGTAGAGCAGCGAGGCCGGGCCCTTGAGCACTTCGACGCGATCCACGGTCGCGTTCATGCCACGGCCCTGCACCACTGGCATGCCGTCGCGCATGATCGAGCCGTTGCGGTTATCGCCAAAACCGCGGGTCATCACCGAATCCTGGGTGCTGCCCAAGGTGTTGCCCTGGGTGATGCCGCTGACGTTGGCCAGTGCATCATCAAGATTGCGCGGAGCCTGATCGCGAATGACCTGAGCCGGAATCACGTTGACGGTCTGGGGGATTTCCTGAAGCGAAGCGGAAGAGCGCATCACCGAACTGGTTTCCGGTGGCTGGTAGCTCATCGGCTGGTCGACCACCGAGGTGATATTCGTCGCGCCGAGGTTCAACGCGCCTGCGGTCGGTTGCGGTTCGAGCGCCAGGGTATGGCTGTCGGTGCGGCGGAAGGTCAGGCCGGAGCCGGTGAGCAGACGTTGCAGCGCCTGCTCGGCACTCATCTGGCCGTTGATCGCCGGAGCGGTCAGACCATATGGCGCTTCATCGGTATAGACCACGCTCTGCCCGGTGACACGACTGAAATCACTCAGGGCCTGAGGCAACGGCTTGGCAGCCAGGGAAAAACTGAATTGCTTTTGCGGCTGGCTGCTGACGGATTCAGCGGCCAGCGCCACGCTCAGCGGCAACAGGGCCAATGCCGAAAAACTCAAGGCTGAAACGCCCAACCACTGTTTGACCGAACCCGATTTTGCCCTGGACTTCATTGCTCATGACCTGTGTAGAACCGCAACGGATGCGAATGACTCGCAGTTTCAGTCACTACACGGATGGCGGTCGGGTTTACCTCACCACAAAGTTGAAAATATTTTCAGCGCAGGATGATCAGCTTGCCCAACACCTGATGCTGCTCGAATCCCAGAACCCCTTGCAGCGAATTCAGCACGGCTTGCGGATCCTTGCTCGGAAAGCTGCCGCTGACCTTGCGCGCCCCCAGTTCGTCGTTGAGCAACACGATCCGTCCGGGGTAATAACGCCGCAGATCCTGCACCACATCGGCCAGTGTCGACTTGTAGTAAGTCAGCCAGCCCTGGCGCCACGCCAGTTGCGCTTCGCTGTCCACGGCGTGCAGTTTTGCGGCAGTGCCTGCGCCGTATGCCACTTGCTGGCCGGCGGTGAGAATCTGCTGCTCGGCATCACGCGCCGCCGTCACGCCGACGCGCCCTGACAGCACAGTGACTTGTGCGCCATGAGGTTGCAGGCGCACTTCGAACTGCGTGCCCAACACCCGCGCCTGGCCCTTTTCGGCCTCGACCACAAAGGGATCACCCGTGTGAGTCACGCTGAAAAATCCGGCCCCTCGGCGCAATTGCACATGCCGCTCGCCATGACTGAAATCCACGGCGATGGCACTGTCCGCATCCAGCGTGACCTGCGACTGATCGGCCAAGGTCACGGTGCGGATCTCGCCGGGTGCCGACACGTAATCGGCGCCCAGATCATCGATCCAGCGCTGCGGCTGCCAACCACTGCCGAGGCTGATCATCAACAGCAGGCAGGCCGCCATGGCCAGCGCGCCGGCCCAGCGTCGAAGCGATGCACGGCGCGGTCGATCCATCGCGTTGAGCAAACCCTGCAACGCCAGTGCGTCTTCATCGGCCAGGGTGCGCGCCGGTCCTTCGCTCAACTCCCACACCACTTGCGCCTGGGCGTAGGCCTCGGCGTGAGCCGGATCGGCATGCAGCCATTGACTGAAGGTCAGTTGATCGCCGGTGCTGGGGCGGTCGTGCAACAGGCTCAACCAGGCAAAAGCGGCCTGTTCCTGCGCGGGCGTCGGGATGACTCGGTCGGAGTTGTTCACGGTGCTTTCCCTGGCGTGCGTGGCGCGGGTTCGCGCAGGCTGGCCTTGCAGGCATCGAGGGCGCGCATCATATGTTTTTCCACAGCACTTTGGGACAGGCCCATGGCCTTGGCGATCTCGGCGTACTTGCGCCCGTGGATGCGATTGAGCAAAAAGATCTGCCGCGTGCGCTCGGGCAAGGCGCGCAAGGCCGCTTCGACGTGGCGCAAATCGTTGCCCGCTTCGAGCGCCGCCTGCGGTTCGCTGGCGCTGCTGTCCGGCTCGTCCGGTTGCCAGCCTTCGTTGACCCGCACCCGAGCGCCTTCGCTGCGCAAATGATCGATGGCGATGTTGCCGGCGCAACGCAACAGGTAGGTGCTGAGTTCTTCGACCTGTACCAGCGGCCGCCGCCAGAATCGCAGAAACAGATCCTGCACCAGATCCGCCGCCGTCGCCCGGCAACCGACGCGCCGGCTCACCAGCGCTTCCATCTGCGAACGCTGGGACAGGAACACCTGAAGAAAATGCGCACGGGCGCCGTGGGGTTCGTCGTCGCGGTGCTCGGGAGGATGGCCGATCAGCATGTCAGTTCAAGGCCCATGCAGCGACCGGGCTGGCGAGCAGGCTCAGTCCGGCCATGGTCAAGGCCAGGCGTGGGCGATAGGGCAACAACAGCACCAACGTCAGCGCACTGAGCATCAACACTGCGCACCAGTCGACCAGACCAAAACTCCAGCCCTTCATGGCAACCGCCGCCCACAGCGACAGCCCCAGCAACAGCCAGCCTGCGAGTTTCAAACCTTGTCGACGGCGGGTCGAAGGTTTTTGACCCAGCAGCTCTTCGTGATGCCGAGGCATCGCCAGGCACAGCGCCGTGAAAGCGCAATAACAGAGCAACAGCGGCAGCAGCATTCAGTTCGCCCCTTGCTCAAGGGTGATCGGCCGGGCGTTTTGGCGGGCTGGTTTTTTCACGCTGACAGTGTGTCCGGCGCGCTGCATTTTCCGCGCGGCCCAGGCGAGGAAGAGACCGCTGCCCAGACACGTCAGGTCGAAACCGGCCAGGGCCCAGTCACCTTCGGGCACTGTTACGCCGAGGTGGTAAGGGGAGGTCAAACCGTTAAGAAGCGGAACCGCGATAAACAGTGCAGCCCCCAGCGACAGCTGTTCGACCCAGGCCTTGCGCCCCGGACGCAACATCGCGTGCACCACGCTCAAGCCCCAGGCGATGAAAAACGCGTTCACTTCCCAGTCGGCACGCCCGGCCAGATTCACCGGCAGCAGACGATTGGCCCATAAGAACACGGCGACCGCCGCCACCAGCCCGGCCATGCTGGCAATGTTCAGCACTTGCACCAGCCGCAACTCGAAGGGCATCACACCGCTTTTGGCATGTTTGAGCTGACGCTTGCCGAGCCAGATCACCAGCCCGGTGCCGATCATCGCCGTGCCCGCCAGACCACAGATGAAATACAGCCAGCGCAGCACCGGTCCGGCAAAGTGGCCCATGTGCAAACCGTAGAAACTGCCAGCAACCGCCATCGCCATCGGCTGATCGGGCGTTGTGCCGATGACTTGTCCGCTGACACCGCTGAAGGTCACGGCGCTGCCGGAATCATTCACCACTCGGTCGGAACCCGCACGGGACATCACCACCGAGGCATTGGCATCGCCCGGATTGTTCACACTGATACGCCCGACATGTCCACCCGACCATTGCTCGCTGGCCGCAAGCAACAGGGGCGCCAGCGGTGCCAGTGTCGCCGGTTGATTGGCCCGTTCAGGAACGCTGGATTCGGGAAAAACCTCGTCGTAAAACGCTCGAACGTTGTTGCCGTACGAAGCCAGGATGCTCGCCGGCATCACCATCGACATGAAGATCACCAGACTGCTGTAGGTGATCATCAGATGAAACGGCAACACCAGCACAGCCACCGCGTTGTGCCCGTCGAGCCACGAACGCTGGCCCTTGCGCGGGCGGAAGGTGAAGAAGTCCTTGAAGATTTTCTTGTGGGTGATGATCCCGGTGATCAGCGCGACGAACATCACCATCGCGGCGATGGTCGAGAGCCAGCGGC
>Ga0207713_1002467_pt1 | contig 13449 bp, 8 predicted proteins | sample KBSS64metaG_FD_184404 | JGI IMG/M metagenome (GOLD analysis project Ga0207713, IMG submission 184404) | Switchgrass rhizosphere microbial communities from Kellogg Biological Station, Michigan, USA - KBS S6-4 metaG (SPAdes) (version 2) | ecosystem: Host-associated > Plants > Roots > Rhizosphere >...
GCCCTTCGGGTTGCGGCAAATCGACCTTGCTCAACATCATTTCCGGCCTGCTCAGCCCCTCGCAAGGACATGTGCTGTTCGATGGCAAAGCGGTCAACGACCTGACCCCGGAGAAGCGCAACATCGCCCAGGTGTTCCAGTTCCCGGTGGTCTACGACACCATGACCGTGTTCGACAACCTGGCCTTCCCCCTGCGCAATCAGGGCATGGCCGAGGCGAAAGTGCACAGCAAGGTGCAGGAAATCGCCGAAGTCCTCGACCTGCAAAACCTGCTGAGCAAGAAAGCGCGCAACCTCACCGCCGACGAAAAACAGAAAGTCTCCATGGGCCGTGGCCTGGTGCGTGACGACGTCTCGGCGATCCTCTTTGACGAGCCGCTGACGGTGATCGACCCGCATCTGAAATGGAAGCTGCGACGCAAGCTCAAGCAGATCCACGAGCAGTTCAACATCACCATGGTCTACGTCACCCACGATCAGCTCGAAGCTTCGACCTTCGCCGACAAGATCGCGGTGATGTACGGCGGACAGATCGTGCAGTTCGGCACGCCCCGGGAATTGTTCGAGCGGCCGAGCCACACCTTTGTCGGCTACTTCATCGGCAGCCCGGGGATGAACCTGATCGAGGTGCAGCCGCAGCCGGGCGGGGTCGGTTTCGCTTCGACGCACTTGCCACTGTCCGACGCCTTGCAACGGCATATCGAACACGGTCAGTGGAAAAATCTGAAGGTCGGCATCCGCCCGGAGTTCATCCATGTCTGGGACGAGCCGTTTGACGAGGCGATGCAGGCGCGGGTGGTCCACGTCGAAGACCTCGGCACCTACAAGATCCTCACCCTCGACCTCGACGGCGCGCCGCTGAAGGTGCGTCTGGCCGAAGACAAACCGGTGCCGCAGGGCACGGCGTACATCAGTTTTCCGGCACAGTGGCTGATGGTCTATGCCGATGAGTTTCTGCTTGAAGCCGATGAAGAGGTGCAGCCATGAACAAGGTGCAGAACAACAAGGCCTGGTGGCTGGTGTTGCCGGTGTTCCTGCTGGTGGCGTTCAGTGCGGTGATCCCGATGATGACCGTGGTCAACTACTCGGTGCAGGACATCTTCGACCAGTCCAGCCGCTACTTCGTCGGTGCCGACTGGTACAAGCAGGTGCTGCTCGATCCGCGTCTGCATGACTCGTTGCTGCGCCAGTTCATCTACTCGGCCTGCGTGCTGCTGATCGAAATCCCGTTGGGTATCGCCGTCGCCCTGACCATGCCGACCAAGGGCCGCTGGTCGTCAGTGGTGCTGATCATCCTGGCGATTCCGCTGCTGATCCCGTGGAACGTGGTTGGCACCATCTGGCAGATCTTCGGCCGCGCCGACATTGGACTGCTCGGGTCGAGCCTGAATGCGCTGGGCATCAGCTACAACTACGCGGCCAACACCATGGACGCCTGGGTCACGGTGCTGGTGATGGACGTCTGGCACTGGACTTCGCTGGTGGCGCTGCTGTGTTTTTCCGGGCTGCGGGCGATTCCCGACGTGTATTACCAGGCGGCGCGGATCGACCGCGCCTCGGCGTGGGCAGTGTTCAGGCACATCCAGTTGCCCAAGCTGAAAAGCGTACTACTGATCGCGGTGATGCTGCGCTTCATGGACAGTTTCATGATTTACACCGAGCCGTTCGTGCTCACCGGCGGTGGGCCGGGCAATGCCACAACGTTCCTCAGTCAGACGCTGACGCAGATGGCGGTCGGCCAATTCGATCTGGGGCCGGCAGCGGCGTTTTCGCTGGTGTACTTCCTGATCATCCTGCTGGTTTCGTGGCTGTTCTACACCGCCATGACCCATTCCGACGCCAACCGCTGAGGGCCCGGCCATGAGCAAAAGAAAGCTTGTTCCGTTGCTGGTGTACATCCTGTTCCTGTTGGTGCCGATCTACTGGCTGTTGAACATGTCGTTCAAGAGCAACACCGAAATCCTCGGCGGGTTGACCCTGTTCCCCCAGGATTTCACCTGGCACAACTACAAGGTGATTTTCACCGACCCGAGCTGGTACACCGGTTATCTCAATTCGCTGTATTACGTCAGCCTGAACACGGTGATCTCGCTGAGTGTGGCGTTGCCGGCGGCCTATGCGTTTTCGCGCTATCGCTTCCTTGGCGACAAGCACCTGTTCTTCTGGCTGCTGACCAACCGCATGGCGCCACCGGCGGTGTTTCTGTTGCCGTTCTTTCAGTTGTATTCGTCGATTGGCCTGTTCGATACGCACATCGCTGTGGCCTTGGCGCATTGCCTGTTCAACGTGCCGCTGGCGGTGTGGATTCTGGAGGGCTTCATGTCTGGCGTGCCCAAGGAAATCGACGAAACCGCTTACATCGACGGCTACAGCTTTCCCAAGTTCTTCGTGAAGATTTTCATCCCGCTGATCGGCTCAGGCATCGGCGTCACGGCGTTCTTCTGCTTCATGTTTTCCTGGGTCGAACTGCTGCTGGCGCGCACGCTGACCTCGGTCAACGCCAAACCTATTGCCGCGGTGATGACACGCACGGTGTCGGCCTCGGGCATCGACTGGGGCGTGCTGGCGGCGGCGGGGGTGCTGACCATCCTGCCGGGCATGCTGGTGATCTGGTTTGTTCGCAACCACGTGGCCAAGGGCTTTGCCCTGGGTCGGGTCTGAGGAACGCATGATGGAATGGATGAGCTGGACCACCCCCACGGCGGGGTTCTTTATCGCCATCGGCCTGTTGCTGGTGGGCATGACCACCTGGGAATTGCGCTCGCCGAGCATCCTGCGGCGCGGTTTTCTGCCGATTGCCACCTCCCGTGGCGATCGCTTGTTCATCGGTCTTCTCGGCAGCGCCTACCTGCATCTGCTGGTAATCGGCGTCACCGACTGGAGCATCTGGGTAGCGTCCGCGCTGTCTCTGGTGTGGCTGTTGGTTGTGATGCGCTGGGGCTAGTCGAGTCGCTCGGCAATCCTGCTCCGTAACTCAAACTGGAGGTCTCTATGTTCGACAAAAACAATAAGCTGCGACATAGCATTTCATTGGCAGCCATGCTGGCACTCAGCGGTTTGAGCGCATCTGCCTGGGCCGATGCCTACGAAGACGCGGCGAAAAAATGGATCGGCAGTGAATTCAAGCCGTCGACCCTGACGGCCGATCAGCAGCTCGAAGAATTGAAGTGGTTCATCAAGGCCGCCGAGCCGTTTCGCGGCATGGAAATCAAAGTGGTTTCCGAGACCCTGACCACCCACGAATACGAGTCCAAGGTGCTGGCCAAGGCCTTCACCGAAATCACCGGGATCAAGCTCACCCACGACCTGCTGCAAGAAGGCGACGTGGTGGAAAAAATGCAGACGGTGATGCAGTCGGACAAGAACATCTACGACGGCTGGGTCAACGACTCGGACCTGATCGGTACGCACTTTCGCTACGGCAAAACCGAATCGATCACCGACCTGATGGCCAACGAAGGCAAGAACTTCACCTCGCCGACCCTCGACATCAAGGACTTCATCGGCATCTCGTTCACCACCGCGCCGGATGGCAAGATCTATCAATTGCCCGATCAGCAGTTCGCCAACCTGTACTGGTTCCGCGCCGACTGGTTCGAACGCGCCGATCTGAAAGCCAAATTCAAGGAAAAGTACGGCTACGAATTGGGCGTGCCGGTGAACTGGTCGGCCTATGAAGACATCGCCAAATTCTTCAGCGAAGACGTCAAGGAAATCGACGGTAAACGCGTCTACGGTCACATGGACTACGGCAAGAAAGACCCGTCGCTGGGCTGGCGCTTCACCGATGCCTGGTTCTCCATGGCCGGTGGCGGCGACAAGGGTTTGCCCAACGGTCTGCCGGTGGACGAGTGGGGGATTCGCGTCGAGGACTGCCACCCGGTCGGTTCCAGCGTGACCCGCGGCGGCGACACCAACGGCCCGGCGGCGGTGTTCGCCACGCAGAAATACGTCGACTGGCTCAAGGCCTACGCGCCACCGGAAGCGGCGGGCATGACCTTCTCCGAGTCCGGCCCGGTGCCGTCCCAAGGCAACATCGCCCAGCAGATCTTCTGGTACACCGCGTTCACCGCCGACATGACCAAACCGGGCCTGCCGGTGGTCAACGCCGACGGCACGCCGAAATGGCGCATGGCGCCGTCGCCGCGCGGGCCGTATTGGGAAGAGGGCATGAAGCTCGGCTATCAGGACGTGGGTTCGTGGACATTCATGAAATCCACGCCTGAGAAACAGAAGCTCGCGGCGTGGCTGTACGCGCAGTTCGTCACCTCGAAAACCGTGTCGCTGAAGAAAACCATCGTCGGCCTGACGCCGATCCGCGAGTCGGACATCAACTCGCAGGCGATGACCGATCTGGCGCCGAAACTCGGTGGCCTGGTCGAGTTCTACCGCAGCCCGGCCCGCGTGCAATGGACCCCGACCGGCACCAACGTGCCGGACTATCCGCGTCTGGCGCAATTGTGGTGGAGCCACATCGCCGAAGCGGCCAGCGGCGAGAAGACCCCGCAGCAAGCGCTGGACGGTCTGGCCAAGGATCAGGACGCAATCATGACCCGCCTCGAACGCTCCAAGGCGCAAGCAGTATGCGCCCCGAAAATGAACCCGGAGCGCGACGCACAGTACTGGTTCGACCAGCCAGGCGCACCGAAACCGAAACTGGCCAACGAGAAGCCGAAGGGCGAGACCGTGAGCTACAACGAACTGCTGAAATCGTGGGCGGATGCGCGCAAGTGATGGTTGATGTGTGAAAGGCAAACGGCACCGTAAGGTGCCGTTTGTTTTGTTGCCTGATCTACCGTAATCGCTTGCAGGCAAGCTCCCACAGGTTTCAGTGGTGTCCACAAAACCCAAAAACACCCCGACCCTCTGTAGGAGCTGCCGCAGGCTGCGATCTTTTGATCCTGATCTTCAAAGGCCAAAGCAAAAGATCGCAGCCTGCGGCAGCTACTACAGGGACATCGGTCAATGCCAGCTTCATGCTTGAGTTTCTTCAAAGGTATCAAGCATGGCGTCAGGCAATGGCGAATCGAAATCTTCAGGCAGCACCAACTTGCCTTTCATAGCGCCAATTCGTGGTGTGCCGGTTTTTCCTGTGTGAGCGAGAAGGCGCTGCGCCCGACCTTGGACTGCCAGAGTCTCGATTTCTGCAACCGACTCACAAAACATGTCTCTCATAGTGCCCTCCATCGTTCTTCTACCTGCAAAGACCTTCACCATAGAACTACCCACTCAAGGCTGGCTGTAGGACGAGGCGGATGTTAGGGCGGGAGCTTTCGGAGTTTGTGCGGAGACGAGAGCGTATCGGTAAAAAATCGTACAAAACTTCCGATTCCCATTCTGACATTCAACATGGATATCGCCTGATCCGACGCTTTCGCGAGCAGGCTCACTCCCACAGGTTTTGGCGGCGTCCACACATTTTGTGAATGACTACTGTCCCTGTGGGAGCGAGCTTGCTCGCGAAGGCTCAGTAACGGGCAGTGCAGATGTTGAAGGTCCCACCGCCATCGTGAGCAGGCGAAGGCCTACAGGTTTCAGTGGTGTTCACAAAACCTGAGTACCCCGCAAATCACTGTGGGAGCTTGCCTGCAAGCGATGGGGCCATGGGGGTCGCCGCGGGAAAACCGAGGCGGAATACGGTCATGACACCTGGCAAGCTCTTCACCTCCGCCACGCCCTGATGCAGGCTCATGATCGAGCGCACGATTGCCAGTCCCAGCCCGGTGCTGCCCTGTGAGCGCGACCGGGCGCTGTCGACGCGGTAGAAGCGGTCGAACAGGTGCGGCAGGTGCTGCGCCTCGATGCCGGCGCCGGGATTGCTCACCAGCAGTGAAGCCTGCGTTGCGCCTTGCTCGATCAGCAAGGTGATGGTTTTACCGTTCGGGCAATGGCGCAGCGCGTTGGACAGCAGATTGGAAATCGCCCGCTGGATCATCAGCCGATCGCCCAACACTGATGCGCTGCCAACAACGTTCAAATGAATCTGCTTGTCCTGCGCCGCCAGCGAAAACATCTCCGCGACCTTCGCCGCTTCCGCCTCCAGCGGCACCGTTTCAAATGGCGCCAGTGCCGACGGATGACTGACCTGCGCCAGAAACAGCATGTCCGAAACAATCCGCGCCACGCGCTCCAGCTCTTCGGTGCAGGACACCAGCACATCCTGGTATTCCTCACTCGTGCGCTCGCGAGACAGCGTCACTTGGGCCTTGCCCATCAGGTTGTTGATCGGCGTGCGCAACTCATGCGCCAGGTCATCTGAGAACTGCGACAACTGCTGCACCCCGGCATCCAGCCGATGCAGCATGAAGTTGATGCCCTGCGCCAGTTCGCTCAACTCCTGCGGCATGTTCACCACCGACAGCCGATGCTCCAGATCCTGCGTCGAGACCCTCGCCGCCACTTTGCGAAACTCGCGCAGCGGCGCCAGTCCACGCTGCACCGCGCCCCACGCCGTCAGGCCGATGAACACCAGCAACAGCGGCAAGGCAATCAGCGTCGAGCGCAGATAGGCGCTGAGCAGCGCCTGATCGTGCGCGTTGTCCATCGACAACAGCACCGGCACGCTGCTGCCGTCCTTGAGCCGAATCAGCTTCGACGCGGTAAGGAACTTCGCACCCTCGTCATCGATGCTTTCGCTATAGGCCAATTGTTCGGTGGTGGTTCGCACTGCGCGCAATTCGGCGCGTGGATCCTTGAGTCCCGAGCCGGATTTGAGCAGCGGCGTACGCAGGTTCGAACGGTCATAAATCGTTAGCGTCAGGTTGTCATGGCCCATGACCTGATCAAGCAGAATGTGCGGCTTGCCACTGACTTCGTTGGCGTCGACATACAGCGACAGGCTGTGCTCCACCTGCGCCATCTTCTTTTGCAGGCTGTCGCGGGACAGTGCATTCAGCTCATGGGTCAGGGCGAAATAGGCAAGGATCGCCAGAAACACCACCAACAGCGCACCGAGAATACTCACCGTCAGACCGAGGCGCATCGACAGGCTGGCCGGCTTCATTCGCGGGCCTCCAGCACGTAGCCGACACCGCGCAGGGTGTGAATCAGCTTGTTGTCGAACGGGTCATCGATCTTCGCCCGCAAGCGCCGGATCGACACTTCGACCACGTTGGTGTCGCAGTCGAAATTCATGTCCCACACCAGCGAGATGATCTGCGTACGGGTCAGCACCTCGCCGGACTGGCGCATCAACAAGTGCAGCAGGGCGAATTCCTTGGTGGTCAGGTCGATGCGCTGCTTGCCACGAAAAGCCCGATGTCGGCCCGGATCCAGTTCCAGATCGGCGACTTTCAACACCTGCGGCACTGGTATGTTTTCGCTGCGGCGCATCAGGGTGCGGACCCGCGCCAGCAGTTCGGGAAACTCGAACGGCTTGACCAGATAGTCGTCTGCGCCCAGGTCCAGACCGCGAATCTTGTCCGCCAGCCGCCCGCGCGCGGTGAGCATCATCACCCGCGTCGAGTGGGTGCGGCGCAGTTGCTCCAGCACACCCCAGCCGTCCAGTTCCGGCAGGTTCACGTCGAGAATAATCAGGTCATAAGCCTGCTGTTGCGCCAGATGCAATCCATCGGCACCGGTGGCGGCGTGGTCAACGATATAACCACTTTCGGTCAAACCCTGATGCAAGTATTCGGCAGCTTTAAGCTCGTCCTCGACGACAAGGATTCGCATGATCTATCACCACTTTTATTTAAGGGATATTTAATTAAGGTGGCCGGGAAAGTTATGGTTTTTGTAAGGTCTTCCGGACGCTGTTCAATAACTGAATGACGAATACGGTAAAGGCTGTAGTGGCTACAGGGTCAATCTTGGGGCCTTTAAAACGGCCATCCGCGACAGCCTGTCGCAGCCTGAATGCGCCAGCAGACATGTATTGCATTCAGGCAAGTGCTGTTCGGCAGATAACTACCGAGTATTTGTTTCCATGTATTGCGGCAAAGCCGATTGCACTTCGCATCCTAGAACAAAACAACTTTGCTGAACCGTGGATAACGGATTTGTAATGTTCCAGTCACCTTGTCGATAAGTTCAAAACCCTAACGTGGCGGCATCGAAAAATCCTGAATTAAAGGAAGTCCTCCATTGCCCGGTTTAATCGAACTGACGGCGCGATCACGCCTGAACAAAACCGCCAGCGGCCTCTTGTTGCTGGCGAGCAGCAGCCTTGCCAGCGCATCGACCCTGACGCTGGATCAGGCGCTGCAAAGTGCCTTCGCCGGCAACCCCGATCTAGCCGCCGCGCAGTGGGAAATCGGCATTGCCGAGGGCGATCGCCAGCAGGCCGGGCTGATCCCCAATCCCGAGGTGTCGTGGGAGGCCGAAGACACCCGGCGCAACTCGCGCACCACCACGGTGATGCTCAGTCAGCCGATTGAACTGGGCGGCAAACGCGGCGCGCGCATCGATGTCGCCAGCCGCGCGCAGGACGCCGCCGGCATCGAGCTGGAGCGCAAGCGCAATGCCTTGCGCGCCGATGTGATTCAAGCGTTCAACAGCGCGCAAACCGCGCAGCAACGCGTGCAGCTGACGCGCCAGTCGCTGCAACTAGCCGAGCACGGCTTGCGCGTGGCCCAAGGGCGGATCGAGGCCGGTAAATCGTCGCCGGTCGAAGGCACGCGGGCGCAAGTGCAGCTCTCGGAAGTGCGCCTGGAGGTGAGCCGCGCCGAGCGCGATCAGGCCAACGCCTATCAGCAACTGGCGCAAGTCATGGGCGCGCCGTTACCGACCTCGACCAACGTCCAGGCCGCCACGCAAAGCCTCGCCACGCTGCCACCGCCCGGCCGTTTGCTCGAGCGTCTGAACCAGACCGCCGAGCTGCGTCTGGCGAAACTGCAGATCGATCAGCGCGAAGCCTCGTTGGGCCTGGAAAAGTCCCAGCGCATTCCCGATCTGACCGTGAGCATCGGCAGTCAGTACAGCGAAACCGAGCGCGAACGGGTCAACGTGGTCGGGCTGTCGATGCCGATTCCGCTGTTCAACCGCAATCAGGGCAACGTGCTCGCCGCCGCACGGCGCACCGATCAGGCGCGGGATCTGCGCAACGCCACCGAGTTGCGTTTGCGCACCGAAGTCCAGACCAGCCTTGAGCAATGGCAGACCGCCAACGGCGAAGTCAACGCGTTCAACCAGACCATCCTGCCCGCCGCACAAAGCGCAGTGGACAGCGCCACACGCGGTTTCGAAATGGGCAAGTTCGCTTTCCTCGATGTACTCGATGCCCAACGCACCCTGATCGCTGCGCGCAGCCAATACATCCAGGCCGTCAGCGAGGCGACCGACGCCCGTGTGCGCCTCGAACGGATCTTCGGCGACCTCAGCGTCAGCCCTTGAATTTCATTTTCAGACAACTGCGCGATGGCACGGCGCAGAGGAGTTTCCATGGATAAAAAACTGATGGTGGTCGCGGTGGCGACCTTGGCGCTGGGCATTGGCCTCGGTTCGATGTGGCCGGCCAATTCAAATATCGACGCGCATGCCGATGAGGCCTCCGAACACGCCGATCACGCCGAGGAGGGCGCTGCCGCCGAAGGCGAACATGCCGAAGAAGGCCACATCGAATTGAGCGCCGAGCAGATCGCCGCCGCAGGCATTCAACTGGCCGAGGCCCGGGCGCAAAGCATCAGTCTCGACTTGTCGTTTCCCGGCGAAGTGCGCTTCGACGAGGACCGCACGGCACACGTCGTGCCGCGCGTGCCGGGGGTGGTCGAGTCGGTGGCGGTCAACCTCGGGCAACCGGTGAAAAAGGGACAGTTGCTGGCGGTGATCGCCAGTCAGCAGATCTCCGATCAGCGCAGCGAACAGGCCGCCGCGCAACGTCGCCTGGCGTTGGCGCGCACCACCTACGAGCGCGAGAAGAAGCTGTGGCAGGACAAGATCTCCGCCGAACAGGATTTCCTCCAGGCCAAGCAGGCGTTGGAAGAGGCGGAAATCGCCATGAACAACGCCCGGCAAAAAATCAGCGTGCTCAGCGGCAGCGTGGTCACCACCGGCGGCAATCGCTACGAACTGCGCGCACCGTTCGATGGCGTGGTAGTGGAAAAACACCTGACGCCGGGGGAGGTGGTCGATGAGACCACCGCGGCTTTCACCCTCTCGGATCTGTCGCGGGTGTGGGTCACGTTCGGTGTCTCGCCCAAGGATCTGACCAAAGTGCAGGTGGGCAAACCGGTGACTGTCAGCGCGCCTGAGTTAAAGGCCGAAGTGACTGGCAGCGTGGCGTACGTCGGCAGCCTGCTCGGCGAACAAACGCGCACCGCGACCGTGCGCGTGACGCTGGAAAACCCGCAGGGCTCATGGCGTCCGGGGCTGTTCGTCACCGCACTGGTCGCCACCGAGAGCCGCCAGGCCAAAGTCGCCGTACCGGAAACCGCGATCCAGACCGTCGAGGACAAACCCACGGTGTTCGTGCGTACCGACGACGGCTTCAAGGCGCAGGCGGTGGAACTGGGCAGCCGTGCCGCCGGCCACGTGGAAGTCACTCAAGGGCTGGAACCGGGCGTGCAAGTCGCCAGCGCCGGCAGCTTCGTCCTCAAGTCGGAGCTGGGCAAAGCCTCAGCCGAGCACAGTCATTAATTCTGGAAGGTCCCCATGTTCGAACGCCTGATCCAGTTTGCCATCGAGCAGCGCATCATCGTGCTGCTCGCCGTTCTGCTCATGGCCGGCCTCGGCATCGCCAGTTATCAGAAACTGCCGATCGACGCCGTGCCCGACATCACCAACGTCCAGGTGCAGATCAACACCGGCGCCGCCGGGTTCTCACCGCTGGAAACCGAGCAGCGCATCACTTTCCCGATTGAAACCGCGATGGCCGGTTTGCCGGCGCTGGAGCAGACCCGCTCGCTGTCGCGCTCCGGGCTGTCGCAGGTCACGGTAATCTTCAAGGACGGCACCGACCTGTTCTTCGCCCGCCAACTGGTCAACGAGCGTCTGCAGATTGCCAAGGAGCAATTGCCCGAAGGCGCCGAAGCGGTGATGGGACCGATCTCCACCGGCCTCGGTGAAATCTTTCTGTGGACGGTCGAGGCGCAGGAGGCCGCGTTGAAGGACGACGGCACTGCCTACACGCCGACCGATCTGCGGGTGATTCAGGACTGGATCATCAAACCGCAATTGCGCAACGTGCCGGGCGTCGCCGAGATCAACACCATTGGTGGTTTCGCCAAGGAATACCAGATCGCGCCGGACCCGAAACGCCTCGCCGCGTACAAGCTAACCCTCACCGATCTGATCACCGCGCTAGAGCGCAACAACGCCAACGTCGGCGCCGGGTACATCGAGCGCAGCGGCGAGCAGTTGCTGATCCGCGCGCCGGGGCAAGTGGCGAGCACCGAGGATATCGCCAACATCGTCATGGCCAATGTCGATGGCACGCCGATCCGGGTGAAGAACGTCGCCACCGTGGAAATCGGCCGTGAGTTGCGCAGCGGTGCAGCCACCGAAAACGGTCGCGAAGTGGTGCTGGGTACGGTGTTCATGTTGATCGGCGAGAACAGCCGCACCGTTTCGCAAGCGGTGGCCAGCAAGCTGGAACAGATCAATAAATCCCTGCCGCAAGGCGTGATCGCCGTGCCGGTGTACGACCGCACGCACCTGGTCGACAAAGCCATCGCCACGGTGAAAAAGAACCTGATCGAAGGCGCGATTCTGGTGATCGCGATTCTGTTCCTGTTCCTCGGCAACATCCGCGCCGCGCTGATTACGGCGATGGTGATTCCGCTGTCGATGCTGTTCACCTTCACCGGGATGTTCAGCAACAAGGTCAGTGCCAACCTGATGAGCCTCGGCGCGTTGGACTTCGGGATCATCGTCGACGGTGCGGTGGTGATCGTCGAAAACACCCTGCGCCGGTTGGCTCACGCACAGCAGCATCACGGCCGTTTGCTGACTCGTGCCGAGCGTTTCAAGGAAGTCTTCGCGGCGGCGAAAGAGGCGCGCCGACCGCTGATTTTCGGCCAGTTGATCATCATGGTGGTGTACCTGCCGATCTTCGCCCTGAGCGGCGTCGAAGGGAAAATGTTCCACCCGATGGCGTTCACCGTGGTCATCGCGTTGCTCGGTGCCATGTTGTTGTCGGTGACCTTCGTGCCGGCAGCGATTGCGCTGTTCGTCACCGGCAAGGTCAAGGAAGAAGAGGGTGCGTTGATGCGCGGTGCGCGTCGGGTGTATGCGCCGGCGTTGGCCTGGGTCATGGCCCATCGCACGGTTGCGGTGGGCGCGGCGTTGGGCGTGATCGTGCTCAGCGGCGTGCTCACCAGCCGTATGGGCAGCGAGTTTGTGCCGAGCCTCAGTGAGGGCGATTTCGCCCTGCAAGCGTTGCGCGTGCCGGGCACCAGCCTGACGCAATCGGTGGACATGCAACAGCGCCTGGAAACGTTGATCCTGGCCAAAGTGCCAGAGGTTGAACGGGTGTTCGCCCGCACCGGCACGGCGGAAATCGCCTCCGATCCAATGCCGCCGAACATTTCCGACAGCTACGTGATGCTCAAACCGAAGGACCAATGGCCAGACCCGAAAAAGTCCCGCGAAACCCTGATGGCCGAGTTGCAACAAGCCGCCGCGACGTTGCCGGGCAGCAACTATGAACTGTCGCAGCCGATCCAGTTGCGCTTCAACGAACTGATCTCCGGTGTGCGCAGCGATGTCGCGGTGAAGGTGTTCGGCGATGACATGGACGTGCTCAACGCCACGGCAGCGAAGATCGCGGCGGCGATGCAAAAGGTCAACGGCGCCTCTGAAGTGAAAGTCGAGCAGACCACCGGTTTGCCGGTGCTGACCATCAACATCGACCGCGACAAGGCGGCGCGTTATGGCCTCAACGTTGGCGATGTGCAGGACACCATCGCTGTGGCAGTGGGCGGGCGTCAGGCCGGCACCTTGTACGAAGGCGATCGGCGCTTCGACATGGTGGTGCGTTTGTCCGATGCCATGCGCAAGGACATCGACGGCTTGTCGGCGTTGCTGATTCCGGTGCCGGCGCTGAGCGGTGCGGCGAATCAGATCGGGTTTATCGCGCTGAAGGACGTCGCCAGCCTCGATCTGGTGCTCGGGCCGAACCAGGTCAGCCGCGAAAACGGCAAGCGTCTGGTGATCGTCAGCGCCAACGTGCGCGGGCGGGATATCGGCTCGTTCGTCAGCGAGGCCGGTGCGCTGATCGAGCGCGAGGTGCAGGTGCCGGCCGGTTACTGGACCAGTTGGGGCGGGCAGTTCGAACAACTGCAATCGGCGGCCAAGCGCTTGCAGATCGTGGTGCCGGTGGCGTTGCTGCTGGTGTTCGGCTTGCTGTTCATGATGTTCAACAATCTGAAGGACGGCTTGCTGGTGTTTACCGGGATTCCGTTTGCGCTGACAGGTGGGGTGATGGCGCTGTGGCTGCGGGATATTCCGTTGTCGATTTCCGCAGGCGTGGGGTTTATCGCGCTGTCCGGGGTAGCGGTGCTCAACGGGTTGG
>Ga0207713_1002476_pt1 | contig 13431 bp, 10 predicted proteins | sample KBSS64metaG_FD_184404 | JGI IMG/M metagenome (GOLD analysis project Ga0207713, IMG submission 184404) | Switchgrass rhizosphere microbial communities from Kellogg Biological Station, Michigan, USA - KBS S6-4 metaG (SPAdes) (version 2) | ecosystem: Host-associated > Plants > Roots > Rhizosphere >...
GGGTCTAATGCTTTAAAGACCATACGACGTTTACCAAACCATTGACCATTTACATATAGGTCAACGTTATATTCACCTGGTAAAACAGGGTTGCCATATTTAAAACGAGAAATATCGACTTTTTGTGCATCCCCAATTAAAAAAGCAGAATCGAATTCAGCCTCTACAGGAGCACTCGTAGCTGTTTCTTCAGCATGCACGAATACAGGCATTGTCATTGTGACAACACCAGAAGCCAAGTAGTAACAAATATGGCGTTTTAATAATTTATAAGATTCTTGCCTTTTTTTTGGCATAGCTAAGTCCGCCTACACATATAGGTGCTTAAATTTATTAAAAAGATAAATCTGATTACTAAAGTTTTATTGGGTGTTCGACTCGACCACCGTAGTCATTGACATTAATAAAACTCATATCTTGAAGATTGCCATTCTTAAGTGGAACTGACGCTTCAGAAAAAGGCTTAATCATTAGCCCTTGAGGTAGTAAATCAACTTTTTTATCACCTGCCTTTTGGTAAACAGAAGTCAGCGTGATATGAAAAGGGGTAGGATTTTTTACCGTTAAACTTTGACCAGATTTAACCCATTGAAGCTTATCTGATGCTAAATTCGCATCTTCTTTAATCGATGAAGGACGATAGAAGAATTTAATTCTTGAACGAATTGCAAGTTGCAGGAAATTATCAGGTGTCGTATCTTCACTTTTTGAAGTAGGTCTAGGTGGAATATCTAAAATATTCAACCACAAAACCGTTTCCTGCTTCTGATTTAATTGAGAAGCATTTGGCAAAGCGGTAATACGAAGTGTCTGACTTTTCGTTGCTTCAACACGAGAAATTGGAGGAGCAATCATAAAAGGAACTTTAGATTGGTCTGGTGTACTTTTTGGGTCACCTTCGTCAATCCAAGCTTGGACAAGTGCTGGCTTTGAACCGTTATTGCTAACTTGTAGCGTAACTTCTCTAGCATCCGACGGATAAATTACACGAGTGCCATGAATTACAATTTCTGCTTGAGTAGCAGGTGCGACAACCGCTGAAGCAAATGCCAAACCTAACAAAAAATTATAACTGTTCAATTTCATTTCAGAATTCTCAACCAAGAAAGATTCGGGAAGGTGTTACACAAAACAGGGCTTCCATGCGAACACAGAAACCCCGCTATCAACTAATTATTGATAGATAATTGTGTATTGAACAGAAGTAGTTACTTTACCAGCAGTAGAAGCGCCAGTTGCATAGTATTCAGCATAGTAGTTAAGGTCAGCACTTGCGCCTTCAGCTACGTCAACCCATTGAGAGTTAGCTTGAGCACCATTTGCACCCGCAGCAAGAACTGGGATGAAGTTGTTGTTGTTACCTAAAAGTTGAACGTTAACGTTTTTAGCACCAGTAGCGTCTTGGTTAAGTAAACGACCAGTATTAAAGTCAACAGTTGCACCTGGTTCGAAGTAAGTAGCTACTTTACCTTGTGAACAGTTAGCTAAGTTAATTTGGAAAGGAGTACGACCAGCAACATCCCCAGCAACAGCTAAAGTTTGTTTAGAAACAGTTGGAAGAGTAACTGTGAAGTCTTTACCAGCTGGGGTAACGATGTCACAAGTTTTATCTGTAACTAAACCATTAATTGTAATTGTACCATCAGCAGCTTGAGCATTCGCAATCCCTACAACCGAAAGAGCAGCGATCAAAGCAAGTTTTTTCATAGTGTTTTCTCAAAAGTCTGGATAAAAGTTTATTTCCTTACTTTTCCAGTGTTTGACATCTTGAAAAGTAATGCGGCGATCTTAACACTTCTTAAACAAAATGCAAACTAGATCACATTATTTTTTCATAAATTTAATTAGGTCACACTAAAAACAAATGCTTGAAAGCTACCGTTTACAGTCTATATATCTGTTTATTAATATTTTTTTATTTTTCCAGAAAGCGGAACCGCAGAGATAAGCAAGTTACATAAGAACACTATGCAAATAGAGAAGAATTAAACAATTTATGTGAAAAATAAGCTTAAATTCTTACAATACAATTATATAGAATAAATTACGTATATGTATATAGAAAAAACATACAAAATAGTCATTTTATAAAAAAAGAGTGACTCATCCTTTATTTCATCAAAATATGTGATGAATTCGACAAGTCACTCTTTAATCAAGCTTATTGCAGGAATCGACTCAAATGCTATGCCTAATAAGTCAATGATAGTTGATAAGCACGACTTTGCGATTAGAACTTATGCTTTCAATGCTAGTGTCCATTTTCTCAGTATGTTGAGCTAAGTTAGAAATACTATTTTTATTTAAATATTCACTATCAAGTTTAATATTTAAATTATTTACCTCAACACATTCTATCTCGCTATGTTCTGTTGAACATGTATCTTCAACAATATTTCCTCTTATCATTATTGTGTTATTTGCATAACAAAATAATGGGGAAGTGGAAAGCACCATCAGAATAAGAAGTTTAAATATATTATTTTTCATTTTGTATACCTATTTATAAAATAGTTTATATCTATTTGATACAATATTTTTAATTTAAAAACAATCATTAAGTTTAAATGAAGAAAAAATATTAATTTTGACGTGACGAAAATCACATTAACTGTTTTAAATAATGTAATAGTTAGAATTTTAAAAACATATTAAGAAACATAATAATTACAATACTTTAAAAATTATTTATTTTAATCCAAGTTGTTGATATTTATCAGATAAAATTAAAACCTAAAATAGGATAAAATTAAAAGAATTAATAATATATAATTAAACATTTAATAAACATGTAATTTATTTTTTGTGATTTTAGTATTTATATTACAAGATAATTATAGAGAAAAAAGATACTAATTTTATTTAAAATGTGATTTATTTAACTTTTTATTTATAAATTAAAAAATAAATTCACTTTATTTATTAAATACAATTAGTACACCACTAATAAGTTGAAATTCATCACACATTTTAAATATATTGAGGCACAAAAGATAATTTTAGTTTTTAAAAGTTTTTGCAACAATTTAAGCGTGTACGATCTTTTCAAGATCAAATTATATAAAGTAGAAATATGAATTATAGAAAACATAGTAATATTTAGACTTGATGAAAATTATCTTTTAATTGAGTTTTATAAATCTTATTTGATTGCTGAAAACTTTATTCTAGATAAAAAATATCCTAACAAAGCAACTAGAGCATTATCTACAATATTTAACGCTGTACGTACCATTTCTAGAATCAGCTCTACTCCAGCAATAAATACTCAACTTTCCAACAGAACGAGTTCTAGGGTGGCTGATTGCATGATTCTGCATTTTGTAAGTTGTGTCTGTCGGAGGTAAGTGTTGATAAAACAACACTGACATTGAAAAATGATGAAATATAAACATTTTCAATCCTGTTATTTTTACATAAATCATTGAAAACAAATAATAAATTAAATTGGCATAAAAGCTGCTCAATGTGACTGATGAAAGTGGAATTATCCTAAGGAATCCGTATGTCACTTGTAGTAGATAAAAAAGAAAATTCTAAAGAATTTGTAAAAAACATCCTGTCTGAAATTTGGGTTACTCGATGTCCTGTACCCACAGCAACAGGTATTTCCTTAAAGCGCGGCACTCTGGTTAAAAAATTTGAAAAGCACGGCATTGATGTTGCTGTTTTACAAGATGCGCGCAAGGGTTTGTCGGTTCATCATTTTGATCATCAATTACCCGCGCTGTTCAGAGAAGGTGGAAATGTACCTGCATTAGCTGCTCGTTCCGAAGGTGCACCAAGCCGACTCATTGGATTGACTTGGATTGATGAGTGGCAAGTCATTATTGTTCGACCTGATTCAAACATTAGCCAGCCAGAACACCTAAAAAATGTGAAAGTGGCTTTACCAGAATATGCCGACAAACGTGCTGGTAGTATTTTTAGAGCCATGTCATTGCAAGGTATTCGTGGTGCTTTACAACTTGCCAATCTCACTTTCAGAGATGTGAATTTTATTGAAGTACCTGAACGTGCCGGATCTAAAGAGAATCGTGATGCGAGTACATATTGGTCAGGTCTTGACGCATTAATTACAGGTGAAGTTGATGCTGTGTATGTAAAAGGAGCATCTGCTGTTGAAGCTGCAACTAAACGCGGCCTCAAAGTTGGTATTGATTTAGATAAATTTGAAGATGTGACTTCTCGTGTAAATAACGGCACACCTCGTCCAATTACAGTCCATGAAGATTTATTAGAAGATCACTTTGATGTCGTGGTCGATTTTCTTGAAGAGCTATTTGATACGGCGGATTGGGCACAAGATCATTTAGATGAAGTCTTGGTCATTCTTGAAGATGAAACGATTGCAGGGGCAGAGAGTGTTGCGACAGCCTATCGAAATAATTTTCATAAGTCTTTACATCCGTCCTTAAGTGAAGAGCGTTTAGAGCTTTTAAAACAACAAAAAGATTTTCTTTGGTTGCATGGCTTCTTAGAGCGCGATGTCGATATTGAAACATGGGTTGATCATCGTCCTTTGCTCGAAGTTTTAAAACGCCGTCAAAATAAAAAATTTTAAAGAGGATTTGATCATGACAACACTTATTCAAACCCCGCTGTCTCACGAACTGAATGCCTTTATCGAATTGAACCGAGAAAAAGCTGAATTTGCTTTTGAAGTATTCCGTGAAACAGGAACAATCACAGCAAATGGAACGGTTAATTTTGTAGAACGTGGGCCGGAAAATACCTTAATTACTTTTAACTATGCAGGGCCTTGGTCTAAAGATAAAAAAAGCAAAGTGCTTGTGGAGACAATTGATGGTGAAGTTTTATTGGGGAGAAAAAATGCTGGTGGGCGCTATAACAAGCTTTTTAAAGAACATACAGATGTCACCACAATATCTCATGTACACGCGCCGAATTTAGGTGCTTGGGCGCAAACCCATCGTACTTTACCGATTCGTTATGTGCCTGTTCAGCGCTTTCATTTATTTAAAGAGCTACCAATTTATATCGATCGCCGTCAGGCAGAAGTAGATTTCATTTTAGATCAACTCAAAGTTGATATTGAGTATCGGGCCATCTTAGAAGCCAATGGTGGTGCAACCGTATGGGGACGTCAGGGATTACAAGAAACAGCTGAATTTATTTTGTTGCTAGAAGAAGGAGCACAGATTCAGCTTCTCGCAGAATTAGTCGGTGGTAGCCGAGAATATGGGCAAGGGGTTTTACATCAGCAATGGAAAATGAGCGGATTGACTGAAAAAGCAAAATCTCTTGGATTGCTCCCCCTCAATTAGATAAAGATTTAAAAAATAAAGATCGAGAATATTATGGCTGTAAAACTTTTATGGTATCTCACGTCTCCAGATGGGCCATATCCTTGGTTGGAATCTGGGCGGTGGGATACCGATTATGAACACTTGCAACAGATTGCGATTACCGCAGATCGACTTGGTTTTTACGGTTCACTCATGGGTACAAGTGAGTATGAAACACTTGCTGTTGCGGCAAGTTTAATTCCATTTACTGAACGTTTAAAGTTTCTGGTTGCCCAACATCCCGGAGAAGTCCAGCCAGCAGTTTTGGCAAAGTATGCTCAAACTTTTGACGCATTTTCTAAAGGGCGTTTGCTATTTAACGTAGTTAATGGAAATGATAAGGGTTTGGCAGCTTTAGGTATTCACTATACTCATGATGAGCGTTATGACTTTAGCAAAGAATACTGGACTGCATTTCAGCAAAACTATGTAGGTGATACATCTGGGTTTGAAGGGGAGTTTATTCAAATTGCCCCACGCTTAGAGGGCGGATCTCCAATGTCCAAATGGCGTGGTCCTACTCAAGAACAGGGTGTTCCTTTGTGGGGAGCTGGAACTTCAGCGAAAGGCGTTCAGCATTCTGTTGAATTACTGGATGTTTATTTAAGTTTTGCTAATACGCCACCATTACTTGGAGAAAAGTTTAGTAAGGTTGCGGCTGAGGCTGCAAAAATTGGTCGAACTTTAGAATTTGGTACTCGATTACAAATTATTGTTCGGGAAACAGAAGAAGAGGCTTGGCAATATGCTCAGTCGTTACTCGACAAGATTGATGTAAATTATGCAATCGAAGCTGTTAAACGACAGCTTCCTCCAAATGAAACTTTTGAGAGTTATCAAAGTAACAATCCATCAATTCAAAAAAACTTAGAACAATTACGTCGAGGTATTTTACCTCAAGCTAAAGATTTTGAAATTTATCCTAATGTTTGGACTGGGCCATCTTTATTTGGTTTCGATATTTTAAACCCAGCCGCGGGGACTGCCTTGGTGGGTAGTGCTGAAAATATTGCCAAACGAATTAAAGAATACGAAAGCTATGGTGTATCAGCCTTTATCTTGTCTGGTTTCCCTTTAATTGGGGAAGCCTATCGGGTAGCAGATTTATTGTTTCCATTATTGGAACTCGATCATGGTTTTGAGTTACCTAAGCTCAATAAAAATTCATCCATTGATTCCCTTTTGAATCAAGAAGTCGTGGTTTAAGGGAGAAGGCATGAATAAAATTACACGTAGAGAGCTGATTAAACAGACTGGATTAGGTGTTGGGGCTTTTGCTGCAATTAGCCTTATCGGGTGCTCTAAACCAGATTCATCGTCTGAGAGTGCCACTGCTGGTATAGCCCAAAATGATACTCCCAAAAAAGGTGGTGTTATCAAAATTGGGGTGATCAATGGTAATCAAGCTGGCAATTTAGATGCACATAAACCTATTGGCATGTCGAGTGCGTTCAGAGGTTGGCCTTTGTATGCAAAATTATGGGAATGGGGCAGAGATATTCAACCAAAACTCGCACTTGCTGAATTTGCTGAACCCAATAATGACGGAACGAAATGGACCATTCGCTTAAAAAAAGGCCTCGAATTTCACCACGGTAAAACCATTACTGCCGATGACGTTATTTTCTCTTTACGCCGTTTGACTGACCCCAAGCTCGCTTCTCCATTTGCAGCCTATCTTTATTCTTTGCAACGAGATGCAATTAAAAAACGCGATGAATACACCGTTGAAATTCCTTTTACTCAAGGGAAAGGATTGGTTGCTTTACCTGAAGCATGGATGAGCTGGGGTGGCATTGTTCCTACAGATTATGATCCAGTTAAAAATGTCGTAGGAGCTGGACCGTTTAAGCTTGAAAGTTTTACACCTGGTCAACGTTCACGCTTTGTTCGTTTTGAAAATTACTGGAAAGAAAACCAACCTTATGCAGATGCAATAGAAATCATTGATTTTAAAGATCAGACAGGGCGTCTTGCTGCATTGCAATCAGGTCAAATTGATATTGCGTCTGGTGTAAGTGCTGAGCATATTGCTTTAATTCAAGCCAATAAACGACTAAATCTGGTTTCATCGGAAACCGATGCTTGGCAATCATTTGATATGAATACGTCTAAAGCACCGTTCAATGACCCACGAGTGCGACAAGCTTTTCGATTGATTGCTAATAGAGACGATTTGGTGAAACGCGCTTTAGCTAGACAAGGGCGGGTTGCAAATGACCTTTATTCATTTAGTGATCCTGTATATGACCATAGCATTGCTCAGCGCAAACAAGATTTAAATAAAGCTAAAGCTTTACTCAAAGAAGCTGGTTTTAATAACAGTTTAACGGTCGATTTATATACAGGCCCAGATAGCAATGCGGCATTGGTTTTTGCTCAGCATGCTGCTCAGGCTGGAGTCATTGTTAATGTTAAACAGGTTGAGGCTGCTACCTTTGCTGATGCTGTAAAACAAGATTGGGCATTTAGTACCGGTTCGAACGTTTCGCGTCCTTTCTTATTAACAGTCTTGCAAATTGATGGGCCGGGTGCAGCAAATAATAAAACTCGTTTTAAGAATGAGCGCTTTACCGAACTAGTGCATGCGGCATTGCAACAACCCGATTTGGAAAAACGAAAAGTTCTTGTTCATGAAGCACAGCATATTCAGCATGAGCAAGGTGGTTTACTCATTTGGGGCTTTAATAATGTACTCGATGCACATTCGAGCCAAATTGGTGGTGTAACGCCTGATCGCACAGGCTTTGCTGCATGGCGTACAGATGAATTTTGGCGTAGAGGGTAACCGATATGACAATTCAATCCAGTAAAATAGAGGCATCAATTCAACATCCGACAATTGCCAAGTCATTTGAATTTCCTGCGTGGTTACCTTGGTTTTTGACGCGTTTGGTGTCAGGGGCATTGGTTGTTTTTTTTATTAGCCTCATTGTATTTATTGCCACACAGGCACTTCCATCGGATCCGGCTCGCGTCATTTTAGGTCCAGAAGCACCTGAAGCCACGGTTCAAATACTTCGTGAACAATTAGGCTTGAATGATCCGATATTGGTTCAATACTGGCATTGGTTAAGTCAATTATTACAAGGTAATTTTGGACGCTCGATAGATTCTAATGTGCCTGTTTTACAAATCATTCAGAATTATTTTGGTAATACAGTTGCACTCACGAGCCTCGTTATTGTCCTTACTGTACCGCTTTCAGTCGCGCTGGGTGTGTGGCTATCGCTCCGCCGTGACAGCAAGTTAGATCGAATTATTGTTTCAAGTTCGATTCTGTTTAAAGCAGTACCGGGGTTTGTGATTGCGATTTGGTTAATGATGTTTTTTTCAACATCGGTTTTACACATATTACCAGCAGCATCGTTGCTGATTCCCAATGAGTCACCTTATAGCCAATTAGAGTTTTTAGTTTTACCAATTTTAACTTTAGCTTTATCCCTCATTCCATATCTGATGCGTTTAGTGCGTGGTTCTATGATTGATGCGCTAGAGTCGGAATATGTGACCTCTGCTCGACTGCGTGGTATTCCTGAGCGTCGGATTATCTGGAAGCATGTTTTACCGAATGCTTTGGTGCCTGTAGTGCAGGGTACAGCATTGACCATCCGAGTTTTGCTGAGTGGTGCTTTGATTATTGAAGTGGTTTTCAGTTATCCCGGTATTGGTAATGCGCTCAATGCTGCAATCGAAATGAGGGATATTCCGACCATTCAAGCGATTGTTTTATTGCTCACCATTTGTGTGGTTGCCGTTAATTTAATTGCAGATTTAATCACGACTTTACTCACACCAAAAATACGAACTGCAAAAAGACATAAAGCACGTTCGCCGGGACGACGTCAGGCGTTACGTTTATGGAAGTCAGGTCGACCAATTACGGTAAAACCTGTCGACCGTCGCAATGCTTTAAAGAATATTCAGCAAGGAGGTGGCAAATGAGCTCACTTCATTGGTACCAAAGAAATTTTTTTCAAACATTAATTCGTGAAAGACAAGTACGTTTTGGATTTGTAGTCACTGCTTTAGTTTTGATTTTTGCACTGCTTGGACCGTTATTTGTTCCATTTGAGCCCACTGCGTTGGTCGGCATGACTTATGGTTCCCCTGAAGGGCGTTCATTTTTAGGTTATGACTATATTGGACATGATGTTTGGTCTCGTGTACTTGCTGGCGGTGCTTCTATTATTTGGATGACACTGGCTGCTAGTTTGGTTGCATTAATTATTGGTTCTAGTTTAGGCATATTCGCTGCTTTTGCCCGAAACAAGATTGATCAGTTCGTGACTTGGCTGACTGATGTGTTTATGGCCTTTCCAGATCTCATTTTAGTCTTACTTATTGTTTCGATGTTAGGTCGGCAACCTTGGCTGATTGTTTTAACGGTTTCAATTGCTTTTATTCCCGGAGTTATACGGCTTGCACGAAGCGTTGCACTTAATTTAGTGGAACAAGAATATATCGAAGCTGCCCGAATTCTTGGTTATTCAAAAACCTATATTTTATTTCGTGAAATCTTACCCAATATGTTGACGCCGTTATTAATTCATCTGGGGGTAATGCTGACTTGGGCGGTGGGTATGTTATCGGGTTTGGCTTTTCTTGGTTATGGGGTGGCACCTCCAGCAGCAGACTGGGGACTCATGATTAATGAGAACCGTGCGGGTTTATTGGTTCAACCTTGGGCTGTGTTTGCTCCTGTCATTTTAATTGCTTTGTTTGCACTCGGAACGAATGTATTGGCTGAGGGTGTTGGACGTGCAGCAGCTCGGATTGAGGAAAAATAAACATGGCAAATACATTTAAAAATACAGTATTGACCGTAACAGACTTAACAGTGGCATTGGTAAACACCGGCAATCACATCGTTTCTAATATTTCATTTAGCTTGCGAGAAGGTGAAGTTCTAGGGCTGGTAGGAGAGAGTGGTTCTGGTAAAACGACATTATCGAGTGCCTTATTGGGCTATGCACGACATGGTGCCAAGATTATTCAGGGCACAATTGAGTTAGATGATCAAAATATTCTCAGTCTTGATGATCATTCTTTGCGTCAGGTTCGTGGTCATAAAATTAGTCATGTTGCCCAAGATCCTGGAACAGCACTTAACCCGGCATTAAGTATTGGCCAACATTTATTTGAATTATTAGAAGTCCATCAGGCACAGTTATCGAGCGCTGAAAAATACCAAAAAGTTGCCAAAATTTTAGATGAAGTGGGTTTGCCACATGATGATGTTTTTCTAAAGCGGTATCCTCATCAACTTTCAGGTGGACAACAACAACGAATTTTATTGGCCTTGGCGTTTTTGCTCCAGCCACGTTTAATTGTTTTAGATGAGCCAACCACCGCCTTAGATGTGACGACGCAGACCTTGGTATTGAACATCATTCGTAAATTATGCCGTGAATATAATGTTGCTGCTATTTATGTATCGCATGATTTAACGGTTGTAAAAGACATTGCAGATCGGGTGATTGTTTTATATTCAGGGCGAATTGCTGAAGATGCGGTATTAACCCAACTATTTGAAACCCCTAAACACCCTTATACGCAAGGTTTACTTAACGCCATTCCCGATGTGGCAATTCGTAAATATTTATCTCCAATTGAAGGACACGCGCCGTCACCAAATGAGCGTCCAGTAGGATGTGCATTTGCTGCACGTTGTGCTTTCGTCACAGACATATGCCGTCAAAAACAACCCGAATTAACTCAATTAAAAGATGAGTTTGATCCGCATTTTGTTGCTTGTCACCATTCGGATGAAGTCGGTGTGATTAATTTTAAAGAGATTGATCATCCGGTACGTGAATTAGAAAGTGACACAGAAGCGTTGTTAAAAGTTGAACATATTAATGCTTGGTATGGGCAGCAACAGGCACTTTTTGATATCTCGTTTCAATTAAAAAAAGGCGAATGTTTAGCATTGGTTGGTGAATCGGGTTCAGGTAAGACAACTTTATCGCGTGTCATTGCTGGCCTGAATGAAAATGCAGATGGACAAATTACATTAGCAGGTGAAGTCTTATCATTGCGTGGGCAACAGCGCCATTTGCAGCAGCGACATAAACTGCAATATATCTTTCAAAACCCTTATAAAGCGTTGAATCCAGCGCATACCATTGGTCAGACACTCGTTAAGGTCGTGCAGCATTTCTTTGGAGTATCTCGACAAGAAGCCATAGAAAAAGTCACACAGGTACTTAAACAAGTCTCTCTGCCTTTACAAGTTCAGGAACTCTATCCAAGAGATTTATCTGGTGGAGAACGACAACGTGTGGCTATCGCACGAGCTTTGCTGTGCCAACCCGATGTTTTGATTTGTGATGAGATTACATCTGCTTTAGATGTTTCCGTTCAGGCATCCATCTTGAAACTGCTACAAGACCTTCAGCAGCAAGGTGTGACCTTATTATTTGTGACTCATAACCTAGGTGTTGTTCGTGCAATCGCCGATCGGGTCGCCGTATTAAAAAATGGACATATTGTTGAATACGGTGAAACAGACCAAGTGCTCAGTCATCCTCAACATATATATACCAAAACTTTGCTTACACATGCACCGAGCTTGTTTAAAAACAACGTGCTTGAAGTTTGCGCATAAAAAAGAACAGATTTTTCGGAGTTAAAAATGAACGATATTAACCAACGTAATTTTTTAGAATTAGGTAGCGTAAGACATATTCAAAGCGAGCAAGAAGCACTTGATATTGCAAAAGAGGTGGCAGATCAACTGAATCAATTTGCTCGAGATCCAAGTTATAACAAGACAGTACCTTATGATCAGGCGCGTTTAATTTCAGAAGCTGGTTTAACCGCGATTATTGTACCCAAGCAATTTGGGGGCTTAGGCGCCAATATTTCAACATTGGTCAATGTGGTGAAAATTATTTCATCCGCCGATGGTGGTGTAGGGCAGTTATTACAAATTCACTTCACTATGTTCCGAGGAATTTTAACGGGCTATGACGATGAAATTCGTGATCAATTACTCGGTGATATCTTAAGTGGAAAACGTTTAGGCAATGCACTTGCAGAAGTGGGAGGCAAAGATAAATTTCAGCATAAAACACGTGTAGAACGGAATGCAGAAGGACAATTAATTTTAAATGGCAGTAAGTTTTACTCTACGGGCTCTTTACTCGCAGAATGGATTTCTTTATTTGCTGGTAGCGATGATGGACCTGTTTCGATTTTAATTCATCGAGATACACAGGGAGTAGAGTTGCTCGATGACTGGGATGCAATGGGACAAAATAATAGCGTCAGTGGCACTGTTAATTTTAAAGATGTGGTTGTTGATGAACGTTATGTTGCCAAGCGAAATACAGGCGGCTTAGGCACGGTTTTACGTACGGGTCTTACTTGGCCTCAAATTTTACACGCTGCAATGGACACAGGAATTGCGAAGGGGGCATTACAAGGCGGGATTGATTATTTACAACATCATGCTCGTCCTTGGGTGGAAAGTGGAGTCGATTCACCTACACATGAACCTCATATCATCAAACAGATTGGTGAATTTGCTATTTTGGTTCGTTCGGCTGAAGCATTATTGGATCGTTCGGCACAGATCTTTGAACAGCATTTGGCAAATGTAGAAGATGAAGACTTACAAACTGAACTGATTTTATCGGTTGCTGCTACCCGAAGTCAGTCTGATCATGCATCTTTAAAAATTTCGAGTGAAATCTTTGGATTACTCGGGGCAAGTTCAACCTTATCGAAATGGAATCTAGACCGCTTCTGGCGTAATGCACGAACCCATACCACTCATGATCCAATTCGCTGGCGGTTATATCATGTTGGAAATTATTATTTAAATAATATTCCACCAGGAGAATATAATTCTGTGCTTTTAAAGAAGCAGGCGGAAAATGTGACTAAATTTAAACTGAGTTCGACTTAAATATTTCTATAACTTATTGAAAAAAATATCTTGGTGGAATCTTGCCAAGTTCTCATCCAATTTCAGGATAAGCCGTCGGCTCGACCTACTTTTGTTTCGGCAAAAGTAGGCAAAACCATTGTCATCCGCAAAACTCGTTGACTACCATCAGCTAACTTAATAAATCGCAGAAACAATATTTTATTAACGGAGTCCTGTCTCAAACAA
>Ga0207713_1002477_pt1 | contig 13429 bp, 12 predicted proteins | sample KBSS64metaG_FD_184404 | JGI IMG/M metagenome (GOLD analysis project Ga0207713, IMG submission 184404) | Switchgrass rhizosphere microbial communities from Kellogg Biological Station, Michigan, USA - KBS S6-4 metaG (SPAdes) (version 2) | ecosystem: Host-associated > Plants > Roots > Rhizosphere >...
AACACTAGCCCTCACAGGAACACTCGATGAATACCGAAGGACTCACAGAAGTTGCCGTAAAAGACGCTCACCCGGTGGTTGAACAAGTCACCGAGACCCCGCCGGAGCTGGAGCCGGCACCGCCTGCCGTGGTGGTCGAAACGCCCGCTGCCGCACCGGCGCCGGTGGTTGCGATTACCAACCTGGATGACAGCAGCCTGTACATCCATCGCGAGCTGTCACAACTGCAATTCAACATCCGCGTGCTGGAACAGGCACTGGATGAGTCCTACCCGTTGCTGGAGCGGCTTAAGTTCCTGCTGATCTTCTCCAGCAACCTGGACGAGTTCTTCGAGATTCGTGTCGCCGGCCTCAAGAAGCAGATCACCTTCGCCCGTGAACAAGCCGGTGCCGACGGCCTGCAACCGCACCAGGCCCTGGCCCGTATCAGCGAGCTGGTGCACGGCCATGTGGACCGCCAATACGCGATCCTCAACGACATCCTGCTGCCGGAGCTGGAAAAGCATCAGGTCCGCTTCATCCGGCGCCGTCACTGGACCGCCAAGATCAAGACCTGGGTACGCCGCTACTTCCGCGACGAAATCTCGCCGATCATCACCCCTATCGGTCTCGACCCGACGCACCCGTTCCCGTTGCTGGTGAACAAGAGCCTGAACTTCATCGTCGAGCTGGAAGGTATCGACGCCTTCGGTCGCGATTCCGGCCTTGCGATCATCCCGGCGCCGCGCTTGCTGCCACGGATCATCAAGGTACCGGAAGAGGTGGGGGGCGCTGGCGATAACTATGTATTCCTTTCGTCGATGATCCACGCCCACGCCGATGACCTGTTCCAGGGCATGAAGGTCAAGGGCTGCTACCAGTTCCGCCTGACCCGTAACGCCGACCTGGCACTGGACTCCGAAGACGTCGAAGACTTGGCCCGCGCCCTGCGCGGTGAGCTGTTCTCCCGTCGCTACGGTGATGCGGTACGTCTGGAAGTGGCAGACACCTGCCCGAAACACCTGTCCGACTACCTGCTCAAGCAGTTCAACCTGAGCGAGACCGAGCTGTATCAGGTCAATGGCCCGGTGAACCTGACGCGCCTGTTCAGCATCACCGGCCTGGACAGCCACCCGGAGCTGCAATACACGCCGTTCACCCCGCAGATCCCGAAACTGCTGCAGAACAGCGAGAACATTTTCAGCGTGGTGAGCAAGCAGGACATTCTGCTGCTGCACCCGTTCGAGTCCTTCACGCCGGTGGTCGACCTGCTGCGTCAGGCCGCCAAGGACCCGCATGTGTTGGCTGTGCGCCAAACCCTGTACCGCTCGGGCGCCAACTCCGAAATCGTCGATGCGCTGGTAGATGCCGCGCGTAACGGCAAGGAAGTGACGGCGGTGATCGAACTGCGGGCGCGGTTCGACGAAGAATCCAACCTGCAACTGGCCAGCCGCCTGCAAGCGGCCGGTGCGGTGGTGATCTACGGCGTGGTCGGCTTCAAGACCCACGCCAAGATGATGCTGATCCTGCGCCGTGAAGCCGGCGAGATCGTGCGTTACGCCCACTTGGGCACCGGCAACTACCACGCCGGCAACGCCAAGCTCTACACCGACTACAGCCTGCTGACCTCCGATGACGCGTTGTGTGAAGACGTCGGCAAACTGTTCAGCCAGTTGATCGGCATGGGCAAGACGCTGCGCATGAAGAAGCTGCTGCACGCGCCGTTCACCCTGAAGAAGGGCATGCTCGACATGATTGCCCGCGAGACCCAGTTCGCCCTTGAAGGCAAGCCGGCGCACATCATCGCCAAGTTCAACTCGCTGACCGATCCGAAGATCATCCGTGCGCTGTACAAGGCCAGCCAGTCAGGCGTACGTATCGACCTGGTGGTGCGTGGCATGTGCTGCCTGCGGCCGGGCATCGCCGGGGTCTCCCATAACATCCACGTGCGTTCGATCATCGGGCGCTTCCTGGAGCACACGCGGGTGTTCTACTTCCTCAATGGCGGCGAGGAGCAGATGTTCCTCTCCAGTGCCGACTGGATGGAGCGCAACCTCGACAAACGCGTGGAGACCTGCTTCCCGGTGGAAGGCAAGAAACTGATCATGCGGGTCAAGAAGGAGCTGGAGAGTTATCTCACCGATAACACCCACAGCTGGAGCCTGCAGTCGGACGGGCGCTACGTGCGCAACACTCCGACCGGCAACCAGAACCCGCGCAGCGCCCAGGCGACGTTGTTGGAGAAGCTGGGCAGCCCGATTCTGACGGTGAACTAAAAGCCGACGCAGTCAAAAATGTGGGAGCGGGCTTGCTCGCGAACGCGGTGAATCAGTCGATGAATCTGTTGACTGACACTCCGCCTTCGCGAGCAAGCCCGCTCCCACATTTGTTTTGTGGCGTTGGATTGTTCCCACGCTCTGCGTGGGAATACATCCTGTGACGCTCCGCGTCACTCACCCCTATCAACGCACGTTCAGCGTGAACCCAACCCGCGTCAGCCACTCGGCTTCCTGGGCGAAATCCGCCTGGGTCAGCTGGTTTTCATCCAGCCAGTTTTTCGGGAACACCACGTCCAGGCTGTCGGCATTGGCCCGCAGCACCACTTGGGGCATTTCCTGGGTACCACGGATGTGGTGGAACAGGATCGCGAAACGAAGCAGCGCGCACAGGCGAATCAGCTTGATGCCCTCGTCACCGAACTCGGCAAACTTGTCCTTCGGAATATTGCGCCGATGGCCGCGCACCAGCAACGCGAGCATCTGTTGGTCTTCCCGAGAGAAACCCGCCAGGTCCGAGTGCTCGATCAAGTAGGCGCCGTGCTTGTGGTAATGGTAGTGGGCGATGTCCAGCCCCACTTCATGGACCTTGGCCGCCCAGCCCAGCAGTTCACGCCAGACGCCGTCTTCCAGGTCCCAATCCGCGGCAACCTGATCGAAAGCATGCAGCGCCTTGCGTTCAACCCGAGCGGCTTGCTCCAGGTCGACGTGGTAACGCTCCATCAGCGAGCTGAGGGTGCGTTCACGCACGTCTTCGTGGTGATGGCGGCCCAGCAGGTCGTACAGCACGCCTTCACGCAAGGCACCGTCACAGTGGTCCATGCGTTGCAGTTCGAGAGCGTCGAAAATCGCTTCGAGGATCGCCAGGCCCGCCGGGAAAATCGTGCGGCGGTCAGGCTTGATGCCATCGAAGTCGATCTTCTCGGCATCCCCCAGCTTGAACAGCTTGCGCTTGAGCCAGGCCAGGCCTTCGGCATTGACCTCGCCAGTGCCGTGGCCGCCGGCCTTGAGGGCCAGGCCGATGGCGCGGATGGTGCCGGACGAGCCGATGGCCTCATCCCACGTCAGGCGGTGCAGGGCGTGCTCGATGCTCATGATCTCCAGCCGCGCCGCCGTATACGCCTGGGCGTAGCGGGCAGGGGTGATCTTGCCGTCCTTGAAATAGCGTTGGGTGTAGCTCACGCAACCCATCTGCAGGCTTTCGCGCAGCAGCGGTTCGAAGCGTTGGCCAATGATGAATTCGGTACTGCCACCGCCGATGTCGGCCACCAGGCGCTTGCCCGGGGTGTCGGCCAGGGTGTGGGACACGCCGAGGTAGATCAGGCGCGCTTCCTCGCGGCCGGAGATGACTTCTACAGGGTGACCGAGAATGTCCTCGGCACGGCGGATGAATTCGCCGCGGTTACGGGCTTCGCGCAGGGCGTTGGTGCCGACGATCCGCACGGCGCCGGGGGGCATGCCGTTGATCAGTTGGGCAAAGCGCTTCAGGCAATCGAGCCCGCGCTGCATGGATTCTTCATTGAGCTGACGCTCATCGTCGATACCGGCAGCCAGCTGCACTTTCTCGCCGAGCCGCTCAAGGATGCGGATTTCGCCGTTCTGGGCCTTGGCCACGACCATGTGAAAGCTGTTGGAGCCCAGGTCGATGGCGGCGATCAGGGACAGATTCTTGGCTTGGGATTGCGGCATGGTTAAGGGGTCTCGGTCGATAACCTCGCCATCGTGCCACGATCAACCGCTGACGCCAACGCGTAGTGCCAGAGTAATTTTTCCAGCACGGCTATGGGACGGGCGAGTTGCCGTTGTAGGAAATGTTCACTCATCTCGTATTACCGAGTTAACGGGTGATGTAATCCATATTTGTGCAACCCAGCACTTACTGGGGTAACTGATAGTTCCTACACGTTTTTATATTCCTCCTGAGCGATTTTACGCACGCTCGCACGATGGCGCCGGAAGGTTCAAGGCAATAGAACTGACGGTTCATACGAGGATTGCAATTTTCCCCGACTTTATTCTGGAATTGATATGCCGATACTTCGATTCGGCATTTGTGCCGTGGCGGTATTTATTTATGGATCAGAACGTCGTGCAGCCTGAACTTGCCCGCGTGGATGAGGGGCAATGTTCGTTTCTGGCCATCTGTAATTAGCCATATCTCATTGAAGGGTAAATATCTTATGAAGAAAAATGTTGCTGTATTGGTAGGCATGTTGGTAGCTGTTGCAGGTCTGAGCGCGCAAGCTGCCGATCTTCGTGTCAAGGGCACCATCGCGCCCAGCAGCTGCAGTTTCACAATTACCAACTCTGTTATTGATTACGGGGCCATCAACCCGAGTACCTTGAGCCCCACCAACTATACCAAGTTGGCCGCCAAGACCACGCCTTATGCAATCAGGTGCGCCAGCAGTGTAAAGACCAAGGTGGGCATCAAGGCCGTGGATAACCGGGCCAGCAGCCGTATCCCGAACCTGATGGTCAGTCAGTTCGGTGCGCCTTACACCGATACCTATAACTACGGTTTGGGCACCACCGCAAGAGCACAGAAAATAGGCGGGTACGTTGTGCATCTGCGTAATTCTGTCGCTGATGGTCGGGCGGTAAACGTTCTTACCAGTAGCAACAATGGCACCAGTTGGGTGCAGGGCGGGCCGGCGTTGGGGCAAGGCGCGAATATTGCGGCATGGCACATTGGTACCAATACGCCACTTCAACTGAATACACTGGCCGGAAATCTGGAAGTTCAGGCGGTTATCAATAGAACTTCTGAGCTTGATATGACGAGTCAAATTGCTCTGGATGGTCAGGCGACTTTGGAACTGCGTTACCTTTAAGAATCATTTGAATTGGGTCGATGCAGGTTAGGGTTGAAAGTTACTTGCCAAAACCTGCGTCGACTGGTTTGTAATCTTGAGGTAATGGAAGGTTGGTCAATGACTAAGTTGAGATTCAAAGTTCTTGCGCCTTTGTATGTTTGTTTGAATATGGTGTTTGCTGCTGATGTATGGGCAGATGGTATGCGTCCTGAAACAACCGTTATTGTGCTGAACGAGTCGGAGGGCGAAGTCAGCATCAACGTAACCAATACCGATAAAGGCCCCGCCTTACTTCATTCGACGATCGAAGATATTCCTGAAGACCTTGAGCCGCTGGTGCTCATAACGCCGCCTGTTGCGCGAGTCGATGCGGGGGAGCAGCAGATGGTCAGGTTCCTGGCAATTGGCAAGGAGCCGCTCAAGACTCAGCGTTTGAAGCGTGTGTCTTTCGAGGGCGTTCCTCAGACCCGACCCGGTTCGGGTGCGACGATCGGTATCAGCCTCCGGCAGAATTTACCCCTGATCCTGCACCCCAAAGGCTTGCCTCGAAATGAAGCACCCTGGGAGCTACTGACCTGGCAACTGCAGGCCAGCACGCTGATCGTGCGCAACGACAGTCCGTATGTGGTCCGACTGAGCACTGAAGTGAAGGTCAATCCGCAAAACATTCGAGCCAACCTTCCTCGCGCCTACATCTTGCCGGGCGAAGTGTTGAAGGTTGACCTGAAGAAGGCCGTACCGGACGCCACTTCAGTGACCCTCGAGCCGGCCACCCTCTATGGATTTACCGTCGACAGTTACGACGCATTACTCCTAGCCAATGCGCCTTGACCGGTCATGAGAAAAGTCAAAAGAGTTCCCGGTGCAGTCAGTAAAAAACTATCTAAAGCCAAACGTGACGATGAGCGATTCAGGCGTAATGGCCTGGTGTGTGTGGCGATCCTGTCGGGGATGACTGAGCAGGCTTACGCTGCCCAGCCCGGCACCCAGTTGCTGGGGTTCGACTTGGCGACCTTACAGGCTCGCGGTATTGACCCCGGCGTCGCTCGTTATTTCCGTAGCGCTGCGCGTTTCACCGAAGGCGTGCGCGTTGTCGGGCTGACGGTGAATGGTGACCGGGTGGGGCTGGCGGATGTGCGTTTCAATCATGAAGGCGAGTTGTGTTTCACCCGTGGTTTGCTTGACCGGGCGGGCTTGCAAGTGCCTTCCCGGGTACTGAACAAAGACGCGGCGGTTGACCAGGCTTGCCATGACTTCCTCTCTGAGTATCCCAATACGGTCGCAACGTTACGCCCGGGAAGCGAGGAAGTATTGCTGGTGGTGCCTACCCAGGCATTGCGCGAACTGCAACGCGGGTCTGGCCACTATTCCCGGGGCGGTACCGCAGGGATGCTCAACTATGACCTGCAGGGCAGTAATAGCCATTCGCGAGAGGACACCAGCCGTTATTTCTCCGCTTCGACAGAAGCAGGGTTCAACTTCGGAGACTGGATTGCACGTAGTCGCCAGCTGTACGTCTCCAGCAACGGGCGCTCCACCACCGAGCATCTGTTTGCCTATGCGCAACGTGATTTAGTGCCGTTGGCGTCTACGTTCCAATTGGGGCAGATATCCGGCGCCAGCCCGGTATTTGGCGGTGTGCAACTGTTGGGTGCGCAGTTGTTTCCCGACGGGATCGCGAGCAGTTCGAGCGGCGGTGGCGTGGTGGTCGAGGGTGTAGCCGTCAGCCAATCACGGGTTGAAGTGCGTCAATCAGGCGCCCTGATTTACACCACGGTGGTGCCCGAAGGCCCCTTTTCGTTGAGCAATTTACCTTTGCTCAATGGCACAAGTGACCTTCATGTCAGCGTCATCGATACACGAGGGGCACAACGTAGCTTCGTGGTACCGGCGGCGTCTTTTCGCGCGGCGGTACCGGTCCGGGCGGGTTATACGGCTGGGCTGGGCAAAGTGCGAGATGTGGACCGCAGCGGCGCCAAAGAGCCTGTGCTCGGAATGGCCAGCGGAACCTGGGCGTTTGGCAAGAGCAGCGCCTTCAGCTCCGGGGTGCAGGGCACCGACAACTACAATTCGGTGGGCTTTGCGCTGGACACCGGCTTTGGCGAACGTTTTTCCCTGGGTCTGCGTAACAACCTTGCGCGGGACCGTAAAAAAAAGCGCCAGGGCGCGCGCAATAGCGTTTCCGTGGGAAGCACGTTGCCTGGCAACGTACAGGTTTCGCTGAGCGCCACGACTCAAACCCCAGGCTATCGTGAGGTGCTTGAAACCCTGCGTACTGCCGCCGGCGACGCTCGGGACGCACGGTTTAAAAATCAGTACACCGCGGGCTTCAGTTGGGCTGCACGGGAGTTTGGCGAGTTTTCGTTGGGCTATTCCCGGGCGGCTCATTTCAATAGCAGGACCACCCAAAACATCTACGGCTCTTGGAGCAAGGACTTCAGGTACGCGAACGTGGGTGTGACGGTGGACTCGCAGGTGGGTACGTCGGGTGCTACCCGGGGCGATAAGGATGGCGTCGGGTTTCGCTTGCAGGTCGCCGTTCCGCTGGGCCGCGAGCGGTCCCTCACCTCTGTTGCACGACACCAAGGTCGTCGCTCCAGTATTGGTACCACGTATACCGAACGTGTGGATGAGACCCTGAACTATGAGCTTCGTGGCGAGAGAGACCTGAGGGGCGATCATGAGCAGGCTGTGGGCGGTTGGGTTAATACATTGTCGCGTTATACCCAGGTCGGTGCGGGCATTGACCGGGATGGCTCCAGTACACGCTACAGCGGGCAATTGCAGGGCGCCGTGGTGGCCCATGATCGGGGCGTGACCTTTACGCCGTACCGGGTCGAAGATACGTTCGGCGTTGCCTCGGCCGGTGATATTACGGGGGCTCGTATCAGTACTCCCCAAGGGCCTGTGTGGACTGATCGCTGGGGCATGGCGGTGCTTCCCGGGCTGCCGGCCTATCAAGTCAGCCAGCTTGAAATCGAAGGCAAGTCCTTGCCGCGGCAGGTGGATATCAAGAACGGTACGAAAGTGCTGGAGGCCGGGCGCGGTTCATTCAGCAAGGTCGACTTCGAGGTGGTTAAAGTTCGACGCGTGCTACTGAGGGCCACGGATACAGCTGGCGAGCCTCTGCCCCAGGGTGCATCGGTGCTGGGTGCAGGTAATGCATTCCTGACCAACGTCGTCGCAGACGGCATGATTTTCCTGAGCAATATCGATAGCGCGCAAACCCTTACGGTGTCATCGCCAAGCGGGGCTTCGTGCACACTTCAACTCGACCTGGCGGAGCAATCTTATGATGAGCGACCCTATGAAACCGCCTCTGCGACCTGCCGTTAAGGTAGGCGCTGCAGGCGCGCTGTTGTCCGGCCTGTTGATCGCGGGGGAGGTCCATGCCGCAGAGTGTCGTCTGTCGTTGAGCCGGCCTGAGGTTGATCTTGGCGCGTTTGCTGGGCAAGGCGTACTGTTTGGTAAGCGCACGGTGCATTTGAATGTGGTGTGCCCGCAGGACACGCTCATTGCCCTGCGTTTTCGAGGCGTACCCGCTGTGGGCCAAGGCTTCAAGTTTGGCGAGCAGGGGTATTTCAACCTCAGCCTCCAGCAGGCGGTGCTGGACGGCAGGCCAGCAGAGTTGGCCCCGTTGCATAATCGTGCCGATCGGAGCGGCCAACTGCTGCAGGACCAGGCCATGGTGGTGTTGGCTGCGGGGGTGCCGGCCGTGGGTCGCGTGTTTTCGGCTCAGGTGCAGGTTGAGACTTATCTCTTCGACACGACCACCGCCGTGCGCGACAAAACCGTGCTGGAGGGCGGTGGGCGTTTTGAGCTGGTGCCTGCTGGCTGACGGCTCAGTCAGGTGTTTCTGTCGAGCCAATAAAGTTGGCCAACTCGGCGGTCTGCGGGTTGGCAAACAGGATTTTAGGGTCACCCACTTCATGCACCTTGCCTTGGTGCATGAACACCAGTTTGTCCCCCACTTCCCGGGCAAAACGCATCTCATGGGTGACCATGATCAGTGTCATGCCATCCTTGGCCAGTTGGCGCACCACGCTGAGCACTTCGTTGACCAGTTCCGGGTCCAGGGCCGAGGTGATTTCATCACACAGCAACACCTTGGGTGACATGGCCAGCGCCCGGGCAATAGCTACCCGCTGCTGCTGGCCGCCGGACAAACGATCAGGGAAGGCATCGAACTTTTCCCCCAGCCCGACCCGCTCCAGCATCTGCCGCGCCAGTTGCACGGCTTTGGCTTTCGGCACTTTCTGCACCACTTGTGGTGCAAGCATGACGTTTTCACCCACCGTCAGGTGCGGGAACAGGTTGAACTGCTGGAACACCATGCCGACCTTTTGCCGCAAGCTGCGCAGGTCGGCGCGGGCGGCGTCGAGGTACTCGCCGTCGACTTCAATCACGCCATCGTTGATCGACTCCAGGCCATTGAGGGTGCGCAGCAAGGTGGATTTACCCGAGCCGCTGCGACCGATGATTGCCACCACCTGGCCTTCTTCGACCGTCAGGTCGATGCCCTTGAGTACATGGTGATCGCCGTAATACTTATGCAGGGCGGAAATTCTAAGCAGAGGCATGCAGTCTCCTTTCCAGGTAGCGCGCACTGAGGGACAAGGGGTAGCAGAGCAGGAAGTAACCGAGCGCCACCAGGCCGTAGACCATGAAGGGTTCGAAGGTTGCGTTGGCGAGCATGCCGCCGGTTTTGGTCAGCTCGGTGAAGCCGATGATCGAGGTCACGGCGGTGCCTTTGACCACTTGCACCGAGAAGCCCACGGTCGGCGCCACGGCAATGCGCAGGGCTTGGGGCAGGATCACGTAGCGCAATTGCTCCAGTGGGTTGAGGGCCAGGCTCGCGGACGCCTCCCATTGCCCGTGGGCGATGGAGTCGACGCAGCCACGCCAGATCTCGGCCAGATAGGCGCTGGTGAACAGGGTCAAGGCAATGGCTGCCGCCAGCCAGGGCGAAATGTCCACGCCGAGCAAGGCAATGCCGAAAAACACCAGGAACAGCTGCATCAACAGCGGCGTGCCCTGGAACAGTTCGATATAGGTACGGGCGACGTTGCGCGGGAAAGCCTTGGTGCTGATGCGCATGGTCATCACCAGCAAGCCGATGACGCCGCCGCCGATAAACGCCACCAGCGACAGCAGCAAGGTCCATTGCAAGCCGGTGAGCAGATTGCGCACGATGTCCCAGAAGGAAAAATCACTCATCGGGCGTTCCTCATGACATAGCGACGGCCGATCCAGTTCAGCAACTGGCGGATCATCAGCGCCATGCACAGGTAGACCAAGGTGGTCAGTGCATAGGTTTCAAAAGCACGGAAGTTGCGTGACTGGATAAAGTTGGCGGCAAAGCTCAGCTCTTCTGTGGCGATTTGCGAACAGACTGCCGAGCCGAGCATCACGATGATGATCTGGCTGCTCAGGGCCGGCCAGACCTTGCCCAGCGCGGGCAGCAACACCACATGGCGGAACGCCTCGAAACGCGTCATGGCCAGCGCGGCCGCCGCTTCCAGTTGCCCACGCGGGATCGCCTGGATCCCGGCGCGGATGATCTCCGTGGAGTACGCCCCCAGGTTGATCACCATCGCCAGCACCGCCGCCTGCCATTCGGTGATTTTCAAACCGAGGGACGGCAGGCCGAAGAAGATGAAAAACAGCTGCACCAGGAACGGCGTGTTGCGGATCAACTCGACGTACACCCCGAAGATCCAGCTGAACGGCTGGATCTTCCACGCCCGCACTACCGCGCCGACGATTCCCAGCGCCACGCCCAGTACTGCACCGATGGCAGTCAGCTCAAGGGTGAACAGCGCGCCGCGCAGCAACAGATCGGTATTGGCCAGAACCGGCACAAAGTCGAATTGGTAGGCCATAGCTAACCCTCGTTACCGCGATCAGAGATCAGCCGGCAGCGGCTCTTTGAGCCACTGCATTGCGTTCTTTTCCAGGCTGCCGTCGGCTTTGGCCGCGACCAGAATCTGGTTGACCTTGTCCAGCAGCGCCGGCTCGTTCTTGTTCACGCCAACATAGACCGGCGAGTCCTTGAGCTTCACTTTCAGTGCCGGTACGCGCTTGGGGTTGCGCTCGCTGATGGCCACCATCACCACGTTGCCGCTGGCGATCAGGTCCACCTGGCCGGCCAGGTAGGCGGCGATGGTCGAGTTGTTGTCTTCAAAGCGCTTGATCGTCGCCTCTTTAGGCGCAACGGCGGTCAGCTCGATGTCTTCGATGGCGCCACGGGTCACGCTGATGGTCTTGCCCTTGAGGTCATCAACGGTGCTGATCGGCGCATCCGGTGGGCCGAACACGGCGAGGTAGAACGGCGCGTAGGCCTTGGAGAAGTCGATGACCTTCTCGCGCTCGGGGTTCTTGCCCAGGCTGGAAATCACCAGGTCGACCTTGCCTGTGGTGAGGAACGGGATGCGGTTGGTGCTGTTGACCGGGGTCAGTTCAAGCTTGACCTTGAGCTGGTCGGCCAGCAGTTTTGCGGTGTCGATATCCAGCCCGCGAGGCTTCATGTCCGGGCCGACCGAGCCGAACGGCGGGAAATCCTGAGGCACGGCCACCTTGAGGGTGCCACGGGCGACGATATCGTCCAGACCGTTGGCCTGGGCGGGCGCCTGGCTCAGCATCAGGCTGGCAAACAGGGCAGTGAGCAGGGCGCTGCAACGCTTGGTCATGGCAACTCTCCGAAAGGGACGAAAGGATTTTCTGAGTTTTGCCAGTGCACAGCCCATGCCAGCACGGTGTTAATTCGCTGGAGGGCTGGTAGCTGTTGAGTTTTGGCGGTCTTACTGGTCTGAACAGTTGCTGTGTTTTCTGCACCCTTTTCGGGCGCCGTCAAAACCCCGCGAGCCCCTTTGGGGCGTGGCTTGCCGGGCGCTTCGAATAGCTTTACAACTAGCCGCTCAGTTGACTGGAAACTCGAGTTTTTATGAATTCCATCGCCCAAGCCGTACCGGAAGTGGCGCTACAGGCCATCCGCAAATTGATCGCTGATGAAGGCTTCGGGCCGGGCGATGCATTGCCCTCCCAGCGCGATCTGGCGCTGCAATTGGGCGTAAGCCGGGCCTCGTTGCGCGAAGCCTTGTCGTCCCTCAGCGCGTTGGGCGTGGTGAGTGTGCAGCCGGGTAAAGGCGTGTTCGTGCAAGCGGCCGAGGAACTCCCTGGGTTGGCCTGGCCGTTTACGGCGCAGGCGACGCCACTGGATATCTTTCAACTGCGCTACGCCCTGGAAGGCTTTGCGGCGGGGCTGGCGGCGGTGACGTTGACCACCGATGAGTTGGACCTCCTGGAAGATAACGTCGAGGCGATGCGCAAGGAGCTCAAGGCCGGTGACTTTGAGGCAGCGGCCCGGCTGGACTTCGAATTCCACCAGCGCATCCTGCTGGCCAGCGGCAATCAGGCGATGGTGAACATCCTCAGTGCCAGCGCCGAGGTGTTTCTGGAGAGTCAGAAGCTACCGTTCATCCGGCCGGAGAGGGCCATGGAGACCTGGCAGGAGCACCGCAAAATCCTCCGTGCACTGGCCCGACGCGCCAGCGGGGCCGCGCAGAAAAGCATGCAGGAACATGTGCGTAACGCGGCGATGCGTACAGGCATTGCCTTCATCACTCCCGTAACCCCGTGAGTTGGGCTATACCCAAACTCATGCGCCATCATAGGAAGAGTCAATCAGCTGCGGCTTCCTGAACGCGGGAAGGGCGGCTATGATGGGCAACGTTTTTTTTGCTTACAACCCGGAGACATCCATGAGCAACGATCTTATCAAGCACGTCACCGACGCGACCTTTGAGGCCGAAGTACTGAAGGCCCAGGGCCCGGTGCTGGTTGACTACTGGGCTGAGTGGTGCGGTCCTTGCAAAATGATCGCTCCGGTCCTGGACGACATTGCCACCACTTACGAAGGCAAGTTGACCATCGCCAAGCTGAACATCGACGACAACCAGGAAACTCCTGCCAAGCACGGTGTGCGTGGTATCCCGACCCTGATGCTGTTCAAGAACGGCAATGTCGAGGCCACCAAGGTCGGCGCACTGTCGAAGTCCCAGCTGCAAGCTTTCCTCGACGCCAACATCTAAGCGTCCTTAAAAAGCCCCGCAAATTGCGGGGCTTTTTCGTGAAACAGGGCTAGACGCTCTGAAATTCAGGTGGTACATTCGGCCCCGCACTGGTTTCTCCACTGCCCCCTGCAAGCCGTCGCCGACGCTCTCCTTTTCGATTAGTACGCGATCCTGTCGCCTTCTCTGCGGCGCGGCCTCATTAAGCCAAAAGCTTAATTTCCCCCCCTCCATAAATGATTACGTCATTCCTATATGAATCTGACTGAACTCAAGCAAAAGCCGATTA
>Ga0207713_1002488_pt1 | contig 13390 bp, 11 predicted proteins | sample KBSS64metaG_FD_184404 | JGI IMG/M metagenome (GOLD analysis project Ga0207713, IMG submission 184404) | Switchgrass rhizosphere microbial communities from Kellogg Biological Station, Michigan, USA - KBS S6-4 metaG (SPAdes) (version 2) | ecosystem: Host-associated > Plants > Roots > Rhizosphere >...
CGCCCCAGCGCCGGGTTGAACACCGGTTGGGCGGGGCCTTCGCCGGTGAGCAGTTGGCCGTTGATCAGGAGTTGGGTTTGCATGACATCGTCCTCGTCAGAACTGTTGTTATTTCCCCTGAAGAAACCGATTCAAACTGTGGGAGCGGGCTTGCTCGCGAAGAGGCCATCACATTCAATATTGATGTTGGCTGATACACCGCTTTCGCGAGCAAGCCCGCTCCCACATTGGATTCGGTTCCTTCAATGGGAGCTGAGTTGTTATGGATTTATTTGCCGCCGCTCCCCGCCACGCTCTCGCCACCCCGGGTCAGGTAATAGGCACCGAGGATCGGCAGCATCGTCACCATCATCACCAGCATCGCCACGACGTTGGTCACCGGCACGTCCCGTGGGCGGCTGAGCTGGTTGAGCAGCCATAGCGGCAGGGTGCGTTCATGGCCGGCGGTGAAGGTGGTGACGATGATCTCGTCGAATGACAGCGCGAACGCCAACATGCCGCCGGCCAGCAACGCCGATCCGAGGTTCGGCAGGATGATGTAGCGGAAGGTCTGCCAGCCATCGGCGCCGAGGTCCATCGAGGCTTCGATCAGGCTGTGGGAGGTACGGCGCAAGCGGGCGATGACGTTGTTGTAGACGATCACCACGCAGAAGGTCGCGTGGCCGACGATGATGGTGAACATCCCCGGCTCGATGCCCAGCGTCTTGAACGTCGCCAGCAATGCGATACCGGTGATGATCCCCGGCAGGGCAATCGGCAGGATCAGCATCAGCGAGATACCTTGCTTGCCGAAAAAGTCCCGTCGGTACAGCGCCGCCGACGCCAATGTGCCAAGCACCATGGCAATCAACGTGGCAATGGTCGCGATCTGCAGCGATAACTTGATCGCTTCCAGTACGTCGGGCCGTGAGAAGGCCACGCCGATCCACTTCAGGGTGAAGCCCTTGGGCGGGAAGCTGAACGCCGCGTCTTCGGTGTTGAAGGCATACAGGAAGATGATCAGGATCGGGAAGTGCAGGAACACCAGCCCGCCCCAGGCGGCGATACGCAAGCCCAGGGATGCTTTGTCAGAGTGCATCGAAGGCCCCCAGTCGTTTGACGATGGACAGGTAGATGGCGATCAGCACGATCGGCACCAGGGTGAAGGCTGCCGCCATTGGCATGTTGCCGATCGCACCTTGTTGGGCATACACCATGCTGCCGACGAAGTAGCCGGGTGGGCCGACCAGTTGTGGCACGATGAAATCGCCCAGGGTCAGGGAGAACGTGAAGATGGAACCTGCCGCAATACCCGGCACCGACAGCGGCAGGATCACCTGCATGAAGGTCTGGCGCGGCTTGGCGCCAAGGTCGGCGGACGCTTGCAGCAGTGAGGGTGGCAGGCGTTCCAGCGAGGCCTGGATCGGCAGGATCATGAAGGGCAGCCAGATGTAGACGAACACCATGAAGCGCCCCAGGTGCGAGGTCGACAAGGTACTGCCCCCGACCCCCGGGATGCCCAGTACAAACTGCAACAACGATTCCAGCCCCAGGTTCTGCACGAACCACTGTGCTACGCCGCCTTTGGCCAGCAGCAGCGTCCAGGCGTAGGCCTTGACGATGTAACTGGCCCACATCGGCATCATGACGGCGATGTAGAAAAATGCCTTGGTTTTACCCGTGGTGTAGCGCGCCATGTAGTAGGCAATCGGGAAGGCGACAATGGCGCTGGCGATGGACACGACAATCGCCATGCTCAGGGTGCGCAGGATGATGTCGAAGTTCGATGGCTGGAACAGCGCGGCGAAGTTCGCCAAGGTCAGGTCAGGGGTGACCGCCATGGTGAAGTCGTCGAAGGTGTAGAAACCTTGCCACAGCAACGTCAGCAACGAACCCAGGTAAATGGCACCGAACCACAGCAGCGGCGGCACCAGCAGCATCGACAGGTACAGGTTCGGCCGGCGGTACAGCAGGTTGGAAAACCTGCGCAACGCCGAGCCGCCCGACGAGGAATGAGGAACAGCCAGGGTGCTCATGTCACACCCCGCCTGTCAGGGTGTCGTGCAGCGGGATCATCGCTTCACGGGCCCAGCGTGCGCTCAGGCGTTGCCCGGTCTGGTGCTGGGCACTGGTGTCGAGCCATTGATTGTTGGCCTGGCTGATGTTCAAGGTCTGGCCGTTTTCCAACTTCAATTCGTAGCGGGTGGCGCTGCCCTGGTATTGGATATCGTGCAGCAGGCCGCTGACTTCGATCTCATGGCTGGCCAACGGGCCTTCGGCGAAGCGCACGTGTTCCGGGCGTATCGAGAACGGCTGGGGATTGCCGCTCAACTGCCGTGCCAGGTCGCCGCGAATCACATTGGAGGTGCCGACAAACTCGGCGACGAAGGTGGTCGAAGGCTTCATGTACAGGTTGCGCGGCGAATCGACCTGTTCAATGCGACCCTTGTTGAACACGGCGACGCGATCGGACATCGACAGCGCTTCGGTCTGGTCGTGGGTGACGAAGATGAAGGTGATGCCCAGCTGGCGTTGCAGCTTCTTCAATTCGCCTTGCATCTGCTCGCGCAGCTTGAGGTCCAGCGCGCCGAGCGGTTCGTCGAGCAGCAACACTCGTGGGCGATTGACCAGGGCACGGGCCAGGGCCACACGCTGGCGCTGGCCACCGGAAAGTTGCACCGGCTTGCGCTCGCCATAGCCGCCAAGGGCGACCATGTCGAGGGCTTCCTCGGCGCGTTTGAGGCGCTCGGCCTTTGGGACGCCTTTGACTTTCAAGCCGTAGGCGACGTTATCGCGAACGTTCATGTGGGGGAACAGCGCGTAATCCTGGAACACGGTGTTCACATCACGCTGGTAAGGCGGAAGGCCGGCGGCTTCCTCGCCATGAATACGAATGGAACCCGCGCTCGGTTGCTCAAAACCGGCGATCAGGCGCAGGCAGGTGGTTTTGCCTGAGCCGGAAGGCCCCAGCATGGAGAAAAACTCGCCGTCCTGGATGTCGATGGAAACCCGGTCAACGGCTTTCACTTCGCCGAACTGACGGGAAACGTTGGTGAACTGGACTGCAAGCGTCATGGTGCGGTGCTCCAAAAAGGCGCGCTTTCTAAAAAATCTGAATCGGTTGTGGCGTCGAAAAGATCGCAGCCTTCGGCAGCTCCTACAGGATTTGCAGAAGGCACCGAATCTGCGGTGCCTGCGGTCGCGGTAGGAGCTGCCGCAGGCTGCGATCTTTTGATCTTAAGAGGGCTTACCTGCCGCCCATGATCGCGATGTAGTCCTGGGTCCAGCGGCTGTACGGCACGAATTTACCGCCCTCGGCCTGCGGGGTTTTCCAGAAGGCGATCTTGTCGAAGTTGTCGAAGCCGTTGGTCTTGCAGCCTTCGGCGCCAAGCAGTTCGCTCTCTTTGCACGCCGCCGGTACCGCTGGCAACGAACCGAACCAGGCCGCCACGTCACCCTGGACTTTCGGTTGCAACGACCAGTCCATCCACTTGTAGGCACAGTTGGGGTGCTTGGCATCGGTGTGCATCATGGTGGTGTCGGCCCACCCGGTGGCGCCTTCCTTGGGGATGGTCGAGGCGATCGGTTGTTTCTCGTTGATCAGGCCGTTGACCTGATAGGGCCAGGCCCCGGACGCCACTACGCCCTCGTTCTTGAAGTCACTCATCTGTACGGTGGTGTCGTGCCAGTAGCGGTGGATCAACGGCTGCTGGGCGCGCAACAGATCGAGCACGGCCTTGTATTGTGCTTCGGTCAGTTCGTAGGGGTTCTGGATGCCCAGTTCCGGCTTGGCGGATTTCAGGTACAGCGCCGCGTCGGCGATGTAGATCGGACCGTCATAGGCCTGCACGCGGCCCTTGTTCGGCTTGCCGTCCGGCAGGTCTTCGGCATTGAACAGCACGCCCCAGCTGTCGGGCGCGGTCTTGAAGACATTGGTGTTGTACATCAATACGTTCGGACCCCACTGGTACGGGGTGCCGTAGGTCTGCTTGTTGACCACGTACCACGGCGCATCCTTCAGGCGCGGGTCGAGGTTCTTCCAGTTCGGGATCAACGCCGTGTTGATCGGCTGCACGCGTTTGCCGACGATCAGGCGCAGCGAGGCATCCCCCGACGCGGTCACCAGGTCATAACCACCCTTGGCCATCAGGCTGACCATCTCATCGGAGGTCGCAGCGGTTTTCACGTTGACCTTGCAGCCGGTTTCTTTCTCGAAACCGGTCACCCAGTCGTAGGCCTTGTCGCTTTCGCCACGTTCGATGTAGCCAGGCCACGCGACGATATCCAGCTGGCCTTCGCCGGCACCGACGGCCTTCAGTGGCTCGGCGGCGTGGACAAACACGCCACTGGCCAGCAGTAAGGGGGTGATGGCACTGAGCAGTGCGGTCTTGTGCACGAACATGGGATTTCCCTCTTCTTCAAATTATGGTCGGGGCAGTGGTGAACGTGGTGAAGCATGCCGTTAAGGGCTTGTTATTAGCGTAGTCAGAGATGCTGCCCGTGGCGTGCCATGATGTGCCGCACCACGCTGTAGTCTTGGAGTGAATCGCTGGACAGGTCCTTGCCATAACCCGAACGCTTGAGCCCGCCGTGGGGCATCTCGCTGACCAGCATGAAATGGCTGTTGATCCAGGTGCAGCCATACTGCAACCGCGCGGCAACCTGCATCGCCTTGTCCAGGTTCTGCGTCCAGACCGACGAGGCCAGGCCGTATTCCGAGTCGTTGGCCCAGTCCACCGCCTGTTCCAGCTGATCGAATCGGGTCACGGTGACCACCGGCCCGAACACTTCGCGCTGGACGATTTCATCGCCTTGCTTGCAACCGGCGAGCAACGTCGGTTGGTAATAGAAGCCGGCGCCGGAATGCACCGCCGCACCGGTTACCCGTTCGATATGCGGCTGGCCGAGGGCGCGTTCGACGAAACTGGCCACGCGGTCGCGCTGGCGGGTGCTGATCAGCGGGCCGATTTCGTTGTCGGCATCGCGTTTGCCGGCAAAGCGCAGGCTGCTGACCGCCGCGCCGAGTTCGGCCACCAGGCGATCGTGAATGCCGGCCTGGGCATACACCCGGCAAGCGGCGGTGCAGTCCTGGCCGGCGTTGTAATAGCCGTAGGTGCGCACGCCTTCGACCACCGCCTGGATATCGGCATCGTTGCAGACGATCACGGGCGCTTTGCCGCCCAGTTCGAGGTGCGTGCGCTTGAGGGTCTTTGCCGCGGCCTGGAGGATTTTCTGCCCGGTGACGATATCGCCGGTCAGCGACACCATGCGCACCTTCGGATGGCTGACCAGATGACTGCCGACGCCTTCGCCGCCACCGCAAACAATGTTGATCACGCCAGGCGGCAGGATCTCGGCCAGCGCCGGGGCCAACGCCAGGATCGACAGGGGCGTGTGTTCCGAGGGCTTGAACACCAGGGTATTGCCGGCGGCCAGGGCCGGGGCGATTTTCCACGCCGCCATCATGATCGGGTAATTCCACGGCGCGATGGACGCAACGACCCCGATAGGATCGCGCCGCACCATGCTGGTGTAGCCCGGCAGGTACTCGCCGCTGAGCTGGCCGGTCTGGCAGCGCACGGCTCCGGCGAAAAAGCGGAACACATCGACCGTGGCGCTCAAGTCGTCCTGGCGGGCCAGGTGCAACGGCTTGCCGCAGTTCATCGACTCGAGGCCGGCGAGCAGGTCGGCGTTTTTTTCGATGGCGTTGGCGATGTCCAGCAACAGGCTCGAGCGCTGCTGCGGCGTGGTCCGCGACCAGCCGGCGAAGGCGCGGTGCGCGGCGAGGATGGCGGCTTCGACTTGTTCGGTGCTGGCTTCGGCGATGTGCGTCAACACTTCGCCGGTGGCCGGGTTGAGAATCGCTTCGACACGGCCTTGCCCTGCGACTAATTCACCCTCGATCAACAATGCGGTGAACAACGGAGTCTGTGGGCCAGCCATTTTTCGGGTGCTCTTTTCTTGTGTGGCCATGTTGCTCCCTGTGACTGGGGCTGGCCGTCTTATATGGATGCATCAAGACTAGTGCGCAGACCCGAGGTCGACAAATTCTAAATACTGAAGGTGGCATTCGATTAAATAGATGGCTTGCGCCCGCCATGGGGCTGTTCGCGGGCGACAGTCAGGAACGGGTCCACCAGGGCCGGGCGCGCAGTGCCGCGACGCCAGGCCAGGCCGACATCGAGGGTCTGGCTCAGGTCGGCAATCGGCCGCGCTTCGATGATGTCGCCCTCCAGCGACCACGGGCGATACGTCATGTCGGGCTGGATCGAAACCCCCAGTCCGGCCGCCACCAGGCTACGCACCGCTTCGGTCGAGGCCGTGCGCAGGGTGATGCGTGGTTGCAGGGAGGCGGCTGTCCACATGCGCTGGGCATTGCGATCCATCTCATCGACGTTCAATTGAATCAGCGGCTCGCGGGCCACGTCGGCGAGGTTGATGCTGTCGTGTTCCAGCAGCGGATGCTGGGCCGGCAACCACAGTCGATGGGGGGAGTGGGTCAGCACTTCGGTCTGCAAGGCGTGACGGTCTTCAAGGTTGGAAAGGATCAGCACCCCGACATCGATCTCGCCGCTGACCAGCAAATGTTCGATGTAGGGGCGTTCGTCTTCCATTACGCGGATTTCGACGTTGGGGTAGGCGCGCTGGAAACGGGTGAGCAGGTCCGCCAGGTAGTAACCGGCCACCAGGCTGGTCACCCCGACGATCAATTGCCCGGCCACCTGGTCGGTGCTTTGTTGCAGGCTGCGCTTGGCATTGTCCACGGTGGCCAGGATCAAATGCGCCTGGCGCAGGAACTGATGCCCCTGATGGGTCAGGGTCATGCCCTTGGCGTGGCGGTTGAACAGGCCGACGCCGATCTCCTGCTCGAGCTGCTGGATCGCCAGGGTCAGGGTGGATTGGGAAATGAACGCGGTTTGCGCGGCGGCGGAGATCGAACCGGTCTCGGCCACTGCAATGAAGTGCCGGATTTGACGCAGGGTCATCATGAGGCCGTACCAGGTAAGCGGTTTTTATAGATTTTAGGCAGTGTATATCTTTTTTTTCGATGGGCGTCCGGGCAGTAATTTGCGGCAAGCCACTGGCAGGAGCCTTTTCCCAGCAACATCTGGAAGCAAACCCACCGAAGTCGCCGGGCACTTTCGAATTAGGCTGATGGCCTTAGTGTCCGGTTAAACCTTTTGTGGAGGCGGAAAATGATCACCCGTGGATTGCTCGACCAACTGCTCAAGTCTGGCCAGGATCTGTTGCAAAAAAATACCGGTGCGGCGCAGAACAAGGGGGCGAGCAGTGGCATCGGCAGCTTGCTCTCCGGTGCCGGCGGCGGGGCCCTGGCCGCCGGGGCGATGGGCCTGCTGCTGGGTAACAAGAAGGCGCGCAAGGTCGGAGGCAAGGTCGCGGTTTATGGCGGCCTCGCCGCATTGGGTGTGCTGGCCTACAAGGCCTACGGCAACTGGCAAGCCCAGCAGGGCACCGCCCCGAAGACCGAACCGCAAACCCTGGATCGCCTGCCAATGGCCCAAGCCGAGCAGCACAGCCAGGCGATTCTCAAGGCCCTGGTGGCCGCGGCCAAGGCAGACGGTCATATTGACGCGCGCGAACGCGAGCTGATCGAAGGTGAGTTCAGCAAGCTCGACAACGATCAGGAGCTGCAGCACTGGCTGCACGCGGAACTGAACAAACCACTGGATCCGGGCGATGTCGCCCGCGCCGCCAGCACCCCGGAAATGGCCGCCGAGATGTACATCGCCAGTGTGATGCTGGTGGATGAGGAGAGCTTCATGGAGAAGTCCTACCTCGATGAGCTGGCGCGGCAACTCAAGCTGGCGCCAGGGTTGAAGGCCGAACTGGAGAAGCAGGTGCGCCAGGCTTCGATGTAAGCCTTCAAAGATCGCAGCCTGCGGCAGCTCCTACAAGGGATCGGGGTGCACCTGTAGGAGCTGCCGCAGGCTGCGATCTTTTGACTATAAACCGACCACTTCGATTTTTTTTGCCAAGAGATGAGAAGTGGCGCAACCGTCTTATAAATGAAACAGCGCCCTCGGCTATACTCCCCGCATTTCAAAATGCCCCCGAGGATTGACTGTGAAGAACTGGACGTTGCGCCAACGCATTTTGGCGAGCTTTGCGGTAATTATCGCCATCATGTTGCTGATGGTGGTCGTCTCGTATTCGCGGTTGTTGAAGATCGAGACCAGCGAAGCCAGCGTTCGTGAGGATGCGCTGCCGGGCTTGTATTACAGTTCGATGGTTCGTGGCGCCTGGTCCGACAGTTACTTGCGGATGCTGGAGATGCTCGGGCTGGAGCAGGGGAAGGGCTTCACCGCCAAGGATGCGGCGGACTTCCAGAACTTCTCCGCGCGTCTGCAAGAGCAGATGGAGCTGTATCGCGAGACGGTCACGACCGATGAAGACAAGGTCGAGTATGCCGCGTTCGAAAAACTCCATGCCGAGTATCACCGCATCCTGCTTGCCGTTACCGAGCTGCATAAACGCAACCAGGACGCCGAAGCCATGAGGGTGTTCAACGAAGAGCTGACCCCCGCCTGGACCGCCGGCCGAATGAAGCTCAGTGATATTTTGCGCCATAACAAAGCGGTGGCAGACCAGGATGTGGCGGCCATCGACGATGCGGTACTCACCGCCAAGGGGATCATGGGCATTTCCCTGGTGCTGGCCGTGCTGGCCGCCGGCCTTTGCGGCCTGCTGTTGATGCGCGCCATCATGGCGCCGATGAATCGTATCGTGCAAATCCTCGAAATCATGCGCACGGGCGACCTGAGCTCGCGTCTCAATCTTGAGCGCAAGGATGAGTTCGGTGCCGTGGAAACCGGCTTCAACGACATGATGACCGAGCTGACCGCCCTGGTATCCCAGGCCCAGCGTTCTTCGGTGCAAGTGACCACATCGGTCACCGAGATCGCCGCGACGTCCAAGCAACAGCAGGCCACCGCCACCGAAACGGCCGCGACCACCACTGAAATCGGCGCGACCTCCCGGGAAATCGCCGCTACGTCTCGTGACCTGGTGCGCACCATGACCGAAGTGTCCACCGCCGCCGACCAGGCATCGGTGGCCGCCGGTTCCGGGCAACAGGGCCTGGCGCGCATGGAGGAGACCATGCATTCGGTGATGGGCGCGGCTGACCTGGTCAACGCCAAGCTGGCGATCCTCAACGAGAAGGCCGGCAACATTAACCAGGTGGTGGTGACCATCGTCAAGGTCGCCGATCAGACCAACCTGTTGTCGCTCAACGCGGCTATCGAAGCCGAGAAGGCCGGCGAATACGGTCGAGGTTTTGCCGTGGTTGCGACGGAAGTTCGGCGTCTGGCGGACCAGACTGCCGTTGCCACCTACGACATCGAACAGATGGTGCGCGAGATTCAATCGGCGGTATCGGCCGGTGTGATGGGCATGGACAAATTCTCCGAGGAAGTGCGCCGCGGCATGTTCGAGGTGCAGCAGGTGGGCGAGCAGTTGTCGCAGATCATCCATCAGGTCCAGGCGCTGGCGCCGCGGGTGTTGATGGTCAATGAAGGCATGCAGGCCCAGGCCACCGGCGCCGAGCAGATCAACCACGCGCTGGTGCAATTGGGTGATGCCAGCAGCCAGACCGTCGAATCCCTGCGCCAGGCCAGTTTCGCCATCGACGAGCTGAGCCAGGTGGCGGTAGGGCTGCGTAGCGGCGTCTCGCGATTCAAAGTCTGATGAGCGAGCTGACGGCCAAGCGCTCTGCCGTGAAACAGGCGGCGCACGCGTTATTCCTGGTGTTTCGCATCGGTCACGAGCGGTATGCCTTGCAGGCGATCGAGGTGGCGGAAGTGCTGCCGCGCCTGCCATTGAAGCCGATTGCCCAGGCGCCGCACTGGGTCGCCGGGGTATTGGCCTATCGCGGCGCGGTGGTGCCGGTCATCGACCTCAGTGCATTGACCTTCGGTACGCCCGCGCAGGCGCGTACCAGCACGCGCCTGGTGCTGGTGCATTACCGGCCGGATGCAACCGCCCAGGCGCAATTGCTCGGTCTGATTCTGGAACGGGCCACCGACACCGTGCGTTGCAACCCGGCGCAATTTCAGCCCTATGGCCTGGACAATCCGCAGGCGCCATACCTGGGGCCCGTGCGTGAAGATGCCCAGGGTTTGTTGCAATGGGTGCGGGTGGCCGACCTGCTGGACGATCAGGTGCGTGCGCTGTTGTACCCGACGCCACCCCTGGACCCGGCATTGCTGGAGCAGTGGCAATGAGCAGCGACCAGCGGTTTTTCGATTTTCTCAAGGAGCGTATCGGCCTCGACGTGACGTCGGTCGGCCCGGCGATCATCGAGCGTGCGGTACGCCAGCGCAGTGCCGCGTCCCAAGCGCAGACCGCCGACGAATATTGGCGCACCTTGCAGTGTTCAAGCGACGAGCAGCAGGCGTTGATCGAAGCGGTGATCGTCCCTGAAACCTGGTTTTTCCGTTACCCGGAATCTTTCACCACCTTGGCGAAACTGGCGACCAGGCGCCTGGCCGAGCTCAACAACATGCGCGCCCTGCGGATTCTCAGCCTGCCATGCTCCACCGGCGAAGAGCCTTATTCCATTGCCATGGCGCTGCTGGATGCCGGGTTCAAGCCGCACCAGTTCAAGGTCGATGGCATGGACGTCAGCCCGTTGTCGGTGGAAAAAGCCCGACGAGCGCTATACGGCAAGAATTCGTTTCGCGGTCAGGATATTGCGTTCCGTGACCGCCATTTCATCCCCGAAAATGATGGCTATCGACTCAGCGCCCGGGTGCTGGAGCAAGTGCGCCTGCAGGTCGGCAATCTGCTCGATCCGACCTTGCTCGCCAACGAGCCACCCTATGACTTCGTGTTCTGCCGCAATCTGCTGATCTACTTCGATCTGCCCACACAGAAACAGGTTTTCGAGGTACTCAAGCGCTTGACCCATATTGATGGGGTACTGTTTATCGGCCCGGCGGAGGGCAGCCTGCTGGGGCGCCTGGGCATGCGTTCGATTGGTATCCCACAATCCTTTGCCTTCAGCCGCCATAGCGCTCCGGAGCCCGAGCCTCTGCCGGCATTCGTACCCACACCGTTGCCGGTGCCGCAAACCGTGCGCAGGGTGGCGCCGGTACCGACTCAACGGCGCCCGTTCGCCAGCGTCAAGCAGGTATCGCACCCAATCGCTCCAAGCACATCCGACGCCGCCGCGCTGCTGGCGAACGTCGCCGCGCTGGCCAACGAAGGCAAAAGCGCCGAAGCCCGTGCCGCTTGTGATAACTATCTACGCCACCACGAACCGGTGGCCCAGGTGTTTTATTGGCTGGGGCTGCTCAGCGATGTCGCCGGCAGCGTCCTCGAAGCCCAGGGCTTTTATCGCAAGGCGTTGTACCTCGACCCGCAACATGCCGACGCATTGATGCACTTGGCTGCCTTGCTGCAATCCCAGGGTGATACCGCGGGCGCCAGACGATTGCAGGATCGCGCCGCCCGCAGCGAGCGCGCCGCCGACAGTGAGCGTAAACGATGATCGCCTCCGACTCCTTGAACGTCACCCATGAAGATGCCCAGTCCATCGACGACTGCTGGAATCGCATTGGTATTCACGGCGACAAGTCCTGCCCGCTGCTGAGCGAACACATTCACTGCCGTAATTGCGCCGTGTATTCGGCGGCCGCCACACGCCTGCTGGATCGCTACGCGTTGCAGCAGGAGGAACGCGCGTCAGCGTCCACTGCCGTCGAAAGCGAGGTGAAGACCCGTTCGCTGCTGATGTTCCGCCTCGGCGAAGAATGGCTGGCGCTGGCCACTCGCAGCCTGGTCGAAGTGGCGCCGTTGCAAACCATTCATTCATTGCCCCATCAACGCTCCCGGGCCTTGCTAGGGGTGGCGAATGTACGGGGTGCGTTGGTGGCGTGCCTCTCTTTGGTCGAGTTGCTGGGGCTCGATAGCACCAGCAGCGTGACCAGTGGCGCCCGAGTCGTACCGCGCATGCTGATCATCGCCGCCCACGGCGGTCCCGTGGTGGTGCCGGTAGACGAAGTGGACGGGATTCATGCCATCGACGAACGCATCCTTGAAGCGGCGTCCCGCTCTGGCGCGCAGGCCAGTGCCAAGTACACCCGTGGCGTGATGCAATTCAAAGGTCGCAGCCTGCGCTGGCTGGATGAAGATCAGCTGATGTCCGCCGTGACCCGGAGCCTCACATGACCCCCGAGCAAATGCGCGACTCTTCGTTGCTGGAGCTGTTCAGCCTGGAGGCCGAGGCCCAGACCCAGGTGCTGAGCACAGGATTGTTGGCGCTGGAACGTGATCCGACCCAGGCTGATCATCTCGAATCGTGCATGCGTGCGGCCCATTCGCTAAAAGGCGCGGCCCGGATCGTCGGCGTCGATGCTGGCGTCAGCGTTGCCCATGTCATGGAAGATTGCCTGGTCAGTGCCCAGGAAGGGCGCTTGTACCTGCGCCCGGAACACATTGATGCGTTGCTGCAAGGCACCGACCTGCTGATGCGCATTGCGACACCGAACAATGCGCCGGGCGCTGCGGACATCGATGCATATGTCGCATTGATGGGGCGCCTGCTCGATCCGATGGCTGCTGCGATCGCGAGCATGGCCCCCGCCTCGCCGGTGATGGCCGAACTGCAAGTTGAAGCGCCCGCACCCGCGATCGAAGAGCCGGCGGTGCCCGTCGAATCGCTGGCGGTATCGCCCAAGCTGGCCAGGCGTACCACCGAAAACGGCGAGCGCGTACTGCGCGTCACTGCCGAGCGCTTGAACAGCCTGCTCGATCTGTCGAGTAAATCCCTGGTGGAAACCCTGCGGCTCAAACCGCACCTGGCCACCATGCAGCGGCTCAAGCGCATGCAGAGCAACAGTCAGCGGGCGCTGGAAAATCTGAACGTCCATCTCAAGGAGCAAGTCCTGAGCCTCGAAGCCCGGGAAGCCCTTGACGATGCACGCCGGCTCCTGGCGGAGTCCCAGCAACTGCTGGTGGAAAAAAACGCCGAACTGGATGAGTTTGCCTGGCAGGCCAGCCAGCGCGCGCAGGTGCTGTACGACACCGCGCTGGCTTGTCGCATGCGGCCGTTCGCCGATGTCTTGACGGGGCAGGTGCGGATGGTCCGCGACCTCGGTCGTAGCCTCGGCAAGCAAGTACGGCTGGAGATCGAGGGCGAAAAGACCCAGGTCGATCGCGACGTCCTGGAAAAACTCGAGGCGCCACTGACTCACTTGCTGCGCAATGCCGTCGATCACGGTATCGAAAGTCCGGAACAAAGGCTGTTGGCGGGTAAGCCGGCAGAGGGCCTGATTCGTCTGCGCGCGTCCCATCAGGCCGGATTGCTGGTGCTGCAGCTGAGCGATGACGGTAACGGGGTCGATCTGGAAAAGGTCCGTCGCAGCATCGTCGAACGCCAGTTATCCCC
>Ga0207713_1002494_pt1 | contig 13363 bp, 16 predicted proteins | sample KBSS64metaG_FD_184404 | JGI IMG/M metagenome (GOLD analysis project Ga0207713, IMG submission 184404) | Switchgrass rhizosphere microbial communities from Kellogg Biological Station, Michigan, USA - KBS S6-4 metaG (SPAdes) (version 2) | ecosystem: Host-associated > Plants > Roots > Rhizosphere >...
GCGCATTGCTGGTACTGACCCAGCCCTCCTGGAGGAATATGTACACTATCCTCTAAGCGTTCTTCCTTAAAACTATTGCGCATATGGCTGACTCGGTGGGAATCGAACCCACGCTACCCTGATTAACAGTCAGGTGCCTTACCGCTTGGCTACGAGTCAAGGAGTGCTAGGCAGGGTCAACTACCTAGCTGAAGACAATATGAACTTAGAGTCATTAGTCAGGTGGAGTATCTCACATACTCCAAACTAGGCACAAAGAGTTCATTCCCTAAGGTACGCTGTAACCTCTTTATACTTAGTTTGCAATATACAAGGTAGTAGGAGGTTCCCAAGCCTCCTACCGCTCCGTATAGGTGCTTTCCACGACACCCACACAATATCTCTTCGGGACGAAGATACCATAACATAACACAAGGTGTATTATCCGGTACACCTAGAACATTACTGCTCCATACAACCTTCATTAAAGGCTCTATGCAATAGTAATGGTAGGGGAGGTAGGACTCGAACCTACTCGGGGGTATTTAAGCCCTAGGAATTATTAGCCCCTTCCACCGTGGATGCGTCTGCCTGTTCCGCCACTCCCCTACATAATTAGACGGTTGGAGTGGAGTTATACTCCCACCCATAGTAGCACTTGGTATATTTTTAGCGTCCCCCAAGCGGGATAAAGAGCACCGTCCTACTCTGTGGTAGTTTTTAGGGTTCCTGTCCACCCTACAAGTCCTAAGATATATTTCTCGGCTATATCCTGCCTGACCAACAACTACCCAAGGTGAAGCAAAGTAGCGGTGTGTTTCAACCGCCCTGTGCTTTAATTAAAACTCAAAATCAAGAATTTTCTCCCTTGTACATATATTGTGAGAAACCTACCTTCACAATATTATTTGGATACTTCTTCATAGCAGTGTTAATAGGGCTAGATGGATTACCCCAGTCTCTTCCATATCTTTCCTTTGCTAGTTTTCCTATCTCCACTGGTGCAAGGGGCTTGTCAGACTCTTGCAGTATATTTAATATGATATCATTAGCAGTGTATCCTTGAATATATTTCTTAAGCTGTCTTCTAGGTTTCCTAGGTGTGTCTTTCTTTGGGGCTGGTTTTATAGGCTGTTTTTCTACCTGTTCAAACAAACCATCCATAACACCTTGAACCTGCTTTTCAGCTGAAACTTGCATAGCACCTGATAGAAATTCTTGTATGCCTTGGGTTGCCCCTTCCAACATTTCAATCATTTTGCGCTCAATCATTTTCTCAACTGTATCTTCCAATACTTTTGCTACAACTTTCTCCAGTATTGGTTCAATGTTTCCTAACGCCCTACTAGCTCCTGCTTCTGTAGAGTTAGCGAACATAGTAGCGAAGGCTTTCATACCTTCGTGTGAGAATACTACTGCCGCTTCCTTGATACTACCAGCCTTCATTAGGTCTTTAGTACCTGTAGCACCATGACGCTTGTACTCCTCATGTTCTCTCTTTGCTGTCTCCTGTCTAATGACTTGACTATCTACATATTGCTTCTTGGACTTATCCAACTGCCATCGTCCTCTCCTTCATAATGTGTTCGTCTGAACAATCCAAATTATTACATGGAAGGAGAATTCTGTCAAGCCCCATTTGTAGGCACAAAAATAAGTAGGAGCCTTAGCCCCTACTTCATTTCTATTCCCTTATCGGAAAGCCTTTGTGTTAGCCCTTTTATCTTACTATTAAGATGCTGTAGGGTGCTTACCTTCTCAGCCCAATGGTGACCTCCATTAGCATCTAAGTGTGCATATGCTTCATTTAAGTAGTCCGTATGATGCTTACCCATACCAGTTGTGTCCTTCTCCTTAAGACGTTGCATAGCACCTCGTACATGGGGTATCATCGTCTGCTTGTGGGTTTCTCTAATCTGACTGTATTGTTTGTGCATTTGCTTTAGAGTTTCTACGTCAGTGTCATCAGTATGGAATGGTTGATTAGCTGAAAGGTGCTTGTCTAAGGCGTTACTAAACCTCATCCAGTTAACACCCTCATGACCATTCTCTTCCCACCGTACACCATTCTTAGTGCCTTGGTCTAGTAAGTGGGCACGACTAAACGCATTTGTTAGTACTTTATAGTGGTGGCTAGCCATAATATCTCTCCTTTCACATAAAAACACTCCTAGACTTAATATCCAGGAGTGTTATGAGTAATATTATACTGTTTTGAAGGTTGCTCCTAAGGTAGAAAGCCCAATGACTTCTCCCTCATCAGGGTTAGCTAACACTCCGATGAATCCCACAGTGTACACATCAACCTTGTCACTGTCGTTACTTAGCTTAGTTTTATACTTATGAATACGGTCATCTTCTTTAATAAGTTTAATAGCAAACAGGGCATTTGGATACTGTTTAACTAGGTTAATCAGCTTAGGTTGGTTTTCAAAAATAACTACGTAGTCTTCCTCTGACTGTACCTCAAAGATATTGTAGTTACCTCTTGTAGAAACAAAGTCCAAAGTAGTAATAATGTGATTGTCACCAGTTCTGTGTGCGTAGGTTGCACTAGCATAGTCCAAGAAATTCATATTATCTTCTCCACCTTCTGTATTATAATCTGCCCATAACCATAGAGGGTTTATGTAGCTCTAGCTGATAATCTTACTCTCACCAATTATAGGCAGTGTTTTTAGTCTAGCCTTCTTTAGGTTTCTACTTATATGCATTTGGCTGAAACCTAGTTTCTTACCTATTTCAACCTGAGTGTATCCTTCCATTGTCAGAGTTAATATACTGTACTCTAGGTCATTGAGACTGTTCTTTATCTCATGCAGGTACATGTCATATAGAATCTCATTCTCAGTATCAATAGGAGCAGGCATGATGTCTGCATAGGTTTTCTTGTCCTTGCTACCCTCATCGAATATCTCTACATCCAAGGACTCCAACTTTGCCAACCTAGCAAACAGGAAGGCATCTTCTACAGCTTCTACCGTTACATCTAGTTGCTCGGCAATCTCCTCAATGGTACCTGAGACATTGTATTTGTTTATTTTTGTATATAACTCCTTCTGCGCCCTACTGAACTTCATATGGGTTGAATAGTCCCTAAGAAACCTTAAGATTTCACCATTAATGGTTCTACAAGCATATGGAGCATAATCCCCATCCTTGGAGCTATCAGGGTTAAATCTCTCATAGGCTTTTGCTAGCCCAAGACTACCAACGCTGTGAAGGTCTTCCATAGCTATGTGGTTTATGGAGTATACAGCTCTTCTATACTTGCTGGCTACATCTATGACTAAACCCATGTTGTCCCTAACAAAATCATCTATGTCTCCTAAGTGTGGATTATGCTTCATTCGCTCGTCCTCCTCTGTTTCTTGCCCTCTTGCCATAAAAAAAGGAGGGAAGCCCGAAAGCTTCACCCTCCTAGAGGATAGTACTATTAAATTGAATGGTGCCATCGCTGTTCATACTGAAATTAGGAATGTTCTGTTTCAGCTCATTTCCATCCCTAAACTCAGGTGGATTCATTACCTTACGAAAACCCCACTTTGCTGTAGCACCTGATAAGGTGGTTTGGAGGGCTTGACCCTCCGTAAACCCATCCTTACCACTTCTCAAGTATAGCTTACCATTTTTCTCATATATAGCCTTAGCTGAGAATATATCAGCTGTAGGCTTGATTGCTAGTACCTTCATCCTAATCCTCCTTATTCATACTTAATTGGAATGTTGTGCATGTTAGCAAACTCAGTAATTTTACTGTGCTTATCTGCATGCTCCTTATTCTTCCACTCTTGAGGTATAGTGATGTTCTCCACATCCTTAGCAAAGTCAATAGTACCATGCACCTGAGACTCAAAGTAACGCTTATCATCTTTGTAAGGAGTTCCATTGATAACAGACTCAATAGCACGTTTACGCTGTGCATCAGGCTTGTTAGGAGTTTTCCAACGACTATGCCATCTTTGTACTAGAAGGTGGTGAGGGTCTTCCATAGAGTAGACCTGCTTACCTTCTTGACCATATGGAATGCTATTAGAATCTAGGTGTGTAGCTGTCGTTCTCTTTCTTACATCATCCTTAAGTGTGATAGCCGCATCACCATATGGGGAAGAGTTGACACCATGATTAAATAAATCCGCAACTCCATAAACCGCTCTCTCACTATCAGTCTTAGGCTCATAATCATCACCATACAAGTCTGCTTCTATAGACTCTTTATGCTCTTGGTCATGCCCTCTATCAAGTTCAAAGTCATTCTTCATTACCCCATCTGATAGCATTTGGTCTATCATACTAGTACCACCCTTAAGGGTTTCCAGTGGGTCGAAGTGAACCATAACCTTAGTATTTCTAGCTTTCTCCATGAAGTCCTTATACATCTCTTCAGCCTTATCTTCTTCTACACCAAAGTCTACCATGAAGGCTCTCTTAGCCCACTTGCTAGCCTGTGCTTCAAAGTTCTTACTGTTGGCTTTAGCAATGTCTAGTGCCACTTCAGAGGACTTAGCAACCTTACCATCACCGTAGTTACCTAAAGTTGCAGTAATACCATCTGCATTAGGGTCTTCACCTTTCATATGGAACTGGTTACCCTGAGCAATATATTTCTGTAGTGCTGTAGAAGCTCTCATCCAAAGTATAGGCGAGTTCTGAGGTAGTGCTTCACCCTTCTTGTTAGTGTTTTCATAAGAGATGCCTAGTTCCATCATACGTTCCATAATGTCTGCACGGTCATGCTTCTTACCAATGTTCTTAACCATTGCTTTAACACTATCACTGACTACAAGATTGGCTTCAGCCATATCAGCTTTGTTACGAGTTCGTACACCATCTAACATTCTACCTTTAGCCAATTCCTTCTTAATAGCAGTAGCCGCATACATCCAGTTAATAGCTGGGTCAGACTTCTGCCTCCAAACTACACCGTTGCTATCAGCCCACTCCATCAGTTTATTACGATCATTACCGTGCTTAGCAAGAAGGTCTTGGAAAGCTATGTCAACGTTACCCTTGCCTTGCTCTTTGGCTCTTTGCTTCATTAATTTGCGGTCTTCCTTAAGCTCGAAAGTACCACCAGTAGTAATGTGTTTCTTGATAGCTGACATTGCACGCATCCACTGAATAGGAGCAGGTGCTTCCTTACCAGCGTCAGTATCAGATTTCCATCCAATACCTTGTCGTTTAGCTTCATCCATTACGTGTTGTCTAGGGAAACGCTTAACCATAGCTTCAAACTCACTAAGCTGAGATGCATATTCAGTATTTCTGTCGTATGCATATGGTGAGAAGTGTCCATTTCCTTGCTTACCAAGTACTTCTTTTTCACCAGTTTCCTTGTCATGATAGGTAACCTTATCTTTTAGCTTCTCTTCTAGTTCCTTCTTCATACTAGGGTTACCAAAGACCATTACAGGTACATGAGACAAACCATGCTTCTTAGCAAGGTCTACTAGGTGGTGGTTGTCAATGATTTCACCTTTATGGTTAATCTTAACAGGTGCTAAGTGCTTACCAGCCTTGTAGTCTTTCTCAGCCTGTGCTAGTTTATCCTTATCCACACGGTAGTTGTGGTTAGTGTTCTTAAGGTCTTCTGTCTTGTGGTGACGTACAGGAAACTTATTACTCTGACGTTTCTCTATTTCCTTTACCTCTTTCTCGTGGTGTAGGAAAGTAGAGTGGTTGCCTTCCTCAGGAGCCTTAGTCTTTGACATAGCTTCTTTATCATGTGGGTCTACCCATTGCATACGAGTAAATACCTGACCGTTTTTACCCTTAACCTGAACAGCACGCCTTACTAGTTTAGCTGTATTGATCTGACCTTTAGAGAGGTCAATTACTAGAGGAATAGACTTCTCAATACCTAAATCTCTTAGAAACTGCTTAAGAGCATGTTCTGAGTTAGCCTTATTCTTCTTTTCTACCTCTTCTGCTGGGTCTACTGAGAAGTCATTACGGTTACTTAAACTCTTAGCAATTGCTACATCTCTGCACATCATTGCTTCAGCGTAGGTAGATTTCCAGATGGCTCTATAGTTCAGTTTAGCGTCTGCTAGCTTTTGAGGGTCAGTTCCTTTTACCTTACATGGAACGTGAGTATGTCCCTCTCCCATAGCCGCATGCCATCTATGGTGACCATCATGTACATCATAGTTGTACCCAATTTCTACAGGTTCTAATGGAATACCTTGACGCATTTTCATACGGTTTTCACTAATCTTCTTAGGGTTTAAGGCTCCATCAGTCTGATAAACCTGCTTCAAGCGGTTGACAGGGATGTAAATGACACCGTGCTCACTAGGAACCTTATAGGCAAAACGCTCCGCTCCTTGTGGCAAATGAACTTTTCCAGCCTTTTCCAAGTCAATCACTAATTCATCTGATTTGCTTACAACTTGCTGTACAATGAGGTCTTGCTTAAAGTTCTGTAGGCTCATTGAGTCAGCTAGGTTGTCTAACTTAGACTTGCGTTCAGGTTGCTTGTCTACACGTCCAGTAGACTTTCTTCCCTTTTCTAAGTCAATTGTTAGTTCCTCAGACTTAGCAAAGTCCAGACCCTTGTACAGTTTGGGCTTTTTAAGCTTTCTATAACTGCCATTCTTTGTTACTAGGGAGCTTAATACTCTGTGACCTCCCCATTTAGTATGTCTTGTAATACCATGTCTACGTTTAACTAACGCATAATGGTGTCCCCTTTTGAGGACTACATGAGTACGTTCTCTGTTAACTGCTACTATATGTGTCTTGGTCATTTTTCATCCTCCTCTAAGTCATCAAATAGGGTATCCCAATCTGCAAAATCATCATCCTCTACATCTCCTAGACCATCATCTATAGGGGAATCAGCTTCTTCTAACTGGTCAAATAGGTCATCATCGTCTTCAAAATCCTCTAAATCTCCTAGTTCATCTAGGTCTTCATCAGATAGTGAGAAGTCAGTATCAAAATCATCATCATCGAATAGCTCACTAATATCTCCTAAGCCATCGTCAATATCTTCACCTGCATGCTCATCATCTACGCTACCTAAACCATAGTTAGTGATTTCCATTTGGTGTGGCTCAATCATAGGGTGGTGATACTGTAATTCAATATTAATGTTCTGAGCATTAGTACCTGTAAGCACATCGTCAGCATTACCCATACTCCAGCTACCTGACATCATACCTTTCTCTATCTGCTTTAAGATAAAGGCATCTCTTAGGTGATCCATACCATGAATACTAGGAATGTTACGTGTGTCCATGAAGCTGTCACCATAGGTAGCTGTACAGTGCTTCAAGATGGAATCATCTACCTTTATTACACCACTACCAAAGTGCTCTGCTCCACCTTCCTTATGACCACCTGCGTTATAGGCAACATATGTTGGCTTGCTGTCCTCTGCTTCTAAGCCAATGGAATCATACTCAGCTTCCATACGGTCTATAACGTCCATCCAATCTTCTTCATGGTCATCGTGCATCTCATCAAGTATACCCTGAGTATCATGCTCCATCATCCAACCTTCCATCTTAGACCAAGCATCCTCACCCATATGCTTCTTGATATAACCCTCCATCGTAGCGGCTACATAGCCTTGTTCCATGATGGGCTTTAATGCTCTATGGTCTGCATTGATTGTCAGGTTAGATGTTGCTAAAGCACCTCTATAACCGTTGGCTCTATCTACATCTCCTATGATAGCGTTAACAGCTTCATGAGCTAAGTGAGGATGAGTACCAGCGTACATAGCACCTATATGCTTAGGTGTTCTCTTAAGTGCTGCTAGCTTATAGTTCTTTATAACACTATCTGTCTCATCATCTGCTTTAATCTCTTCTGTTATAGCATTGTGAACGCTACGCCAGTTAGCTCTGATATGCTTGTTGACTGCATCCATTAGGTGTCTGTGTACTTCCTCACCAACCATATCCTCAAATCTAGGGTGCTGTTTGGCTTTAGCTACAGTTTCGTGAATGCCCTTAGCAACCTTATGGATTTCAGGATGCAAGCCATTCCTTGCCAACATTTTATTCACCTCAGGATTGTCCTGTTGATTAGGTTTACCTCCGTGAGGGGTATGAGCTATTAACCCCTCAGCTTTGGCATGTTTAGCACTTTCCTCAGTCTCAGGTAAATGGAAGCTAGGGTGCTTATCCCAATCATGGTGTTCCATCTTTACACCTTGGTCAGCCATAGCCTTAACAGCATGAGGGTGTTTCATAATACCATGCTCTTTGGCTATCTGAAAGTCTAGTTTGCTTTGTATGTGACGTGTACCATTACCAGTACTGGCATCGTTAGGGTCAACCCATTGCATCCTAGTGAACACTTGACCGTTTTTCCCTCTAACCTGTACTGCTCTCTTAACAAGCTTCGCTGTGTTCAGCTCTGCTTTGATTAAATCAATATAAAGTTCCAAAATCCTCACCTCCGTATTACATACGATCATATTCTCCAAGTAAGTCAGTGTTCTGAGGTAGGTGTAGACCTAATATTCTGTCAAGTGCAATGTAACCATAAGTAAGGGCACAGGCTAAATGGTCGTCACCAATACGGGTTACACGCTCATAGATTTCACCTTCATCCTCTTCTACGATGGTACGAACGTTCTTTAAGTGCTTGATAAGCATTTTAAGCTTTTCAGAGCCTTCACCATTTATATTGAACACCCCAAGTGCTCTACCTTTGATATTGTAAAGGGTACGTTTCATCTTAGTAGTTTTGTCTACACGAACACGTTGGGAGCCATCACTCCACGCATCTACTAATGGAATATTGTTCTTAGGAGTATCCCAATCACATGCAAATACCTTAGATGGGAATTGCTGTAGCAAGTAAGAGTTTCTATCTGCACCGAAACCGTTATCCGCCACTATTACGTCAGGGTCATAAGGCTTTAATAAGGCAACAAACTGGTTCACCGATTCAAGGGGTTTATGTGGGTTGTCTTCAGCCCAATGCAAATCCAATAGGTCAACCCTATCATCTTCTGTAAGACCAAGCACAACCATCCAGTTGAAATGCCCCCAGTCAACCCCAGCTACAATTCTCTTATACTTGGAGTAGTCTCTGTGTCCAATCGGGTCTTGGTGCTTAATACAATTATATACGTCTTGGTCTGTGATAATTAAGCCCTCAGAAGCATAGGGAATACCAATAACGTAGTTGTAGAATAGCTGTTTCGACTTGTACTCAAATTGGTTACGCATTACATTATCTGCACTAATCCACACAGCATCTAGCTGAGAAATGTGGTAACCACGAATATCTTTACGTGTTGGATAGTGAGCTACATATTCACCCTTATTCCAGCGGTTAAGCTCCTTATGACAACGTTTACACTGGAACTGGTATGCTCCATCATCAATGATTTCATTAATCATATCTACCTTTTTGTCATCAATACATACAATGTTATCAGGGTCTAGGAATTGCCAGTGACCACATTTATCACACTTATGGTAGTAGAATCGTTGGTCAGACTTTTGAAATAGGAAGTCAACACCACGTCCAGGTATAGTAGGGGTAGACCATCTACGCATGAAGCCATAATGAGAGGATTTTAATGACTCTTGGAAGGCTGTCTCTACGTTATCTTTCATACGATCATACTCATCCAGACCTAGGATGTCTATATCAGCACCCTCCCCAAGCCCTGAACCCCATGCAGAACGTAGGAAAAGTACACTGTCTCTGATTTTCTTAAGACGAACGTTATTCATTTTCTTGTCAAGAGTACTCATTAAGTAATTGGATTCCTCAAATATAGGAGCAATACGAGTGTTACTAAAATCCTCCATTTGCTCTTTACGTGGGAATGTGTACATGGCTTTAGTGTTATTGTGGGTATCCAAGAACCATATGAACTCTGTGATTGCCATTTCTGATAATCCCAACTGACGTGACTTACGTACAGTTTTGTTAGGGTGTTGGTCACGTAGTATGTCAATCTGCCACGGTCTATGTTTAAGAGCAGTCTTAGTACTGTGGAATGTCATTGGGTTTCCCTTAATAAATCTATGTTTAAGTGCCCATAATGCAGGGTCTTTCTTTTCCAGTATAGCCTGTAACTCATAATTACTGATGTTGTCCATATCTAAAACCTCCTATAAAAAGAGGATAAGGTGGTAGCCTTATCCTTCTTCCTCTTCTTCATTATCTATTGTATCACCTAGAGCTTCCTTACGAATCATATCATGTAAGTCTTTCTTCTCTTGGTCTAGTTCATCCATAGGGTTGTCAATCTCTTTACGCTCAACCTTAATCTCAGCTTCATCGTTTACACCATTGATAGCCATGAGTGCATTGTCCATAAGCTTTTTAACCTCAGGGTCACTAGCATTTACAACCTGTGATAGCTTAGTCATCTTAACTTCATCAAGTGTATTTTCACTACGTTCAGTGGCTTCACCAAGTAGCAACAGGTCAAGCTTGATTAGGTCAGACAATTGTTTAGCATTCTGTATACCCTCAGCCTTGCCAGCCTTTACATTCTCCAAGTATGAATCTATTAATCCTTTAATATTCGTCCTATGTTCAGTCTTTGCTTCCTCTACATCAGTTGTCAGTCCAGTAGCCTTACCAAATTTCATAGCAAAGCTAGAAACAACAGCCTTTTTCTCACGTTTATCAGCCATATACACTACCTCCTTGTCTTCTTTGAGAAAAATAAAAAAGAGCATATATCTAATGATATATACCCTTCAAGGTCACTGACACGTTATAGCCTTCCTTTTCAAACTGTTCAGTTAGGTTCCGTACAGCAAAACGTAAACTTGACTTCTTCAATATCTCCTCTATAGCAGGGTGCTTAGAAGCTTTCCCTATTGCATCTTCTTCATCTTTTCCTAGTACTACTCCAGCCTTATCCTCATGGTCTATAGGGACTACTAGGAAGATGAAGCGTTCCAAGCCACTCATTCTATCATAATTCCCATATAAGGAATAGTGTTGTCTATCTTTAGGTTAACCTCATGCACATCATTTACTATTACCTTGTGTATCGGTCCATTCTTACCATCTACCTGACACTCTGCCATAATCTCATCCATCATTTGCTGATTGATATAGGCGGTGGTAACATGCATACCTTTTTCCATAGCATCCATCACACAGTTCATAACCTCTGTAAGTGTCTCTGTTTCATCTGAGTTTATCATAGTTACATGACGATGAATACCATCACCAGCACCAGTGTCTACAGGAGCACCACCTTTTATAGCCTTAAGTATTTCCTGAGTGAGGTTGCTAGCACTCTCTTTTACTGTAGTAGATTGTTCAGGAGCATAATCCTCACAGTCTTCTTCTATATATAAAGGTAATTTGTCCTTAAGCTTCATTGCTTTTTCGATAACAGGGATGTGTTTGCATACTTGACGGTGGATACAACCATAGCATTGTTCAATTGGGTAATTTTCCATTGCGTTCCCTCCTCTTTGAAGTAAAAGAAGCGGAAAAGACAAAATCCTCTCCGCTCCCTCTGTACTAACCAAGCATGTTACTTGATATCGCAATCAGTACTATGACTACGATACATATAAAAAACACAGTCGGGACTGGAGTAGAAGCCCTAACCAACCACAAAACCAGCACAATAAGTAGCAGTATCACGAGTAAATGAGTTATAGCCATTACTTCACCTCCCTAATCAGAATATAGGGTGGAAGTATACATTCCCATATCGTCCTCTCCTGACAATGATAAGGTACTCGTCTACCTAGAACACAGGAAATATCAGGAAATGTTGCTTAATCCTCTTAAAATCATAGAAAAAGGTGGGTTGCACCCACCTCTCTTTTAAGTCAACTATTTATCTACACCCACTACATACCCCATAATGGTGATTCTCTCATACACCTCTGTCTTAGAAGTGTGTTGCAGGGATAAAACCTGACCTCTGATAGTCACCTGCTGGAGAGTTAGTATGTCCATTCCTGAAAATTCGATGTTCATACCTGCAACAAGCGGAAACTTATCGAAATACAGGAATCCTATGGTAATCTGTATGTTTGTGGTGGTAGTCTTTTTGTCATAAGCCTGTACAATCACGTTCTTCATCTCAGGAGCAGGTATGCCATTGAGCTTGTAGTCCGACATTGTGAGTAGCTTTATCATTTGAACACCCTAAATCTCTTAGCAAGCGGATTCATTTGGTTGTCTTCTTCGATTTCATATGTCTTTTTATCTACATCATCTACATGTATATAGCCTGTAGCGGCTTTCTCACCATTAAAATAGCTGTACTGGATAGTAAGTGTATCCACATTAATTACAACTCCCCTAGCTACAAACTCAGGCGGTGTATCGGGCTTCATGATGTCTTGGTTGTATACTTCGATGAACATGCCAGGTTCTATCTCCGCAGTATTAAAGATTGTACGATTGGATAAATATTCCTCCATATTCATAGCAATCACTCCTTCTTCTTAAATACTTTCTTAAGGTCATCCAATGTCTGCATTTCCTCTACTAACTTATCATTGCAAAAGTCCCTAGCTCTCTCATAGTTGTCGTCAATGCCACCAGCACCCGATAAATCCTTAGTAGGTAGCTCAATCCCAACGTCAACCCTAGCTGATTGGTAGTTCCCTAAGCTGACAGTAAGACCAATTGCATACTTGACTTTAGCCATTTCCTCACTCATCTTAATATCTTCTCCTTCCTCTTTGTTGAGTCTATGCTTAATGGGTCTACCGTCCTGTAGTATCTGGACGGTCACCCACCATTTCTTAGATTTCATCTGTATCATCTATCTTCCTTACAACCTCACTATACTTCTTATATGCCTTGATGAATGGCTCAAAAGTTGACATAGCATTCAGGTATCTAGGCTCGGTAAGCTTGCCGATTTTGGCTAGAGAGTCCAGCACATTACCAAGTGAGTGTGATAAACTCTCCATATTAACTAATACTTTGAAGTTCTTCTCTAGTCCTGCGTTATACATCTCTTTATCTTTAGAGCCGACAAAACGAGCCACTGGTACCTGATATTCACCTTTCCTAGCCACAACCAAGTACCCATCATTACCCCCATGACGTACCATAAATGTCACTTCCTGTAGAGCATGTTCAGCTTTCAACAGACCTCTTCTTGCATTAGGTAACTCCTGCATTCCTAATTCTTCTAAACTCATTCCATTTCCTCCTCTAAATTGTATTACCTCAGGGGGCAACCCTAGTTGGTTGTAGCTCTCATTAATCATTTGTAGCACTTGGTTACTCTGTTCTTCTGCCTTAACAGCATCTAGGTATTGGATGTAAGAATCCTTATCAGCCATATTAACCCTTCTCTCTGATGTGCTTGTGGAATCCTGCTAGACCATCTAGTTGATTCAGTGCATCCTTTAGAGCGTAGGTCTTTCCGATGTGCATTTCAAACTTGGTTACATCCAGTGCATGAGCC
>Ga0207713_1002495_pt1 | contig 13361 bp, 7 predicted proteins | sample KBSS64metaG_FD_184404 | JGI IMG/M metagenome (GOLD analysis project Ga0207713, IMG submission 184404) | Switchgrass rhizosphere microbial communities from Kellogg Biological Station, Michigan, USA - KBS S6-4 metaG (SPAdes) (version 2) | ecosystem: Host-associated > Plants > Roots > Rhizosphere >...
TGAAGAATAAAGGGGTTCACGTTCATTACAAACGAAGTGTAAAAGATATTAAACGTAAAAGTGACGGTATGTGGGAAGTAAAAGTCGCAGATGTAGACAGCGGCAAAGTTGAGTACCACACGGCAAAGTTCATCTTTATCGGAGGTGGAGGCGGAAGCTTGCCTTTACTTCAAAAAACAGGTATTCCTGAATCCAAGCATATTGGAGGATTCCCGGTAAGCGGATTATTTATGGTATGCAATAACCCTGAAGTGATTGCGCAGCATCACGGGAAAGTATATGGAAAAGCCAAAGTCGGAGCTCCGCCAATGTCGGTTCCGCACCTTGATACACGCTATATTGATAATAAAAAGACGCTGTTGTTTGGTCCATTTGCCGGCTTTTCACCAAAGTTCTTAAAAACAGGTTCGAACTTGGACTTAATCAGTTCCGTAAAGCCGAATAATATTTTAACCATGCTAGCAGCAGGCGTCAAAGAAATGGCGTTAACAAAATATTTAATTCAGCAAGTGCTGTTATCAAATGAAAAACGTGTGGAAGAACTGCGTGAGTTTATTCCGAACGCGAAAAGTGAAGACTGGGATATCGTCGTAGCAGGCCAGCGTGTGCAAGTAATCAAAGACACGGAAGCCGGTGGGAAAGGAACGCTTCAGTTTGGTACAGAAGTTGTAAGTGCCGCTGATGGTTCTGTTGCTGCACTTCTTGGCGCTTCTCCTGGTGCGTCAACGGCCGTTCACGTTATGCTAGAAGTATTGGAAAAATGCTTCCCAGAAAACATGAACAAGTGGGAGCCAAAAATAAAAGAAATGATTCCTTCCTACGGCATGTCGTTAGTTGATCATCCAGACTTCTTTAGCGAAATTCATGCGTCTACTTCACAGACGCTTGGTTTAATTAAAAAAGAGTCTGTTTATAGCTAAAGATTTTACGTCGCAACAAACAGCACATGTGTATGTGAAGAAATCTACAGGCGTGCACAAACACCACCTTTTCTTGAGGTGGTGTTTTAATGGTCTTTATATGTAGAGTTTGAGTTAAGAGCGGTATTGATTGCTTCCAGGCTGAAGTTTCAAATGCTTCCACGCCGTAATTGCATCATCGCGGCTTTTTCCTTTGTTTTTCGGATCGTTAAAAAAATCGCGAATAAAGCGGTTGTACTCAAACTGAGGCGCAATTTCTTTTTGATAAGAAGGCTGCTTTTTTCGTTTTTCTTCTTCATGCCACGCTTTTACCACATCTCGATAGGTTTTCCCTACATTTTCTTTAAAGTAGTTTTGAATATACGTGGAAAAATGAAACGTAGGATGAATGGCGTCTTTAAAAAAAGTCCGTACTTTTTGACTGCAGCGGTGATTTTCCCCAATGACGGTATCTAATGTTAGCGGCGCTTGTGTTTTAGAGGACGAGCGTCTTTTAGGTCGCGTTGTTATTTGTTGAGTGTCACCGGTCGTTAATAACACTTCAATTCTTTTTGAAAGTTCCATTTTAGATCCAGACGGGCTCATGTTGTTTTCTCGGCAAAATTGCTGCAGCTCGGTTTTGAGCCAGTAAAAATCGGTAAAGTCTTTGATAAGTAAATCTTTTGTAAGTTCAGGTCGCATCGTTTTCACCTCCATATATTTACAAAGTAATTATAGAACGTTTGTTCTCATTGGTCAATTGTTTTTAGAGAAGTACGAAGCAATGTCTTTTATATTTCTTCCTATTTTATAAAGAAGAAAAAGCATCTAGGCAAGAGATCTCTTGCAAATTCCAAAATCAAACAATTACAATAATAGAAAGGAGTTGATTGCATGACGCTACATAATAAAGTCCTTTCTACAATTATAGGAGGAGCTGTCGGAGACGCTTTAGGCGTCCCAGTTGAGTTTAAAAAACGCGATACATTTCGGATCACAACTATGACAGGCTACGGTACATACAACCAGCCTAAAGGAACGTGGTCAGATGATACATCTCTGACGATGTGCTTGATTGATAATCTACTAGAAAAACCAGATGAATATGATTTAATGCAAAAGTTTGCGAACTATTGGTCGGATGGCTACTGGACGCCGTACGGAGAAATGTTTGATATTGGCATCGCAACAAGCGAAGCGATTCGCCGCTATAAAAGCGGACTTCCTAAAGAAGAATGGGGAGGAAGCGCTGAATACGACAACGGAAACGGAGCGCTTATGCGTATTGCTCCGCTTGCGTTTACACTATGTGATGAACCTAGCTTTACAAAAAGAAAAGAAGAAATAGAAAGAATTGCTCACGTCACGCACCGCCATGTGCGCTCTACGCTTGGCTGCATTATATACGTGGAGCTGCTTATTTGTCTTCTTGACGGCAACGAGCCTTTTGAAGCATATGAAAAAGCGGTAAACCTTTGTCAAAAGCAGTTAACAGGTACGGAGTATGAAGCAGAGTTTTCTGCGTATGAACGAGTGTTAAACCTAAGCTTGCCGCACGCAGCAAGAAATGAAATCCGGTCAACTGGATACGTCGTCAGCTCGCTAGAAGCATCACTTTGGTCTTTTCTTCAAAGTGATGACTACGAAGAAGCTGTACTTACTGCTGTGAATTTAGGAGAAGACACAGACACAATAGGCTTTATTACAGGTACTATGGCAGGAGCATATTATCAGCTGGATGGCATTCCTGAAGAGTGGGTTTGTCAGCTTGCTAAAAAAGAAGAGTTAGAGAAGGCTTGTAAGAAGTTTGCGGATATGTGTATGGGTAAAGGAGAATGAGGCTAATCAAAAAGGGAGGTTAGCTTTTATAAAAAGCAGATGACGCTGCTGATATACCTATCAGAAAAATCGTCATTACTTGTTAAGGAATTTTTACTGGTAAAGGAGTAAGAAGGCTAAAAAAATACAGAAGTTGATTATAGCCTTATTGTAAAGACAATTAATTTTGCTAGTTACATTAGTGTAGCTCGTCAATTAGGCTTAAAAGAATATGGATTTTTATAACTTAAAAAATAATTTACATTCTCTTCCTCAATATATATAATTATTAGGAAAATATAACTATAATGAGGAAGAAAAATGAATAAAAATAGGTTTAAATATTTAGTTATCTGTTGGTTAGCGATTTCTTTTGTTGTTTCTAGTCTATTTGGAGTTGGAGCAGAGGCAGCAAGTACTAACGGAGACAAAATTGCTAATGACTATGTCAAAACACTCAAATCCAAGAGTAAATACGGTGATTGGGATCGAGGCGATGTTTTCTCCGCAAAAGTTACAGGAAAATCCACGCCAGAAGTAATTGCAATTTTTTATAAAATAAATCCTGAATATTATATGTATAACAATAAAATTAATATCTATACATATAACACTAAAAGTAAAAAGTGGAATGTTACAAAGACAATGTATGAGAATGAACAAGGATCACCTTTGTTCTTTTTTAGTAAAGGAAGATTAGTAGATAATGTGAAAGATCAGTTCGTTTTAGGTACAGTGGAAGGTAGCGGCTGTTTTTTAACACCCAAAGTGTACGGCTCCGTAGATGGTAAAACTATTAAAAAGTTACTCAATGCTAAAGATGAAGATGCATTTTTTATGGGTAATGCAATAATAAAAAATAAGGAACTATTTTTCGTAAACAGTAGTTCAATTGTAATGCAAAAGTGGAAATGGCAAAAAAATAAATTTATAAGTATTAAAGGTACAGGTACTGAGGATAGAAAACTTGCTCAAGGTGCTAAATACTTTCTTTATCTAGAAAATAAAAAAGGAGAAGTTGTTCTTTCTGGAAACAGAAGTATTAAAATGAAAGTTGGAGAAAAAATTTCTATTGTTAGAAAAAATACAAAAGACTCCTCTGAATACGGTTATCGTTTATTCGTAGATGGCAATAATTTAGATTATAGTAAGGAATATACCGCGGTAGCAACAAAGCCTGGTAAATCCACTTGGACTTTAGAACCTGAAGCTTATGGTGACTCAGTGAAAATAAGTATTAATGTAACTAAATGATTAAAAGACTTTAGACTGATAGTTAGCTAAGATGCCAATGACTTTTACGTGATTACTAAATGTAAAAGTCATTGGTTTATTTTGTTTTTTGAGAGTGTAGTTAATTACATCGTATAGAACGTAGGTGAATTTTACATTATTGTAATTTTATATATTGAAAAATTCAGAATAAATAGTAAAATAGTAATGTTAAGTTGGTTTAATTTGGATTTGAATGATCTTTAAAGACTGATTTATAGGAGGGGTAAAAGTAGTGAAGAGATATTTTTAATTTTAGTTATGTTTGATTAATAAGGTCAATGATTTTCTAATCTTAGTAAAAAGGGTGAAAATAAAGGATGGGTATGTTCACAAAACAAAAGTTTGGTTTTTTTGCTCTCTTAGCCTTAACAATAATTTTATTCTGGTCTGTTAATACGCAACAAGCTTCTGCAGCAAACACAGTTAAATCTCAAAATAGTCAGAAGAAGGCCAGTCAAACAGAAAGTAACACGATTACCGGTACGATAACTAAGGGTGGAGTTGCGGTTGAAAGTGGTGATCTGACATTTTATCAGAACGGACCAAGTAAAGATTATTACATTGGTGGTATTCAAGACGGTACGTTCAGTGTGGATTTACCTGACGGGGATTATGTTGTGAAGGATTATTATGATTATAGAAATGACCGTTCAGAAAGGATACATTACGCTTTTAAAGTGACTGATGGTAAAAGTAACCCATCTCCTTTAGTGATTAGTATTCCATCAGATAACATACATGGAGTTGTACAGAAAAATGGTAGTAAGGTTGGTAACGGTGAAATTACTTTTTTGACAAATGAAGAAAATAACACTCCTTATCAAGTAGAGATGAAAGATGGAGAGTTTCAAACATATTTACCAGATGGTACTTATTACACGAAGGTTTATTATGATGAGACTCTAAGAAAATATATTTTACTCGATTATTCATTTAAAGTTACAAATGGAAAATCGAATCCTGCTTCTCTAGTTATCGATGTACCTCAAGATAATGTAAAAGGTACAGTAACAAAAGGTGGTGAGAAGGTAAAAGAAGGATCCATTGAATATTTCAAAAAGGAAGAAATTGATAAATCTTACAGTATGGATATTAAAGACGGAAAATTTAGTGATTATCTACCTGATGGAACATATCGTTCAGATGGATATTACGACAGACAAAAAGAGCGATACATTTACGTAGACTCTGCTTTTACAATCACTAGTGGAAAAGCAAATCCTCAACTGATTCAAATCGACACACCAAAAGATAATGTGACAGGCTCTATTCAAAAAGGTGAAGTCAAAGTAAAAAACGGATATATAGATTTTTACAATGAAAAAGATAAAAAAGACTATACCATTCTAATAAGAGACAGTCAATTTAGCACATATTTGACGGACGGTTCGTACAAAGTGACAGGTTATTTTGATTCAGAACTAGAAACATATTTTGATAAAGAATACTCTTTTAAAGTTACAAATGGAAAAGCAAATCCTTCACCACTTTTAATTGATATTCCAAAAGATAATGTAGTTGGAGTGATAAAAAAGGACGGTGAAAAAGTAGCTAGCGGATATATAGATTTTTACAAAGATGGCCAAAAGGAAGTAGCGTACGAAGCGTACATTAAAGATGGTCAATTTAGCGCGTATCTACCGGATGGAACGTATAAAACAAATAGCTACTATGATAACTACAAAGGACAATTTGTTTTTAAAGAATATGAATTTAAAGTAGTTAATGGTAAAACAACACCTTCTACTATTGTGATTGATGTTCCTAAAAATAATGTCACAGGAACAATCCAAAGAGATGGATTAAAAGTAGACAGTGCCAGTGTTAGAGTTAAATCAGATGGTAAAGATAATGACACATATGTCATTATTATTGAAAACGGTGAATTTAATACGTATCTTCCAGATGGTTCATATACAATAGAGGGTTATAAAGATTGGAGGGTGAACAACCACTATTTTGTATACTACAAATTCAAAGTTCAAGGTGGGAAAACAAATCCAGCTTCACTTTCCGTGACAACGCCTAAAGAAAATGTAAAAGGATTCATACAGCGAGACGGGAAGAAAATAGATGAAGGATCCGTGACATTCTATGAAGAGGGAAATAAAGATAACGAGTTTAACATATTAATTAGAAATGGCGAATTTAGTGCCTATTTACCAGATGGAAAATATCAAATGGATCACTATTATGAATACGGATTTGAAGTAGAAGAAACATTTCCTTACGACTATTCATTCAGTGTAGTCAATGGAAAGTCAAACCCATCATTTCTAGAAATCGATACTTCCATAACGGATAAAACGGCTCCAGCAGCCCCAAAAGTAAATATGGTAAGTGATAAAGACAAAGTTGTGACAGGAACAGCAGAAGCAGAGGCAACAGTGACAGTAAAAGCAGGGGATAAAACATATACAAGCGTAACGAAAGCGGATGGGAAATTTTCCATAACCATTGATGCTCAAAAAGCAGGAACAGTGCTAAATGTTACGGCCAAAGATAAAGCAGGAAATATCAGTGAAACGACGAAAGTAAGTGTTCAAGATAAAACAGCTCCATCTGCTCCAAAAGTAAATGGGGTAAGTGATAAAGACAAAATTGTGACAGGAACAGCAGAAGCAGAGGCAACAGTGACAGTAAAAGCAGGAAATAAAACATATACAACCTTAACGAAAACAGACGGTAAATTCACCGTAACAATTGATACTCAAAAAGCAGGGACAGAGCTAAGTGTTACGGCCAAAGATAAAGCAGGGAATATTAGTAAAGCCACAACTGTGACCGTTCAAGATAAAACGGCTCCACCTGCTCCAAATGTCAACAAAGTAACGACTAGCGATACAAAAATAACGGGAAAAGCAGAAGCCAATAGCATGGTTTATGTAAAAGTCGGCACTAAAGTGATTGGAGAAAAAGCAGCTGACAGCAAAGGAGCATTTTCCGTACCAATTGCCAAACAAAAAGCGAATACCAAAATAGGGGTAGTAGCGAAAGACAAGGCTGGAAACTATAGTCCGTACACGTCCGTAACCGTTACTGAAACAGACAAAGTTCCGCCATCGGCCCCAAAAGTAAACGCAGTAAGTGATAAAGATAAAGTGGTTACGGGTACAGCAGAAGCAAATGCGACGGTTACAGTAAAAGCAGGAAGCAAAGTGTATACCAATGTCGTAAAAGCAGACGGTAAGTTTACCGTAACAATTGATGTTCAAAAAGCAGGAACAGTGCTAAATGTTACAGCCAAAGATAAAGCCGGTAATATCAGTAAAACAACAACGGTGACCGTCCAAGATAAAACGGCTCCATCTGCTCCGAATATCAACAAAGTAACAACTAACGATACAAAAGTAACGGGAAAAGCAGAAGCCAATAGTATGGTTTATGTAAAAGTCGGCACTAAAGTGATTGGAGAAAAAGCAGCTGACAGCAAAGGAGCATTTTCCGTACCAATTGCCAAACAAAAAGCGAATACCAAAATAGGGGTGGTAGCGAAAGATAAAGCTGGAAACTATAGTCCGTACACGTATACGTTCGTAACAGCAGCAGACACGATAAAACCTGTCATTACAGGAGCTATAAACAAAACGGTTAAGGTGAATTCAACTTTTAATTCAAAAGCAGGAGTAACAGCAACAGATAACGTAGACGGTAATTTAACAAATAGCATCCAAGTAAGTGGTAGTGTTAATACAAAGAAAAAAGGTGTATATACATTGACATATAGCGTGGTAGATACGTCTGGCAATAAAGCAGTTGTAACAAGAAAAATAACGGTTAATTAAAGAATATATAGAATGAGGTAAGTGAAAAAGGCTGAATTTTTTGGATTCAGCCTTTTTATTTTGACATTCATTTTAATGTATACTACTTAGTAGATTTCAAATAAAAGAGGTGATCACAGTGCCAAATGCATGGGATGCAGAACAAATCGTATCAGCACCGCTTGCCAAAACGTTAATCGAGACGCAGTTTCCAGAACTTGCGCCCGCTGCGATTTCACTGCTTGGCTACGGCTTTGACAATACGGTTTATCAAGTAAACGACCGCTTTGTGTTTCGGTTTCCTAGACGAGAACTGGCAGTAGGACTATTAAAAACAGAAAATCAGCTTTTACCAAGTCTTGCTTCTCAATTGCCTCTATCGATTGCAGAGCCCATTTTTTTAGGTAAGCCGAATGGAGGCTATCCTTGGCCTTTTACGGGCTATCACTACGTGCAAGGAACTCCGCCTGCAAGATTAACAGAAGAAGAGCGCATACAATCTGCTTCTGTACTAGCAAGATTTCTTCGCGCGGTGCATTACTATCCTCATTTAAAAGCGCAAGAGCTCGGCGTGCCGTTTGATGAGCTGAATCGACTTGATATGATGAAGCGAAAGCCGGCGTTAGAAAAGTATGTCAAGCAAATGAAGGAGCGTAATCTTTATTCAAAACAAGAGATTCTTGAAGACTATGTAAATGGCATACAAGAAATTCACTATCAAGAAAAAAACGTACTGGTTCACGGAGATCTTCATATTAAAAACATGATTGTTGATCAAACCAATATGGTTTCAGGCATCATTGACTGGGGAGATGTTCATATTGGTCACCCGGCAGTTGACCTAGCGATTGCCTACAGCTTTTTACCTCCTAAAGGAAGAGCATGTTTTTTTAAAGAATACGGAAAAGTAGACGAAGAAACGTACAGACTGGCAAAATGGAAAGCTGTATTTACAACCGTAGTACTTGTGGCGCACAGCTACGATCAAGGAGACAAACAAACGTTAGAAGCGGCTCTAGAAAGCTTAAACCTCATTTTTCAAGAGTAATAAAACTGTAATAAAATTTTTGTTAAATTCCTGTATAGTTAAAAAAGGATAAAAATAAAAACAACAGGTGAAGCAAACGATGAATACAAGCCATTGGAATGAATCAGCAGCGCAGCTGCTAGAAGCATGGATACAGCTATACCAAGAAAAGGAATTTCTTATTGGAGAAACGGAATCTTTAAACATGCTAAAAGAAGAAGTAGATGGGATGGATAAAGAAAAATTTCTCTCCATAGTAGAACGTCATCTGCAGAAAGTGTATGACGAACTGGAAAAAGAACGTACAGAGTACAACATAAATAACATTGAATATACGATGTTAACGTTTCTTTCAAACGATTATCCAGAGTACATAAAAAAGCGTCAAAGCAATATGAGACAGATTGAACAGTTAACAAGCATACATAGGAATGTGACAGAGGTTTTCGGAAAAGAACTTTTTTCTGAAGCGGATATGATAGCGTTTAGAAACGACTTTTTTCAACTAACAGAAAAACACGCTAACGCGTCATCGTTAAAAGAAATGAAGGAAAACTGGAATACGTATTTGTCAGCGTTCGTTGACTTTCAAAAAAAGCATGAACATGTAAAACAAGCGATAGCCACAGTACTCGAAGAAGACAAGAGCTTGAAGCAAGAATGGCATCAGCTAAGCAAAAATAAAGTAGTGACCAAACAAAAAGCGACCGCCTTTCGCACAAAGCAGCATGAGCTAAATGAAAGTATTCGAAAAGCCACAACTGCACAAAAACAGTTACTCGAACTGCACTGGCCTGATGTTCGCAGTCAGTTTGATGCGCTGCAAGAAAAAATGAGTAAGAGTCTTTCTACTGTGCTGGGAGAAACGCAACGCAGCATGGAAGCCATTATCCAAAACGATGCACATGAACACGCCAAGTTAAAGCAATCACTTAACGACCTACATGCAGTCCACAAAGTCGACGTTCATCAAACGTGGTTAGCGGCTTTTATTAAAAAATCACGACCATTTTTTAACGAACTGAGTGAAGATATAAAGGATACTCGGTGTCGAGAACTGTGGAATCGAATTTACGGCATGTATAAAGGAATAGCAGTAAACGAGTTTATTGTTACCTACGAAGAATTTTTAGCACTTCAGCCGCTTGGTAGTGTAAAAAGCACGGAAATACCAAGGCCATTAGCTCGGTTAAAGGTAGAGATAAACCCTGTTACGCTGCCATCCTACGCAGACTTTCCCGTGCTCAAAAAGCAGCAAGCATCACGGCGCACTTTTCCTATTTTAATAGGAGGAGCTATCGTCCTTGTCTTGTTACTGACGATTGTATATATGAATCGTGACAATCAAACGGCAGAAACAAGCTCAGATATAAAAGAAACGACCAGCACGACGTCGTTAAAAAATGAACAGACTAAACCAGCTGCCGTAAGCAAAACAGAGCTTGAAAACTTTTTTATCTCCTATAAAGCCGCTTACTTTTCAAGTTTAAACAGCGGAGACTTTAGTGGGATGGCGCCTTACATCGACTCGAATCAGCCAGTTTATAAACAGCTAAAAAGCTATATCACATCACTTGCCGGCAAAAACGTATCGTTTGCTAACGATCAATTTTTAGTGACAAAAACAGAGTCACATGATGACGGAACCTACAGCATTTATACAAACGAAGTGTACACGTTCACTGATTCATATGACGCGAGCACGCAGTTCAAAAAAGAACGAATTTACCATGTGAAAACTGCTGGCAAAGACAAACTTCAAATTACTAAAATTGATACATTAACAGATGAGCAGAAGCCGGTGGAAGAGTGAACGGTTTCTGGGAGGTTATGAATAACCGCTAGTTCCTTTTGGGGACTAGCGGTTGTTGTGGTTGGGCGGAGAGAAGAGGTTTAGTTGAATTGCTTGAGCTTAGGATGACCGCTACGCTGCCAGCGTGGATATCTTGTTATATAAAGTTTTAAATACTTCAAATAGAAACAAGAAATTAATCTAAAGTACGGTCATATTAATTCCAGTTTCTCTCTGTAAATTGAAATGCCGGTCGTAAATTCGTTTTATTAGCAATTGAAATAAGAGCGGGCACCACAGAAGGATCCGTTTTAGAGAAATTAGGAATCCGCGGATTTAACCGGAAAAACTGATCGCCTAAAAGCTCAGAGCTGACCATTGATTCATAGTAGCTCGATCCACCTGAGATAATCTGAAGAAACGGCAGTAACGGCTCATTAGGAGAACGGTCTAAAAGCACTCCCCAATTTGGCGGCAGGTCCTCCATATCTTCAGGACGTATGTTATCAGCACTTACCATTCCCCATCCCTTTGTATCTCTTCTTAATTGAGTTGGCTGCTCACCTGTTCCGATGGATAATACGGCAATTTGATCTAGCGGCTGTTTGGCTTTCCCTACTGCAAACGCGATACTAGCTGTACTGGTATTAGTTGCTACTGTATAACCATCAACATAGTTTTGATAAGCTCTTTGCGTTGCGGGAGCAGCGCTGCTCCTAAGTATTACGTCACTTACTTTTTCATTAAGATAAGGAGAACCAGGAAAATTATGAAATAACACAGGATTCCAACGATTCAGCTCCGGTGAAAATAAGTGAAAGGATGGCACAACAATTCGTTTCTTTAAGTCTCTAAGGTGAAGGTCTCGGGGGAAAAACGTTCGTATGGCTTTAATAAAACCAGAATAGGGTAGTTGTTGGTTAAAAACAGGTCCGCCCGGTCGGGAAACGCTGAACGCCGGTAAGATGTGATCTTTGAAAAACTGAAACGTCTCTTCTGGTGATCTTCCGCTTGCTAACGCAAGAGCAGTAAATGAACCAATTGAATTTCCTGAAAAAACATTGGTTTCACTAATTAACTTAGGGTTTTGATAAGCCAATCTATTCAAAAGTTGTAAACTTAAAGCACCTAAAGTGCCGCCTCCATCAAAGGTCATAATCCGATATTTTGTCAAAGGTGATTTCTCCTTTCGAATCCCATCAGAGGTATCATTCTGTATATGTTTATTTGATGTACTGGAGAGGTATGAATATCTCTTTTATTGATCCTTTAGGAGCCGGGTTATGCAGATGAACATTCTTTAAAAAAAAATAAAGACCCCAACAAATAAAACCATTGGCTAAATCTTAGCCGATGGTTTTATTTGAGTAGATGTTGTTAATAAGGAACATTTCCTTGCTTAATTACAAAAATGAGAACAAGAAAGAGTATGAAAATGGAAATGAAGCTGAAAATATTATACTCATAACATTTCGTTCCTTCTTTTAATCTTTTCATTCCCTTTATAAGTGCAGGTCAAATCTAAAATAGTCCTTTTAAAGAAATTAAAGGAAATACAATACCCGTTTATACAACATTTTATTGTAAGATAGATTAGTTGCATATGAATCGAATATTAGTAGGTCCACACTAACTTATCTATTTTTAGTGTAAGGAATCAAGAAAGAGTGAGGGAAAGGTCAAAATGTCTAAGACAAGGTATAAGAACCAAAAAGAATCCAATGAAGCAATTGCAAAAGCTTATATAGAGAACGATTATACAAATAGTCAGAATAAGCTGTTGCTAGTATCAAAAGTTAATTACGGGAAAATAAATTCAAAGGAATACTACTCGTCAATAGACGATAGAGGTATGAATCTTTATGAATTTAACAACAACGCTGAACGAAATTTAATGTTAATTGAGCGGTATGAATGGGCTGATTTCTCTAGTGTTACAATTGACCATAGCGTTACAAAATCAGTATTTACATTTGTAGGTCATGGTGAAAATAGGGATATTACAATAGAAGGAAAAGGGAAGGAAGTAGAGCAAGTTATTCGTAACCACTCTTCTATGGAAGTTAACGTAGTAAAAAGACCTGTCTGGACTAAGGTATTAGGATATCGTTCACAGACAACTTGGAAAATGTTTATGGCTTCTACTGTTTACACCTTAATTCTTTTATTCATATTACATGCCTTATTACCAGCAGCTACTCATAATTTTATTATGGGACTAGCTTTACTGATTCTGTTTTTAAGCATCATAGGCTTATTTATTGGATTAATAAAGCCAAAGTGGGTATTGCCTAAATTTAAAATCAAAACAAGAAAACGTGTATTATTTTCTTATCTATATTTAATTCTTAGTTGTTTTTTTATTGCCGGAGTCTTTAGTGATGGAGAATCAACTTCTACCCCTGCCTCAACGCAAGTAAGTTCTTCGCAAAACAGTGTCACTGTTGCATCTAAAAAAGATGGTGCTGATAGCAGCGAGCAAAAAATTGAAAAGAATGATAGTGATAAAGCAGTAAAAGAAAAGAAAAAACAAAAAGCTGAAGAGCAAGCGGCAAAAGAAGAAGCAAAACAAAAAGCTGAAGAGCAAGCGGCCAAAGAAGAAGCAAAACAAAAAGCTGAAGAGCAAGAGGCAAAAGAAGAAGCAAAACAAAAAGCTGAAGAGCAAGCGGCAAAAGAAGAAGCAAAACAAAAAGCTGAAGAGCAAGCAGCAAAAGAAGAAGCAAAACAAAAAGCTGAAGAGCAAGCAGCAAAAGAAGAAGCAAAACAAAAAGCTGAAGAGCAAGCGG
>Ga0207713_1002497_pt1 | contig 13350 bp, 5 predicted proteins | sample KBSS64metaG_FD_184404 | JGI IMG/M metagenome (GOLD analysis project Ga0207713, IMG submission 184404) | Switchgrass rhizosphere microbial communities from Kellogg Biological Station, Michigan, USA - KBS S6-4 metaG (SPAdes) (version 2) | ecosystem: Host-associated > Plants > Roots > Rhizosphere >...
TTCTGGCCGAGGCGCCGGGCAACATCCTGGTCAAGTACCGCGACCCGGCCAGCCTGGCCCGGCGCATCCGTGGCCAACTGCTGGCTCTTGACCCGGCGCAGTGGCCGGATGCCGAAAGTCTTGCGCACGGCTTGTGCCTGTCTGGCGCGACCCTGCGGCGGCGCTTGGCCGACGAGGGCCAGACTTATCAGCGGCTCAAGGACAGCGCCCGCCGTGAGCTGGCCATCGCCTGGCTGGCGCAAACGGAGCCGGCCCTGGGCGAAATCGCTGAGCGGCTGGGGTTTGCCGACAGCAGTTCGTTCTACAAGGCTTTTCGCAAGTGGTTTGGTTGCAATCCGGGGCACTACCGGGCGCTGATCCAGGCAGAAGGCCTTGGCGAAGCGCGAGGCGATTGAAGCGTTTCCAGCTTATGGGTAGGGCATGCAGGCACAAGCATGTACGGCCCATCGCCTACCACTGGAACCGCCATGCCCACGCCAACTGCCACTCAGCAATCGCCTGCCGTGCAATCGAAGCTGTCGACTGCAACGGATGACTTCATCAAGGGCCAGTTACCCGACTGGCTAAAGCGCGCCACGCGGGCGCAGATCAATGCGCTACGCAGCCGTTTCAGTGAGCACAAGAACAGCCAAGATCAACTGCATGAGGCAATAGGTGGCTTGCCTGCGCTGCGGCAATTTGCCGAAACACATTTTCAAACGTTGCTGCCGGACAACGTGCCCCACGACGTGCGCTTGGCTGATCTGTCCTGGATCAAAGTGGTCAACGTAGCCCAGCCGAATTTGAATAGGTTTGTCTACCCCCGCAAGTACACCTACGAACCTGCTCTGGCCCGCCTGATGCAGGGCCTGCAAGCCAGTGCTGATGTTGTACTGAGCAAGGGCCTGGGTTTTGAAGGGAGCACTTCCCTGCTGCTGGAAGCCGATGATGCGTTTCTCGAACGCTATCGACAACTGGACGTAGGCAGGCGCTACCAGGATGAACTAGACCAGGTCTACAACCCACAGAACCAGAACTTGCTTGGCGCAGATAAACGCAGCGGCTTCAGTCTGGCCACTGAGCTTGCGGCGCTCAAAGGGCACCTTAGCCCGTGGGAGCATGCCGCCCTGCGCGAGATTGCGGCGTTTTCCCCGAATACCTATGGGCAGCCCAAACCTCACAGTGTCAGCACGCTCGAGATGCTCGGGCAGACACTTTCCAATACTTTGTTGATAGAGCTGCGTACACCCGCCAACGTCAGCCAGAGCGTGCTGCTGTACCTGCCTGGCGATTCGCATTACGCCTTGCGCCGCTATGGCTCGATGACCGAGATGCAGCAGAAGCTTGCCGTCGAGTTGCAGCAAGCGGGCTTTCGACAGGCGTTGGCGCAGCAAGTGAGCCTGAAGCAGCGTCCTGGGTTTATGCAGACCCTCAGCTTGCGCTTGCAGGACACGCAGCCGGACCTGTCGCTGACACGGGGTGAAATGGTCGAGGACGCCTTCCTTACGCTAGCCCGGCTGCAAGTGCTACAAGCGAAAGCCGATGCCCGGTTGCTGCTCGTGCCTACTGCCGACGTCGACGAGGCTGCAGCCGAACACAGCCGGCAGATGTGGAAAGCGCTGGGTGCCGGCGTGGTTAACCTGGCGGGGTTGTTCGTGCCGGCCGTGGGGGCCTTGCTGTTGGGGCAACTGGTGGTACAGACCTTGTCTGAGGTGTTCGAGGGCGTCAGGGATTGGTCGCGGGGCCATCAGCATGAGGCGCTGCAGCATTTTCTCAGCGTCGCCGAGGTGGTGGCGCTCACCGGCGCCACGGTCGCCGGGGTGGCGGTGGTGCGCAGTGTGTTCGTCGACAAGCTCGAACCCGTCGCGCTGGGCACGCAGCAGGTGCGGCTCTGGAACAACGACTTGGCCCCATATGAAACAACCCCTGAAGACCGAAGCCTGCAGCCTGATGGCCTGTATGGCGCGGGCAAGCGCCGCTGGATGCGGTTGCAGGCCCGTTATTACGAAGTGCATCGCCCTGTGGCCAACGGTTCTTGGTGTTTGCGCCATCCGCTGGACGACAGTGCTTATGGGCCGGCGCTGGTGCATAACGGCGAGCGCGGCTGGCGCTTGCAGCTCGACCAGCCACTGGCGTGGGACGACAGCGCCCGCATGCTCGATTGCCTGTGGCCACAGGATTCGCCCGTCGACAGGGAGAGGGCCGAGCAGATCCTGAAGGTGGCCGGTATCGACCAGGATGAGCTGCGCGGTGTGCTGGTGGAGAACCGTCCGGCACCCATCACCCTCGCCGATACACTGCGCCGTTTTGCTGCGGACGCACGTATCGAGGCCTTCGCTCGCCATTTAAACAACGAAACGCGTCTGCCCCGTGATGAAGAGTTGCTGACCTGGCTAAGCGCGCAGCGTGAAGTGGCAGGCCCCCAAGCCGGCCTGCGCGACAGGCTGCTGCAACAGCTGCCGGCCATGCGTTGGCGTGCGTTCGAACATTTGGCCTATGCCCCGCGCTCTGCCGCATCGGTGGCCGGCCTGGTGTTGCGCGAGTTCCCAGGCTTGCCGAAGGGTTACATTCCTGAGGTATTGAAAGACTGCAGTGCAGTCGAATATGCCATTGCCCGTCGCGAGCAGCGCTTACCACTGCCACTGGCCAGCAAAGCGCGAGCGCTGCTGCGCGCCGCACGCCTGACCCGGGCCATCGAAGGTTTTTACCTGGCCAGTGCCAGTTGCAGCGAAACCGATGAGCTTGCCGTCGCCTTGCTGCGCAAGCTGCCAGCGTGGCCCGCCGGGGTTGCGCTGGAGGTGCGCGAGGCGACACCGCAGGGCCGACTGGTGGCCAGTTTTGTTCCAGAGGGCCAGGAAACGGCGCGTGTTCAGTTGGTTCGCATCAATCGGTATTTCCAGCTGTACGATGCGCAAGGGCAAGCCCTGCCACAGCCCCACCCGGTGCCTGCCACGGTTTTCGAAGCACTGGTCGCGGCGTTGTCGCCCGCCCAATTGCAAGCACTCGGCCTTGAAGGGAATGACCCGGCCCTGGCCTTGCGAGAAAAGCTGCGAGCACAGTTGCCAGCCTCACACCAGGATTGTGTGGCACTGCTTGGGTGGACGCCGCAACAGCGCTGGTTCAACCCGGGCCAGCGCCTGGCCGATGGTCGCGTGGGCTATCTGCTCAGCGGCCGTGGTGCGGTGGTACAGACACCGCGGCAAACCTTGCTCACCGGCTTGCGCCGGCTTTTCCCGGGCTTGGACGACAACCAGCTGAGCCAGGAACTGGAGCACCTGCTGCAGGGCGAGGACATGCCGTTTGCACGGCTGGCAGGTTTGCAGGATGACCATGAGCAATTGAATCGGGCGGTCAACCGTTGGGTATCCGCAGAGTTCAGCAACAGCAGGCGGGCCAGTCGGCAGTTGATCGCCGATCGGGTGCTCCGTGCCTGGCGTGGACAAGGGGAGCGCTTGTCACTGGGCTTCGGCGAACAGGCCAGCCTGCCGGCACTGCCGGGGCATGTGCAATTTCGCTTCGTGACGTCGCTGGTCATTAACGACACCGCCATCAGTAGTGTGCCGAGTGACTTTCTGCACAGCTTCACCCAGGTGAACTACCTGAACCTCAGTGGTAACCGGTTGTTGAGTATTCCGCCCGGGCTCAGCTACCTGCCCCAGTTACGCACACTGCGGCTGGCGCGCAATTTGATCCGCCTGAATGCATCGGCTGTCGAGACACTTGCCGGGCTGTCCGAACTGTCACGGCTGGACCTGAGCTACAACCCGCTGGGGGCGCTGCACTTGCGCTTCAATCGGCTGCAGCAACTGATGCACTTGAACCTGCGACATTGCCGGCTCGGCATCTGGCCGCAGTACATCGAGCTGTGCCAGAACCTGCAAGTGGTCGACCTGCGTGACAACCAGCTCAGCGCGGTGGCCGATGAAACACTGCAGATGCCGCAAGCCTTCCGGCAGGTGTTTCTGGTGGAGCGCAACCGCTTGAGCAACCGCCAAGTCATGGCCCTTTACGCCCCCGAAACGATACCCGAGGTGCTGGAGGCCACTGTGGACCCCGCGTACGTGCGCGACTTATGGCTTCAGGCCGCGCCTGAGTCACAGCAAATCGAGCGGGGCTTGGCATGGGCAGCAATGGTCACGCATCGCAACAGCGACGCTTTCGTTCAATTGTTGGGGCAATTGGAGCATGCCTCGGATTACGAGCAGGCACGCCCGCATATCACCGGGCAGGTGTGGTCACTGCTGGAGCAGATGCACCTCAATGACACGCTGCGCGATACCGTGTTCGAGCAGGCTGCCGACGCATCCTCGGGCGAAAGAAGGGCAGTGGATGTGTTCAGCCGGATGCAACTGCATAGCTTGCAGGCACGCGCTGCGGCAAATGCTCATCGGCTCGAGCGCATCAACGAGCATATCGGCTTGGGGCTCGGCCTGTTCAGGTTGGACTTCCTGGCAGTGATTGCACGGGAGACGGCCGCACAGGTGAATGAGCAGCGGGAAATCGCCCGGCTGGATGACCCCGCGTTGATGGGCTTGGCGGATGTCGATGTCCGGGACATCGACATGCTCTTTCGTGTCAGGCTGAGGGAGGCCCTGAACCTGCCTGGCCAACCCCACACGTTGCGTGACGCCGAGGCGCTGGGTGTCAGTGAGGCATCGATAGACGATGCCAGGCAACGTATCGAACGGGTGGGCGATATCGAGACGTTCGCCGAAGATTTGAGCCAACGTGCGTTCTGGCAGCGCTACTTGCGTAGCCAACACGCGGAAGACTTTCTCGCCTTGGAGCGTGCTCATGGCGAGCGTGTCCACCGGTTCCATGCCGAGCAGCCAGACGCACCTGCGCCAGTGCGTGCGCAGGCCTTGGAGAACCTGGAAATCGAGCACGAGTCAGCCCTGCACCGTCACAGCGTGGCACTGACGCGCTTCGAGCTGAGGACCAACCTGGCCCGCCAGGGCTGACATTAGCTGCGCCATCAGCCCTTGAACGTGCCTGCAGGGGCGGTTTTCCGGGTTCAGGCAGCGGGTGGTGAGCCGCAGAGTTAGCGGCTCATCCACCACTGTGATCACCACCATGACCGAACCGACCCCAGACCTCCCGCGCCAACAGGCAACCGATGCGTTCATCGCGCAAACGCTGCCTGATTGGCTGAAAAACGCTGATCACGATCAGTTGCTGGCCCTGCGCAGCAGCTTTGACGCGCACATCCAGAGCCAACAGAAGATTCAGCAGACGTTTGCCCAACTGCAGCCGATCGATACGTTCGCCACCGCGTTGCTGCAAGAGCGATTGCGCGTCGCCATGGCACTGAACATCACGCTGGCCAAGGCGCAGTGGCGAGAGGAGCGCTTCAAGAAAGTTGACGAGGCGCCTGCCAGGCAGTTCGAATCCTACTTCCTGCGCCAGCCGGCATTGCAAAGATTCATGCAGAACTTCAGGGCAGGAGATTCGTTCTATCCAGATACTGGCCTGGTGTACCCGCACGATCCAGTAACGGGCGATGCGGAGGAGGTGTTGACCACCTCGGCTGACACACTGGTCGAGACCTGCCGGGTGCTGGATATTGGCAAACAGTACCAGCAGCACCTCGACACGCTGCTCGATGCCGACTGTACGGCCCTGATTGCCGAAGACAAGCGCTTGCAACTGGCCTTGGCGATCGAAATCGCGGCGTTGAAAGAGCAGCTACCGGACGATGACCTGGCGATGTTGCGGCGGATCTTGCAAGGCAAGCCACCGACGCACGCCCGCAGTAACCGCGCCTATGTAGGTGCGTTGACCGTGCTGGGCTGTCGGGTAGAGGGCGCTATGGCATTCGAGTGCAGGGATGTCGCCCCCTTGGTCGGCTCTGGGTCTTCCGTCGTGACCGGTGTCATCGTGTATCTGCCAGACGACCCTGAACAGTCGCTGCGTGCCTATGGCACTTGGCGCGAGGCCAGCCTGGACCTTGGCAGGCGTTTGCGCGAGCCCGGCTATCAGCGGGCATTTAGCCAGCGCATCGCGTTAGCCGACCGCTCTGAGTACCTCACCACCTTGAGCAAACGCCTGGCCGATAAAAAGACCGATGCCCAGTGCGACTGCGAGGCGATCCATGAGGCGTTGTTCGCGACATTGGCAGCCCAGCAGTTGCAGCGGATTCGCGACAACGCGGGGTTTATCGCGGTGCCCACCGCGCAGGTCGATGCCCGGGTCAGCGCCCAACGCCTGAAAACGCTGGAAGCGATAGGGATGGGCCTGCTCAACCTGGCCGGCCTGTTCGTGCCTGTAATCGGTGAGGTGCTGGCGGCCGACATGATCGGCCAGACGCTGAAGGAGGTGTGCGAGGGGGTCGAGGACTGGCATCAGGGGCATCGCCATGAAGCCATCGAGCACCTGCTGGGCGTCGCTGAAACGCTGGCGGTCGGCGCTGCCTTGGCTGGCGGTACAGCCGTGGTCGCCCTAGGCTTCACCCGCAGCGCGCAGGTCGATCAATTGTTGCCGGTCCTCAACGATGGCGGAGCGCCGCGGCTGTGGAACGGGGATATCAGCCATTTCGAGGACAAGGCGCCGCCCACCGACCTGCTGGCCCTGGACAACGGCTTGCTCGCCAAGGGGGAGGGGCGCTGGTGGCGCAACGGCGATACCTACTACCAGGTCAGGCCGGTGCCTGGGCGCAGTGCCTGGCAGCTGTGCCACCCGCAACGTGAGGCAACTTTCGGTCCGGTGCTGGAGTTCAATGGCGAACGCAGCTGGCGCTTGCCGACCGAGCGACCACTGGCGTGGCAAGGGGAGCGGCTGCTGTTGAGTCGCCTTTGGCCGCCGGCGACAGCGCTGAGCGAGCAACGTATCGAGCAGATCCTCAAAGTGGCCGATATCGACCAGGAGCACCTGCGCGGGCTGTTGGTGGAGGCGCGGCCGTTACCGGTGGCGTTGCGTGACACGGTCGAACGGTTTGCCGTTGAGGCGCGAATCGAGGCGTTCTTCACGCAATTGGCCGAAGGCCAGCCCGCAGATGCCCCGCTGTGGCAGTGGTGCATGGACAGCTTGCGGATCGAGGCAATGTCGTTGGAGGAGCAACGCCTGGAGCTGTTGGATGACGCTGCAGAACTGCGTGAGCAGCTGCTGGAACATTTCTCGTGCCAATACCTGGCAACCGACCCATTGTTGCAGTTGATCCAGAGGGACTTCAAAGGCCTGCCTGACGCCTACGCGCTCGATGTGCTCAAGTCGGCAACCGACACCGAGCGCCAGTGGATGCTCAGGGAAGACCGCATACCATTACCCGTCGCTGAAAGGGCCCGTGAGCATTTGCAGCTGGCGCGACTGACGCGCGTGCGTGAAGGCCTGTACCTGAAGGGCAGCTACCACGCCGATACGGTCAAACTGGTGTTCGCGCTGTTACGCAAGCACGCAGGGCTGACGGGGGCGGTCGACCTGGAATTGCGCGCAGGCTCCGATGTCGGTCGGCTGCTGGCGCGGTTGCATCCTGACAAGAGCTCACAGTATGTCACCACGGTGCTGGTGAGGCGTCCTGGCGGTTTCAAGTGCTATGACGGACAAGGGCGCGAGCTGGATGTCGACCAGGGTGACCCCGTCGATATTGCCGATGTACTGGCCAGGCACCTGGCCGGTAGTGACCTTGCGCGGCTGACCTGGGACGGCAGCCAGGCGCCCGAACAGATCCGTACGGCGCTGCGCAGCTGGTTGCCTGGCGAGCGTGAAGCATTGGCCGGTCTGCTTGGCTTGCGCGAGATTAAACCTTCACGCAGCCCTTTGCGACGGCTTGCCGATGGGCGAGTGGGTTACCTGCTCAACGGGCGTGAAGAACTACCTGATTCGATCCGAGAGGATCTGGCCGGTGCGGTGGGGGACTTGTTCCCATCCTTCCGCGCGGTGGAAGTGGACCGTTATGTGTCGATATTGCTCGAGTCGCCGGAGAGTGCCTATGCCACGATGATCGGCCTGTACAGGGAGTACATGGAAATGGACCGGGCACTGCATGCATGGATGCTGGAAGTACCGCGAGGCAACTTGCGTGGCGCCCGTCATCACGTGGCCACCCAGTTGCGCCGCAGCTGGCGCCTGGAAGGGTTGCGCATCAATGCCCAGAGCGTGAGCCGGGAATATCGACGCTTGAGTCTGGTCGGGTGTGAGGTCGGCGGCTTGCCAGCATTACCTGCCGGTACGCGGTTCAGTCATGTCAACGACTTGGGCTTGATCGGCCTGCGCCTGCAAACGTTGCCGCCAGGTTTTCTCAGCTGCTTCACGGGGTTGCGCTTGCTCAACCTCAGCAACAATGCCCTGACCACGCTGCCGGCGGAGATCGCCGAGTTGAACCAGCTGACCAGCCTGCGTGTGTCACACAACCGCATCCGCATGACCGAGGCGTTAGCGACCAGCCTGAGTGGGTTGTCGCAGTTGGATACGCTGGACCTGAGCTTCAACCGCTTGGGCGGCGTCAGCCTGCAATTGGGTGAGTTGGCGCACCTCAGGGTACTGAACGTGCGGCGGACCAACCTGCAGACCGTACCCGTCGGGCTTGAGCGTTGTGTACAGCTGGAGTCGGCCAACCTGCGTGACAACCACATCGCCCACGTGCGGCAAAGCATGTTCGCCATGCCCTTGCAGCGTCGTCGCGCGGTACTGCTGGAGAACAACCCGCTGGCACTGGCCGAGCGTGAACGTTTTCATGCCGTCAACCCACTGCCGGCCCTACCGCCAGAGCCTGCCGAGAACTTTGCGCAAGCCCGGGCGCAATGGCTGGAGCAATTGGATGAGCCCGCCAGGGCTGGCCGCGAGCTGCAGTGGAATGCATTGCAGGCCCTTGATGAAAGTTCTGAGTTTTTCAGTTTGCTGAGGGCGTTGACCCTGACCAGCGACTTCCGGCGCGAACCCCAGGACCTGGCGCGCCGGGTATGGACGGTGATCGCGGCGGCCAGCGAGGATGCGGCCTTGCGTGATGAGCTGTTTGAAACGGCCTCTTCACGTGGCTGTGTGGACAGCGTGATCTCGTGTTTCAGTGCGCAGGAGGTGGGCGTCATGGTGGCGCAGGCGATGCGCGCCGAAGGGGCTCCGGCGCAGCAAGGCGCCTTGCTTGAACTGGCTTCAGGCCTGTTCCGGCTGGAGCAAGTCGAGGCCCAGGCACGTTTGGATATCGAGCGACGCGTGGCGCTGGAGGAGGACAGGTTGCGCAACGCCGGGTTGGCCGAGGCTGATGCGGCACAGCGCGCCCGTGACAGCGTGGATGAGATTGAGGTCAGCTTGGCTTACCGAATTGGCCTGGCACGTGTGTTGAACCTGCCGGGTCAGCCAAAAACCATGCAGTTCGAGGCACTGGGTGGCGTCAACCAGCAGCAGCTCGACAATGCCGCGGCTTCAGTGCGCTGGGCAGAAAGTACCGATGCACTGGTGAATTACATCAGTGATCGAAGTTTCTGGGTCAAGTACCTGCGGGCACGCCATGACGATGAATTCGTCCAGATAAGGCAACCGTTCGATGAGCAAATGGAGGCAGAAAGCCCACTCGATGCAGCACGTGGGAGGCAGATCCAGAATGCATACGATGAGGCTGAACGGCGGCTGATCCTGCGCCTGACGCGCAAGGCCCTGAGCGAACAGGCCTCAGGCCAAACCGCTCATCACGATTGAGCAATTAGGCCATTGCCGAGCGGCAGGTGTAGCGACACCATCGTCAGATAACGGGTGCACTCCAACAATAAAAAGCCAGGAGTCTGATGATGCGTAACTACGCCGAGGCCGCTCGTGCCTTCGACCATGCCCAGGCCGCCGCTGATGCCCTGCAGGGCGATCTGTCTGCGCTCAACGCCTGCGTCGAATGCTGCGACCGCCATGTGGGCAGCGACAAGCTTGCCCTGCTGTGGGTGAACCGCGACGGCGAAAGCCAGCCGTATACGTTCGATACGCTGTGCGAGCAGGCCGCGCGTTTTGCCAACGTGCTCAAGGCTCAGGGTGTAAAAGCGGGAGACCGCGTTGCCGGCCTGATGCCGCGCACCCCGCAGTTGCTGGTGACCATCCTTGCCACGTGGCGCCTGGGTGCTGTCTATCAGCCACTGTTTACTGCGTTCGGGCCTAAGGCCATCGAGCATCGCCTGGAACAGTCTGGGGCCAAGGTGGTGGTCACCGACAGTCAGAACCGCGCCAAGCTGGATGAGGTGCACGGTTGCCCGACGATTATCAGCGTGCAGGCCCGCGCCGGTGAGCTGGACTTTCAGCAGAGCCTGGACAATGCCGATGAGCACTGCCCGCCGGTCATGCGCTCGGGCGATGACCCTTTCCTGTTGATGTTCACCTCCGGCACTACAGGCCCGGCCAAACCCCTCGAAGTGCCGCTGCGCGCGATCGTTGCCTTCCAGGGTTACATGCGCGACGCCATCGACCTGCGGCCTGAAGACAACTTCTGGAACCTGGCCGACCCGGGTTGGGCCTATGGGCTTTACTACGCCGTCACCGGCCCGCTGGCGCTGGGCCATGCCACCACCTTCTATGATGGCCCGTTCAGCGTTGAAAGCTGCGCGCGGATCATCGACCAGTTTGGCATCACCAACCTGGCCGGTTCGCCGACCGCGTACCGCCTGTTGATCGCGGCAGGCAGCGAATTTTCCGCACCGATCAAAGGCCGCCTGCGGGTGGTCAGCAGCGCCGGCGAGCCGCTCAACCCAGAGGTGATCCGCTGGTTCGCCGACGAGCTAGGGGTAACCATCCACGACCATTATGGGCAGACCGAATTGGGCATGGTGCTGTGCAACCACCATGGCCTGGAGCACCCGGTGCACCTGGGGGCTGCGGGCTTTGCCATACCCGGGCACCGCATCGTGGTGCTGGACGAGCAGGGCGCGGAGCTGCCGCCTGGCCAGCCCGGCATCCTCGCCGTGGACCGCGAGCAGTCGCCGTTGTGCTGGTTTGGTGGCTACCACGGCGTGCCGACCAAAGCCTTCGTCGGCAAGTATTACCTCAGCGGCGACACGGTCGAACTCAATGCCGATGGCAGCATCAGCTTCGTGGGCCGCAGCGACGACGTGATCACCACCTCCGGCTACCGGGTTGGCCCCTTCGACGTGGAGAGCGCGCTGATCGAGCACCCGGCAGTGGTCGAGGCGGCGGTGGTCGGCAAGCCCGACCCTGAACGTACCGAGCTGATCAAAGCGTTCGTCGTACTGGCCAAAGGCGTGGAGGGCACCCCCGAGCTGGAAGAAACCCTGCGCCAGCACGTGCGCAAGCGGCTGTACGCCCACGCCTACCCCCGCGAAATCGAATTCGTCAGCGAGCTGCCCAAGACCCCGAGCGGCAAGCTGCAACGCTTCATCCTGCGCAACCAGGAAATCGCCAAACAACAGGCCCAACTGGCCGCTCACGCCAGTGCCTAAAGGAACGACACCATGCAAATAGCCAACAAACACTTTATCGTCAGTGGCGCCGCATCCGGGCTGGGTGCCGCCACCGCACAGATGCTGATCGAGGCCGGTGCCAAGGTCATGCTGGTCGACCTCAATGCCCAGGCGGTTGAAGCCAAGGCGCGTGAGCTGGGCGACAACGCCCGCTTCGCGGTCGCCGACATCAGCGACGAGCAGGCCGCCACGGCTGCGGTCGACGCCGCCGTCAGCGCGTTTGGCAGCCTGCATGGGCTGGTCAACTGCGCCGGTATCGTCGGCGCCGAGAAAGTCCTGGGCAAACAAGGCCCGCATGGCCTGGCCAGTTTCGCCAAGGTCATCAACGTCAACCTGATCGGCAGCTTCAACCTGCTGCGCCTGACGGCGGCAGCGATGGCCGAGGGGCCGGCGGATGAGCATGGCGAGCGCGGGGTGATCATCAATACCGCCTCTATCGCTGCCTATGACGGGCAGATCGGCCAGGCCGCCTACGCGGCCTCCAAGGGCGCCATTGCCAGCCTCACGCTGCCAACGGCCCGTGAGCTGGCGCGTTTCGGCATCCGCGTGATGACCATCGCCCCGGGCATTTTCGAAACCCCGATGATGGCCGGCATGACCCAGGAAGTGCGTGACTCGCTGGCCGCCGGGGTGCCGTTCCCGCCGCGCCTGGGCCGCCCTCAGGAATACGCTGCACTGGCCCGCCACATCATCGAGAACAGCATGCTCAACGGCGAGGTGATCCGCCTCGACGGCGCGCTGCGCATGGCTGCCAAGTAAGGAGTAATGAACATGACCCTCGCCAACGACCCGATTGTCATCGTCAGCGCCGTGCGCACGCCCATGGGCGGCCTGCAGGGCGACCTCAAGAGCCTCACCGCACCGCAGCTGGGGGCCGTGGCGATCCGCGCCGCCGTCGAGCGCGCCGGCATCGAGGCCACCAGCGTCGAACAGGTACTGTTCGGTTGCGTGCTGCCGGCAGGCCTGGGCCAGGCCCCCGCGCGCCAGGCAGCGCTGGGCGCCGGCTTGGACAAACACACCACCTGCACCACCTTGAACAAGATGTGTGGTTCTGGCATGCAGGCCGCGATCATGGCCCATGACCTGCTGCTGGCCGGCAGCGCCGATGTGGTGGTGGCGGGCGGCATGGAGAGCATGACCAACGCGCCCTACCTGCTGGACAAGGCCCGGGGTGGCTACCGCATGGGCCATGGCAAGATCATCGACCATATGTTCATGGATGGCCTCGAAGACGCCTACGACAAAGGCCGTTTGATGGGCACCTTCGCCGAGGATTGCGCCCAGGCTGGCGCTTTCAGCCGCGAAGCCCAGGATGCCTTTGCCATCAGCTCGCTGACCCGTGCTCAGGACGCGATCAAGCAGGGCCGTTTTAGCGCCGAGATCGTTCCAGTGGAAGTCACTGAGGGCAAGGAAAAACGCGTCATCAAGGATGACGAGCAGCCGCCCAAGGCGCGCCTGGACAAGATCCCGCAGCTTAAACCGGCCTTCCGTGAAGGCGGTACGGTGACGGCCGCCAACGCCAGCTCGATTTCCGACGGCGCTGCTGCGCTGGTGCTGATGCGCCGCAGCGAAGCCGAAAAGCGCGGTTTGAAACCTTTGGCCGTGATCCATGGCCACGCCGCTTTTGCCGATGCGCCCGCGCTGTTCCCCACCGCGCCGATCGGGGCCATCGACAAACTGATGAAGCGCACCGGCTGGAACCTGGCCGAGGTGGACCTGTTCGAGATCAACGAAGCGTTTGCCGTGGTGACCCTGGCGGCCATGAAACACCTCGACCTGCCACACGACAAGGTCAATATCCATGGCGGTGCCTGCGCCTTGGGCCACCCGATCGGCGCCTCAGGCGCGCGCATTCTGGTGACCTTGCTGTCGGCCCTGCGCCAGAACAACCTGCGCCGCGGCGTGGCGGCCATCTGCATCGGCGGTGGCGAGGCCACGGCCATGGCCGTCGAATGCCTGTATTGAGGTGAACCATGTTGGTAACTGA
>Ga0207713_1002498_pt1 | contig 13340 bp, 12 predicted proteins | sample KBSS64metaG_FD_184404 | JGI IMG/M metagenome (GOLD analysis project Ga0207713, IMG submission 184404) | Switchgrass rhizosphere microbial communities from Kellogg Biological Station, Michigan, USA - KBS S6-4 metaG (SPAdes) (version 2) | ecosystem: Host-associated > Plants > Roots > Rhizosphere >...
ATGCGGTGAATCAGCTGGACTTTGGCTACTACTGCGAGCATCTGCTGCACTATCGGGAAGAAAGAGAGGGCGCATGAGAACCGAACTTTCTCACCAGCTTGAAACCTTAACGGCCCAGCGTCCGGTGACGGTGCTGGGTGCGGCGGTCATCGACGTGATCGCCGATGCCTACGCCCTGCCCTGGCGCGGGTGTGATATCGAATTAAAACAGCAGGGCGTGAACATTGGCGGCTGTGCGCTGAACATCGCTATCGCCCTGAAACGCCTCGGGATCACGGCGCAAAACGCGCTGCCGGTCGGGCACGGCGTGTGGGCCGATATCATTCGTAACGCCATGACAAAACAGGATCTGCACAGCGCGGTAGAAGCCGAAAGCGGTGATAACGGCTGGTGCCTGGCGCTGGTGGAGCCGGACGGCGAGCGCACCTTTATGTCTTTCAGCGGCGTGGAAAACCAGTGGCAGCAGAGCTGGCTGGACGCGCTTGTGGTGCCGCCTCACAGCCTGGTATCGCTCTCGGGCTACCAGTTGGCCTCGCCGTGCGGGGACCTGCTGACGCACTGGCTGGAAGGGCTTAAAGACGTAACGGCGTTTATCGATTTTGGGCCACGCATCGCGGATATTCCTGATGCATTGATGGCACGTATCATGGCCTGCAAACCGATTGTGTCGCTGAATCGCCAGGAAGCCGTTATTGCGGCGGAGCGTCTTGATGTGCCCGTGGAAGCGCTCGGCAAGGCGTGGCAGGCGCATTACGGCTGCCCGCTGATTGTGCGGCACGATAAAGACGGCGCAGAGTATTACGACGGTGAAAATGCCGGGCATGTTCCGGCATTTCCCGCCACGGTGGTGGATACCATTGGTGCGGGCGACAGCCACGCAGGTGGAACGCTGGCCGGGCTGGCGGCGGGCTGGGCGCTGCCGGACGCGGTATTACTCGGCAATGCGGTGGCCGCGTGGGTAGTTAGTCATCGCGGCGGCGACTGTGCGCCGACGCGCGAGGAACTACTCCTCGCACACAAAGACGTATAAATCGCTACGGCAGTAGCTAATACTGTACTCAATCGGCCGGTGTTGCTGGTCAAGCGCGACTTGCTTGATCACCAGCACCGGTATTTTTTCGTCCATTTTGATGTGCATCTGGAACTCGCTGTCCGGCATCCGGGCGCTGACGCGCGAGCGGGTACGCTGCGGGAAGATATTCTGGCTGCGGAAATAGTCGTACAGAGAAATACCGATGGCATCGGGGTCGTGGATCAGCCCAACCGGCACCCAGGACTCTTCAATCGACACGGCGTCGTCGTCGACGTAACGAATGCGTTTCAGCATAAAGACATCGCTTTGCGGTGCGATTGAGAGCTCCGACGCCACTTCATCCGGGCATTTGACGATCCGCTTGTTCACCCACAGGGTGTCAGGCTTTTTGCCGCGCAGGACCACCTGCTGAGAAAACCCGCGCGCCTCCTTGAGGGAATACTCAAAGATGTTATTAATCTGCGTGCCATAGCCCTGAGAACGCGTGACCACGCCCTCCTCTTCCAGCGCCTGCAACGCTTTGCGCACGGTAATGCGCGACACCCCGGTCAACTGGCTCAGATCGCGCTCGCCCGGCAAAATGTTGCCATGCTCCAGCATTCCGCTGCGCACGGCGTTTTTTACCGTCTCGGCAAATCTCAGATAAAGCGGGGTATTATCCACCGCCGCAAACCGTTCATTCAGTTGAGCAATTAACCGGGTATGCGCTTGTTCCATCTCTGTTTTCCTGGCAGAAAGTCCTTATTCAGTATACTCCTTCAGCGCTTTACCACCATGCATGAAAATGGTGAACCGGGCCAATACCGTGACCGACTTCCAGAGTATCGGCTTTGGCGAGCGCCAGTGAGAGCCAGGCTTTGGCGTCCTGCACCGTATCGGCCCAGTTTTCATGGCGCGGACGTAGCGCCGCCAGTGCCGCCGACAGGGTGCAGCCGGTGCCGTGGGTGTTTTTGGTGATGACGCGCGGGGCGGTAAATCGCTGCGCACCGTCGCGGGTAAAGAGCCAGTCCGGGCTTTCGGCATCGTCCAGATGACCACCCTTCATCAGCACCGCTTCACAGCCCAGCGCCAGTAATGCACGGCCCTGCTCTTTCATCTCCTGTTCGCTGCGGGCGTGCGGCGCATCGAGCAGCGCTGCCGCTTCCGGCAGATTCGGCGTGATGAGCGAAACCTGCGGCAACAGCTTTTTACGCAGGGTTTCAACGGCAGACATTGAAAGCAGCGGGTCGCCGCTTTTCGCCAGCATCACCGTATCGAGCACCACGTTTTGTACCTGATAGCGCTTCAGCCGCTCGGCCACCGCTTCAACGATATCGGTTTCGCCCAGCATGCCGATTTTGGTGGTATCAATGCGTACGTCGCTGAACACAGAATCGAGCTGTGCCGCGACAAAATCTGGCTCAATGCGATAGACCGACTGCACGCCACGGGTATTTTGCGCCACCAGCGCGGTGATGACCGAGCAGCCATAAGCCCCGAGAGCGGAGAACGTTTTGAGATCGGCCTGAATACCCGCGCCGCCGCTCGGATCGGTCCCTGCGATGGTTAGTGCGTTGATACGTTTCATGCCTGCGCCTCCAGATTCCAGAGGGCGTCGATAAAGGCGCTGGCAAAACTGCCCGGCCCGGCGCTGTGTGCGGCGGCTACGCCTCCCGCGCGCTTCATCCATCCACAGGCGGCAGCCACATTATCCAGCCGATCGCCCGGCAGCGAGCAGCTTGCCGCAACCACCGCCGACAGGGCACAGCCGGTGCCGACCACGCGGGCCATCATCGGATCGCCGCCAGCGATGGTTTTCGTTCGCTGCCCGTCGGTGACGTAATCCACCTCCCCCGTGACCGCAACAATGGCGTTGGTCTGGCGTGCCAGTGCCTGGGCTGCGGGCAACGCGCTGGCGGCGGTATCGGTGGTGTCTACCCCGCGACCGCCCGCGCTCATGCCGGCAAGGGCAAGGATTTCTGAGGCATTCCCACGGATGGCGGCGGGTTTCAGAGTGAGAATTTGCTGGCAAAAGCGGGTGCGAAACGCCAGCGCACCGACCGCCACCGGATCGAGCGTCCAGGGCTTGCCTGCGGCAACCGCGCGTTCAATTGCCCGGCGCATGGCCTGCGCGCGCGGCGAGGTGAGCGTACCGACATTGATTAACAGCGCATCGGCTATCCCGGCAAACTGCTCCGCCTCTTCGGCTTCGATAACCATCGCCGGAGAGGCCCCGAGGGCCAGTAAAACGTTCGCAGTAAAGGCCTGCACCACATCGTTAGTCATGCAGTGAGTAAGCGGAGAACGGGTACGGAAGTGGTGTAAAACGTGTAAATCGAGCAGGTCAGGCTGCATGGTTTCGCTCCTGCCTTGCGTCAAGAAGCGATAGCCGTGAGGGGCATCTGACTTCCCTACGCTGGCATTATCCAGATCAGGTGGTACGGGTATTTCTCAGCCTTCACAAAGAAGGGCACCCCGAGTCAACTTACTGAGCAGTTCAGTAATTTTAGCAGGGTAGAGCAAGCCATCGCCTCAGGCAAGCCTTCGCGGGCCGATTTCTGTCTTGCGTCAGGGCAAAAATATTAAAAAAATAGCCTCAACATTCATTTACTGTGTATACATTTAATCTCTTTGATTATTCAGATTTAATGTTTTTAACTCTCCGCTTCTCTTCGCACCACCACCTCGCAAACCAGGTTAACAATACAAATAAAAACAACGCTTTATGTAAAATTAATGTTTACTTTCAGCAACTTAGATATATGCACCACACGTGATCTGCGTCAAAGTTCACAGGCGTCAGTTAGACGATAGTTCAGCCCGGTTAATAAGATTGTGACCATAAAAAAATACACCCTCTGGAGCAGACCTACTCGACTCGATTTTTCGCGTCGGTTTTTAGCTGCGTTATATCTAAGAATTTTTGCATTTATTGTTGAGATTGAGATCGTGAAATTAATGCTTACTCGTAAAACCCCTGTCGCTGTATTTACGTTGACGCTGATCTGCGCCGGAAGCGTATTTGCTGCACCAATAGATTATTCTCAAGCGTGGGGACATACCGTTGAAACCGCTAACCAGGGGGCTATTGATCTTCTGAACGAGCATCAGGACCAGATTACCCAGAATAAAGTCGATAGCGAACAGGCAATTCAGGGACTGAATACGCGTATCAGTGGCGTAGATGACGATCTGAATAGCACTAAAGATGCAGTACTGGTGGTCAACTATGATTTACAGCAGACGCGAACAGATTTAAACACGCAAATTGATAATACGAATAATGCGGTCACTCAGCAGAAAATCGACATCGATAATGCGCTGCAGCAGACAAACACGAACATCACTAACCAGATTACGACGGTAACAAATAACACCACACAGCAAACGACCCGCATTGAAAAAGATCTTCAGCAGACTAAGCAGGATGTGAATCAGCAGATTTCGACGGTGAAGAACACCAGCACGCAGCAGTCGGCCAACCTGAATAAAGATCTTCAGCAGACTAAACAGGATGTGAATCAGCAGATTAACCATCTGCAGAGTGCCGCTGCTCAGCAGTCGGCGAGCGTCAAGAAAGATCTGCAAGACGCGAAACAGTCGTTTGCTCAACAGCAGTCCGCCAGCAATAGTCAGTTCAAAAACCTGAAAGATGAAGTGGACGATAACAAGAAAGAATCCCGCAGCGGGGCGGCATCTGCCATCGCCATTGCGTCGATGCCTCAGGTACAGGTGGGCCAGCAGGTGATGTTTTCCGCAGGCGTCGGGACATTCAAAAATGAGCAGGCGCTGAGCGTGGGCGCATCATTCCATGCTGGCGACGCAACCGTGATTAAAGCGGGTGTCAGTGATTCCACCAATAACGATTTCGCGATGGGCGCGGGTATCGGAATTGGCTTCTGATAAATCTGCTCATCGTTATTAAAGAGTGATTTTGTACCTGTTGATGATAGCCATCATGATAAAAATAATAATATTTTCTGCTGTGCTTTATATTTTATTAATACTGACCGGATTTTGGCTCGGGACGATGTACAGAGATTATTTCTCCTGTCGCGATCTCATCTCATCTTTAAATTGTATCCAATGTGTTAGAGGTTATTAAATGAAGAAATTAATGATGGTCGCCATTGCTGTCTCTGCGCTTTCGGCCTGTTCCTCTCCGGCTGAGCGTATGGCGAAGTGTGAAGCGCAAGGCGTCAGCCGCGATACCTGTTATTTAGCGGAGCAAAACCGCACCACGACGATGAACGCCGTGGCCGAAAAACAGGCGCTTGAGAATGCCGCCAACGCCGTGCAGCACGGTCAGAGCGCCAAAGTGCATGACCCGCTGCGTGAAGCCTCGTTCACGGCAAACGGGATCAAAGCAAGCGTCAGCAACGGCTTTTTCACCGCCAAAATCAACGGTAAGCAGGCGACGATAAAGCGTTTTAATGCGAATAGTTATGAGATTAAAGGCGCGGGTTACGTACTCTCCATCACCCTTGATGAAGACGGTATTACCGATGCGTCATGGAATAAAACCCATGGCCGCGATCATGGCTTATTGCAGTTCACGCAGAAGTAATGTTAAGGCGGCTAACGTGCCGCCTTTTTTGTATTGCGCGGGGTGAGGGCTTTTCGCGTCGAAGCGGCAGATTTTTGTTATCAAAAACATCGGGTTATTGAACGCTCTTTAACCCCCCTCTTTTGTAACAAAACAGTAAACAAATTAACCATTGAGCCACGCGCCAAAAGGCTCTATATTGGCCGCGTTTTTTACTCGCCCTATCCTTTACTAACTATTTATTCAATCGAGGCGCATAAGGCTGCCCCGGTTGTGGGAGTGATATGATGACGGATAAAGTCCGTATTGACACCGCAGATGCCCGCAAAAGCAACGAAACCTATCTGGCCCGTCAGGCCGAGTTTGAATCGAACGTCAGGAGTTATCCTCGCAAACTGCCTTTAGCGATCGCTAAAGCAGATGGCGTGTGGATTACCGATGCAGATAATAAAGAATACCTTGACTGTCTTGCCGGCGCTGGCACCCTCGCGCTTGGCCATAACCATCCTGATGTGCTGAAAAGCATCCAAAATGTCATTACCAGCGGCTTGCCGTTACATACTCTCGATCTGACAACACCGTTGAAAGACGAGTTCTCTGAGTATCTGCTCTCCCTGCTGCCAGGCCAGGGCAAAGAATATTGCCTGCAGTTCACCGGCCCATCCGGTGCCGATGCGGTAGAAGCCGCGCTGAAACTGGCGAAAAAAGTCACCGGTCGCAGCAGCATTATCAGCTTCTCCGGCGGCTATCACGGGATGACCCACGGCGCGCTCTCTGTGACAGGTAACCTGTCTCCGAAAGAAGCGGTCGATAACATGATGCCAGAAGTGCAGTTCATGCCTTACCCGCACCAGTACCGCTGCCCGCTGGGTATCGGCGGTGACGCGGGCGTGAAAGCGCTGACCTACTACTTTGATAACCTGATCAACGACGTCGAAAGCGGCGTGCGTAAACCTGCGGCCGTGATTCTGGAAGCGGTTCAGGGCGAAGGCGGCGTGAACCCGGCTCCGGCTGAGTGGCTGCAGCGCATTCGTAAAGTGACTCAGGAGCACGGCATTCTGCTGATCCTGGACGAAGTTCAGGCTGGCTTCTGCCGTACCGGCAAGCAGTTTGCCTTCGAACACGCGGGTATCGAGCCAGACATCATCGTGATGTCTAAAGCTGTCGGCGGCGGTCTGCCACTGGCCGTTCTCGGCATTAAAAAGCAGTTCGATGCCTGGGCACCAGGTCATCACACCGGCACCTTCCGTGGCAACCAGCTGGCGATGGCAACCGGCCTGACCACGCTGAAAATTCTGAAAGATCAGAATATCGCCGACAAAGTGGCCGCTCAGGGCGAATGGCTGAAAGGCCAGCTGGTTGAGCTGCAGCAGCGTTATCCGGTGATCGGCCACGTGCGCGGCCTGGGCCTGATGATCGGCATCGAGATCGTGAAACCGAACGAAGCGGCAGATCACATGGGCTGTTTCCCAGGCGACGGTGACCTCTCCGCCTTGATCCAGAAGAAATGCTTCGAAGCAGGCCTGATTCTGGAGCGCGGTGGTCGTAACGGCGTGGTTCTGCGTCTGCTGCCATCCCTGCTGATTAGCGATCAGGAACTGAAAGTCTTCCTGGATAAATTCGAGCAGGCGCTGCTTGCTGCGGGCGTTCGCCCGGTCTAACGGAGTTAGGAAAAAGATGTCTGAGTCAAACCCAATTCTGTCGTCGTCGGCGCAAAGCATCGAGGCCTATCAGCAGGCCATCGAGCAAAGCTCTCAGGCGGTGATGCAGTGGCTGCAGCAGTCTGAGATGTATCAGGGGAAAACCGTCGCCGAGCTGCGCGAGAATATCTCCCTGAACTTCGGTCAGAAAGGCCTCGGTAACGAAGCGGCGATTGCCCGCGCGGTCGAGTACTTCCTGAAAGACAGCCTGTCGGTTCACCACCCGCAGTGTGTGGCGCACCTGCACTGCCCGAGCCTGGTCGTGAGCCAGGCGGCGGAAGTGCTGATCAACGCCACCAACCAGAGCATGGACTCCTGGGATCAAAGCCCGTCAGCAACCATCATTGAGATGAAGCTGATCGACTGGCTGCGTACCCGCGTGGGTTATCAGGCCGGGGATGCGGGCGTGTTCACCAGCGGTGGCACCCAGAGCAATCTGATGGGCCTGATGCTGGCACGTGACGCGTTCTTCGCGCGTCAGGGCCACTCCATCCAGCAGGATGGGCTGATCGGTGATCTGCGTAAGATCCGCGTACTCTGTTCTGAAAACGCGCACTTCTCCGTGCAGAAGAACATGGCGCTGCTCGGTCTGGGCTATCAGTCGGTCATTCAGGTGAAAACCGAGGAGTGCTCACGCATGGATCTGAGCGATCTGGCGGCGAAAATTGCCAAGTGCAATGCCAACGGTGAGCAGATTCTGGCGATCGTTGCCACCGCCGGGACCACCGATGCGGGTGCGATCGATCCGCTGCGCGCTATCGCAGAGATGGCCGCAGAGCAACAGATTTGGGTGCATGTGGATGCGGCCTGGGGCGGCGCACTGCTGATGTCCGATAAGTATCGCGACTACCTGGACGGTATCGAACTGGTGGATTCCATCACCCTGGACTTCCACAAGCAGTTCTTCCAGACCATCAGCTGCGGCGCATTCCTGCTGAAAGAAGCGCGCCATTACGAGCTGATGCGCTACCAGGCGGCCTACCTGAACTCTGAGTTTGACGAAGAAGCGGGCGTGCCGAATCTGGTCTCCAAATCACTGCAGACTACGCGCCGTTTCGACGCGCTGAAGCTGTGGATGAGCCTGGAAGCGCTGGGTCAGGAGCAATACGCGGCCATTATCGATCACGGTGTAACGCTGGCGCAGGACGTTGCCGCGTACGTGAAAGATCAGGCGGTGCTGGAGCTGGTAATGCAGCCTCAGCTGGCGAGCGTGCTGTTCCGCTTCCGCCCTGAGCAGGCGCTGAACGATGCGGCTATCGCGCTGCTGAACCAGAAAATTGGTGACGCCCTGCTCGACTCCGGCCGTGCAAACGTCGGCGTGACCGAGCACAACGGCGTGACTTGCCTGAAACTGACGCTGCTGAACCCAACGGTGACGCTGGACGACGTGAAAGTCCTGCTGTCGCTGGTGGAACGCACCGCGTACGAGATTCTGGCGAAGTAAGTCCTTGCTCCCCGCACCCTCTGGTGCGGGGACAATTTTGTTATCCCGCTTTTCCTTTGCCACTGCGATTTTTCCCGACCAGCTCAGCCATAAAGTCGCACACCTCTAATTCGTTATTTTCTCTGAATATTGAGATGCGATACGTCATTCAGCCACGTGGTTAAGAATTCGTGGGCAAAGCTGTTCAGATTTGTTACATTTTTTTTCAAACAAGTGGGACTGTGCCCCCTAAAATGGGCTGCTTGCCAGGCTGTGACGCCACAGCGGGCTGAAGTATCAGCAAAACGGTTTAACTGGAGAAAAAATGGCTAAGAGTAAATTGCTGCTTCTGGGTGTGTTGATGTCACTGGCGGGTGCCGTATACGCCGCGCCGCAGCCTGCCGCTGCCCCTTCTGGTATCCAGGCATACGAAGAACAAGAGTTCATTGCCGATTTCACCAAATTCAAAATTGGCGACACCGCACCAGCTCAGTATCAAACGCCTGAATACACCATTAAACAGTACCAGCTGCGTAACCTCCCAGCGCCTGACGCGGGTACACACTGGACTTACATGGGTGAGAACTACGTTCTGATTGGTGACGCCGACGGTAAAATCCGTAAAGCCTACAACGGAGATATCTTCTATCACCGCTGATCCCCTCATCGTCCGGGCCTGGCAGGAAAGCGATCGCCCTTTCCTGCGCACCCTCTACTTACACGCCCGGCGTGAAGCCTGGCCGTGGCTGGACAGTAGCGACTGGCAGCTAGAAGATTTCGACGCGGCAACGCGTGACGAGCAGATTTGGGTGGCGATGCAAAACGGCCATCGCGTCGGGTTTGCATCGGTCTGGAGCAACGATAATTTTCTGCACAATCTGTTTGTAGACCCGCAGTATCAGCGCGCGGGCGCTGGCAGCCTGTTGCTCAAAAATGTGCAGGAGACGTTCACCAGCACCGGTTCGCTGAAGTGTCTGGTCAGAAATGAACGCGCGGTGGCATTTTACCAGCGACACGGCTGGCATATTGAGGCGACGGGAGATTCTCCGGACGGAGAGTATTACCTGATGCATTACGTTTTGCGGTAATTGCCCGCAGGCGCTGCGCTTGCGCAGGCCCACGGAACAGCCTGTTGCAGGCCGGGTAAGCGAGTGCCCCCGGCCCATTACGGCTAATGCTTAGACTGCGCGGAATGCGATCTCGCTCGGAATCACTTCACCCTGCCAGTACAGCTGCGCGGCCACGCGCCCTGCCAGCTGGCGGTACATTCCCGCAAATTCACTCTCCGGACGGCCCACCACGGTCGGCTTACCACGGTCGAGATCTTCACGCAGGGTGATATGCAGCGGCATCTGCCCCAGCAGCTGAGTGTGATACTGCGCCGCCAGTTTCTCTGCGCCACCGGTGCCAAAAATCGGCTCGTGGTGACCGCAGTTGCTGCAAATATGCACGCTCATGTTCTCGACCACGCCGAGCACCGGCACGTCCACTTTCTCGAACATCACGATGCCTTTTTTGGCGTCGATCAGCGCGATATCCTGCGGCGTAGTGACCACAACCGCTCCCGTCACCGGGATATTTTGCGCCAGCGTCAGCTGGATATCGCCCGTGCCTGGCGGCATATCCAGCACCAGGTAATCGAGATCCGGCCACATGGTCTCCTGCAGCATCTGCAGCAGCGCCTTGCTGGCCATCGGGCCACGCCAGACCATCGCGTTATCGTCCGTCACCAGATAGCCAATGGAGTTAGTCGCCAGGCCGTAGGCCATGATTGGCGCCATGTGGGTGCCGTCCGGGGAGGTTGGACGTTGGTTTTCCGCACCCAGCATATTGGGAATCGACGGACCGTAGATATCGGCATCCAGAATTCCGACTTTGGCCCCTTCTGCGGCCAGCGCCAGCGCAAGGTTCACGGCGGTGGAGGATTTCCCCACCCCACCCTTGCCGGAGCTGATGGCAATAATATTCTTCACGCCGTTAATGCCCGGCTGATTTTTCACGCGTTTGAGCGTGGCGATGGTGTGCGTCAGCTTCCAGTCAATCGCCTTCGCCCCGGTAATACGCAGCAGATCGGAACTGCACTGCTCTTTCAGGGTTTCGAAGGCGCTGGTCCAGACAAACGGCATCTGCAGTTCAACGTGCAGCGTGTCATCCAGCCATGCCACGTGGTGCAGCGCTTTTAGCGTGGTCAGATTGTGTTTCAGGGTTGGATGCTGAAAATTAGCCAGCGTCCCGGCAACCATTGCTCGTAAGGCTTCCGGTGATTTGGCCTGGGATTGAGAACTCATCCCGACTCCTTTGTTCTTGTGAATAAGACCTTAGTTGAACAAGTTTACCTGAAAGGCCGTGGTTTGTGCTTACTTAATAATGGCCCTTTTGTTACTATCAAAAACCCTTTTTACTGTTAAAGAAGTAATGCCCACTATGACTCAAGTCGCGAAAAAAATTCTGGTAACGTGCGCTCTGCCGTACGCAAACGGTTCAATCCACCTCGGCCACATGCTGGAGCATATCCAGGCTGATGTCTGGGTCCGTTACCAGCGAATGCGCGGCCACCAGGTAAACTTCATCTGCGCGGACGATGCTCACGGCACGCCAATTATGCTGAAAGCACAGCAGCTGGGGATCTCCCCGGAGCAGATGATTACCGAGATGAGTCAGGAGCATCAGACTGATTTTGCTGGCTTTGACATCAGCTATGATAACTATCACTCGACGCACAGCGACGAGAACCGCGAGCTGTCTGAGCTTATCTACACCCGCCTGAAAGAGAACGGTTTTATCAAAAACCGCACCATCTCTCAGCTGTACGATCCGGAAAAAGGCATGTTCCTGCCGGACCGTTTTGTGAAAGGCACCTGTCCGAAGTGTAAATCCCCGGATCAGTACGGCGATAACTGCGAAGTGTGCGGCGCGACCTACAGCCCGACCGAGCTTATCGAGCCGAAATCCGTGGTGTCCGGCGCGACACCTGTCATGCGCGACTCTGAACACTTCTTCTTCGATCTGCCGTCCTTCAGCGAAATGCTGCAGGCATGGACCCGCAGCGGCGCGCTGCAGGAGCAGGTGGCGAATAAAATGCAGGAGTGGTTCGAATCCGGTCTGCAGCAGTGGGATATCTCCCGCGATGCGCCGTACTTCGGTTTCGAAATCCCGAACGCGCCGGGCAAATATTTCTACGTCTGGCTGGATGCGCCAATCGGCTACATGGGTTCCTTCAAGAACCTGTGCGACAAGCGCGGCGACACCCAGAGCTTCGAAGAGTACTGGAAAAAAGATTCCGACGCCGAGCTGTACCACTTCATCGGCAAAGACATCGTCTATTTCCACAGCCTGTTCTGGCCTGCGATGCTGGAAGGCAGCGGTTTCCGTAAGCCAACCAACCTGTTCGTGCACGGCTACGTGACGGTGAACGGCGCGAAGATGTCCAAATCACGCGGCACCTTCATTAAAGCCAGCACCTGGCTGAACCACTTCGACGCTGACAGCCTGCGCTACTACTACACCGCGAAGCTCTCTTCCCGCATCGACGATATCGACCTGAATCTGGAAGATTTCGTGCAGCGCGTGAACGCAGACATCGTGAATAAAGTGGTTAACCTGGCATCCCGTAACGCGGGCTTTATCGCCAAGCGTTTCGACGGCGTAATGGCAGCTGAACTGGCCGATCCAGAACTGTATAAAACCTTTACCGACGCGGCCGCCACTATCGGCGACGCGTGGGAAGCGCGCGAGTTCGGTAAAGCAGTGCGCGAAATCATGGCTCTGGCCGATCTGGCGAACCGCTATGTGGATGAGCAGGCACCGTGGGTCGTCGCGAAGCAGGAAGGCCGCGATGCGGATCTGCAGGCGATCTGCTCCATGGGCATCAACCTGTTCCGCGTGCTGATGACCTACCTGAAGCCGGTTCTGCCGCAGCTGACGGAACGTGCAGAAGCCTTCCTGAACACCGAGCTGACCTGGGATGCTATCCAGCAGCCGCTGCTCAGCCATAAAGTGAACACCTTCAAAGCGCTGTATAACCGCATTGAGATGAAACAGGTTGAAGCGCTGGTTGAAGCGTCGAAAGAAGAGGTGAAAGCCGCCGCTGCGCCAGCCACAGGCCCGCTGGCAGACGATCCGATTCAGGAAACCATCACTTTTGATGATTTCGCCAAAGTTGATATGCGCGTTGCGCTGATTGAAAACGCGGAATTCGTCGAAGGCTCTGACAAACTGCTGCGCCTGACGCTGGATCTGGGCGGTGAGAAACGTAACGTCTTCTCCGGCATTCGCTCTGCGTATCCGGACCCGCAGGTGCTGATCGGTCGCCAGACGGTGATGGTCGCCAACCTTGCGCCGCGCAAAATGCGTTTCGGTATCTCGGAAGGGATGGTGATGGCCGCCGGTCCTGGCGGGAAGGATATCTTCCTGTTAAGCCCTGACGACGGGGCGAAACCGGGTCAGCAGGTGAAATAAACAAAAAAGCCGGAGCGTTCTCCGGCTTTTTTTATGCCTTGTTTACCGGCTCCCGGCCTACAAAGCGTAGCGTAGCGCCAACAAACTTAGGCTGACGGCTTCGCGCTATGCACACGGTGAGTCAGCCCGCGCAGGAAGTAGCGCATAAACTGATCGCCGCACTCGCGGTAGTTCTTATGATCCGGCGCGCGCATCATGGCG
>Ga0207713_1002503_pt1 | contig 13316 bp, 11 predicted proteins | sample KBSS64metaG_FD_184404 | JGI IMG/M metagenome (GOLD analysis project Ga0207713, IMG submission 184404) | Switchgrass rhizosphere microbial communities from Kellogg Biological Station, Michigan, USA - KBS S6-4 metaG (SPAdes) (version 2) | ecosystem: Host-associated > Plants > Roots > Rhizosphere >...
ACGAGCGACTGCAGCACCTGCGCGCGGCGATCGCCGGCCAGCCGCTGCAGATCGGCGACCTGGCGCTGGCGGTCACCGCCTCGATCGGCGTGGCCTGGTACCGGCCGGGCGAGAGCCTGCAGCAGTTGCTGGCGCGCGCCGACGAGGCCCTGTACCGGGCCAAGCACCTGGGCCGCAACCGGGTCGAACTGCAGCGCTGACGCGCGGCGCCCTCCCTTGCACTCGCGGCCGGCCTGCCGGGTACGCGGTGGGAGGGACTTCGGTCCCGACGGCTTCCAAAGCCGGTGCGCTGGATGGCGCCGTTCGTCGCGGCTGAAGCCGCTCCCACAGGGGTCGCGGCCGGCCTGCCGGGGACACTGTGGGAGGGACTTCAGTCCCGACGGCTTCCGAAGCCGGTGCGCTGGCGGGCCCCGTTCGTCGCGGCTGAAGCCGCTCCCACAGGAGCTCGCGGCCGGCCTGCCGGGGGCACTGTGGGAGGGACTTCAGTCCCGACGGCTTCCGAAGCCGGTGCGCTGGATGGCGCCGTGCGTCGCGGCTGAAGCCGCTCCCACAGGGGCTCGCGGCCGGCCTGCCGGTTGGCGGAGTCCGCCGCCGGGCCGGGCCGGGCCGCGGCATCGCTGCCGCCATGCCGTGGGCCGCCCGCCACCGCTCAAGCACTGCCGACGGAACGGAACGGTCCTTGCAGGAGGCTGGGCGACTCCCCTGCCCGGCCCTGCCCACTGCCATGTCCGAAAGCGAAGACGGCGGCGAACGCACAGAACAACCTACCGAAAAACGCCTGCGCGAGGCGCGCGAGCAGGGCAACATCCCGCATTCGCGCGAGCTGGCGACGGCGGCGGTGTTCAGCGCCGGCATCTTCGCCCTGATGGGCATGTCCGGCTCGCTGACCGCGGGCGCGGTCAGCTGGATGAAGGGCGCGCTGCGCCCGGACCCGCGCCTGCACGAGAACCCGGACGCGCTGTTCGGCTATTTCGGCGAGCTGCTGCTGGGGCTGCTGTGGGTGACCCTGCCGCTGGTCGGCATCTGCCTGGCCGCCGGCTTCGTCGCCCCGCTGCTGATGGGCAGCCTGCGCTTCTCCGGCAGCGCGCTGGTGCCCAAGCTCGACCGGCTCAACCCGATGGCCGGGCTGAGCCGCCTGTACGGCATGGAGAGCCTGGCCGAGCTGTTCAAGTCGATCCTGCGCATGGGCTTCGTCGGCGGCGCCGCGGGCCTGTGCATCTGGCACAACGTGGATGGCCTGCGCAGCCTGATGCGGCATCCGCTGGAACAGGCCATCGGCGACGGCCTGGGCTTCACCCTGCGCCTGTTGCTGTACACCGCCGGCGCGCTGGCCCTGCTGGCGGCGATCGACGCGCCGTACCAGAAGTGGAACTACACCCGCAAACTGAAGATGACCCGCGACGAAGTGCGCCGGGAAATGAAGGAAAGCGAGGGCAGCCCGGAGGTCAAGGGCCGCATCCGGCAGATGCAGATGCAGCTGTCGCAGCGGCGGATGATGGAGGCGGTGCCCAGCGCCGACGTGGTGCTGGTCAACCCGACCCACTACGCGGTGGCGCTGAAATACGAGGGCGGGCGCATGCGCGCGCCGACCGTGGTGGCCAAGGGCGTGGACGAGCTGGCGTTCCGGATCCGCGAGATCGGCGAGCAGCACCGCGTCGCAGTGGTGTCTGCGCCACCTTTGGCACGCGCCTTGTATCGGGAAGGCGAACTCGGCAAGGAAATTCCCGTGAGACTGTATTCGGCGGTGGCGCAGATCCTCTCCTACGTGTACCAGCTGCGCGCCTGGCGCAGCGGGCCGATGCCGCCGTTGCCGCCGCTGGAGGTCGATGAATTCGCCCCGGGGAGCCAGCCATGAGCCAGCCCGCCGCGCAGATGAACACGCGCAAGATGATGGACATGATCAAGCACGGGCTCGGCGCCCCGCTGATCGTGATGGCGATGCTGGCGATGGTGGTGGTGCCGCTGGCCGCGCCGGTGCTGGACGCCCTGTTCACCTTCAACATCGCCATCTCGCTGATGGTGCTGCTGGCGGTGGTCTACGTGAAGCGGCCGCTGGAGTTCAGCATCTTCCCGATCGTGCTGCTGATGACCACGATGCTGCGCCTGGCGCTGAACGTGGCCTCCACCCGCGTGATCCTGATCAACGGCCAGGACGGCCACGGCGCCGCCGGCAAGGTCATCGAGGCCTTCGGCCAGTTCGTGATCGGCGGCAACTACGCGGTCGGCATCGTGGTGTTCGCGATCCTGACCATCATCAACTTCGTGGTCATCACCAAGGGCGCCGGGCGCGTGTCGGAAGTGACCGCGCGCTTCATCCTCGACGCCATGCCCGGCAAGCAGATGGCGATCGACGCCGACCTCAACGCCGGCCTGCTGACCCGCGAGGAAGCCAAGGCCCGCCGCGAGGAGGTCCGCGAGGAAGCGGACTTCTACGGCTCGATGGACGGCGCCAGCAAGTTCATCCGCGGCGACGCCATCGCCGGCATCCTGATCCTGTTCATCAACCTCATCGGCGGCATGGCGGTCGGCGTCCTGCAGCACGGCATGCCGGTGGCGCAGGCCGCCTCCACCTACACGCTGCTGTCGATCGGCGACGGCCTGGTCGCGCAGTTGCCGGCGCTGCTGGTGTCCTCGGCGGTGGCGATGCTGGTCACCCGCGCCTCGCGCTCGCAGGACATGGGCGCCTCGATGATGGGCCAGGTGTTCGGCCAGCACAAAGCGCTGGCGGTGGCTGCGGCGATCCTGGGCCTGGTCGGGCTGGTCCCGGGCATGCCCAACGTCGCTTTCTTGACGCTGGCGCTGATCCTGGGCCTGCTGGCCTGGAAGATGTGGAAGCGCAGCCTGCTGCCGGAAGAGGCCAAGCCCGACCCGGCGCAACAGGCCGCCACGGCCGGCGCGCAGGCCAATGCCGAGCTGGGCTGGGACGAACTGCGCCCGATCGACCCGCTGGGCCTGGAGGTCGGCTACCGGCTGATCCCGCTGGTGGACAAGGCCCAGGGCGGCGAACTGATGGCGCGGATCAAGGGCGTGCGCCGCAAGCTCACCCAGGACATCGGCTTCCTGATCCCGCCGGTGCACATCCGCGACAACCTGGAACTGCCGGCCAACGCCTACCGCCTGCTGGTGCACGGCGTGCCGGTGGCCACCGCCGACATCCATCCGGACCGCGAACTGGCGCTGGACCCGGGCGGCGCGCTGGGCAAGATCGACGGCATTCCCGGCAAGGACCCCGCCTTCGGCCTGGACGCGATCTGGATCCAGCCGCACCAGCGCGCCCAGGCCGAGACCATGGGCTACACCGTGGTCGACCCGGCCACGGTGATCGCCACCCACCTGTCGCACCTGATCCGCGAACACGCCCCGGAACTGCTCGGCCACGAGGAAGTGCAGCAACTGCTGGCCACCCTGGGCAAGAGCGCGCCGAAGCTGGTCGAGGACCTCACCCCGAAGGCGCTGCCGCTGTCGGTGGTGGTGCGCGTGCTGCAGAACCTGCTGATCGAGAAGATCCCGGTGCGGCAACTGCGCAAGATCGTCGAGGCGCTGGTCGAGCACGCCCCGCAGAGTCAGGAACCCGGCGCGCTCACCGCCGCCGTGCGCAATGCCCTGGGCCGGTTCATCGTCCAAGAAATCGCGGGCATGTCCGCCGAACTGCCGGTGTTCACCCTGGCCCCGCAATTGGAACGTGTCTTGCAGGACTCTACGCAGGGCAACGGTGCCGCACTGGAACCCGGCCTGGCGGAGCGGTTGCACCAGAGCCTGGCCGAGTGCGTCGGCAAGCAGGAAGCGCGCAACGAGCCGGCGGTGGTGCTGGTGCCGGCGCAGGTCCGCGCGGCCCTGGCCAGGCTGGTCCGCCACAGCGTCCCCTCGCTGTCGGTCCTGTCCTACAGCGAGGTACCGGAAGACAAGCGGCTGAAGCTGGTCGGGACGATCAGCTGACAGGCAGGGATTGGTGATTTGGGATTCGGGATTCGCAACAGCGGACTCGGCGAGCGGAGAGAGACAGCAATGAAACGATCGAAGAAAACCAGGACAAGGCGACCGGAGACCGGCCACGCAATGGCGGTATCCGCACCCAATCCCCAATCCCCACTCCCGAATCCCGGCACCCACCCATGAAGATCAAACGCTTCGTAGCTCCCGACATGCGCACCGCGTTCCGCATGGTGCGCGACGAGCACGGTCCGGATGCGGTGATCCTGTCCAACCGTCGTACCGACGAGGGCATCGAGATCGTCGCCGCCAGCAACTACGACGAGGCGCTGGTGCAGCAGGCGCTGGACGCGGTGCGGCCGGACGAGACGGCGCGCACGCCGGTGTCGGCCGCCAACCCGGCGCCGCGCCCGGCCAAGGCCTCGGCCAATCCGGCGATGGCGATGATGGCCGCGATCAGCCAGCGCCGCGCCCCGGCCGCCAGCCAGGCGAACCCGGCGCCCGCGGCGCAGGCCGCGCCGGCACGGCCGCTGACCCAGCCGGCGGCGATCGCCGCCTCGGCGATGCCCGCCGGCACCGCGCCCGCGCCGAGCCGCCCCGCGGCCCCGAGCCGTCCGGCCGCGGCGCCGCCCGCCCCGGCGGCCGACGCCGCTCCGTTCGCCGAATTCCGCATTCCCGAAGACGTGTTCCGCAACGCGCCGATCAGCGTGCCGATGCCCAGCCCGTTCGCCGCCCCGACCGTGGCCGCCAGCGCCGCCGCCGCGGTGCCGGCCTGGCTCGAGGACATCGCCGCGGTGGCGCTGACCCCGACCGCCGCTCCCGCCGCCCCGGCTCCTGCCGCCGCGCCCGCGCCGCAGGCCGCCGCGAGCGCCGGGATCCCGGCGGCGCCGGCGCTGGCGCCGGTGCCCAGCTTCCCGGCCGCGCAGAACGACGAACAATTGACTCAGCTGCGCGACGAACTGGCGCTGATGCGGCAGATGATCGAGCGCGAGATGAACCGCCTCACCGACGAACGCCTGCGCGGCTCGCCGGTGCGCGCCCAGGCGCTGGAGCTGATGGACGACTACGGCTTCGACAGCGGCATCACCCGCGACGTGGTCATGCAGATCCCCGCCGACCTGGAGCTGCACCGCGGCCGCGGGCTGATGCTGGGCCTGCTGTCCAAGCGCCTGCCGATCGCCGCGCTGGACCCGCTCGAGGAAGGCGGGGTGATCGCCCTGATCGGCCCCACCGGCGCCGGCAAGACCACCACCATCGCCAAGCTGGCCTCGCGCTTCCTGGAGCGCCACGCCGCCCGCGACGTGGCCCTGGTCACCACCGACACGGTCCGCGTCGGCGGCCGCGAACAGTTGCACAGCTACGGCCGCCAGCTCGGCATCGCCGTGCACGAGGCCGACAGCGACGCCGCCCTGCAGCAGCTGCTGGAGCGCCTGCGCGACTACAAGCTGGTGCTGATCGACACCGCCGGCATGGGCCAGCGCGACCGCGCCCTGGTCGCGCAGTTGCACTGGCTGCGCGCCTCGCGAGTGGTCCGGTCCTTGCTAGTACTCCCTGCCAATGCCCATTTCTCCGACCTGGACGAGGTGGTGCGCCGGTTCGCCGGCGCCGATCCGCAGGGGGTGATCTTGACCAAGCTGGACGAAACCGGGCGGTTTGGCAGTGCCCTGTCGGTGGTCGCGGACCACCGGCTTCCCATCACCTGGGTGACCGATGGTCAGCGCGTGCCGGACGACCTGCACCGCGCCAACGCCGCCAGCCTGGTATTGCGCCTTGAAGATTTGCGGCGCGCTGCCGATAAGCCCTGTACTCCGGAGCAGACCCATGCCGTCGCGTGATTACGTCAACCTGACCAATGCCTTCCCCCTGTCGGCAACGCGCAGCGAGCCGCTGGGCCCGGTGCGCACCATCGCCGTGACCGGCGGCAAGGGCGGCGTGGGCAAGACCAACATCTCGGTCAACCTGTCCATGGCGCTGGCCGACATGGGCAAGCGCACCCTGCTGCTGGACGCCGACCTCGGCCTGGCCAATGTCGACGTGCTGCTCGGGCTGACCCCCAAGTTCACCCTGGCCGACCTGGTCGCCGGGCGCTGCACCCTGGAAGAGGTGCTGATCGACATGCCCAACGGGCTGATGGTGGTGCCCGCCGCCTCCGGCCGCCGGCACATGGCCGAGCTGCCGCCGGCGCAGCACGTCGGCCTGGTCAACGTGTTCTCCGAGCTGCAGCGCGAGCTGGACGTGATGGTGATCGACACCGCCGCCGGCATCACCGACAGCGTGCTGACCTTCTGCCAGGCCGCGCAGGACGCGGTGGTGGTGGTCTGCGACGAACCGGCCTCGATCACCGACGCCTACGCGCTGATCAAGGTGCTCTCGCGCGAGCGCGGCGTGGACCGGGTGCAGATCGTGGCCAACATGGTCCGCGACCTCAACGAAGGCCGCCTGCTGTACGACAAGCTCAGCCGGGTGTGCGAGAAGTTCCTCGGCGACGTCTCGCTGAACTACCTGGGCTGCGTGCCGCAGGACGACTGGCTGCGCCTGTCGGTGCAGCGCCAGCAGCCGGTGGTCAAGGCCTACCCGTCCAGCCCGTCGGCGCAGGCGATCGCCGAGATCGCCCGCCGCACCGCGCGCTGGCAGGCCCCGACCGCGCCGCGCGGCAACGTCGAGTTCTTCGTCGAACGGATCATCCAGCGGGGGGTCGCCGCATGAACGCCGCCGCCCAATACCGCGCCGTGCAGCGCAACAGCGCCAACGACTACATCACCCAGCATTCGGACCTGGTGCGGCGCATCGCCCACCACCTGGCGGCGCGGCTGCCGGCCAGCGTCGAGATCGACGACCTGATCCAGGCCGGCATGATCGGCCTGATCGAGGCCTCGCGCAGCTACGACGCCGACCAGGGCGCCTCGTTCGAGACCTACGCCTCGATCCGCATCCGCGGTTCGATGATCGACGAGATCCGCCGCGGCGACTGGGTGCCGCGCTCGGTGCACCGCCGCGCCCGCGACGCCGCCTCGGCGATCCGCAAGATCGAGCAGAGCACCGGCCGCGCCGCCGCCGCCAACGAAGTGGCCGCGGCGATGGACATGCCGCTTCCCGAATACCTGCGCTTGATGGAAGATGCCGCACGCGGCCAGGTGCTGAGCCTGGAGTCGCGGGTCGAGGACCATGGCGAACTGGACACCATCGCCAAGGGCGGGCCCAATCCGCAGCAGATGCTGGAACGCAGCGAATTCGGCCGCGAACTGGGCAAGGCGATCGCGCAGTTGCCCGAGCGCGAGCAGCTGGTGCTGTCGCTGTACTACGAGCAGGAATTGAACCTGAAGGAAATCGGCGCGGTGCTCGGTGTCAGCGAGTCGCGCGTGTGCCAGATCCACGGCCAGGCCACGGTCCGGTTGCGCGGGCGCCTCAAGGCGTTCGAAGCGGCCGACGCCGGCCTGGAAGACGAAGAATAAGACCCAAGGAGTAAGCGGTGAACAAGAACATGCGGATTTTGATCGTGGACGATTTCTCGACGATGCGGCGCATCGTCAAGAATCTGCTCGGCGATCTGGGCTTCACCAACACTGCAGAGGCCGAAGACGGCAACAGTGCGCTGGCGGCACTGCGCTCGGCACCGTTCGAGTTCGTGGTCACCGACTGGAACATGCCGGGCATGACCGGCATCGACCTGCTGCGCAACATCCGCGCCGACGACAAGCTCAAGCACCTGCCGGTGCTGATGGTGACCGCCGAGGCCAAGCGCGAGCAGATCATCGAGGCCGCGCAGTGCGGCGTGAACGGCTACATCATCAAGCCGTTCACCGCGCAGACGCTGCAGGAGAAGCTGGGCAAGATCTTCGAACGTCTGGGAGCGACCGCCTAAATGGAAGCCACCGCCGAACGTACCGCCCTGATCGAACGCCTGCAAGGCGCGCTGGACGCGCTGGAGAACGGCGACGAGGCCGGCTGGCGCAGGGAGATCGACACCCTCGCCGCCTGGCGCACGCGGCCGATGATGCAGGGCCTGAGCCGGCTCGCGCGCGACCTGGGCCAGGCGCTCGGCGAACTGCCGGTGGTGCCCAGCGAGGCCGGCGAACTGGACGACGCCTGCTCGCGCCTGGACCACGTGGTGGAGATGACCGAACAGGCCAGCCACCGCACCCTGGACCTGGCCGAGGAATGCCGCGCGCTGGCCAACCAGTTGGCCGCCGGCGGCCTCAGCGGCGACCAGAGCGAGATCCTCGACAAGATCCGCCACAACCTCACCGAAATGGCCCTGGCGCAGAGCTTCCAGGACCTGACCGGGCAGATCATCCGCCGCGTCGCCACCATCGTGCGCCGCGTGCACGAAGGCTTCGGCGCGCTGGGACTGCCGCCGAAGGACGACAACAAGAAGGCCGACGGCGGCCTGGCCGGCCCCGCGCTGGCCGGACTGGACCGTCACGGCGTGTCGCAGAACGACGCCGACGACCTCTTGTCCGGACTGGGACTGTAATTCTATGAGCGCCGTACCCGACGACATCGCTGCCGACTTCATCATCGAGGCCCAGGAAATCCTGGACCGGCTCGGCGAGCAATTGGTGTCGCTGGAGCAGGCGCCCGAGGACAGCGGCCAGCTCAACGCGGTGTTCCGCGGCTTCCACACGCTCAAGGGCGGCGCCGGCTTCCTGGCGATCACCCCGATGGTGGAGCTGTGCCACGCCGCCGAGGACACCCTCGGCCAGGCCCGCGCCGGCCAGGCCACCCTGCAGGCGCGGCACTTCGACGCCGCGCAGCAGTCGCTGGACTACCTGCAATCGATGCTCGACGCGTTCGGCAGCGGCAACGAACCGCCGCGCGCGCCGGCGTCGCTGATCGCGCAGTTCGCCACCAGCGGCGAAGAGACGCCGGTGGTGGCGGCCAAGCCCGCCGCCGCGCCGGCCAAGGCCGCGGCCGCGGGCGGTGGCGACGACCTGATCGACGACGACGAATTCGAGGCGCTGCTGGACCAGTTGCATGGCGATGCGCCGCCCGCGGCCACGCCGCAGGCGCTGCAGCCGCCGCCGCGCGCGCCCAGCGCCGCGCCCAAGGCGGCCGCCGCCCCGGCCAAGGCCGCCGAACCCGAACACACCGTGCGCGTGGACACCAAGCGCCTGGACGCGATCGTCAACCTGATCGGCGAACTGGTGCTCTCGCGCAACCGGCTCAAGACCCTGCGCGTGCGCCTGCGCGACGAGGAACTGGACCGCGCGGTCAGCAGCCTGGACATCGCCACCGCGCGCCTGCAGTCGGCGGTGATGCGCACGCGCATGCAGCCGGTCGGCAAGGTGTTCTCGCGCTTCCCCAAGGTGGCGCGCGACGTCGCGCGCTCGCTCAACAAGGAAGTGGACCTGGAACTGGTCGGCGCCGAGACCGAACTGGACCGCAACCTGGTCGAGGCCCTGGCCGATCCGTTGGTGCACCTGGTGCGCAACGCGATCGACCACGGCATCGAGACCCCGGCGCTGCGCGAGGCCACCGGCAAGCCGCGCGGCGGCCACGTGCGCCTGTCGGCGCAGCAGGAAGGCGACTACGTCAGCATCGAGGTGCAGGACGACGGCGCCGGCATCGATCCGGAGCGGCTGCGCGCCAAGGCGCGCGAGAAGGGCCTGATCGATCCCGAGGCCGCCGCGCGCCTGACCACCGAGGAATGCCTGCACCTGGTGTTCCTGCCCGGCTTCTCGACCAAGTCCGAAGTCACCGACATCTCCGGCCGCGGCGTCGGCATGGACGTGGTGCAGTCGCGCATCCGCGAACTCAGCGGGCAGATCCAGATCCAGTCCGAACTGGGCCGCGGCAGCCGCTTCCTGATCCGCGTGCCGCTGACCCTGGCGATCCTGCCGACCCTGCTGGTGCAGGCCGGCGACACCGTCTACGCGCTGCCGCTGGCGCGCGTGGTCGAGGTGCTGCACGCCCCGCGCCGCTCGCTGGGCTGGTTCGACGGCCGCGCCGTGCTCGACCGGCAATCGCACACCCTGCCGCTGGTGGACCTGCGCCAGTGGCTGAACATCGAGGCCCCGCAACTGCCGCTGCTCACCGTGGTGGTGCTGCAGGCCGGCGAATCGCGCATGGGCCTGGTCGTGGACCAGGTCCGCGGCCGCGAGGAAGTGGTGATCAAACCCCTGCCGCGTGCCCTGCGCGGCCTGCCCGGCTACGCCGGCGCGACCCTGATCGGCGACGGCCGGCTGGCGTTGATCCTGGATGTGGATGGCTTGAAGGCCTGAGGGGCCGGGATTGGGGAATAGGGATTGGGGAATCGTTGGAGCAGAATCCCTGGCGCTTTGTTTCCCCTGTAGGAGCGGCTTCAGCCGCGACGCGGTGAGGCTGGGATTGGGAATTTGGGAATGGGGATTCGGGATTCGCAACAGCGGCTCCCGTGTGCCTCATTTCCCATGCCCCGTTACGCCCGTGTCCGAGCCACGGCAAAACACGGGCCATCGAACCATCCAACGCTCGCGCTCCTGCGAATCCCGAATCCCCATTCCCCAATCCCGGCTTCCCATCAAGTCCCCGCCCCCCTGGCCGATACCTCCTGCATGGACAAACTCAGTCTCATCGGTCTGCTGTTGGCGATCGCCTCGCTGGTCGGCGGCAGCATCCTCAAGGGCGCCGGCATTTCGGCGCTGTGGTCGCCGGCCGCGTTCGTGATCGTGATCGTCGGCACGGTCGCCGCGATCCTGGTGCACACGCCGCCGGCGGTGTTCCGGCGCGCCTTCCAGATCGCCAAGTGGATCCTGCATCCGCCGGCCAGCAACCGCCAGGAGCTGCTGCAGCAGATCGTGGAGTGGAGCAACATCGCCCGCCGCCAGGGCCTGCTCGGCCTGGAAGGCCAGGTCCAGCACCAGAACGACCCGTTCGTGCGCAAGGGCCTGCAGATGCTGGTGGACGGCGTGGAGCCCGAATCGATCCGGCACATGCTCGAGATCGACCTGGAAGGCCAGGAACATTGCGACCTGGCCGCGGCCAAGGTGTTCGAGGGCATGGGCATCTATGCGCCGACGCTGGGCATCATCGGCGCGGTGCTGGGCCTGATCGCGGTGATGAAGAACCTGGCCGACCCGAGCAAGCTCGGCCACGGCATCGCCGCCGCGTTCACCGCCACCATCTACGGCATCGCCTCGGCCAACCTGCTGTTCCTGCCGATGGCCAGCAAGCTCAAGAGCGTGATCAAGCACAGCAGCGGCGAGCGCGAAATGATCATCGAGGGGCTCATCGCCATCGCCCAGGGCGAGAACCCGCGCAACATCGAATCGAAATTGGCCGGCTTCTTGCATTGACCGAACACTATGGCCCGCAAGCGTCCCCACGAAGATCACGTCAACCATGAGGCATGGGCGATCCCCTACGCCGACCTGATGACGTTGCTGCTCGCCTTCTTCGTGGTGATGTATGCCTTGTCCACGGTCAACGAGGCCAAGTACCGGGTCATGGCCGACGCGATGAGCACCGCCTTCGGCGGCGCGCCGCGGAGCGTGAGCCCGGTGCAGGTCGGCGACCACCTGATGCAGGGCCAGGGCGGCGAACGGCCGACCCCGATCAAGTCCAGCCCGGCGCTGTCGCTGCCCGACGCGAACCGGCTGCCGTCGGCCTCGCCGTTGCGCGCGAGCGGCGCGCTGCGCGACGAGGACCAGTTGCGGCGCGCGCAGCGCCAGCTCGACGGCATCGCCGACCGGCTCGGCGCGGCGCTGGCGCCGCTGATCCAGAAGAAGCTGATCAGCGTGCGCCACGCCGGCCTGTGGATCGAGGTGGAGATCAACAGCGACATCCTGTTCGGCTCCGGCTCGGCGTCGCTGGACCAGAGCGCGCGCGCCACCCTGACCCAACTGGCCCAGGTGCTGGTGCCGGTGCCCAACGGGGTGCGCGTGGAGGGCTATACCGACAATACGCCGATCGCCACCTTGCAGTTCCCCTCCAACTGGGAACTGTCGGCGGCGCGCGCGGCCAGCGTGGTGCACCTGTTCGCCGACCAGGGCCTGCAGCCCTCGCGGCTGTCGATGATCGGCTATGGCGAATTCCGCCCGCGCGCCGACAACGACAGCCAGGCCGGCCGCAACGCCAACCGCCGCGTGGTGCTGGTGATCCTGGCCGACGCCGGCGACACCGATCCGAACGGCATCGAGACCGGGCGCAATGCGGCGCCGGTGGTCGCGACCGGCGCGCCGGCGGCGCAAGACCGATCCAGCGACGCCGGCGCCGCGCCGGCGCCTCCGACCCACCCCGCCGGCGCGTCCCGCGCCGTACCTGCTGTGAATTGAAGGAGTGAACTGATGCGCATCTGGGCGATTGCCAACCAGAAAGGCGGCGTGGGCAAGACCACGACCACGCTGGCGCTGGGCCGCGGCCTGGCCATGCTCGGCCATCGGGTGCTGATGCTGGATCTCGATCCGCACGCCTCGCTGACCCGCGCCTTCGACGTGCCGCAGGAACCGCCGCCGAGCGGCGTGCTCGACCTGTTCTCGACCCCGCCGGGCGACCTGGCGACGCTGGCCCACGACAGCGCCATCGAACGCCTGAGCTACGTCTGCGGACAGACCGCGCTGGCCACGCTGGAACGGCGCAGCGCCAACCAGCCCGGGCTCGGCCTGGCCCTGCAGCAGGCGATGGCCCGCCACGCCGGCCAGCACGACTACATCCTGCTCGACTGCCCGCCGACCCTGGGCCTGCTGATGATCAACGCGCTGGCCGCGGCCGACCGCGTGATCATCCCGACCCAGGCCGAGCCGCTGGCGCTGCACGGCCTGGCCAGCATGGTCCGCACCGTGGACATGGTCGAGCGTTCGCGCCGCCGTCCGCTGCCCGCCTCGATCCTGCCGACCCTGTTCGACAAGCGCACCCGCGCCGGCAACGACAGCCTGCGGCAGATGCAGGACAGCTATGGCGAGCGAGTCTGGGAAGACGCGATCCCGGTCGACACCAAGATCTGCAACGTCAAGGCATTGACGGTCGCCGGCATTCCCGGCGACTACCCCGGCCGCGGCCTGGCCGCCTACCGCCGCGCGCTGGAATGGCTGATCGCCAGCGACGCCGCGCCGATGCAGCAGGAGCAGGCGGCATGAGCACGCCCGGGGTCATCGACGACTATCTGGAAGGCCTGTTGCACGACGTGATCGCCGAGGAGCGCAACGCCGGACGGCAGGCGGCGCCAGTTGCCGCCGCCGAGCCGCCGCCGGTCGCCGCGGCGGACGCTGCCGCCCCGGCCGGCCCGACCCCGGAACAGATCGCCGCCAAGGGTCTGGCCGAGGCCGACGCCGATCCGGCCCTGGCCGGGATCATGTCGCAGCCGGCACTGGCCCCCGCGCCGGCTGGCCCGACCCCGGAAGAGATCGCCGCCGCGGTGCTGGCCGAAGCCGATTCCGATCCGGCCCTGGCCGGGATCATGTCGCAGCAGG
>Ga0207713_1002505_pt1 | contig 13311 bp, 15 predicted proteins | sample KBSS64metaG_FD_184404 | JGI IMG/M metagenome (GOLD analysis project Ga0207713, IMG submission 184404) | Switchgrass rhizosphere microbial communities from Kellogg Biological Station, Michigan, USA - KBS S6-4 metaG (SPAdes) (version 2) | ecosystem: Host-associated > Plants > Roots > Rhizosphere >...
CGAAGAGGGCAAGAAAGCCTTCCTGCACCGCTTTGCCGCCGCCGGCGCCGCCGTGCGCTACCATGCGGTGCACGCCGACAAGGTGGAAGATATTCTGGCGCTGGACATCGCTCTGCGCCGCAACGACACCGAGTGGTTTGAAACCCTGCCGCCGGAGATCGACAGCCAGTTGGTGCACAAGCTGTATTACGGCCACTTTATGTGCCACGTTTTCCATCAGGACTACGTGGTGAAAAAAGGCGTCGACAGCCACGCGCTGAAAGAGAAAATGCTCGAAATCCTCGACCGGCGCGGCGCCGAATACCCGGCGGAACATAACGTCGGTCATCTGTATGCGGCCAAGCCGGACCTGCAGGCGTTCTACCGCGCCGCCGATCCGACCAACAGCTTTAACCCCGGCATCGGCAAAACCAGCAAACGCAAAGGCTGGGCCGGCCACACCCAGTAGCATCCGCCTGCGCAGGCTGGGCGCGAGCTGTCGGATCCAGGCTTCAAAGAAAGCGGGGTTATCAGTGAACGCCGACGCCGAGCGGGCCGTTCTGCACCCTGCCGTTCGGCGTGATGCGGGTGTTCCCAGGCCTTAAAACGCAAAAGCCCCCCGCGCCGGCGGCGCGGGGGGCAAAGACTGACTCAACTTAGAATAACCAGGAACCATACCCCCACAGCAGCACCGTCACCCCGAGCAGAAACTCAAGCAGCAGGATGCCGATGGCGAAGGTTGAGCTGGAGAAGATAAACCCTTCCTTGCTGTCGATATTCAGGAAGTGCGGAATGCCCAGATTCAGCAGATAGCCCGAGTAGCACAGGCCGATAATGCCGACGAACAGACACAGCCACACCACCGGGTAGAGCGCCACGATGCCGCTGAGGAACATCGGGGTGGCGACGTAGCCGGCGAACACCATGCAACGGTGCAGGCTGGGGCGCGATTCATAACGGCGCGCCATCCAGTGGATCACTTGCCCCATGATCGCCACCCCCGCCAACATCAGCAGGTAGAACGCCACGGCGGTATACAATGCGGTAAACATATCGAGCCGGATCGCGTGCCCTTCACCGGAGAGCCAACCCAGCTGCGTGGTGCCGATAAAGGCGCAGACCACCGGGATCGCCGCCAGCAACAGCACGTGGTGGGTATAGAGGTGCGAGACGCTTTCGTTCTCGCTTTTAATGTGTTCGAACTCGGCGCTTGGATGCGCCAGAAGCCCCCAAACGTGATTGACCATGAGACACCTCCTCCATCGCCTTAAGTCGCAATCGGCGAACGAATTTAACACCCCTGACGGATAGCTGCCCGTACGAGGATTGCGGTCACGGGGCTCTCTCCCCTGTATTGATTATAGTCTTTTGCTGAAAAAGCGTGCGGAAAGCGCGGCGGCGGCGGCGGTTTGTTTTATAATCCCTCCATTGTGTAATGGCTGAGAGGAATGCCATGTCATCTGCAATAACGCTCCGCCAGGCGGGGATTGTCGACATTGAGGCCGGCCGCAACGTTACCCTGGTCGAACCCTGCAACCTGTACGGCTGCCGCCTCGGCGACGAGGTGTTCGTCGGCCCGTTCGTCGAGATCCAGCGCAACGTCAGCATCGGCGCCCGCAGCAAAATTCAGTCGCACAGCTTTATCTGTGAATACGTGACCCTCGGCGAGGATTGTTTTATCGGCCACAACGTCACCTTCGCCAACGATCTGTTTAAAGACGGCGCCCCCAATGCCGATCCGGCGAGCTGGGGCCGGACGCGCATCGGCGATCGGGTGGCTATCGGCTCCGGCGCCACCGTGCTGGCGGTGAGCATCTGCAGCGGCGCGGTGATCGGCGCCGGCGCGGTAGTGACCCGCGACATCACCCGCCCGGGAATTTACGCCGGCAACCCCGCCCGCCTGATCAGAGAGCTGGCTCGATGATCCCGGCCATTCAGATCGCCGCCGTCGGCCAGCTGCCCGCCGGCTACCTGGAAAGCTGCGACTTCAGCTTTCAAATCTCCTGCTACGCCCAGCCGTTGTTCGACACCCCGGTCGACAGCTGGCCAACCAGGCCGGTGGCGCCGTTTCGCAAAAGCTATCCGCCGGCGCCCTTCGTCAACGAGGAAAGCGAGACGTTTCTTGCTCGCCATCGCGGTGAGGCCGTCGGCCATGTCACGCTGAGCAAAAACTGGAATGGCTATACGCTGATTGAAGAGATCGTCGTGGCCGCTCACGTGCGCCGCCTGGGTATCGCCCGCGCCCTGCTGGCGTGCGCCAAAGGTTGGGCGCGCAGCCAGGAGACCTCAGGAATGATGCTGGAGACGCAGAACAACAACCTGGCGGCCTGCCGTTGCTACCAGGACAGCGGCTTCATTCTCGGCGGCATCGACCATCTGCTGTATCGCGCGCAGCCGGAAATCGCCGACCATGAAATTGCGCTGTTCTGGTATTTGCCGTTCAACAGCGAAATCGGTTATTGATTTATCGATCGTCGTTTAAGCCATGTTTACTTTTTAATCGCCCATCAAAGGATGCGAACTGTTATCATTTCGATGATAACCAAGCGAAACCATTGGAGGGTTGAATGTACAAGGTTGTTTTACTGATGCTAGCTATAACCATGAGCGGATGCACCGCCCGTTCCCCCGCAGAGAGCTCAACATCCCAGCCGCCGGGCGCTACACACCCCGAGCCGGATACGCAGGCCCAGATGGACGACACCACCTTGCGGCAGCTCAATGACATCCTCGCCCTGCGCGCCACCTGGCCCGCCGGACAAAACAGCGCCCGCACTGCCGATCTGATCTCCCGGCAATTCCTCGGCACGCCTTACGTCGCCAACCGGCTGATCGGTTCACAGGAAACGCCGGAGCAGCTGGTGATCGACTTCCGCGGCCTGGATTGCTTTACCTTTATCGACTACGTCGAGGCGCTGCGCACCGCCCATACCCAGAGCGAATTCGTGCGCAATCTGATTAACATCCGCTACGTCAACGGCGAGGTCAGCTTCCCGCAGCGCAAGCATTTCTTCACCGACTGGGCCCAACGGCCGCAAACCATCGCCAAAGACATTACCGGGCAACTCAGCCCGCACGCGGTCACGGTGGAAAAAAACCTCAATCAGAAAGCGGACGGCGGCAGCTACCTGCCGGGGCTGAAGAACGTCCCCCGCCGCATTACCTACATCCCCAGCGATTACGTTGACACCAAGGTGCTGGCCCAGCTGCGCACCGGCGATTATATCGGCATCTATACCAACCTGGCCGGGTTGGACGTCACCCACACCGGTATCTTCGTGATGACCGATAACGGCCCGGTGCTGCGCAACGCGTCATCGCGCAAGGAAAACATGCGGGTGGTGGATTCGCCGTTCATGGATTACGTGCAGGCCACGCCGGGCATCCTGGTGCTGCGTCCGCTTTAACGGTTATTAGCTATAGCCGTTTGTGCTGAACAAGCATTTGACTTCGCCGGCGCTTAAGGCTTATCTGTCAGGACAAAACCAACTGATTTTATTGTTCTTTTCAGGGAGTCGTCGATGACAAAAAGCTGGCGTTACACCACCCTGCTGGCAGCGTTTTCTGCCGTGCTGGCACTGCAGGGTTGCGATCAAAAAGCGGATCAGAATCACATCAAGGTCGGGGTGATTAACGGCGCCGAGCAGGACGTAGCGGAGGTCGCCAGGCAGGTGGCGAAAGAGAAATACGGTCTGGACGTGGAGCTGGTCGGCTTCAGCGGCTCGTTGCTGCCGAACGAGGCCACTGACAAGGGCGAGCTGGACGCCAACGTGTTCCAGCATCGCCCGTTCCTCGAGCAACAAAACAAGGACCACGGCTACAAGCTGGTGGCGGTCGGCAATACCTTCGTGTTCCCGATGGCCGGCTATTCGAAAAAGATAAAATCGCTGCAGGAGTTGCAGGACGGCGCGGTGATCGCCATTCCTCTCGATCCGACCAACCTCGGCCGCGCGCTGCTGTTGCTGGAGAAAACCGGCCTGATTACGCTGAAGCCGGGCAAGGGGCTACTGCCCACCGCGCTGGACATCAGCGCCAACCCGCATAACTACAAAATCATGGAAATCGAAGGTGCGCAGCTGCCGCACCTGCTGGACGACCCGAAAGTCACCATCGCTATCATCAGCACCACCTACATCAACCAAACCGGGCTGACGCCGACCAAAGACGGCATCTTTATCGAAGACAAGGATTCGCCGTACACCAACATCATCGTCACGCGCGAAGACAACAAGAATGCGCCGAACGTGCAGAACTTCGTCAAGGCCTACGAGTCGGATGAAGTGGCCAAAGCCGCTGAAAAAATCTTCAACGGCGGCGCGGTCAAAGGCTGGTAACCCCTGCAGGATCACCCGTGGCGGGCGCCGCTGGCCGGGCCCGCCGCTTTCCCATCATTTTTCCTTCCGCGCTCTTGACCCTCACGCTACGTCAGGCTTTAGTATTCCCAGCTCACCGCCGGGAACGAGCCGGAACTGAACGACTGGCTGACTACGTTGGAGTTAATGACCATGTACGACAAATATTTCACTGCCGATGAGCTGGCGCAACTGCCCTTCTATCAGGCCGACGCGGCCCGCAATCAGGAATGGGCCGCGTTGGTGAACGACGTGGGCCAATTGATCGCGAGCGGCGTCGAACCCCAGGCGCAACCAGCGCAGGCCCTGGCGCGCCGTTGGATGCAGATGCTGGAGCGCGATACCGCCGGCAATCCGGCCTTCCTCACCCGGCTTAACGCCATGCATGCCGAAGAACCCGCGATACGCGAACAGACCGGCATCACGCCGGCCATGACCGACTACGTGACCCGCGCCTTTGCCGAAACCAAGCTGGCGATTTATCAAAAGTACCTGTCGGAAGAAGAGTACGCCCACGTGCGCCGCCACTACTTCACCCGGCTGCAGGAATGGCCGGCGCTGATCGCCCGCTTCCATCAGGCGCTGCAGGACGGCGTGCCGCCCGACTCGCCGCAGGCGAGGCAACTGGCGGCCAACTGGCTGGAGCTGTTCCAGTCTTATGCCGGCCCCAGTCCGGCAACCCAAATGAAAATCCGCCAGGCGATGGACCGGGAGCCGACGCTGACCGAAGGCACCTGGCTGACCCCGGCGCTGCTGGACTATTTGCGCCAGGCGGTCGGCCACCTGATGCGCGGCTGACGCTATTTACCCGGCGGCATCCACCAGCCGGACGATGCCCGCCACGTCGGCAAAGCACTCCAGCAAAAACGCCGTAACGGCGACAATGCCCGGTGCATGGCGAATATCGTCGTGCACCGTCAGCCAGATTTCACGACGCAACGCGAGCTGCGGCGCCAACCGTTGCAGGCCGCCGCTCTGAGCCAAAAAATGCGGTAACAGCGCCACGCCGGCACCGGCGACCGCGGCGGCGGCCTGGATCATCAGATCGTTACTGCGCAACACCATTGGCCGGGGGCCGGCCTGTTCCAGCAGCCAGCGCTGCTGTGCCGGAGCGGCAAGCTCATCGTGGTAACCGATAAAACCGAGCGCCGAGTCCGGCGTCACCCGCAAATAGTCGGCGCTGGCGTACAAGCCAAACTCCGTGGTGCCGATTTTCCTCGCCACCAGATCGCTTTCGCTGGCGCGGCTGAGCCGAATAGCGATATCGGCCTCGCCGCGCAACAGAGACAGGTTAGCGGTATTCGCCAGCAGAATTAACCGCAGTTCGGGATGACGCCGCCGCAGTTCACCGAGACGCGGCGCGATCAATGCCAGCCCCATCACCGGCGGCACACTGAGCGTAACCTCACCCGAAACGCCGTGCCGCCCGGCAAGCGCGGCCCTGCTGACGGCAAACGCATTGAGCATCATATCGTCCCCCTGAGCGGCGATACGCTGCCCGTCAGCGGTCAGCAGGTAACTGCGCGGGCGGCGATCCACCAGCTTTAGCTGCAGCGCAACCTCCAGGCTGGCAATGCGCCGGGCGACGGTAGCATGATCGACCTGCAGGCGGCGCGCCGCGCCGGACAGCGATTTTTCGCGGGCGAAGATCATGAAATAATGCAGATCCTCCCAATTGAACATGGGTGTTTTCTCACATTTCAGGTGAATTTATGTGGGATTTTACCCTAACGGCGATAGGCGCAAACTGTTTTCTGTCCGTTTTTTCATCAACAGGAAACCGCCATGAAAACTTCACTGCCGCTGGCCTACTCGGGCGTGATTGTCGCCACCTTCTTTTGGGGCACCAACTTCAACGCCGGGGCTTACATCATCGCCCACCAGCCGCCGATCAGCGCCTCGATAGAACGCTTCAGCCTGGCGACCCTGGCGCTGCTGCTGATCTTCGGCCTGCGCGGGCAGCTGCGGCTCAGCGTGCTGAAGAAAAATTGGCCGGCCTATCTTGGGCTGGGAATACTCGGCTTTACGGTGTTTAACCTGTGCACCTTCTTTGGCCTGCAATCCACCACGCCGATCAACGGCGCGCTGATCCTCGCCACCACCCCGCTGTGGACGATGGTGTTCAGCATTATTTGGGAAAATGAAAGGTTCAACCCGCCGCGCATCGCCGGCTTGCTGGCCGGTTTTATCGGCGTGGCGCTGGTTATCACCAAAGGCGATATCCAGGTGCTGCTGCGGCTGGATATCAGCCCCGGCGACGGCATCATTTTGCTCGGCAGCCTGGCCTGGGCGCTGAATATGGTCGGCACCCGCCGCCTGGTGAGCGGCGCTACCGCCATCGAAACCACCAGCTATTCCATGCTGTTCGGCACGCTGGCGTTGCTGCCGCTGGGATTTATTTTCGAGCGCCCCTGGCAAAGCCTGAGCGGCGCCGCGCCCAGCGTGCATGCGGCGGTGGTTTATTTGGCGCTGTGCGGCTCATTGCTGGCCTATCTGTTGTGGACCAAAGGGCTGGAAGCAATAGGATCGGTGCGTACCGCAGTCTTCATAAATCTGGCGCCGGTGTTCACCATGCTGGTCGCCACCCTCACCGGCCACGCCCCCAACGTTTGGCAGTTGGCCGGGGCAGCCTGGGTGATCCTCGGCGTGCTGCTGGCGTCCGGCGCCTTGAAAACTTGGCTGTCTGCACGCCCGGCGTCCCGGCAGCCATAGGTTTTTCTTATCTTCACATAAGAAAGCCCGATTTACCTTCGCCTCGGGCGGGGAGCATAATGCGGTTATCCACTGATTTGCCAAGGTAAACAGAACCGCCATGACGTTCTCCGCCCCGGTATTGCTCCTCGCTGACGCCACGCCCGACGATATGGCTGCGGTGCAGCAAATTTACGCCCACCACGTGTTGCACGGCGCGGCCTCATTCGAAGAAACCCCGCCGACGCTGGCGGAAATGCAGCAGCGGCTCGGCAAGGTGCGGAAAGCCGGGTTGCCCTGGCTGGTGGCCAGGAGCGAAGGCCGCATCCTCGGCTACTGCTACGCCACCCCTTACCGGCCGCGCCCCGCTTACCGCTATACGGTAGAGGATTCGGTGTATGTCGCCGCCGGCCAACAGGGCAACGGCATCGGCCAAGCGCTGCTGGCGGCGCTGATCGCCCGTTGCGAACAGGGGCCCTGGCGGCAGATGCTGGCGATCGTCGGTGACGCCGCCGCCAATCGGGGCTCGCTGGCGCTGCATCAAAAGCTGGGGTTTCACAGCGTAGGCACGCTGAAGGCGGTGGGATTCAAACTGGGGGAATGGCGCGATACCCATATCATGCAGCGCACGCTGGGGGACGGCGGCGACAGCCGGCCGTAACGTCAGAGAGAGGGGGCGCAAAACGCCCCCTCGGCTATCAGGCGGTGAAGCGCGTGCGGATAGCGCCCAGCGCCGATACCACCACCAACACCACGCCGCCGGCAATCAGGCCGAACACCACGTTCAGCAACGCCGGGATCGCGCCCTGCAGAATATGCCCGAAGGTAGGTACGACGGTGGCGTAAGACGCCCAGTCCTCGAACAGATGGTGCACCGACGGCAGGCCATGGGTGAGGATGCCACCACCGACCATAAACATGGCGACGGTGCCGACGATCGACAGCGTTTTCATCAGATAAGGCGCGGCGCTGACGATACCGCCGCCGATGGAGCGCGCCAATGCGCTGCTTTTGCGGCTCAGGTACAGCCCCAGATCGTCGAGCTTGACGATACCCGCCACGATGCCGTAAACGCCAATCGTCATCACGATGGCGATGCCGCACAGCACGATCACCTGTTGGCTGAAGCTGGCGCCGGCGACGGTGCCCAGCGTGATGGCGATAATCTCGGCGGACAGCACAAAGTCGGTGCGTATCGCCCCCTTGACCTTGCGCTTTTCATAGGCAGTTGCGTCCTCATTGACGTCCAGCGCCTCTTTTTTCTCCTCCCCCGCCTCTTTACCCCGGCTCAGGCTATGGAAGACTTTTTCAAATCCCTCGTAGCACAGGTAGGCGCCGCCCACCATCAGCAACGGCGTAATCGCCCAGGGCGCGAAGGCGCTGATCAACAACGCCAGCGGCACCAGGATCGCCTTATTGATAAACGAGCCCTTGGCGACGCTCCACACCACCGGCAGTTCGCGGTCGGCCTTGACCCCAGTGACCTGCTGCGCGTTGAGCGCCAGATCGTCCCCCAGCACGCCGGCGGTTTTTTTCGCCGCCATTTTGGTCATCAGCGAGACGTCGTCCAGCAGTGAGGCGATATCATCAATTAACGTCAGTAAGCTACTTCCGGCCAAAGCGGTTCATCCTTTTTAAAATCGTGAGTTATTGCTGGTTTAGCATAGCGGTAAACGCCCGCCGATGTGTATCGGATAAAATCCGTTTTCTACACGGCGGCTCAGCCGAGATCCCCCGCCGGCACGTTCAGTTGCCAGGACAGGCCAAAGCGATCGTTAAGCCAGCCGAAACGCGCGCTGAAGCCGTAATCATCCAGCGGCATCAACACCTTTCCCCCCTCCGCCAGCCGCGCAAACACCCGCTCCAGCTCGGCTTCGTTGGCCAGATTGACGAACAGGGATACCGCCGGGGTGAAACCGAAGTCGTGACTGATCGGGCTGTCGATAAACACCAGGTTCTGCCGGTCAAAATCGATGGCGGCATGCTTGATAAGCCGCTTGCCGTCCGGCGTCGCATCATAATGCTGGACCTGCTGCACCCGGAAGCGCTCAAACAGCTCGCTGTAGAGATCGATCGCCTGCCCGGCGTCGCCCTGGAACATCACAAAAGTGGAAACCTGGCTCATGAGATCCTCTGCCGTAAACGATAGGACATTAATGGAGAATAGCGGATAAGCGCAGCAACGCACCGGCGATATCTGCATGCGGGACGTGACGGCAGCGTGAGAGAGGTTTGTCATCAAGCGGCCTGCGGCAAGCGCGGCAGGCCGTAAAAACGGATTACTCGGTTTCGTTCTTCGCCAGGCGGGCGTCTTTCTGCCGGCGATAGTCGCGGGCGGCGGCCGGTATCGGCGTCACCTTACCGGTTTCAATCCAGCTGCGCAGGCGGTTGGCATCGGCAAAATGGGTGTACTTGCCGAACGCATCCAGCACCACCAGCGATACCGAACGGCTGCCAATCATGGTGCGCATCGCCAGGCAGTGGCCCGCTTCGTTGGTAAAGCCGGTCTTGGTCAGCTGAATGTTCCATTTCGGGTTGTACACCAAATGGTTGGTGTTGCGGAACGGCAGCTGATAGTTGGGATCCCTGAAGCTGGCCATACGCTCGGTGGTGGTGCTGAGCTGGCCAATCAGCGGGTACTGTTTGGTGGCGATCAGCAGCTTGGTCAGATCGCGCGCGGTCGAGACGTTATGAATCGACAGCCCGGTCGGCTCCACATAATGGGTGTTGGTCATGCCGAGCGCTTTGGCCTTGGCGTTCATCGCTTTGATGAAAGCGCCGTAGCCGCCCGGATAGTGGTGCGCCAGGCTGGCGGCGGCGCGGTTTTCCGAAGACATCAGCGCCAACAGCAGCATGTCCTTGCGGCTGATTTCGCTGTTCAGGCGCACCCGCGAGTACACCCCTTTCATTTCCGGCGTCTGATGGATATCCACCGACAGCATTTCATCCAGCGGCAGATGGGCGTCCAGCGTGACCATCGCGGTCATCAGCTTGGTGATCGAAGCGATCGGCACCACTTCGTCGGGGTTGCGCGCGTACATCACCTTATGGGTTTGCATATCCACCACCATGGCGCTGCCGGACGCCAGCTCAGGCTGAGCGGCGTGCGTGGCCGCGGCGTTGTCGCTGGCCAGCGCGCGCGGCGCGAAACCCGCGCCTGCCTGCAAAGCGAGCAGGGTTAGTACCAAAACACGTATTTTCACATGCATTACTCTGAAATGGGGGCTTGAACTTAGCGGATTATATGTGAGGGTTCGGCGGTTGGCACTGGGATTGTGCGGCGGATTTGTGACAAATTCTGTCGAACCAAAAACGGCGAAAACCGCAGGCGCTCTGGGATGGGCGCCCGCGATTGAAAAGTTACAGCGCCGGCTGCCAGGCCGGCCGCGGCAACAGATACAAACCGGGCGCCTGCTGCGCCCCGGCGCCGACGATGTGGCCGATGCCGGCCGCCATCACCGCCAGCGTCACGTCGAAGGCATTCAGGCTGTCGCCGTAGCCGGCGGTCAGGTTGAACATCGAGCCGTTGGCCAGTAAGTAGAGCTGCTTGTCTCCAAGTTGGTAAGCGTTAACAAACGGCATTGGTTCGCTGTGCGGCAGCGCCTGCAAGAAGCCGACGTCAATCTCTTCCGCCACGTGGCCGACGTTGAGGATAAACGCACCGTCCCTGACCTGCTGCAAATGCCGGGCCGACAGCACGTTCTTCGCCCCGGTGGCGGTGGCGATCACGTCCGCCTGGCCAACTGCCGTCGCCAGGTCGACCACCGCCCAGCCGTCATAACGCGCCTGCAGCGCCCGCGCCGGATCGATTTCCGCCACTATCACCTGGCCGCCGTAGGCTTTGGCCGATGCGGCCACCCCCTGCCCAACCAGCCCGTAGCCAATCACCAGCACGCATTTCTCGTGCAGCGTTAAGTGGGTGGTCTGGAAGAAGGTGTGCCAGGCGGTCAGGCCAACCATATGGCGGTTGTGCAAGCCTTCCTTCACCGGCAGATCGTCCCAGTTGAAGATCGGATAGCGCGGCGCCATGCCGTTCAGGCGGCTGATGCCGGACCCGGTGGCCTCCAGCCCGGCGACGATTTGCGGCCCTTCCGCCGTCTGATGCAGGCGCGTGGTCAGATCCGCCCCCATCTCGCACAGGTGAGTCGGCTGCCAGGCCAGGGCGCGATCAAAAGAGTCCGACCAGTCGGCGGCGCTCATATCGCGCCAGGCATGGGCCTGCGCGCCCCGCCGCTCCAGCCAGGCGACCACGTCATCCTGCACCGTGGTCGGGTTGCAGGTCGTCAGATAGACCGCCGCCCCCTGGTCCAGTAGCCCGGCCACCAGCGGCGCCATCTTCAGATCCAGGTGCATATTGCACGCCAGACGCACCCCCTTGAGATCCGGCAGCGCGGCCACCGCCGCACGGGTGCGCGGCATATGGCGCATTGCCCAATCCAACTCGCTTGCAAAATCCTGATACATCCGTTGCTCCTCTGGTGCGCCACGCCGCCGGGGCGTGGCAAAATAATTCATCCCGCGCGGCTCAGCCGTTTGATCGCCTGCGGCGACAGGCCAAATACCCGCACAAATGCCCGCCGCATGCGTTCCGGATCGCTGAACCCCACCGCCCGGCCGATGGCCTCCAGCGTTTCGCTGCTCTCTTCGATCCGCACCCTGGCCGCCTCCACCCGCAGCTGTTCGATCACCTTGGCCGGCGTCTGGCCGGTTTCCGCACGGAACAACCGGCCAAACTGGCGCTCGCTCAGGCAGGCGGCCGCGGCCAGATCGGCCACCGCCAGCGGCCGCTGCAAATGCTCGCGGGCAAAAGAGAGCGCGGTGCGGATGCGATCCGACGACGGATTCAACGCCAGCAGCAACGAATACTGCGACTGGCCGCCGGGGCGTCGGTGATACACCACCAGTTGGCGCGCCACGCCGGCGGCAATTTTCTCGCCAAGATCGTCCTCAATCATCGCCAGGGCCAGGTCTATGCCGGCGCTGATGCCGGCCGAGGTCCAGATATCCCCGTCCCGAATGAAAATCCGGTTGCTGTCGACCCGAATGCGCGGATAGCGCTGCTGCAGCTGCGCCGCATGATACCAATGCGTAGTGGCGCGTTTGCCGTCCAGCAGCCCGCAGGCCGCCAGAATAAACGCGCCGGTGCACACGCTGGCGATGCGCCGGGCCTGCCGGCGCTGGGTCAGCAAGAAATCCACCAGCAACGGCGACTGCGCCGCCGCCACGTTGCCGCGCCCGCCGGCCACCACCAGCGTATCGAAGCGGGCGTTATGGCAAGGCTGAGTGGCGATCTCCACCCCGGCGGAACTGGTCACCGCCCCGCCCTGCGGCGAGATCGCCAGGCAGCGGTAAGCCGGCGTGTCGGTGAACTGATTGACGTTATCGAACGCCGCCAGCGGCCCGGCAAAGTCCAGCAGGTTGAAACCGGGAAAAACCACGAAACCGATCGTTTTCATGATGGCGCTTTTTGAGGGTTATCCGTCATATCAGCCAAAAATAGAGCAGTTATTATTGCCCAGGTCAAATAACAAAACTGAGGCGAATATCATGTCTGAACCGTTAGTCATTGTTTTTCCGATCTACCAGGGCGTCACTCAGCTCGATTTCACCGGCCCGCTGCAGTTTCTGCGCCGCATGCCGGGCGCGGAAATCATCGTAGCCTCGATCGGCGGCGCGGACATCGCCTCGGAGGGGCTGCACTTCACGCAGTTGCAAAGGTTGGAGGAGGTCAACAGCTGCGACGTACTCTGCGTGCCGGGCGGCAGCGGCTGCGCCCAGGCGCTGGAGGATGCGGGCTTTATGCGCCAGATCCGGCGGCTGGGCCAGCAGGCTCGCTATCTGACGTCGGTCTGCACCGGCTCGCTGATCCTCGCCGCCGCCGGCCTGCTGCAGGGCAAACGCGCCACTTGCCACTGGTCGATGCGCGACAGCCTGGCGCTGTTCGGCGCCATCCCAAGCAGCGCGCGGGTCGAGCGCGACGGCAATGTGATCAGCGGCGGCGGCGTCACCGCCGGCATCGATTTCGCGCTGGCGTTAATCGCCGAGCTGCACGGCGAGGAAACCGCCCAAATGATCCAGCTGTACCTGGAATACGCCCCGGCGCCGCCGTTTGCCGGCGGCACGCCGGAGCTGACGCCGCCGCACATTCTGGCGAAGGTGCAGACGCAAATGGCGGACAGCCTGCGGCTGCGGCGTGAACTGGTGGCGCAGATAGCCGCCCAGCCGTAGCGAACGGGCGTATACTTACCCTTATGCGTCAGCCACATAAGGAGTAAAGAATGACCGATTT
>Ga0207713_1002510_pt1 | contig 13291 bp, 9 predicted proteins | sample KBSS64metaG_FD_184404 | JGI IMG/M metagenome (GOLD analysis project Ga0207713, IMG submission 184404) | Switchgrass rhizosphere microbial communities from Kellogg Biological Station, Michigan, USA - KBS S6-4 metaG (SPAdes) (version 2) | ecosystem: Host-associated > Plants > Roots > Rhizosphere >...
TTGCGCGACTGGACCCCGCCGGCATCGATGTTGAGCTTGAGCAGGTTGCGCTCGGGGTAGGCGAGCAGGTTCTGTTGCTGGCGTTCGAGCATTTCCAGGTCTTCGCTGAAAATCTTGCCCTGGCCCTCGCGGATGTTGGCGGTCAGTGTTTCGTCGTGCGCTGCAAAGTTGCGCGCCATGCCCCAGAAGTACCAGATCGAGGTGTCGGTCTCCGGGGTGATGAAGTCGACCACGATGCTCGAGGCTTTGTGCTGCGCATCGGCGTGATAACCCCCTTTGCCTGCGTGGGCCACGCCAACTTCGATCAGCACATGGCTGGGTGGGGTGAAGCGGCAGATCTGCCAGCGGTCCACCGGCACATCGTCGGTCAGGCCGTTGCCGCGCAGGGCCATGCGCCAGAACGGCGGTGCCATGATGTTTTCCATGTGCCGGGCAGTCACCACTTCGTCACCGGTGACGGTGGTTACGGGCGGGGCTTCGTCGATTTCCTTCTGACCAATGCTGGAGGCATGCACGTAGGTTTCGTGGGTCAGGTCCATGAGGTTGTCGATCATCAGCCGGTAGTCGCAGCCAATGTGGAACAGCCCGCCGCCGTAGGCCCACGCGTCATTCACCGCCCACTCCAGGTGCGGGATCAGGCTTGGGTCCGCTTGCGCCTGGTCGCCGGGCCAGACCCAGATGAAGCCGTAGCGCTCGACCACCGCGAAGGTCTTGTTGCAAGGGAAGCCCCTGACCCGCTGCCCTGGCATCTCCACGGGCTTGCCGTCGCAGCCCATCACCAGGCCATGGTAGCCACACACCAGGTTGCCGTTTTCGACATAGCCCAACGACAGTGGGGCGCCGCGGTGCGGGCAAAAATCTTCCACCGCAGCTACCCGGTTTTCGTGGCCTCTATAGAACACGATCCGCTCCCCGCAGACCTGTCGGCCCAGCGGTTTCTCGGCGATTTCATCGGGGGTGCAGGCGACATACCACGTGTTTTTGGGGTACATGGAGGCTCTCCGGGGTAGCGATTGTTTTTATTTAATGGATCCATTAAAAGTGGCGGAGGGCGGCCTGGTCAACGATTATGGGATTTTTTCTGATTTATCTGGGCGATTATCGGACTGCAATGAGTGGTTTTTTGTTTTATGGATCCATTAACTGGGGTTTTCAGCACTGCTGGATGTCACCCTGCCGCGCTTGAACGATCCGGAACCTGACGAAACCAATCCCGACCTCGCCTGGCACAAAAAGCAGTGGCATGCAGTGCCTAGCGAGACCCTGACCGAACAGGTTTTTTTCAGGTCCTGGACTTCGGCGCGATCACGTTTGAAGCCAGTGGTCGAGACGTTGGCCAGGTTGTTGGAAATGGTGTCCAGGGCGGACAGGCCGGTTTTAGCGACCCAACGAGCCGGAAGCATGCTGTTCTCCTCGTGCGCCTGTTTACGGCACCCGTTCAAATGTGATTAGCCGATTTGCAATTGAGCGCTTGTACTCATTGAATGTTAGGAAGTATTAGCGCCAAGGTTCAGCGTCGAAAACTAGTAGAAGTACCAGGTGACCCGTTCCACTCGCGACGCCGAAGGTTGACTTCCAGATCACCCTTTCCGCTTGCCAGACCGACCCGGACCAGAACGCCTTCGCAACACGGGAGCTGGATGGCAAGAATGGCTCGCTGCCGATCGGCCCCATTGCAAAGGGTGTCTTCAAGTAGGCCCAACACAATGATGAAAATAATCTGTCTTGGTGACACAACCGATCATGGCGGAGATTCAGTTGGAACTCACTCAATAGTGTCTGTTTTGGGTTTGCGGCTTCGTTTTAGGTATAAAGTTTTCTAATGGCTGATGATGCAACCATGGGGTCAGGGTCTTTGGATAGTTGTTGCAGGATGTCTTTGGGCACCTTGGGGTTGCAGGCAATTCGGTGTCTTACAGTTGCGTCCGAATCGATTGCGAGTCGCTCGAAGACCGTTCTATTAAGTTTTCGTTTGGTTGCTATTTTCCATCGGATATCTATGTCGCTGCTCTTCGAGAGACGGTCTATGATGTCGTCGGGAATGTTTTTGTTTCCAGCTACGCATCGTGCGAGCTCCGGGTAGTTATTAAGTATTTCAGTCCATACTTCAAGTGAGGCAGTTTGGTGTGCAAACGTGGTATCTTCATCATCGTCGCAAAGGATCCTGAATTCTTCAGCTGTAATACTCATCTACTTCCCCTTTGGTCCTTGCGTTGCACCTCGATCATTAATCTTTCTCTCTGGGCGGAGTGTGCTTCGATTTTGTTGGGGATGCTCTCTCAGTGGATGTTTGATGCGCCTGTTGGTAGTAGTTTTCCAATTTCCTTCAGAGGCTCATCTTGCCTTTCATATAGATGGGTGTTGATGTAGGTCTGGCATTCTGGCGTGAAGTTCATCGGTTAAATCCCCATGCTATTCTTCCCACTTTTTTTGTGTTGCCTCAAAGCAAATTGTTCTTTCATTTTTTCTGTTAAAAGCATTTATATGAGCCTTGTCTCTGTTGTCATACTCCACGCGAAAGCCCCGATGCTCATCTAGAAATCGTCCCCCGTTGAAGGGTTCCGGTATGAATTTGGCCGGATTAGGAACGGAATCTTTGGCGGAGATTTGAGTGTGTCCTAGGGCGCTGTTCATAGCTTGATTGTAGTCGTCGTGCAACTCGTCGTATTGACGCTCTTTCCTGGTTCTCTCTCTTTCTAGTTATTTTCTCTTGTCTTTAGCGCTGCATGGGTTGGCGGTTCTTGTCAGTTCAAGTGGGTCGATCCACTGTCTCGGGTTTGGCGCGTACTGGTACGTATTAATCTCGCCATCAAGCACTACTGGATCCTTACTAATAAACCTTGCTGTCCGAGGATCAGTAGCGATGGTGAAAAATGGTGTCATTTTGTTTCTTGATTGGTGGCTGACTTGTGATGGGTGGAGCATCTTTGTGATGCTCCACTATCCGATAATTGGGCGCTATTGTTGCTGCTTCTTTCGCAAATCTAAATTGTAGTGCGCGACCTGCTTGACATTTGTGACGGTGTCTTTCGATAAGCGTTCTAGAATTTCAATAGGTGTTTTTTGATTTGCAGCAATAGCCTGCCTAACACGAGGCTCTTCGTCTCTGGATAAAAGGTGCATGCTGTCGAGGTCTAGTTTACGTTTTCTAGCTACAGTGTGGCGAGTTTTCCAGTTACCACTAAGGGCTAGTTTGGCGAGGATAATGGCTGGTATGGTGTTGTTTTGTAATAGCATTAACTCGTAATCCGCATGTTGCTCAAGCATGCTTTCCCAGACGTGCATCTCTGCCTCATCTGAAATTGCCCTGCTTTTAAGTGTCGGGTCATCGCTTTCGATTAAACCCACAAATTCAGCTGCTGAATTTATCATTTCTTTTCCTGGTACTTTAATAATTTTAAGTCATCTGGCGACCAGTTGGGTTTTTGTATTTTTTTTGCCAGTAACAGTCGGTGCTTAATAGGAGAACACTTCATCAAATGACGCCGTCATTTTTCACCTGCCGGGCTCAGATGGAGTTGAGATTATAGCCGTGCTGCGAACGGCGTACGGTATTCTGTAGTATTTGTTGCGTTCTCGCTCATCAAATTCCCGAATGTTGTTTTGTCCGGCACCCTTTCTTTCTTAGTGGCAAGTGTTCTTTCTGACGTACCCCAAGCTCTATACACGCTGCTCCAAGAAACTTGAGAATCCTCACTTGTAAGCTCCATCGGTGTACCGAGGTGATTGCACTGGTACCTGACAATTGTGCAAATGATTTTTGGCTTCGGGTTGTTTTGCCACACCGGATCGTGCCCAATCGCATAGGGTGAGGTATAGCTTGGCTGTGCTGGGTGATGTTGTTGAGGGCATCTACGCAGGCGGTCGTACAGGTCCTAGGTGAGCTTGCCGGTCTTGCCGTTCTCAATCCGCTCCAGCAGGTTACCGCGCTCGTCGTAGCGGTACTGCGTGCTGCAGTAGCTGCGCAGCACGTTGCCCATCAATTTGCGTGGCGAGTGCGAGTGCGAGTGCGGATTCGGACCGGGTGGTGCCTCGGTGTCCAGCAGGTTGCTCGCTGGGTCAAAGGCAAATGTTTCCTTCTCGTAGTTCAGGCTGGCTTCAAGCAAACGACCAACCGGGTCATAACGGTAGCGCAGATCGCCACGGTTCAAGTCTTTGATGTGCTATAGCTGCCCGGCTTCGTCATAACGGTAGGTGCGCGCCGCTATGCGTTTGGACTCACCTTGCCGAGCCAGCGTCTGTTCCATCAGCCGTCGCTCACGCGGCTTGACACCACAGACACAAAATGTATTTGGCAGTTTCGTGCTGATAATATGATGTGATATTTTAAAGATCGCCGTAACTTTTAACTTTCATGAGGGTGGAGGTGCCTGATCTGACATAGGTCGCACTAATAGTGCACTCGTATAGCTTTGTTTTTCCATGAAAAGAGTAGTCAATTGAGATTTGAGTTGAGAAATCGCTAGCGAAAAATCTTAATTCGTCACTGATGCTTTCGTCAAAGTCAAATTGTGGGTTTATAATGGTGGCTTCTGGTAGTTTTATGGCTCCGTAATATTTCCAGTCTTCATCGATGAATGCGTAGAATTCTTTGTGATATAGTTCGGACGAGAAATAGCTCAAACACTCGGTGAGTGAATGAAATTCCTTGCTTAGGATGGTTTCAGATCTTAATGATTTTATTTTCTTAAGGATCTCATCCGTCTCTGTTAGCTCTAGTTTTTCTATCTTTTCGTAATTTTCAGGGAATATCTTTCGGATTTTTTTCTCATGGCTATTCTGTATTTTTTTTCCTTGTGCTTTTCTGTACAGTAACTCATTGTCGTGCGGTGTGATAGTCAATTGCAGCACTCCTTAATGTAAAGTGCTTTCCCTTTCCCATTACGGGTTTGTGGTCGATTATGTCTGCTCGTTCTGGGATTTTCATCGTCATCTAATTTTCACTTTCTAGTGTTTTGGACTCAGTTTCAAGCTCTAGAGGATTCGTCCAATTCGTTGGGTTTGGGACATGCACATAAATGTAAATGCCGCCCGTAAAGCCAATCGGGTCCTTTCCAATAAAGCGACCAAGGCTGGAATCATAGTAGCGATATCGGTTGTAATGAAGACCTGTCTCGATGTCAAAGTACTGCCTCTGAAAACGTAGTGGATTACGGTTGAGTACGGGTCCGGTACCATTGTCTCGATTTTTCTCAGCATGTCCCCACGCCCTATATGTTCCTTTCCATTCTACTTGTCCATTCTTGGATGTCAGCTCCATCGGTGTGCCCAAATGATTACACTGATACCAAGCACGGGTGTCGAATGGCTTCGGTGCTGACTTTTGCTGCCAAACCGGATCTCGTTCGACGTCATAGGGGAAGTCATAGTTCGGCTGATGCAGCATCTCTTCAATATGATTCATCACCCCTTGTGCGACCGGAACGAAGGTCCCAGGCTCATACACATAGTGCGTGGTTTGCCCTTTGCCATCCCGACCGCGTTCATTGCCGTTGGCATCCATGATGCGGGGGGGCCATACCTTCCGTTTGAAACCCATTCTCGTGCCGCCCTCAATCGGTACACGTACATTGCCGCTATGGAGAACAGCCTGATCAGCTCTCAATTTTAGGTTGGGAGTGGCGGCAACAGACATACTGCTGGGATGTCTGTTGTTCCCCTATCCCGATTGGGTCGGTTACCTCAGCGATGGACGCTGCCGTGTGAAGCGCTGGCGATCAGGCTGGCGCCGCACGCGGTCTTCATGCCGTCGAGCGCAACGGGGATGCCATTGACGCGGTAGGTGTCACTGCCTTCGATGATTGGGAATTCACCTTTGCATAGAGGGCAGAAGACCATGTTGCGTTTGCCGGCCATGGGTTTGCCGTTGAGGTTTGTATTGGCTATGCACTCAATAACTTTGCCTCCGTGATCGGTTGAGTCGTTAAGCCTTATAATCTTCAACATTCGGTTTGGCTCCTATTTATGATTCTGCTGAATCGGATTTTGGGGTGGGAGATACTTCTGCTCGACCCTCATCAATTGAAAGTAGGTAGGATCTAAGAATTTCAAGTACTTCGGTTTTCGTAAACATAAATTCTTCACCTGCATCCATTCCACTTAAGGTGTACATTATTTCATTCAGCTGGATATCATCGGAGCGATGGATTTTTTCATCTAGGCTGATCAGGTATGTGTATTTGGAGAACTCTAACGGGTTGTACTCTCTTGACGAGAGGAAATTAATCATGTTTTGTACGATGCGTTTTTTTTCTTTTCTGCTGAGCATGGCTTCGCCTCCTAACACGTGCAGTTTAATTTTTTTCCATCAGGTGTTGCTAGTCCTTGTTCGATATCCAGCTTAGTAGGAGGATAATGGGGCAAGTCTATTAGTTCGCCATTGATGGATTTAGGGTGAACTCGATTTATTTTTCCAGAATGATCATACGTCTCTTCCCATGTTCGCACCTGTCCTGTCTTAGGATTCCACTCGGTCGTTCGGGATCTTCCTCTCGTGGGACCTGGAGTGCGGGCTAAAGCTTCCCTCTCGTGGTATCGAATTCTTCCGTCCGGAAGAGCCCGCTCCCTTACTGCTTTTGCTTGAGCAGTTTCTAAGATGGATAATTTGCGTTCTAGAGTGGCGGTAGGTCGGAAATCTCTGTTTGAAGCCAGACCAAACGGATCCGTCCATTCAATCGGGTTAGGAGCATAAACGTAGATGTTAAGGCCGCCTGCGAAACCTATTGGATCCCTACTGATGAATCGACCTGTTTGCGGGGAGTAGTACCGGTGGCGATTAAAGTGCAAGCCTGTTTCAACATCGTAGTACTGGCCTTGAAAACGCAGCGGATTACAGCTCTGTGCCAACTCGGTGTCATTGGGTCGTTTCTCCCTTGCATGTCCCCATGCTCTATATGTATTGCTCCGCCCAATTAATCCTTCATCGGAAGTAAGCTCCATCGCTGTACCCAAATGATCACATTGATACCAGTCAAGAGTGTCGAATGGCTTCGGTGCTGTCTTTTGCTGCCAAACCGGATCTCGTTCGACGTCGTAGGGGAAGTCATAATTCGGCTGATGCAGCATCTCTTCAATATGGTTCATCACCCCTTGCGCGACCGGAACGAACGTGCCTGGTTCAAACACATAATGTGTGGTCTGCCCCTTGCCGTGTCGGCCTCGCTGCTCGAACGCCAGCGTGTCACCGTCCCAGATAAATAGCGTCAGATCGCAGCCCAGCTTCTCATCCAGCGCACGCCGCGCATTCTCATTCCAAACCGGTCCAGCCTGGACACGATTGCGGTACTTCGAGCGCGAGTCTTTGTAGACACGGCGGCCTAAAGCGTCATAGCCAAACTCGACAACCAGCCGATCGTCCTCGTATCTACGCAGGCGGTCGTACAGGTCCCAGGTGAACTTGCCAGCCTTGCCGTTCTCTATCCGCTCCAGCAGATTGCCGCGCTCGTCGTACCGGTATTGCGTTCCGCAGTAGCTGCGCAGCACGTTGTCCATCAGCTTGCGTGGCGAGTGCGGATTTGGCCCGGGCGGTGCCTCGGGGTCCAGCAGGTTGCTCGCTGGGTCAAAGGCAAATATTTCCTTCTCGTAGTTAAGGCTGGCTTCAAGCAAACGACCAACCGGGTCATAACGGTAGCGCAGATCGCCACGGTTCAAGTCTTTGATGTGGCATAGCTGCCCGGCTTCGTCATAACGGTAGGTGCGAGCCGCTATGCGTTTGGACTCACCTTGCCGAGCGAGCGTCTGTTCCAGCAACTGGCCATTCGGGCTCCAAGTCTGTCGTTGGACCAGGCCATTGCCCTGCACGCGACCGATCTCTCGGTGCAGGTCATCACGCTCGTAACTGATCAACTCCTGGTCATCAAGTTTGAGCGCGAGCAGGTGGCCGCTGCCGTAAGTCAGCCAGCTGACTCGGTGGCCATCGGGACGGGTGGTGGCGACGCGGTGGTTGAGAGCATCGTACTCATGCTTAAAGACTGCAACCTGTGGTTTGACCAGATAATCAAGCCACTGATGCTCGCGCGTATTGTTGCCCGCGGCATCGTAGAACCACTGCAGTTTGCAGGTGCCGTTCTCAGCCCAGGTCAGATTGCCATTGCCGTCATAGGCAAAGGTCTCGATCTCCCATTTCTCACCGCCGCGTCTGCCTGCTTTGCGTTCAAGAAGTCGGCCCATAGGGTCGTAAGTGAAATGGCTGGTCCTATCTCCATCCAAGCGTCTAGTCGGCAGGTTACTGCCGTTGTCGTACAGGTAATGGGTGGTTTCCTGGTCGAAGCCGGTTTCCTTGAGCAAGCGCCCAGCAGGGTCATATTTGAAGCGGGCTTCGCTGTTGTTTTCGTTGCGCAGACGCACGAGCTGGCCGAGCTTGTCCCAGTGGTAGGTGAGGGTGGTGTCGTTGGCGTTGTGGCGTTGATAGATCAGCCCGGCTTCGTTGTAGTCCCAGCGGGTGCGACGGTGCAGGGCGTCGGTGTGGCTGAGTAGTCGGCCTTCGGCATCGCGTTCGAAACGCTCTTTGGTCTTGTCTGGGTGGATAAGCCGTACCAGTTGGCCGGCTTCGTAGTGGTACTCGGTCACCTCACCGGCGGCGTTGATGAGTTTGGTCAATTGGCCCAAGGCGTTGTACTTCCACTGCGTGGATTTGCCCGAGCAATCGGTGTAGCTGATCAGCTGCCCATCGCGGTTGTAGGCCAGCTTCTTCTCACCGCCGTTGGCATCGGTAATGGCGATGGGCAGGTTGTCACTGCTGTATCGGTAGAGCGTTTTGTTCTCCAGGGGATCCTGGGTTTCGATGATGTTGCCGCGCTGATCGTAGTCGTACTTCCACAGCCCGCCCTCGGCATCTCGTGTTTTGAAACGCTGATCCAAGCCGTCGTAGGCGTGATGGATCGATGCCCCGTCGGGTCGGGTATGCTGCAGCAGATTGCCGCGTTCGTCGTAGGCGTAGACATCACTGCTGCCATCGGTGTGGATGTGCTGAGTGATGTTCTTGGCGGCATCCCGGTAAATCCATTCCTCGTTCCTCTCGGGATGGATGACGCGGTAGGGGTACCCAAGAATGTCGCAAAAATGCTGGGTCTCGTTGCCATTGGCATCGACGATGCGGGTCCGGCGGATGTCTGGGTCCCAGCTCAAGCGGGTATCGAGGCTGCCATCGTCTCCCCATTCGCGGATGGCCTTGGCATCAGCGCCTTCACCGAGCCATTCGAGGTTCATGCCCCGGCCGGTGCGGTCGGTGTAGCGGGTGACCAGATGGTGCTGGTACTGATAGGTCCACTGAGCCCCGTGCTCATCGCTCGCAGTGCATAAATCGCCGTGCGTGTCGTATGTATAGTTCGCCAGTTGGCGTTGCGGTTGGCCGTCGTGCATCAACCATAACGCGATGACATGTCCCTGATCGTTGATCTGTGTGTGGATATGATGATGGGGCGTATCGTTTTGATACGTCACCAGATCGGAAAGCACGGATGTGTCAGCTACTCGGTGTTCATAGTGCAGGTCTATGCGTGCTCCGCCCTTGTTCTTGATGGTCGTCAGGCGGAACTGATCGCCATGACGTTGATAGATCTCCTGGCTATCATGGCCTCGTAGTATGGCGAGGGTGTCGTTTGCGATCCGTGCGATGACTACGTTCTCGATGGCGTCGTAGTGGCTGCCTTTGAGCTTCGGCAACGCATAGCGCTGGCTTCTGCCATCGCTGCCATGGAAAGTGAGGTGGTCTTCATTCAGATCGAAGCGAGCTGCAAATGGAGTAGTCCAGCGTGCGCCGTAGGGGCTGCTGTCGAAGGCTGACAGAGAGGAACGATAGGTACGGTTCCACTCGATGGGGAACACACCTGATAGCTGGAAATCGGTGTGGACGATTGTTTCGGTCCCTGTGGCGAAGCTGATGCTGCAGTGGGTGCCAGCTTTTGTCCCGCGCTTTTTGCAGTTTGGGTCTGCCTTTGTCGCGCGTTGGGCAGGAGCCGCCTCGGTGCCGTGGCGCCCCTGCACATTGCGGCTTTGGCTGGTTGAGTTTGGCGCGATGTTGCTTCGCCTCGGTGTGTACCCTCTTTTACGTAAAGCCAGGCTTAGTACGCTCAGAATATCGGCGATGCTGCCAGGGTTCGCCTTGCTGCCAATTGCGACTATTTTCTCGCCTGCCATCCGGCCGATGCTTTCGAGGCTTCGTGCTGTAGGTTCAAGAAGTTTTTTTAGCTTTTCGTTTTGTCCGAAGCCCAGTTCATTTTTGCTGAAGCCAAGCCCCGTTTTTCGTTTGAAATAGTCAGAGGCTTCCGCCACTAATCGTACTCCGGGGAACAGGGCGGTCAGGGCGACATCCTTCACTGTCCCGTCTGCCACCGACCGGATCAAGTTGGCCAGGAACCTGCAGACCTCGACAACTTTCTCGGCGAAGCTGGCAAGAATGCTCTGCAACTTGGCTTCGATCTCGCCTATGAACGCTTCGAGGTCCCCAGGGCAAACATGGGCTAGCGCACCTTCAATCGCTTTGAGAACCGCTTGAGCTATGCCGTCCTTGGAGGCGGTTCTCAGTGATTTGAGTGCTGGGCGCATGACTACTCGCGCCGGTCCGATACCAGGTAATGGAGCAATTGCGAATAGGTTGATGCCTAGACCTACCCAGTTGAACACGTCAGCTCGATAGGCACTGTCACCTTTGGCCAGTTCTATGATGTCGCCAATGGCATCCGTAGCCGCAAAAATCGACCCGGCGACAGGTAGCATCTCGCCTACGGATATGACGGTCCTCCAGTTAACAATGTCTCCAGTGAGGTCTGTGAGCCACTTGGCCAGCATCTCGGTGCTGGCTGTTACGTCTTCTTCATCGAAGGTATCTTTAGGGGCGACTACCCCGCTGCACCTATCCATGTTGGTTGTTCCTTGTATTGCGGAGCGTCATCGGATGGGGGCGCTCTTTCAACGTTGCTTCGGTGGCGAGTGGAGCCTTGAGGGCCGCCTGCATGAGGTGCTTGGCATCGCGAGCATTCATCTCCCCTGACTTGATGAGTTGATTGACCGCCTCCTGCATTGCGTCTGCCGGACTGAGGGGCATGCTTTTGTCGGAGGTGGTTGACGGGGGCGGCTCCTGGAACGGTGTTGCAGACGCAGCCCTGGCTTTGTCTCGCCCGAACTGCACTTTCACGGGGCCGGATGCGAGACCTGACACGGCAGCAAACCCGTTCTCATCCAAAGTGCCTTTGATGACTTGACCTAGCGCGTCTTCAACTTCGTACTTGGCTCCTTTGAATGCGTGGTTATTTGCGTAATGCTGAAAAAGCTCCAGATTGCCCTTGCCCGATTTGAGGTCTTCAGGAAACGCCGCCGCCTGGCTCTTTGAGGCCTTGTAGATGAAGTCCGTCGCGTGTGCCGTGTACTGCCCAGCCGTGGCGTGCAGAATGCCGCCCGCGTTGTAGGTCGTACTGCTGCCACCGGCTTGAATCACCAGTTCCTCCTTGGCGCTGAGGGTGATGCGCTCGGCGGTGACGCTGACCTTGAGCTTGGCCAGCAGGTTGATGTTGTCCTTGAGCGCTTTCAGGTCGATGTCGCCGGAGGCCGCGATCAGTCGCCAGCCCATGCTCTGCACGAACTGCCGTACGCCCCGACTGGCACTGATCAACAGGCGCTTGCCAATAGCCATGCTGGTGTGGCCGCCTGTGCTAAGGCCCAGGTGTTCGCCGCTGGCGATGTGGGTGGATTGCGGTGTGGTCGTCGCGATGCCGGCTGGGCTGGCGATCACCAGTTGCGGATCGGCCAGTTCGGGGAAGCGGTTGGCTTCAGGGTTGCCACCTCTGCCGCGAATGGCGTCGTGCTGGGCCTTGAGGGCTTCGCCCACCTCATGCTGATCGCCGCCGTCTTGGGCCAGGTGATCGCGGGCTTCACTGGCAAAGGCGGTGTGGTATTCCTGGGCGACCTTCAGGCGCTCGGCAGTTTCCACCAAGTCGGTGTGATGCTCGGTGGCGCGGCTACGCGTTTCCGTTGTCAGCAGCAGCCCGCCACCCGCACGCACCACGCCGTGGGTATCAGTGCGCAGCTCGAAACCTTGCCCACGCGGCTTGCCGCCAAAGTGACGAGGATGGGTGAGGTAACCAAGGTTCAGTGCCGAGTGATCGTGATCACTCATCAACGCCGCGCTGATCTGCCCGGTGGTGTCGTCCAAGCGCAGTTCGTTGTGGCGTTTGCCGTGGTGCTCCTTGCTGCGGATCGGACTGAGTGCCTTGAACTCGGGCAGGCGGTACGGCGGGCGGTTGACGATGTGGTAGCTGCGCCCGGTGATCATCGGCTGATCGGGGTCGCCGTTGAGGAAACTGACCACCACTTCCTGGCCGATGCGGGGAATGGCCATGTGGCCCCAGGTGGCGCCGGCCCAGGCTTGGGTAACCCGCGCCCAGCACGAGCTTTTCTCATCGTCCTGGCCGAGGCGGTCCCAGGGGAATTGCACGCGCACGCGGCAGTGCTCGTCACAGTAGATTTCCTCACCGGGTGGCCCAACCACCTTGGCCATCTGCGGGCCTTCGATTATCGGTTTGGGGCGGGCAGGGGCGTGCCATTCGACCACTGCCGGGATCAAGGTCGCAGTGAGGGTGTAGGACGTGCCAACTTCGGTTTCGGCGGAATCCTCTTCCAGTGCCGTAAACTGGCGGCCCTTGTGGGTGATGCGCAGCGGTCGCCAGAGGATGTTCAAGTCCTCGCGGGCGTGGCCGGCCAACTGGAACGCGACGCCCGGTTGCAGGCGAGCATCATCGCCTTCGACTTCGGCCACGCGAGCATCGCTGAACAGGGCATCGACTTTGGTCTGGGTGAACGGCTTGCCGGCGTTGTCGTGCTTGTAGCGGCCAGGGTAGTCGTAGCGTTCGTAGTCGTTGCTTTGATTGCCCATGTCCTGAGGGAACATGGTGTGCTCATGGTTGTAGCGTGGGTGGGTAAAGGTGTAGTCGCGCTGGACTTGGCTGCTGGTGCGTACCTGCTCGCGGTAGGCGAAGTGGTGCAGACAGGGTTGTTGCTCCATGCCGCCTCGGTTGGCGACATACAACACCGGCTCGCCTTCCAGGCTACCGAAATTGCTGATGTGATCCGTCTGGATCACCACGTAGTTGGCTTCGCTGTGCTCGAAGGTGCAGATCAAGCCTTCCTCGGCCGACAGGCGCCAGAAGAAGTTCAGGTCCAGGTCACCGGCCTGGACACAGTACTCGCGGCTCTGGTGTGGGTTGACCACATACTGGATCAAAGTGCCCCATTGGCGTTCGCGGAACAGTTCCTCTAACAGCTGCGGGACCGGGCGGTGCTGGAAGATGCGCCAATC
>Ga0207713_1002519_pt1 | contig 13271 bp, 7 predicted proteins | sample KBSS64metaG_FD_184404 | JGI IMG/M metagenome (GOLD analysis project Ga0207713, IMG submission 184404) | Switchgrass rhizosphere microbial communities from Kellogg Biological Station, Michigan, USA - KBS S6-4 metaG (SPAdes) (version 2) | ecosystem: Host-associated > Plants > Roots > Rhizosphere >...
TGAGCCTGCGCGAAACCCCGCAGGCCGTCAGCGTGGTCACGCGCAAGCGGATGGACGACAAGGCCATGACCACCATCAGCGATGTGGTCAAAAGTGCGCCGGGGATCTTCCTCAGCAACTCCGGCGGTGCCGGTCGGCCCTCATTCAGCGCCCGCGGTTTTGACGTCGACAACATCATGTACGACGGCTTCCCCACCAGCTTCCTGACTTACCTGCCCAGCGGCGAAGCCAACCTGGCCATGTACGACCGGGTCGAGATCGTGCGTGGGGCCACCGGGCTGGCCCAGGGCGCCGGCAACCCCGGGGGTGCCATCAACCTGGTGCGCAAGCGCCCAACCCATGAATTCCAGGGCACCCTCACCGGCAGTGCCGGCAGTTGGGACGATTACACCGGCACGCTGGACATCGGCGGCCCATTGAATGAAACCGGCACCCTGCGCGCCCGTACCGTGGTCTCCAAGCAGGACGCCAAAAGCTTCCGCGACTCCGTGGAGAGTGACCATGACCTGTTCTACGGCGTGGTCGACGCCGACCTGAGCGAAAGCACCACCCTCACCCTCGGCGCCTACCGGCAGAAAAACCACACCAACTACATTTGGGGCGGTTTGCCCATGGCCCGTGGCGGCGGCCACCTCGGGCTGCCACGTGACACCTTCCTCGGCCATGACTGGGAATATTCGGACAACCGCACCACCGGCTATTTCGCCACCCTCGAGCAAGGCTTAGCCAACGACTGGACACTGCGCCTGGCGGCCATGCAGACCAAGACCGACACCGACGTGCTGGCCTCCTCGATATGGGAATACGACCGCCACTATCTGTGGACCGAAGCAATGGAGCAGAAGGAAAAAGGCTACGACCTGGCCGTCAGCGGCCCCTTCCAGTTGCTCGGTCAAACCCATGACCTGACCGTTGGCGTCAGCAAGCGCCAGCTGGATTATCGGTCTGGCAAGGCCTGGAGCGATTTCATCGACGCCGGCAGCAACCTCTTCGAGTGGAACCCCCGCGGCCATGCCAAGCCGGATTACGTCACGGGCCCCAACGGCCTCCCCGAGACCACCACCCAGGACAGCGTCTATGCCAGCAGCCGCCTGCGTTTGACCGACCCGCTGTCGCTGATTCTGGGTGGCCGTCTCGACTGGTACGAATTCGACGACAGCGAAAGCAGCGAAAACAACTACAAGATCACGCGTAACCTGACCCGCTATGCCGGCCTGGTCTACGACCTGGACACCAACCACTCGGTCTATGTCAGCTACACCGATATCTTCAAGCCGCAGACCAGCAAAGGCCTGGACAGCAAAGTGCTCGACCCTGTGGTGGGCGAAAACTACGAAGTGGGCATCAAGGGCGAGTACTTTGGTGGCGCGCTGAACGCCAGCCTGGCGGTTTTCCAGATCGACCAGAAAAACCGCGCCCAAGAGCTGCCCGACGTCAAAGGGTGCGGTTCAGGCGCCGCCAGTGCCTGCTACGAGGCCGCTGGCCTGGTGCGCAGCAAAGGTATCGACCTAGAAATCCAGGGTGCCCTGACCGACAACTGGCAACTGGCCGCCGGCTACACCTACACCCAGACCAAATATGTCAGCGACGCCAACAAAGCCCGCGAAGGCGAAGACTTCGACCGCGCCAAACCGCGCCAGCTGTTCAAGCTGTCGACGATCTACACCCTGCCCGGCGAACTGCAGCGCTGGCGCGTGGGTGGTGATATCTACCAACAGAGCCGCATCCGCACTTCGGGGGGCGCCGGTTCTACAGCATGGGAAAACCAGCAAGGCTCTTACACCGTGGTGGGGTTGGTGGCAGGCTACAAAGCCAGCGAACAGCTGGACCTGCAGGTCAACGTCAACAACCTGTTCGACCGCACCTACTACAGCAGCGTGGCCAATGGTGGGTGGAGCCCGTATGACATTTATGGCGACCCACGGAACGTGAAACTGACTGCGCGGTATAGCTTCTAGGAAACGGTGCGCTTCCCTAACAAATAACGCCATTCACTCATCGAGCAACGCAATCTACTGATGTATCAGGGCCCGTGTGGGAGCGGGCTTGCCCCGCGAACACCGGCAAAGCCGGTGCCATACACCGCGAGGCCCTTTCCCCTATCGCCGACCGCAGCGTCGGCGATAGAACATCCTCCCCCGCTTACAACGCATTCATTTCAGCAATATCCCGCGCCACCTGATCCGCAGAGTGGTCAAACATCGCCTGCTCCTGCGCATCCAGCGGCAACTCGATCACCCGCACAATCCCCTCTTCCGCCAGCACACACGGCACCCCCATGGCGATATCGGTTCGCCCGTATTCGCCCTCCAGCACCACCACCGCCGGCAAAATGCGGTTTCGCCCATTGGCGATGGCATCCACCATCTGCGCAATCGCCACACCCGGCGCATCGCAGGCACTGCCCATTTTCTTCAACCCCAAAATCTCACCGCCCCCCTTGCGCGTGCGTTCCACAATCCGCTCTATCTGCTCGCTGGACAGGAAGTGCGACAACGGCACCGACCCCACCTGGCAGTAGCGCATCAACGGCACCATGCTATCGCCATGCCCGCCCAGCACCAGCGCCGTGATATCCCGAGCAGAAAACCCCGTCTCCTCGGCAATGAAGCACTTCATGCGCGCGGTATCCAGCACCCCCGCCTGCCCGAACACCTTGTTACGGCCCTGCCCGCTGAGCGACCAGGCGCGATAGGTCAGCACGTCGACAGGGTTCGACACCACCAGCACCGTCGCCGCTGGCGCATGGCGTTTGATATCCCGCATGACGCCATCGAGAATCGGCAGGTTGATACTCAGCACATCCTGCCGCGACTGCCCCGGCTTGCGCGGCACGCCTGCGGTGATTACCACCAGCTCAGACCCCTCCAGCATTTCGGCCTTGGCCCCACCATAAACCCGCGTATCGGACCCAGCCTCGACCGCCGCCTGCCACACATCCAGCGCCTTGCCCTGCGCCAACTCACCCTGCACATCGATCAACGCCAGCTCACGGCAGAACTCATCCCGGGCGATGATCTGAGCCGCCGCCTCGCCCACCATCCCGGCACCCACGATTGATAGTTTGTTCACCTGACACCTCCCAGCGGCGCGTGCCACCAGGAACACGCCTGCGTATAGAGAGAAGTATTGCCTGCTAATGCCCAAAGGCCACCCTGAGGTGGCCAGTGGTCGTTTTAGAGGGGGACGGTTGGCTTTCAGGCACTACGCCGGTTAATCGGCCGAGCACTGCTCGCGCTGTGACATCACCTTCCCGCACTGCTCACTGGCCAGGCGGCTGATGATCTGGATCGCTTGATGGATGCCCGCCGTGTTGCGGAAGCTCAGGCGCGGGTTGTGTTCGCATTCCAGCATTTCGTCGTGCTGGACCAAGGCTTCGCCGAGCAGTTCTAGGGTCCAGGCGTAGCTTTGAATGGTGGAGAGGCGTTCGTGGTCAGTCATGGGGGGCCTCCTGGGGTTTGGAGGTGGGGTGGGATTGGGTGTTGAGGGGGTAGAAACGGTGGGGGGTGGCGGCCGGAGAAGGGCGGCGGCGGAGAGCGGATGCGAGGATCCTTAACGGACTTAAAGTGAGCATGCATGAGGTCCTTTTCGGTTGAAGCACCACGCTGACCGTCGCCAAACGATTAGGGAGGCAGCTGTACGCGGGTTGGCGAACCGAGGAAAAGGAACCCGGCAGACCCGAAGGTCTCCCACGCACAGCCGCCATTACACGAAACTGCGGACGCAAAAAAAGCGCCTGCAATCGTGATCGGGGCGCCGTTGCGCCTTTTCGTACGGGTCGCCAAACCCGGTCGCGGAATGGTCCGCGACTTGAGCAAGTTATCTGGGTGGGCTTGGTATTGCAAGGTTCGGGGGTGTGTGAATCTTCGCTGAGAAGCGTAGGTTTTCCGGCGCTAGGTTTTGTACGAAAAGTATGGTCATCCATCGTTGTGGGAGCGAGCTTGCCCCGCGATCTGCCGCAACGCGGCAGCAAAGCCTGAATTGCGCGGCGACTTTGACGCTAATTGATATCGGATACTGGAGCGCTTCGCACGCCATCGCGGGGCAAGCCCGCTCCCACAAAACTATTCGTACAGGGCCTAGCCAACGACTCTACTGCCGAGGCTGAGCCATCATTTCCAGGCAGCGCGGCCCACCCAGTTTGCAGTACGTCCCAGCGCTTTTCAGCGGACCAAGCTGCGAATCACCACAAACAGTACCACCGCGCCCACAACTCCAGAGGCAACCAACCAGCCCGTTAAGGCCATCGCGTGGAAAAACCCAGGGAAGAGTGGCGTCTTCTCAAGCTTCACAAGCACAAGGCAGAGCCATGGCATGAGGATGACGTAAAGCAGTGGAACATAAACGATTGTCTGAAGGACCAGTGTCAGTCCGCCAGCCCAGTCGTTCCAGTCGTGTGGTTTGGCCATGGTGTTTTCCTTTTCTTGAATGGGATGAGTGAATCATCCGCTTCCTACTGCCCTAAACCCAGTTTACGCTCTGGCGTCGGTACAGAGCGAGCAAAGCACCCGCGACAGGCGGGCTTTGCTGAGGATGTTTGGCAACAGTCATGGACTGCTACCAAACGCTCTACTGGGAGACAGGAATCAAACAATGACCTTTACACCCCTTAAAATATAGAGTTCTCCTCAAAAAACCATCTTACGTATCCCTAAACGTATCCCTAAACAAGGTTTCACCTCAGCAATGCGCAGGGAGACCGGTGTGTACGAATCTGGGACGCTTCAAGCATTTCGAACCTTCATTAAGGGCTTGACCTATTGTGAATCCTTTTCAACGCCTGCTGGGAAGGCTGCTGAAGCGCACGACTTCCACACAAGGAGCTCAGCCGCCGCTGACATACCCTGTAATCGCTCCGCTTTCGTGCATATAAGAAGACAAGTTGAGCGTAAATTGTTGCTTTATTTTGTGCCTTGATCCGCCGACGTCTTTAAAAGTGATAATCGCTTTGAGTGGGGGGAAATCGTCCACACTGGAAACTCGATTCAGGCGTAGACAACTTGTTACGTATGAGAACCAGAGTGTTAAATATGCATGGGGAATATTAACTGGGATTGGCTGGTCATTGATGGACGCAGGCAGAGCAAAATCAATCTCTTGTGTTTTTTGGTTTTTCCACATCGACGCCATAATCGTAGCATTGCCTTCTGCTGATGAAAGCACGTCATCCTCAAGCGTATACGCATCTAGCTTAGCGTCGAGAGCGGCTAAAGAATTGACCTTGGCGACCGCTGCCTCTATAGGAAACGACCAGTTTATCGTTAAATTTTTCGCTGACCCTAGACCAATATTATATGTGCTTACTGCGAACGACTTCCACAGCAGAACGTTTCCTGAGTTCCTATCTTCCCCCCGCGCTTGGTCAAAATTCGTTCTAGCGAATATCAGCTCCGGCTTATATGAGGCCTTTCGTTGTATGGAAATCTGGATTACGGTTAAGAAAGTTGCAATTGCAGATACTCCTGCAGCTACGCTAGCAGAGGTCGCTATAAGTTGATCTAGAGTCAAGTTAAACATTGGCTTGGCAGCTCACAAAAATAGTGCTTCAGCATATGCGCGACAAAAGCTGAAACGGGATACTTGGCTTCATCTCATTGCTCGGTCTGGACCACAGACGGGTAGCAAGCTGGGGACCCTGGGAGAATATCACCATCACGTTGACGCCCCCCTACTTGCTAGCGGTCGGCCGGTTGACGATCGTTTACAGTAGACAAGGTTGACGGCCTCACGATGAGCAGGGTCAGTAGCCTAGAGAATCATTGCTTGGATTCACCACCCAGATGGGTGTGTTAACCCTGTTCACCTGTTCACTAAGCTGGGCGCCCTGCTGCTAACAAAGTCTCGCGGGTTTCCTGCCCCGTATCTGGCCACATCTCTCAGGGGCCCCGGCGGCTCCTAGGATCCGGGAGGTGGGGAATGCCTCAGCCGCTGAAGGCACGACCAAATATGGGCATGGGGTCGCTAGATGACTACGAACCCAAAGCGGTGTAACAGGTGTAATGGGTGTAACGAAGACGCGCAACCAATTGTTCTTAAAGGTAAAAATAGCGTTACACGTTTAAGCCTTCGCTTTGCCCTAGCAGTGTAACAAAAGATCCGGTGTAACCATGGTAGGCCGCTATCGACCCAGAGCAGTCCTTCGTGGGGGGGCAAATCAGCCAGCCAGTCGGCTCCACTGATCTGCTATAGAGCATTCCACGTAGGGGAAAAATCGGCTACAAGAAACCAAATCCACCAAGGTAGGTATGGACTAGTGATCACTCAGATAGACATCGCAAGCTTCGGCAGCTTTTCAGGCCTTGAGTGGAAGAAGACCGTCCGGGATAGCGGGAAAAATGTTAAAACTTTCCAGCGCTTAAACATTCTTTACGGGCGCAACTACTCGGGCAAGACGACCATCTCGCGTATTTTCCGTGCACTGGAAACCGGCAAGCTCCCGACAAACTACACAGGTTCGTCCTTCACTGTTACAGGCGACCAGGGCGCGGTCACCTGTTCGGGACTACTGACTCATAATTATGAGGTGAGAGTCTACAACCGCGATTTTGTGGCTGAGAACTTGAGCTTCCTAGTCAACCAAGAAGTCGGTGGGGAGATCAAAACTTTCGCCATCGTCGGTGAACAGAACAAGGAGATTGATGAGGCTATTGCTGCCATCGAGGCCAAGCTGGGCAGCGTCGAGGCGAAATCCGGTCTTCGTTTTGACCTTGAAGCAAGAAAAAAAGAGCGGGATCGCACTAAGGCCAGCCACAGTACAGCTCAAAGCGCACTGGAAGGAAAGCTGCGCTCACACGCTGCTGAAAAGATTAAGAAGAATCTTCAATATGGCGTTCCAGTTTATAACATTGAAAATATTAAACGCGACATTGCGACTACCCAAAAGTCCGGATTTGCTCCACTGACACTTCAGGAGCAAGCTGGAATGCTTGCGCTGCTCAAGCAAGAGGCGTTGCCTGATATCACAAGCACGCTTGCGATTTCACTAAACTATGACTCTCTGAAAAGCCAAGCTGATCCACTTCTGTCCAAAGCGATCACTCCGACCAAGCCTATCCAGGAACTACTCAACGACAGTGTACTGCAGCTGTGGGTTAAGCAAGGTATCACTCATCACCGTGATAAGCGGGACGTATGTGCCTTTTGCCGACAGAGCTTGCCTGATGATATATGGCAAGTACTCGACGAGCATTTCAGCAAAGAATCAGGCGATCTCGAAACAGATCTGGAGAATGTAATCACCGCAGTGAAAGGCGAGATTACAGCTCTGGCTGGCTTAGTCACGTTGAGAAGCGATGACCTCTACGCAGAGGAGCGCTCCACCTTTAACGTAAGCAGCCAGGCGCTTGCGAACGAGCTGGGTACCTATAAGAAAGATTTGGAGACTCTTAAGAAGTCACTAGAATCACGAAAAAACAATCTTTTCCAACCCGTGGTCCTGCCGCCTTCACTGCATAACCCCAAAGAAATTCAGCAGCATGTGGACGCTATCAATGATTTAGTTACCACTAACAACAGCAAAACAAAAACCCTTGAAAAAGATAAGGCTACCGCCAGAGATTTGCTTCGCCTGGCTGACGTGTCTACATTTGCGGATGCAATTACCTATGACGCGGAACTTAAAAAAATAGCAAATCTCAAAACTGAAGCTGATGTCGCAGACACGACCTATATAGATTCCGCAAAAAAAATTGGCGACGCCGAAGTCGAAGTCCAAAATTTGCGAAATAAGCAGAGAGATGAGCGCAAAGGGGCTGGACGTGTCAACTCCCTGCTAAATCACTTCTTTGGCCATGACGGCCTCAAGCTTGAACCTCGTGACAGTGCAGATAAGGCAACCGTCAAATTTGAGATCACACGAGATGGAAAGGCAGCGTACAACCTGAGCGAAGGCGAATGTAGCTTGATTGCGTTTTGCTATTTTATCGCGAAGCTAGATGCACCCGAGAGCAAAGGTAAAGAATTAATAATCTACATCGATGATCCAATCTCGAGCCTTGACAGCAACCATATATTTTTCATGTTCAGCTTAATCGAGAGCTTGATTGCCAAGCCTGTAAAAAAAGCCGACAGCTCAAACACCTATCGATACAAACAGCTATTTATTTCCACACATAACTTGGACTTTCTGAAATATCTTAAGCGACTATCCATTCCATCGAAGAAAATAGATGCTGGTGGCGGCAAGCAAAAAAACACCCATGATCACGAGCACTTCATGGTTGAGCGCAATGGAGCCGCGAGTAGTATTTTGCTTATGCCATCTTATCTCAGAGACTACATTACCGAATTCCATTATTTATTCCATCAAATCTACAAGTGCAGAGATCAGTCGACTGCACACATTAGCCACGAGCCGTTCTTTGGCTTCGGCAACAACTTGAGAAAATTCCTTGAGGCTTTCCTTTTCTTCAAGTACCCCCACCACGACAACAAAAGCGACAGCCTTGAGCGAATAAAAAAATTCTTCGGGGAAGAAGACGCGGCTATTGCCCTTGTCAACCGGCTCAATAATGAGTTCTCTCATCTGGAGGAAATACCAGACAGAAGTTTTAAGCCAGTTGAAGTTCCCGAGATCGCTAGGGTAGCAAACTACGTCTTAGACAAAATATACGCTTCTGACGCAATTCAGTATAACGCCCTATTGAAAAGCATAGGAGAGCCCGAGCGGACGGATTGAGACAAGAATTCCGGGGAATCGCCAATTCAATTAATTGTTTATAGCTGGCAAATATATGTCGCTGCTGACCCAATGCTTGCCTTTGCCAAGGGCAGCTATGGGCCGACAGCGGACAGTGGTGACCGGCCGCTTTCGACCCATAGCTGCCGTTCACGCTAACCTCGACCTGCCAGGAGCTGCTATCAAGATTCTACGAATTCAGGGGCGATTCAGGCCTCACACCAGCTTCGAAGAGTAGATTAGAGACAGATAACTCTCACTCAACGATCGCGGGCCCTAAATACCTATATTTCCGTTTGTGTAGCAGGTTCATTTCATTAAGATCGTACTGGAATGTACAAAAAAACATCTTATAGTTTCTGAAAATTGTCCAATATGGCATTGGAGCTTTGCAGCTAATAATATCATCTGATAAAATTTCTCCACTTACATAGGAAATCATATCATTCACACTAAATTTATCTGACTGCCAGCATGCGTATTCGCTATCGCCAGATGAAATCGTGCCCGTCGACACGAAACGCATGAACTCGTTAGCATGAATCACTCTAACGCCATTTTTTGACAAGCCCGACAAAGCCCTGTTAGCGTTAATCACACCATAATGAACCTTAGTTATCGATTTCGGTTCTATCTTCATATTTCGCAGAAATTGTTCTCGGACTAAACGATCTTCAAAGCGGTTTCTAAATTTTTCTAGCTGCGAAAAACCCTTAACAATATGAGCGTACGTATTGCGCAACTCAAAGTCATTTACTGGGTGATAAGGATTCTTACACTCAAAAAGGAATAAGTGCTCACCAAGAGCCGCAGCAATATCGACCTCGTCCTCACCAAATATGAAGTCACACTCAACTCTAAAACCTTGCTCAATCAAAACTTCAGAAACACTTTTCACCATATGGTCATGCTTGCCAAATACTGAAAAATGTACGTTCTCGCTAATTGCTAATGACCTCCAAAGATTGGAATATGCGAACACGGTTGGCATCACTAAGCAGCGATGTTCAATCGCGAGTATAGGCTTGTACTGGAGATCAATGACCTCATCAGAAACCACCCTACCATTTGTTAATCGTTCAAGTAACCCTTCGCAATCTGGCTGAATTTTTCCAGTAATGCTCTGAAATATCTCAACAAGCTGCGCTCTGTCAAATACAGGAAGGTGCGATCGCCGTCTTATTATCTCTGCATTTGGATCTCCATCAGCTTTCAGTTTTTCTGATGCCTTTTTATAAACAAATGCCACAAACCCAAAAAACCTTTGTAGTTTAAACAAATCAATACAAGTGAAATCCTTGAATATCTTTGTCTCAAACACATCCGAATTATAGCTCTCATCCATCAGAGCCAGCATTTGCATCTGCTCTTCTCTGAATGGCGTGTTATGACTAAAAATATTCGCCTCGTGACCATATGCGGCTAAAATTGCTTTTAGAACAATCCTTTCCTGCGGATTCTTCTTAATGGCATAGACTACGCTTTCCTCCTCTAAGCTATCGCTATCCCAAAATTCCTCAAGCAAACTACTATAGCTTTTTGAGGTTGCAATTTTTGAGTAAATTCTCGCCTGCGCGAACAACCTCAAATCAGTCTTCGTATAACCACAACTTTTGGCAACCTCAAAGTCTTGACGATCTACTGAGATTCTTTTTCTGGCTTCATCCACCCGGACCTCATAGTCAAAGAAGTCGACTTTGATCTCAGCCTCAAGATAAGTCGTTATTGCAAACGCCGCCTTAAACAGATCATCGTATAATGTATGGTTAGTGCTTTCATCTATACCATTACTATCTTTAAGCTTCAAGTCGGGAGTGACCTCCCTATAAACCTGAACCAAATACGAGGCTGCCGTCAATATGCTTTCCTTGTTATTATTATAAAGCACATCAATATATGGTTTTTCGAGCCTTTCATCAAAATACAAAAGCAGGTCGCTGTACTTCATTTCTGCGATAGAAAGCACCGTTTTTAGAAAATAACGCCGCACTTTAATCGCAGCTATGATTTTATTTTTGAAATCGAGAACATCTGGCGCAACCCGCAGCAATCCGTGAACCGACTTAACATAGTGCAACTCTTCATCAGAGAGCGCTTGGCTAGAGAACAATTCTAATAACAGCTCTCTAATTAGCTTAGTGTTAAAATTTGACTTCGAAGCCCTGAAAACTCCTTGCTTGCGCGCTTCTGCAAGTGGATTTTCCAAACCAGTAAAGAATACAAATCGGAACACCCCAAAAGAAGCATCATATTTTTTATCTCCGATATTTCGCAGAAGATTAGAGGTTGCAATCCTCAGTAGCTCGTAACGCTTTTTGGCCGAGCCAGGTAATTTATCAACTATTTTTGCGATCGCTTGATTAGCCAAATCGACGTCTACATGCTTTCTTGAAAGGATCTGTATTTCATTAGCGTATTCAGTAAGCATATTTACTCCCTAAATTAACTTGTCCTTTTTTTTGCAGCCTTGATACTCAATTCACTGCGAACTATTTGCGCTAGAAAGTCACTCAAGCTCAGATCGTCCCTAAGCGTTTGCTGAGCCAGCATAGGGTAATGCTCGGCTGCGCACTCAAGCTTGAGCGCCTGACACAGCTCGACGATGATCTGATGCGCGATTGTGAAGCTGTTTTTCGATGTCCAAATGCCAAGGCGCTATCTACAGTGCTCCTACCGTATTTCCAAAACCTGCCTTTTTCTACAGAAGCCTACAACAAAAGCGGAATTCGTCTTCGGAGAGCTTGGCGGCTCGACTAAGCAGCAAATTTTCGGCTTGAAAGATAGAGGGTAAGCGAACGTCTGCTTTGGGTCGACTGACTCCCTTGGAGAGCGACGACGACCGATTGCTGACGCTGGCTAATTTAGATATTACCAGCGCATCATGGTTACATTGCAGTGCGTCCCCGTGGGCTGCTGAGTTGCAAGGATGTCGATCTAACCTCAATTAGTTTTTTCTCGACAGCTAGATATACATTTTCTTATCGGCGCGAATTCATATGGGTAACGATTTAGCCCGCTCCAGCAAACGACTGGAACTTATCGTTAGCTTGTTTTAGCCACGAATTCAAATATATATTCACCTGCTTTTAGTGGTGTCGTGCTATTTAAGTGAACGTTGCATCCGCGAAGGCTTGGAGTTCCTGCTTTTGCCGATATCAACGAATCATCTTCATAGGGGGAGCTTACCAGTGTTGCTGTTATCTCTGGCACAGTCGAGAATATCGGATTAAACTTAATATTTGCAGTGGCAATCTTGGTGGGTCTTAGTACGTTTATTCGCATCAATCCAGCCTGTTCTTTTGGGTCTGCACTGGTTATTTCTTGGGAGTACTTCATTGTCGGTATTTCGGTGTCAATATTGGGGAATAAAGTTTTTATTTGGCTTTCTCTAATTCCTCGGCCCAGTTCGTCTAGTTGAATTTTTAACGCAGATACTTCCTGGAGTAAATGGGTGGTATCACCTGCGCCACTTCCTGCATTCTGAATCGATTGCTCTAGCTCATTCAAGCGCTCATATACTTCGCGTTTACTTTCCGTAACTTGGCCATCACCGCCACCACTTTCGATCCAATAGCCAACTGTGCGCTGCACAATTTCCGTGATGTTTGCTTGCACACCAGCGACAAGAGTTTCAATTTTGGTAACTGTTTCGTTTGTCTTGTCGGCAGCTTGTGTGGATTTTACATAAAATTGCCATGAAAGCCATGCCATGAAAATAGATAACACAAGTGCTGCTATCGCCAAGCCGAAAGAGAGAAGGGAGAACATATCAAGTTCATATGTGGTTTTGCCGTCGACTGACGCTTCGGCAAAACAAATCATTGGCATGGCTACAATTATTAATGCCAGTGAACACCCTCTAGCCATTATTACTCCTTGATTGGTTTAACTAATTATATATGGAGATACAAGCGGTGGAATATTTCCTGAGTTTTCGTCTGAAACGTTCCTTGTTCATGCATAACTCCCTTTCTAGCCAGGATGTCGCCCTAGAAACGCGACATTCGGGGGGAGGAGGCAAAGCGAAATGATCTGCGTGCACATTACTGTCGGATCAGCGCCGTGTCTATGGTCTGCTTTTGGCCGACAGCTGCCTGTCGTGAAGGGCAGTTTTGGGTCGATAGCGGTCCGTCGTGGCTGGCTGTTCTCGAACCATATTGGACATCCGCGAGCCTGGCCAGAGTCGAAGGATGGATTCAGCAGCTGAAGGTCGTAGTGACAAAACTGGGGCATCTGAAAATTCTCTCTAGACGAAAAAACATTATCTAGAAAAATTCGGCCTTTCCCCCCGTAAACGTTGGTCAACACCGAATCAACAGATAACCACTATCTAGAAAGCCGTGCGACGCTAAGTGAAAAAACGCGCCCCATTAAGTCAAAAACAAGCAGATCAGCAGAGTAATAAGCAGGCACAAAAAAACCCGCACAAGGCGGGTTTCTTAGTGCGGCCAACAAACGAAAAATCGCCACTGGCCAATCTGAATGTGGTGCCGGAGACAGGAATCGAACCTGCGACCTTCGCGTTACGAGTGCGCTGCTCTACCGACTGAGCTACACCGGCGTGTAGCGCAACGTACCACTGCCGCAGCCGTTA
>Ga0207713_1002527_pt1 | contig 13244 bp, 9 predicted proteins | sample KBSS64metaG_FD_184404 | JGI IMG/M metagenome (GOLD analysis project Ga0207713, IMG submission 184404) | Switchgrass rhizosphere microbial communities from Kellogg Biological Station, Michigan, USA - KBS S6-4 metaG (SPAdes) (version 2) | ecosystem: Host-associated > Plants > Roots > Rhizosphere >...
CTGCCCGAAGTATCCGGCATTGACCTGATAAAAATTGCCAGTCATCGGGGAATGATCAAGCAGGCGATACTTTTAAGTAGCCTGACATCTACCGAACTGCGCGAACTTGAAATGATGGCATTGCTCAATGGACTGCCATTACTTGGCTGCTTGATAAAACCTTTGAAACAATGCGAACTGAGTCGCCTATTGAAACTTATTCCGCACCCTCCGAACAGGCCCAGATGAAAAATCCGTGACCTGCAAATTTTCGCCAGCGCCCCATAATTAAACAGCAACACTAATTGCGTTAACCTCACCAAAAACCAGTTGACACGTAAGTAATTTCCTTTTCGCACGTAGGAACTTTCCTATATTGCCACGACAGACCCGTCAGTTCATACGGCACATCAACTATCTGAGCTAAGGTGCGCGCTTTATCTGAGCTCGCATGGGATTTGATTATGAACTCCGTTTTTATCGTCGACGATCACCCTGTCATCCGCCTTGCCGTTCGTATGTTGCTTGAGCACGAGGGCTTCAAAGTCGTCGGTGAAACCGATAATGGTGTCGATGCCATGCAGATGGTGCGTGAATGCATGCCCGACCTGGTCATTCTCGATATCAGCATTCCCAAACTGGATGGCCTGGAAGTGCTGACCCGTTTCAACGCCATGCATACACCCCCGAGAATCCTGGTATTGACCGCACAATGCCCGAAACTGTTCGGTATACGCTGCATGCAATCCGGCGCCTCGGGATATGTTTGCAAACAGGAAGAACTGAGCGAACTGGTGAGCGCCATTAAAGCGGTACTGTCAGGTTACAACTATTTCCCCAGTGAAGCCTTGAACCCTGCCCGTGGTGATGAAGCGCGGTGCGCCGAACTCGAACTGTTCAAGTCAGTCAATGACAGGGAGCTCATGGTCATGCAACTTTTTGCACAAGGTCGCAACAACAAGGAAATTGCCAAGGGCATGTTTCTCAGCAACAAAACGGTCAGTACTTATAAAAAACGACTCATGCAAAAGCTCAAGGCCAAATCACTGGTTGAACTCATCGAGATGGCAAAACGTAACTTGTTAGTGTGAGACACAGGATGCCCAGTCGCTTGAAGGACTATCTGCTGATCATGATTACAATCTTGTGCCTGTGCACCTCGCTGCACGCCGCGCAGGCCTCCGAGCAACTCACCCTGCTCAGTCGTTCAGCCCCCCTGCACCTGAAAGTCGAGCTGGATCAATCACAGCGACATTGGGCCCGGAGCAAACAGGAACTGATCCTGGGTACTTCAGCACCCGACTATCCCCCCTTCGACCTGACCAGCAGCGGTCATGACTACGAAGGTTTTACTGCGGACTACGCGGGCATTCTTGGCACGGTGCTTGACCTGCCCATCAAGGTCCGGCGCTTCACCTCCCGGGGAGCTGCAATCGAAGCACTGGAAAACGGCGAGGTAGACCTGCTGGGCACCGCCAACGGATTCGAGGCGAGCAATGACCATATCGCGCTTTCCAGGCCCTATGCGGTCGATCAACCGGTCCTGGTGACACGTGAAGGCGAAACCCGCACGCTCAATGATGGGCTGTCCGGATTACGGCTGAGCATGCTTTATCACTACCTGCCCCTGGAGGAGGTAAAGGCCCTGTATCCGAAGGCAATCATCACCTCCTACCCCTCCTACCAGAACGCGATCAATGCCGTTGCTTTCGGTCAGGCCGATGTTTTTCTCGGTGACACCATTTCAACCCACTACATGATCAACAAGGGCTATCTGAACAACATTCGCATGGCCAGTTTCGGTAGGCACGAAGCCCACGGTTTCAGTTTTGCGGTGCACAAGACCAATCCACAACTGCTCGACATCATCAACACGATGCTCAAGGCTATCCCCGCCAGCGAACGGGAAAACATCGCCAAGCGCTGGAGCGCCGGGAGCGATATCCTGCTCACCGACCAGAAACTGGAGCTCAGTTACAATGAGGAACACTGGCTGGCGCAACATCCGGTGGTCCGGGTAGTCGTCAATGAGGCCTATGCGCCACTGACTTTTTTTGACAGCGCCGGCAACTTTCGTGGAATTGCCGCGGATCTGCTCGAGTTGATCAGGTTGCGTACCGGCCTGCGCTTCGATATTCAGCGCAGCCGCAGCGACAGCGACAGCGACATGATCGAGCGGATCAAGACCGGTCAGGCCGACGTGATCGCCGCGCTGCTCCCCAGCGCGAAACGCGATAACTTGCTGAATTTTACCCGCCCCTACCTGCAGAACTCCTACGTCCTGTTGACACGCAAGGCGCATGACAGTCCGACAAACCTTGCGCAGCTCAAGGGCAAGAGCCTGGCAATTGCCCGAGGCAATCCCCTGGTCGAGTATCTGCGCAGCGAGTTTCCGCAGATCCGGTTGATCAAGACCCCGGACACCTTCAGTGCTGTAGAAATGCTCGCCGAAGGCCGGGTGGAAGGCGCAGTGAATTCGCTGGTGATCGCCAACTACTTCATCGCCTCGCAACTGTTCGAGACCGATCTGCAAATCAGCACCACCATCGGCACCCGGCAGGCGGCGTTCTCCCTGGCAACCGGGCGCGATGCCAAGGAACTCAATGACATCCTCAACAAGGCACTGTTGAGCATCACGCCACAGGAGCTGGGCGTCATCAATAACCGTTGGCGTGGCTACTCGGCGTCCTCGCAAAGTACCTGGCGCAATTATCAACGGGTGTTCTATCAGATCGTCATCGGTGCGGGATTACTGTTGTTGATCTCCGTGACCTGGAACGCCTACATGCGGCGTCAGATCAATCAACGCAGGGCGGCCGAGCGAGCGCTGAACGATCAATTGGAATTCATGGGTTCATTGGTCAATGGCACGCCTCATCCAATTTATGTGCGTGATCGTCAAGGACTGCTGCAAAGTTGCAATGACAGTTACCTGCGAACCTTCAACACAAAACGCGAAGACGTGATCGGCAAAAGCGTGATCCAGGGCACCCTCGGGAACGCCTTCGAAGCCCGGGAGTACCAGGCCGATTACCAGCGTGTCGTGACCGAGGGCACGCCCATGATCCTTGACCGTGCGCTGCACATTGGCGACCGCCGATTGACGATCTATCACTGGATTCTTCCGTACCGTGACTCGAGTGGTGAGGTCCAGGGCATCATTGGTGGCTGGATCGACATCAGCGAACGGCGGCAATTGCTCGATGACCTGCGTTGTGCCAAGGAACGTGCCGACGAAGCGAACCGCGCCAAGAGTACGTTCCTGGCAACCATGAGTCATGAAATTCGCACCCCGATGAATGCCATCATCGGCATGCTCGAACTGACGCTCAAACGCATCGACCACCAGCACCCGGATCGTCCCGCCATTGATGTGGCCTACCACTCGGCGAGGGACCTGCTGGAACTGATCGGGGACATCCTCGATATTGCCCGCATTGAGTCCGGCCACCTGAGCCTGAACCCGGAACGGGTCAATCCAGAGGAAATCGTGGCGTCAGTGGCGCGTATTTTCGATGGGCTGGCACGACAGAAGGGCCTCGAACTGCAATTGGAATTCAATCCGGCCAACCCGATGATCGACGTGTTGCTCGACCCCCTGCGCTTCAAGCAGGTGTTGTCGAACCTGGTCAGCAATGCCATCAAGTTTACCGAGCATGGCCAGGTCAGGATTATTGTCGCCCTGCACCTGACCGATAAACCCAACCAGGTTCAAATGCTGCTGCTGGTCGAAGACACTGGCCCGGGGATCAGCCATGAGGATCAACAACGCCTGTTCGAACCGTTCGCCCAGGCCGGTAATACTGCTCAGTCGGCCAGGGGGGGTGCCGGGCTTGGCCTGGTAATCAGCCGCAGCCTGTGCGAGATGATGAACGGCAGCCTGCAGTTGAGCAGCCAGCCTTGCGTCGGTACCCGGGTGAGGATTTCATTGCCGTTACCTGCACTGCCTCGCCAATCACGGGAGCAAACAGCTGAGCCGCCCATCCACTGCGCCACGGTCCCATTGAATGTGCTGGTGGTCGACGACCACGCAGCCAATCGCTTGCTGATGTGCCAGCAGCTGGAGTTTCTGGGCCATCGATTCAGCGTCGCGGCAGATGGCCAGGCTGGCTTGGACGCATGGAAATCCGACAAATTTGACCTGGTGATCGCCGATTGCAACATGCCGGTCATGAACGGATACGAACTGGCCCAAGCCATTCGTCGACATGAACAGCAAACACAATTGCCGCGCTGCACCCTCCTGGGCTTTACCGCCAATGCTCAACCGGAAGAGATTCAACGTTGCAAACAGGCCGGGATGGACGACTGCCTGTTCAAGCCACTGTCCCTGGCCGCCCTGGGTCAATGGGTCAAGGGCATCCAGCCCGCGGCCGCCGCACCAGCCTTCAGCCAGCAAGGCTTGAATGTGTTGACGGGTGGCAATTCAACGTTAAACCTGCGCCTGCTGACCGAACTTTTGAACAGCAACCGCCTGGATCGACAGAGCCTGCAGGCGCTGTCAGGCACACGGGACCCACAGGCATATCGCGACATTGCCCATAGAATCAAGGGCGCCGCCCGAATCGTCCAGGCCACTCGGTTGATCGACAGCTGCGAGGCGCTCGAGGCTGCCGGCCATGCCCCCTTCTCCCCCGAGAAAGTAAGCGAATGCTGCGACGCCGTAGAGCACGCTTTGCTCGAACTGGAGCAGGCATTGCTGCAACAGATCGAGCAAACGCCCCCTGCACAATGAGCGAGCCTTAACTATGCTTGGACGCGGAGCAGTGTGTTAACCATCATGGAGTGACCTGCATGCCCAGCCCACTGCGTCCGGATCAACGCCGTTTTCCCCTGCACGTTCATATCAGCGTGATGTTCACTTGCCTGCTGTTGCTGACCGGGATCGTGCTGGGCATTTTCAACTATCAGCAAACCACGCAAATCATTCTGTCGAGCAGTGAAAAACTGTTCAGCCGAATTGAACAGGACGTGCGCCTGGACCTGCACGCCACCTATGAACCGATTCGGCACCTGCTGAGCCTGTTGACGCTTACCCCCGCCACCCAGGCGCCCGATCTGCAGCAGCGCCTGGCGCTGCTACTGCCCTTCAGTCAGTCACTCCAGGACAACCCCGACCTGGCTTCGCTGTACGTGGGGTACGACACCGGTGACTTCTTCATGGTTCGCCCGCTGCGCACCCCAGATCAGAAGGCGCTACTCAAGGCCCCGGATACCGCGGTCTACCAGGTCTGGAGTATCGAGCGAAACAGCAACGGCCAGGCCCATTCGCAATCCCTGTTTTTTGATCGGGAGCTGACGCTCGTCAGCCGTCAGGACAACCCGGAAGAAACCTACGATCCGCGTGGCCGCGCCTGGTTTATCAGCGCCAGCCAAAACGCTGACCAGATCACCACCGAACCCTACGTTTTTTTCTCGACCCACAATGTCGGTACCACCCTGGCACGGCGCAGCGGCGAGCATGCCGTACTCGCGGCCGACCTGACCCTGGCCGAGCTTTCGGCCACACTGGCCAAGCATGTGGTGACGCCCGCTACCGAGATCGTGCTGTTCGACGCGCAAGGCAATGCCATCGCTTATCCCGACAGCCGGCGCCTGATCGTTGACGATCAAACCGCCCGCCTGAGCAAGGCCGCCGACCTCAGCCCGGCCCTGCAGGCGCTGCTCGGCACACCTGCGCCGGGTAATCGCCTGGCTGCCATGGGTCGTCAATGGATTGTTGCGCGTAGCCGCATGCAGGAAGGCGGCCCCCAGGGGCTGCAACTGGCAATGCTGGTACCTGAAGATGAACTGCTCGTCGATGCCTACCGCATGCGCTGGCAAGGCGCACTGATTACCCTGGCGACCCTGCTGCTGTGCGTGCCACTGGGTTGGCTGACGTCCAGGATCCTGGTCAAGCCCCTGCGCTCCCTGGTGCAGGAAGCGGATGCCATTCGCAGTTTCGATTTCAACTTTCCGGCCACACGTCGCTCTCCGGTACTTGAGGTCGACCAGCTAAGCCTGTCCATGGAGCGGATGAAAGATACCCTGGCGAGCTTTTTCCAGATCACTGACAGCCTGAGCGCCGAGACCCGGTTTGCCCCATTGCTGGAGCGGGTGCTGTTTGAAACGGTAAGGATCGGCCGGGCCCAGGCTGGCCTGATCTACCTGCGCGAAGGGGATGGCGACCTGATGGAACCCCAGGGCCTGGTGATCAACGACACCGCACACGCCCTGTCTTCATTCGACCTTCGCGCACACGCATTCAAGGACGCAGACAGCCCCGCCTGGCTGCAGCAGCTGTCGACGGCCGACAACGTTGTCACCCACCTGGGCTTCGAACAGGCGGGGGATCTCCAAAAAGTCCTGCTGGCAATGGCCTGTCCCCGCGTTCACCTGATCGGCATCCGCTTACACAATCGTCACAACGAAACCGTCGGCCTGCTGGTGTTTCTACTGGCCGACAGCGGCAACGAGAGCGACCTGGACAAACTGCGTCCCGACCGCATCGCATTCCTGCAGGCGGTATCCGGTGCCGCCGCTGTGAGTATTGAAAGCCATCGCTTGCAGGACCGGCAAAAAAAGCTGTTGGACGCCTTCATCAAGCTGCTGGCCGGCGCGATAGATGCCAAGAGCCCCTATACCGGTGGCCATTGCCAACGAGTGCCGGCGCTGACGCTGATGCTCGCCCAGGCTGCGGCAGCCAGCCAGGACCCGGCTTTCAGCGGCTACCAGCCAACGGACGATGAGTGGGAGGCGCTGCACATCGCCGCCTGGCTGCATGACTGCGGCAAGGTGACAACCCCGGAGTACGTCGTCGACAAAGCCACCAAGCTCGAAACCCTGAACGACCGAATCCACGAAATACGCACCCGCTTCGAAGTGCTCAAGCGCGATGCCTGGATCCACTATTGGCAAGCCATTGCCCAAGGTGGCGATGAGCAGCCCCTGGCGCAACAGCGCGATGCCACTTTGGCGGAGCTCGATGATGATTTCGCCTTCATCGCCCGCTGCAACCTCGGCGGCGAGACCATGGCCGAAGCCGATCTGCAACGCCTGCGCAGTATCGGTCAACGCACCTGGACGCGGACCCTGGATGACCGCCTGGGTGTTTCCTGGGAGGAGAACCAGCGCCAGGCACGCGCGCCCGCACCCACACTGCCCGTCTGCGAGACGTTGCTGGCGGACCGGCCCGAGCATCTGTTCGAACGCACCGAAGCCGAAGTGATTGCCCAGGACAATCCCTGGGGTTTCAAGCTCGATGTCCCGCATTACAAGTACAACCGCGGCGAGCTCTACAACTTGAGCATTACCCGAGGCACCCTGACACGCGAAGAGCGCTACATCATCAACCACCACATGGTGCAAACGATTCTGATGCTCAGCCACCTGCCCTTCCCCGAGCACCTGGGCAACGTCGCGGAGATCGCCGGCGGCCATCACGAAAAAATGGACGGTACGGGTTATCCGAAACGCTTGAAGCGTGAGCAGATGAGCCTGCCGGCGCGGATGATGGCGATTGCCGATATCTTCGAGGCGCTGACCGCCGCCGACCGTCCCTACAAGAAAGCCAAGACCCTGAGTGAAGCGCTGGGCATCATGGCCAACATGTGCCGGGATGCCCACATCGACCCACAGTTGTTCGAACTGTTCATCAACGCGCAGATTTACCTGCAGTACGCCCGACGCTTCCTCGCCCCAGAGCAGGTCGATGCAGTGGATGCGCCAAGCCTGCTGGTCAAGGCAGGCTTGAGAGCCTGATCAGCAGTCGGTCAGGCGCAGGAAAATAGCGGCCAATTGCTCGATGCCGGCTTGATCCTGCGCAGTGAAACGCGCCAGTTGCGGGCTGTCGAGATCGAGCACGCCGATCAGGCGACCATCCTTGACCAAGGGCACGACCAGTTCGCTGTTCGACGCACTGTCGCACGCGATATGCCCGGCAAACGCGTGCACGTCTTCGACTCGCTGGGTCTGCAAGGTCGCCGCCGCCGTCCCGCACACGCCCCGGCCGAACGGGATCCGCACGCAAGCGATTTGCCCTTGGAACGGCCCCAACACCAGCTCCCCATCACGATTGAGGTAGAACCCGGCCCAGTTCAAGCCCTCGAGTTGATTGAACAGGAACGCCGAAAACTGAGCGGCGTTGGCAATGAAATCACGCTCATCCGCCAGCAAGGACTCCAGCTGCGCGTGCAGCATGCCGTAGCCCTCGAGGCCCTGGCCGCTCTTTTGTAAATCGATCATGCCTTGTGCTCCAACAGTTTCAACCCCACCCAATAGCGGGCAAATTGATACGCGCAACGTCCGTTGCGATTGCCCCGCCCCGTGGCCCAGCGCACCGCAAGGACGTCCAGCTCTTCGGTGCGTTGCCACGGCAGGCCTGCCTTGTCGGCCAATTGACCGATCCAGTGTTCGACCACATCCAGGAAGTGCTCCTGGGTGAACGGATAGAATGATAGCCACAAGCCGAAGCGATCCGACAGGGCGATCTTGTCTTCCACTGCCTCGCTGGGGTGCAATTCACCATCGACCCGTTTCCAGTTTTCGTTATCGCTTTCCTTTTCCGGCACCAGGTGTCGACGGTTGGAGGTGGCGTACAGCAACACGTTGTCCGGTGCCTGTTCGAGCGAACCGTCGAGAACGCTTTTGAGCACGCGATAGTCGCCCTCGCCTGACTCGAACGACAGGTCATCGCAGAACAATACGAAACGCTGCGGTAGCTTGGCGATCTGCTCGACCACCCGCGGTAAGTCCGCCAGGTGATCACGCTCGATTTCGATCAGGCGCAGACCGGCCTCGGCGTGCTCAGCCAGCAAGGCGCGCACCAGCGACGATTTGCCAGTGCCACGCGACCCCCAGAGCAGGGCGTGGTTGGCCGGCAGGCCATCGAGGAACTGGCGGGTATTTCGTCCCAGTTGCTCCACCTGGCGGTCGACACCGATGAGGTCGCTCAGACGCATGTCCAGGCTGACCTGCAGCGGTAGCAGAAAACCGCTGCGCCCCTCACGCTGCCAGCGCGCAGCCAGGCAATGGGTCCAGTCGATGGCTTGCCGAGGGGTGGGCAACAACGGTTCGATACGGGCCAGAACGGCATCGGCACGCTCAAGAAAAGCATTTAATCGGGAATCCACGTCTTCTCCTCGGGCACGTTCACAGTAATGATGGCGATACAGCAACGAAATACAGCGTTCGATGAACGGTCAACCGCCCTGTAGCGGGGCTCGCGGGATCACCCTGCATGATCGACTATGCTTGAGCAGCGAAGGAAAACGGAAGTGATTCAACACCCCATGGACATCAAGTTCACCAACCGGCTGTCTTACAAACAAGCGCGGCTCACCGTGCTGGTCGGTTTTGTTCTGGGTATGCTGCTCAGCGTGCTGCAAATAGGCATCGATTATGCCAGTGAAGACGCCTCCATCAACCGCGAAATCCTGTCTTTGCTCGAAATCAGTCACAACCCCGCCTCGCGCATCGCCTACAACATCGACGCCGAACTCGCCCAGGAACTGACCTTGGGCCTGTTGCGCTCGCCCGCGATCATCGGTGCGAAACTGACAGACAACAACGGCAGTATCCTGGCCAAGGTCAAGCGTCCAGGCCTGCAAAGCGACTATCGGGTCTTGAGTGACCTTCTGTTCGGGGCCAACCGGCAGTTCGAAGACCGCCTGTACCTGGATCATTTGCCCAGCGAATCCCTGGGTACCCTGCAACTGGACGTCGACACTTACTCGTTCGGCTACCGGTTCCTGCGGCGGGCCGAGGTCACCCTGATCAATGGTTTCGCCCGCAGCCTGCTCCTGAGCGGTATCCTGCTGGCGCTGTTCTACGTGATGCTGACCAAGCCGTTGGTGCGGGTCATCCGCGAACTCAGTGGCCGCGATCCGCGCAGCGCGGAGCCGACCTCCCTGGAATGTCCGGCGGGGCATGCCAACGATGAAATCGGCGTACTGGTGAAAGTCGCCAACCAGCAATTCGAAAACATCGCCACCGAAATCCAGCAGCGACGCAACGCCGAAAACCGTCTGACCGACTATCTTGGCCAGCTGGAAAACATCGTTTCGGCGCGCACCACCGAACTCAAGAGCATCAACGCCCGGCTCAGTCAGTCCAACCAGGAACTGGAAGTCGCGCGCAGTACCGCCCTGGACATGGCCGAAGCGCGTTCAGTGTTCCTGGCCAACATGAGCCACGAAATTCGCACGCCCCTCAATGGCTTGCTGGGCATGATCGCGCTGTCGCTGGACGGCCCCCTGTCTGCCGAGCAACAGCAACAGCTGGCCATCGCCCATGACTCGGGCAAAGTGCTGGTGGAGTTGCTCAACGATATTCTCGACCTGTCGAAATTCGATGCCGGCCAGCTCGAACTCGAGCACATCCCGTTCGACCTTGGTTCGCTGGTCGAAGACACGGCCAACCTGCTGTCGCAGAACGCCGCACCGAGTGTCGAACTGACCTGCCTGATCGATCCGGACTTTCCTGCGCTGGTGCTCGGCGATCCGACACGGGTCCGGCAGATCGTCAGTAATCTGCTGTCCAATGCGCTCAAGTTCACCCGCTTTGGCCGGGTCGATGTGCGTCTGTCGACCTACCAGGATGGCGTCAGCATCGAAGTCTGCGACACCGGCATTGGCATCCCCCGGGATGCTCAGGTGAAGATCTTCAAGCCCTTCACCCAGGCTGGGGCCGGGATTACCCGACAATTTGGCGGCACCGGGTTGGGTTTGGCCCTGACCCACAACCTGTGTGAAGCCATGCAAGGCCGGCTCACCATCAGTTCTGAACCCGGTTTCGGCAGCCAGTTCTGCGCGCAACTGCCCCTGCCCAGTCACACCCGGGCACTGGCCCCGGCTTCCCTGCAGGGCAAGGTTATCGCGATTACCGCCGCCAGCAGCGGCCTGGCGGAGCTGCTGAGCCGTGTATTGCCCGGGTGGGGGCTCGATTATCAGCAACGGTCGATTGATGATCCATTGCTCGGCTTGAACCCCGATGTACTGATCACCGACTGCCCCGAGTGCCTGTTCAACCTGCGCCCTACCGTCGGCGCGCCCATCCTGCTGGTGACCGCTTACGGCAGCTTCATGCCCAGCGAACAAGTCAGCGCCCTCGCCCCCCTGCAGCAGCAGGCACGCCCACTGGCACGCAATGCGCTGTATCAGACTTTGCGACGAATCTTGCTGGCGCAAACCGATACCCCCATCGATACCCGGGTCGATAGCCACGTCCCGCAGCGACGTGCGCGAGTGCTGCTGGTGGAGGACAACCCGGTCAATCAACTGGTGGCCAAGGGCATGCTGGGTAAACTCGGTTGCGACGTGATTGTCGCCGCGCACGGTGCCGAGGCACTGGATCAATTGGAAGGCCGCGACTTCGATCTGGTGCTGATGGATTGCAATATGCCGGTCATGGACGGCTATGAAGCCAGTCGGCAAATCCGCCGCAGTGGTCGGTGGCCGCAACTGCCCATCGTCGCCCTGACCGCCAACGCCATGTCCGAAGAACGCGAACGCTGCCGTGCAGCGGGCATGAGCGACTACCTGGCCAAGCCTTTCCGCCGGGAAGAGCTTGCCGCCCTGCTGGACGTTTGGATACCGGCTACGACAACGCCTTGATTTGCCCCAGCAAGTGGTCAAGGCCGTCGCGCAGGTCATTCAGCCGATCCAGATCCACACCGCTGTCGCATAACAGGCGGGCCTTGAGCGGCCCGACCTGATCACGCAGTGCGGTGCCCTTGGGCGACAAGCTCAGGTGTACCTCGCGCTCATCGCGCGCCGAGCGCTGACGCTGAACCAGTTGCAGTTGCTCAAGACGCTTGAGCAGCGGCGTCAGCGTGCCGGAGTCCAACGCCAGGCGCTCACCCAGCGCCTTGACCGTCGGCTGCTCCGGGGCAACCGCCTGCCATTCCCACAACACCAGCATCGCCAGGTACTGTGGATAAGTCAGGCCCAACTGATCGAGCATCGGCTTGTAGGCGCGAATGACCGCGCGGGACGCCGCATACAGTTTGAAGCAGAGCTGGCTGTCGAGGCTCAGCGAGTCGACGGACAAGCTGTTCATTTGAGCAGTGCTTCGATCTCACCGCTCAAGTCCTGCGGCTTGGTCGCTGGCGCGAAGCGCTTGACCAGCTGGCCGTCCTTGCCGATCAGGAATTTGGTGAAATTCCACTTGATGCCTTGGGAACCGAGCACACCCGGCGCACGCTTTTTCAACTGCACAAACAAGGGATGGGCGCCGTCGCCATTGACTTCAATCTTTTTGAACAGCGGGAAACTGACACCGTAGTTCAGCTCGCAGAACTCGCTGATCGCCCCTTCGCTGCCCGGTTCCTGCTTGCCGAATTGATTGCAGGGGAAGCCAAGCACCACCAGGCCTTGATCCTTGTAGGTCTGCCACAGGTCCTCAAGGCCTTTGTATTGCGGGGTGAAGCCGCATTTGCTGGCGGTGTTGACCACCAATACGGCCTTGCCGGCAAAATCCGCCAAGGTTTTTTGTTCGCCCTTGATGGTGGTGCAGGGAATGTTTAGGAGGTTGTCGCTCATGATCGAGGCACTCGAAAAGGGGATGATGCGACAAACATAGCGAGCAATTGAATTGTGTGCAATCTAATAAATCCCACCTGCCCCTCAATCAACACTCAATCTCTGTAGGAGCTGCCGCAGGCTGCGATCTTTTGATCTTGATCTTTCGCGATTGAGAGAGAAAACAAAGATCAAAAGATCGCAGCCTGCGGCAGCTCCTACAGGGTTCGCGTTACGAGCGGGGTACCAGGTCCAGGCACACAGAGTTGATGCAGTAACGCAGGCCGGTTGGCGGCGGGCCATCCGGGAATACGTGGCCCAGGTGCGCGTCACATTTGGCGCAGACCACTTCGGTGCGGATCATGCCGTGGCTGACATCACGAATCTCGGTCATGGCGCTATCGCCGATCGGCGCATAAAAGCTTGGCCAGCCACAGCCGGAATCGAACTTGGTGCTGGAATCGAACAACGGCTCGCTACAGCAGATGCAGTGGTAGATACCGTCGGTCTTGGTGCCGTTGTACTTGCCGGAAAACGGGCGTTCGGTGCCCTTGAGGCGGCAAACGTTGTACTGCTCGGGATCGAGCATGGCTTTCCATTCTTCCAGGGTTTTTTCCAACTTTTCCATCATCACACCTCAGCAACTGAAAAAGCCCGATCTGTACCTTTTCCACGGATCGGGCGGCACGTATGATTGCGCCTCGTCAAACGCCAGTCTGGCAGCCAGACCACGCGCATTCAAACGGATTTATGGGTGCTGCCTCTCAA
>Ga0207713_1002531_pt1 | contig 13225 bp, 10 predicted proteins | sample KBSS64metaG_FD_184404 | JGI IMG/M metagenome (GOLD analysis project Ga0207713, IMG submission 184404) | Switchgrass rhizosphere microbial communities from Kellogg Biological Station, Michigan, USA - KBS S6-4 metaG (SPAdes) (version 2) | ecosystem: Host-associated > Plants > Roots > Rhizosphere >...
CCATTCCTTGGTCAGTTAACGGATGTTTTGCTAATTGCTCAATAACAGCGTATGGAATTGTGGCAATATGGGCTCCTGCAAGTGCTACACGCGTTACATGATCCGGATGTCTTACAGATGCCGCAATGATTTGAGAGTCGATGTTTTGAACGCGGAATAACTCAGCAATTTTAGATACTAGCTGTACCCCGTCTTCTGAAATATCATCAAGACGTCCTAAAAACGGAGAAACATACGTCGCTCCAGCACGAGCTGCTAAAAGCGCTTGGTTTACTGTAAAGATTAGGGTTACATTTGTTTTTACGCCTTTTTTTGCAAGATAGCGCGTCGCTTCCAAGCCAGCCAATGTCATAGGCAGCTTAATCGTAATATTTTTATCTCCGTCGTTAATTTTAATCAGTTCTTCAGCTTGAGCAATCATGTCTTCAGCAGAAAGTGCGTCAGGCGTTACCTCAGCGGAAACGGATTCAACTTCAGGTACCATTTGAAGGATTTCTTCGATGCGGTCTTCAAATCTTACGCCTTCTTTTGCTACTAAAGATGGATTGGTTGTCACACCAGCTAGAACACCTACTTTGTATGCTTTCTTAATATCCTCAAGGTTTGCTGTATCAATAAAAAATTTCATCTCACTATTCCTCCTTATTGTTGTACATCAATCTGCATTTCAACTTGCTTGAACTATAGCCTAACCAATTTGTTGCAGGGCATATAGATTTTCTATAGAAGCGTTTTCAATCTCTTTTGCAGTTAATACCTTTAATTTTTCTAAAAATTGTATGGCGTCCACTCGGTCTTCAATGTCTTCCTCTGTACGAATATTCTCCGTTTTAATCTGATGGATACATTCGTTGATGACTTCTTTGTACGCATTCGTTTGGATAAACCATTCTGCTAATAGCGTTTTTGTTGCTTCTCTTTCTTCTTCACTTTTAACTGCAAACAAACTCTCTGTTTCCGTTTCACTCAGCATAAGGCTGCTAAAATCGTGATTCATACAAAGCCAAAAATAACCTTTTTGGCTATCGTAATACTTTCCTTCTCTTAAAAGAAAATACTTGATTCCAAATTTAATTTTATGAGATTGGTTCTCTGAACTCGGCATATGAATTTCTTTTATTTCTACGCTTTCTGATACATCCAGATATGTTTCTAAACCGTACTTTGTATTCACTACTTTTGCATCCAATATGTCCATCCTCATTCTCCTTTTCTCAAATTCTATTTATTTTTATAAAAACAGAGGTCTGATTTTATGTAATAACGAATCCCATTTTTGTGGATGTTTTTCTTAACCAACCGACATGTTTTACTGTTTACGCTTTCATTATATATCAGATTATTCGAAAAAACATCAAAAACAATCAAATTCATTCAAAAAAAGTCATAAAAACATAAAAAATAGTCAAAAAAGGTCATATGACATAAAAATTACGTAGTCATAAAAGATTTTCACAATACAATTGTAAAAATTAGGGGTAAAGTAGCTAAACTCAACGATGTACTAATAAGCGTTGCACTTGAAACAAATTCTGGCTCAGTATCAAATTGCAGCGCATACATGGTCGTGTTTGCTGCTGTTGGCATAGCGGCCGTAATAATCATAATCTGTTTAACCATGTCATCAACTGGAAGAAACAAAGTAAGTAAATAAGCAACGGCAGGAGAAATGATCAGTTTAATTATAAGTGATAAAGAAACTTTGCTTTTGGCTAAATTTTTAACTGATATTTTTGCCAGCTGCATGCCGAGTACAATCATAACCGTAGGAATTGCTGCATTTGCTACTAAATCTACCGCTTCGAGAACTGATTTTCCTAAATGAATATTGAAAAATTGTAAAAAAGCTCCCAAAAAGGTGCTATATATAGCAGGCATGCGCTGAACAGCACGAACAGCTGAACGTATACCACTTTCTTCTGCACTTCCTTTGGCGGCGTAGTAAACTCCGATTGTACACATCGCCAGCTGTTGAATAACCATTAAAATGATTGCACAGTCAAGTCCTGAAACTCCAAAGATGAGTAAAATCACAGGGGTACCGTAATTCCCATTGTTCATAAAAGAAGAAGCTAATATCATTCCGCATGTCTCTCGAGTGGAATACTTCTGAATAAACGCCACAATATATACAACTATAATTAAAGTAAAACAAAGGGCAAATGTATAAAAAGCAAGATATAAATAATCGAACTGAAATTTTGTCGTATAAAATGTTCTAAAGACTAATATCGGGGACATCAGATAAAGCGCCATGGTGGATATTGTTTTCGTATCGAACCCTATTTTCTTTTGTCCAATAAAACCTAATGCAAATATGCCGAAAATAGGTAATAAAATTGTTAAAAATTCCATTTTAATCACCTGTTTCTATTCTATTCCTTAGAGGAACAATTGAAAAGCCTAGATAGTCAACTCTCTAGGCTTTTCATTCCCTAATTCATGTATGTTCCGCCATTTACATTAATGGATTCACCCGTTATAAAATCAGACATACTTGAAGCTAAAAATAGAACGCTTTCCCCAACATTTTGAGGAGTTCCTAACTTATTTAACGGAATTCGCTTTGTTACTTCTTTCCTGTATTCATCTGTCCATTGATTGCTCATGTCCGTTTCTACAGGACCTGGACATACAGCATTTACAAAAATATTGTGATGCGCCATTTCTAAAGCTAAATGCATCGTAAGGTAGTTAACTGCAGCTTTTGAAGCTCCGTAAGATGGCGCTGCATTTTTATGCGCTGTTTTGGCTGTTGTAGAACTTACATTGACAATTTTCCCATAATTTCTGTCAATCATATAAGGTAAGACGGCTTTACAGAAATATAAAGTTCCATTCAAATTAACATCTAATACCTTTTTCCAATCATCCAAAGTCATTTCTAATGTTGAGCTGCGCATATTGATACCCGCATTATTTATTAAAATATCAACTTTTCCAAAACGCTCTACAGCAGCTCTTACAACCTCGGTTGCAACATTTGGATCTGCTACGTCCCCAGCTTTTACAATACATTCTCTACCTAAGTCCTCAACCTGTAAAGCTAATTCATTTAATAAAGTCTGATTCGTACCGTGTATAACTAATGAGGCACCATTTTTAGCTAAAGTTAAAGCGATAGCCTTTCCAATACCTCTACTAGCTCCTGTAATAATTGCAATCTTGTTTTCCAACAGCATACTTTATCCCTCCGAAGTATATGAAGCTATTAAGACTTTATGAATTCTTCTGAGACACATACATATTTAATAGCTTGTCTAAAATACGTAAAAGCGATATGAATTTTTCCATCAGCGCTTTGTTTAATAGAAGGATATGAGTATTCTCTATTTAATTTTTCTTTTGAGTTATTGGTCATTGCATAGCCATCCCCTATTTCAATATCCTTTTTATATGGCCATGTTTTCCCGCCATCTTCTGAAATCGCAACTGTCATCGGTGCTCTAGGCGCTCCCCAAAATGCTTGTCTGCCTTCATCATCTTTTTCAGGCGTATCTTGATTAGCAGACAGAATATCTGTATCCTCTTCATCTTCAATTTCATCATAAAGCGACAGCCTGCGCTCCGTACAATTATCGGCGTTCATATTGTTAAAAACTAGCGCTAAATGCCCGTTATTTAATTTTGTGAATTGAATAGAAGAATTGTTATTAGGTAACTGCGTTGGAATGGGCTCGCTCCACGTTTTCCCGTAATCAGTTGAACGGCTGCTATAAATATGATCAGCCCAGCGGCTGCGGAATAATGCTAAAAGCGTACCATCATCTAATTTTTCAATATTCATATGAACACACCCTAAGCTATTAGGCACTTCATACTCTTCCCAAGATTCACCTTGATCTTTTGAGATTTTCACCGCGCTTATATCTTTATTTCCTGTCCACTTTTGTCCCGGAGGCGTAATACAATAGAAAACAGGTAAAAGCCAATCACCGTTATCTAATACAACAATAGGCTGTCGAATAAAAGTACCTGGCTGATCAAATAAAGTCTCAATAGGTCCCCACGAATAGCCTTCATCTTCCGAAATACGATATCTTACAATCGCTGTATCTTGATTACCGGATTTTTGTGCCGTGTACAATAACCATAATTTATTGTCTGGCGCACGAAATAAAATTGGGTTTTGCTCAGAACGAGCGGAATCGTCTGAAAGTTTTACAGCTTTACTCCATTCTTTTTGGCCTTTTTTAAGTCTTGATAGATAAATGTGAATGTCGGCTATTCCCTCTTGTGTGCCGCCAAACCAAGTGCATAACAGGTCACCATTGTCTAACACAAGTAAATTAGAAGCGTGATTTTGTATACAATCAGAAGGAATATATGCCTCTACATGTTCCAATCCGTCTGGACACATTTTTAATTTTCCATCTGCTACAATAGTCGTTGATTGATTACTCATTACATATCTCTCCTTTTAACGTATTAACGTAAACTAAGCTATTTTCTACTTTGCATCTATATATTCTACAGTATTAGATTCTGTATTTTCAGACTTTTTAGCTTTTCCACCGATAAATCGATCAATTATCATCACGACAAAGGGTGTAATAACAGCAACATACATATTGTCAATACCAAAAGGGTTTCCTAGCAAATACCATGCAGTTGTGAAAATACCAGATATTGCTAAGCCGATAGTTGCACCTCGGTTTGAACTAAAGAATGGAAGATAAAATCCCATTGCAGCTACCACAGCAATAGATGTTCTCAATGCACGAGTGAAAAAAGATAAAGTTAATAGTTCCGGAGCTAAAACTACACCAAGTAAAGGGATGATACCAACAACCACAGAAATAATTCGAGTCATCTTCATCTGTTTTTCAGCAGATGGTTTAGCTTTTGGAACATAAAAATCGTCAACAATTAATGTTGTTGTAGCTAAAGCCACGGTTGAAACCCCAACGAAAATGGATGCTACTAAGGACGTTGCTACAATTGCTGTTAATACTGGATTCATATGTTCTAAGAATACTGGAAACGCATAGATAGGATCGATATTTGGATACAAATATCGTGCACATACCCCAATCACTCCGATTGCCAATGCAAGCGGCAAGCATAATAGTGCTGCATATAAACTTGATTTTTTAGCTGCTTTTGCACTTTTTGACGACGTAATGGCTTGAATAATAAATTGTGTAGAGAAAATAGCCCCCATATTCCCGATAAGCCATGCAAAAATGGTCCCTCCACCAATCGTTCCATCCCATGTAAAGTAGCTTTTTGGCAGTTCGTGCACGATAGGCTTGAACCCACCGCAAAGGTACAATGCCACTCCTACTGTGATCAAGACACCCGCATATTTCACAAATGAGTGAAGAATGGTTACCCAAGCTACCCCTTTCATTCCCCCAAATGTAAAATAAAATGTACTGACAACGGCTGTAATAATAGCACATGTCATCAATGGTAAACCTAACAAAGAAGCAATGGCCGCAGAACCACTCAGGTAGTTTCCTAGATTCACAAGTAAAAGAGCAGCTATCATAATAATTGATACAACCGTTTTTGTAGATCTTCCAAATTTCTGCTCAATTATACCGGAAATAGTATATTTCCCAGTTCCATAAAATTTATTAACCAAAAAGAATGAAAAGAGAAAAAAAGCAATCGTTACCGTAATAAGTGACCAAGAAGCCGCAATACCACCAGTAAATGATGATTCAGCAGTCCCTACTGTTGATTTAGTGCCAATAAACTCTGACATTAATAAGATTCCAACTACAAGCGCAGGCAATGTTTTGGCTGCGTTATTAAATTCCGCGCTGGATTTACTTCTTAATCTCATTGTTAACCATGTTGTAAATAGAATATATACAACAATTACTGCTAAAACAAAAACCAGGCTTGAAGGATTTAATGCTTTCATTATAGATTTCCTCCTATAATAACAACAGAATTTTGATATATGTCGATAAAACTTTCAATATTTTAGGATTTATTTTTCTCAATGCCTCTACCATTTTTTCTGTTCTAAAAAGATTCATTGGTCAGTAGTCAAACGTTTTATGCAGATATTTATTAAGCGCTTTCATTTGTGTTCTGTGAAGAAGTAATAAAACATTACAAAATATAACTCACTGTCTTCAGAGTTCTTTGATTAAAATTCATATTATTACCACTACTATACTCATAGTAAAAGATATTCAAATTCCTCCGAAGACATTTTATAAAAAATTGATAACAACGCCACTTTTAAAACTTATTTAAAACCTTTTTAGGCGACAATTCTGCAGCGGACTGGAGAGCAGCTAACATACTTCTTTCATCAGCAATTCCTTTTCCTGCGATATCAAATGCTGTACCGTGATCGACAGAAGTGCGAATAACGCCGCCGTTTAAACCAACTGTAATGTTGACACCCTCTTCTAACCCTAGGACTTTAATAGGCACATGTCCCTGATCGTGGTAACAAGCGATGACAATATCGAAATCTCCGCGAACTGCACGGAAAAATAGCGTATCTGCAGGGTATGGACCTGTAACATTTATCCCTTCAGAAGCTGCAATTTGGATACCAGGAATTAGTTTTTCTTCCTCTTCCCCTTCTCCAAATAAACCGTTCTCTCCAGCGTGAGGGTTAATTCCGCAAACGGCAATTCGCGGGTTTTTATAACCTGCGCGACTCAATGTTTCATGAGCAAGTTTGATAACGGTGTATGTTCGTTCCGGTGTAATAGCATCTATTGCTTTTTTTAATCCTACATGAGTAGTAAGGTGGATGACTTTTAGCTTTGGTGAAGATAACATCATAGAATAATCCTTTGTATTCGTAAGCTCTGCTAAAATTTCAGTATGGCCAGGGTAAGTGTAGCCTCCTTTATGTAACGCTTCTTTATTTAAAGGTGCCGTACAAATGGCCTGTATCTCTTGCTTTTTTGCTAATTCAATCGCTTTTTTAATAAATTTAAACGCTGCGCTCCCAGCTAATGATGAGATTTCTCCAACTGGAAGATCTTCCGGCACTAAGTCCAAATGAAGACAATCAATTACGCCATGAGTAAATTCTCCTTGATTTACCTCGTTAACGCGATGGACAGTTAACGAGGTTTGTGTCATTTTGATCGCTCTTTCTACTATCTTAGCGTCTCCTACAACAATAGGACAACATGCTTCATAAACCGATGGATCTGCTAGTGCTTTTACAATAACTTCTGGACCTACTCCAGCTGCATCGCCCATTGTAATTCCGATAACAGGTTTCATCATATTCCTCCTTTAAAATTCACTTCCATTTTTATTGTACTGTTTAATTATTTGCTTAATCTTACAGAGGGTTCCCAAACATCTTTTTTCCCCTGCAGCTTCGATTTAGCTTTAAGCATAGCTACATCTGTACCAAAACTTCCTGCTTTCGTTACAGCAAAAATCTCTCTTTTATAATCTAACTTGCCAAGTGGTATACCAGGCTCCACTTCGTCAACCAAATGAAGTCTATGAACCTGTAATTGACTTAACACTTGTTGAGCCGTGTCTCCTCCTGTAAGAAAAAGGTTAGTAATATTACATTGATTAATTAGATCTACAGCTACTTCTCCCATGGCCATTGAAATATAGTCACTTATTTCAATAGCGCTATAGCCTTGTTTTTTACCAATCTCTTGTGTTTCTTTTACTTCTTCTGAAGAGAATAAAGCAATACTTTTTCCTGTTTTCAGAAATGTTAAAGCCCTCTCTATTACCTGATCTATTTCTTTTTGTCTGGAAACACCGTCTAAAATGATTTTTGATGGGTTCATTTCTACACTAATGGTGTCAGAGTATAGTAATAGTTGGTTCAGCTGATTTCTTCCAACTTTACTTACGCTTCCAATAACAAATAGCACAGGTTGATCATTTCTTAGAAAACTGACTTTCTTTGTGGATGGCTGTAGTCCATAAGCTTGAGGTAAATAATTAATTAACCCGCTTGAACCAGACCATACAACAGAAAATTCCGTCTTTTTTATCGTTTCAACGAGACATTTAAGATCTGATTCATGAATTGAATCTACTGTGATGTATGAAATGTTTTGATTTTTGTATGCTTTAAGCTTTTTGAAGATAAATTCATATCCTGCATGAAGATCTTTGTACGAAAGATGGCCCACTTCCTTTTGCGCTTGGTTTTTAACCAGTCGGGCAATTAAAGAATCCTTTACGGGAGTTTTAGGATCGTTCGCTACTTCAGTTTCATCTAAACGTTTTTGATTCAGAAAATGTACGCCGTTAATTACTTGTCTTCCGGCGTTTGGAAAGGCTGGAGCGATAAAAACAAAATCAGGTTGAAATACGTCGTAAACAGCATTAATTTCTTGTCCGATATTGCCTCTCATTGTGGAGTCAATTTTTTTGTAAATAACATCAAATGTTTCACCTTGAATTCTTTCACAAACGTTTTTAACTCTTTCGTAAGCCTCTTTCCCTGAAACAGCGCGGCTATCCGTATTAAATATAAAAGCTTCTTTTTTACTTAAATTACTATTGTCATCGGTTAAAACGACAGAAACATCTAACCCATAACGAACTAATTGTCCTCCGCAATCACTTGCGCCTGTTAAATCATCAGAAATAACGGATATTCTCATAGAATGTCATCACCTTTTTAAACAAGTAATTTACGGTAAATTCCTTCCATATCTTTCAAACTTACTTCTTTAGGATTATTATTTAATAATCGCGTTACTTTTGAAGCGGAAAGAGCTAGCTCTGGAACATCTTCTTCCTTTACTCCATATTCTTTTAGATTTTGTGGGATTTCTAAAACGTTTGTCCACTCTACAATACGATTTACTACTTTTTGAGCTACTTCCGTCTTTGAAAAACCCTCTATTTTAATTCCCATAGGCTCGGCTACAAGGAACAACCGATCTTCAATGGCATCCATGTTAAACTCCATCACATGAGGTAAAAGCATCGAATTAGCTACACCGTGAGGAATTTTGAATTTTCCGCCCAGCGGATATGCTAATGCATGAACCGCAGCAGTACCTGCACTTGTTAAAGCCATTCCGCCGTACATAGAACCTACAAGCATTTTTTCTCTCGCCTCGACCGAATTCCCATTTTGATAAGCTTCTACAATACTAGACGAGATGAGACGAATTGATTCTAATGCAACCATATCGCTTATTAAATTTGATTTATTTGAAATGAATGATTCTAATGAGTGAGTAAATGCATCCATCCCGGTTGCAGCTGTGATAGGTCTTGGCAAACTTAATGTTAGAACTGGATCGAGTACCACTAATTTAGGCAGTAAATACTTACTTACGATTCCAATCTTCAATTCTTCATCGGGCAGTGTAACAATGGCATTAGGCGTTACTTCCGAACCTGTTCCTGAAGTAGTTGGAATTAAGATAGTTGGTGTACCTGGGTTTTTAACTAAATCTGTACCTAATAGTTCACGAATAGATTGGTTATTTGTTTGTAAGACTGAAAGAATTTTTGTTGCATCAAGCACGCTTCCTCCACCAAATCCAATTAATACATCATACTGTTCTTTGCCAATAGCTTGAAAAACTTCTTCAATGTTTTTAATCGTTGGTTCCGGAAGAACATCAATGTTCACATTGGTTGATACGCCTTTGTCAGATAACTGATGAATAAGCTTCTCGACAAAACCTAACCTTTTCATCGATGGTTGAGTAATAATTAAGGCTGACTTGACTTCTGTACCTAATAGAGAAAGGTGTTCTCCTACTTTTTCAATTGAATTTGGTCCTGCGATAAGATGATTTGCTGTTTGAAATTGATAAAGCTTTTTCATCGTTTTAACCTCTTTCCCTTATAGTTAGTTTATTTTAAAGTGCACTCTGTTTTTTATAGCCCGCAACCATTTCTTTTACCTTTTCAAGTCCCTCTCCTGATAGTTCAGAGACTGGCAGTTTAGGAGGGCCTACCGGAATTCCATATAGTTCTACAGCTTTTTTCAAAGCCGATGGAAGCGTCCCGTATTGGAATGTGTCTCGAAGAGGCTGTAATTTTTTTTGAGCTTCTTCCGCCTCTTTGTTAAATCCCTTTAACCAGTTGGTGTAAATAGATACGACGATATCAGGAACCATATTTGCAGTGGCTGCAACTGCTCCTACTCCTCCTGCTTCTAAGGTTTTCAGTATTAAAGAATCCGTTCCCGCAAACACGGAAAAGTCTTTGTCTTTTGTTACATGAATATAGTTTTTGATATTTTCGAAGCTGCCGCTGCTATCTTTAATTCCTACTATATTAGGAACATCTGCTAGTGTGGCAACAGTTTCAGGATCTAAGCTCATTCCCGTTTTTGAAGGGATATTGTATAAAAGAACTGGTAAAGATGTTTCTTCTGCTATTCGCTGAAAATGAACGGTCACTTCCTCTTGAGTTGGCGTAACAAAATAAGGAGTAATAACAGAAAGGGCATTTGCTCCAAGCTCTTCCATCTGTTTTGATAATTCAATAACTTCTTCTGTACTGTTTCCTCCCGTACCAATAATCACGGGGATTCTTCCTTTAACCTCATCAATAATAATTTGAGCAATTTTTAATTTCTCTTCTTTTGTGAAGAGATGAAATTCACCATTCGTTCCTAAAGCAAAAATGCCGTGGACACCTGATTCAATAAGATCACTAGTTAATTGACGCAGTACCCGTTCATTTATTGTCTGCTCTTTTGTTAAAGGCGTTAATAACGCTGGAATAATTCCTTTTAACTCCATATTCCTTCCTCCCTACAGTATCTATTTGCATTTAGTCAATTGTTTATTTTTGCAACATATATGTACGATTTACTTTTTTAAAACGTTTACAATTTGAATTATATACATAAATGTTTAATTAATCAACAGTTAAAGACGATAAAATTTAACCTTTTCTAAATTGTTTAAAAATTCAACAGAAAAAACCACCTTATCTTTACTAACTTATAGATAAAGTGGTTTTTAAATTTGACTCAATAGAATATATAGGAAATTTCATTTTAGTTTCCGCCACAGAGTGGTTCGATTTATACCTAACCTTTCAGCTGTCTTTGTTTGATTCATACCTTCTTCTAACCATATTCTTTTTATGATTTTTCGTTCGATTTCTTCTAACGTTCCGTTTAAATCAATTTCCTGATTGTCACTTGTAACGCGAATGGTACTTATTACTTTCTTTAGATCATGAAGCTCTAAAAAAGCTCCTTCAGCTAAGAGTACACTTTCTTTAATGATCTGTTTTAGCTGCTTTATATTACTAGTCCATTCAAAATTCTTTAAGGTTTCGTTTGCATCGCTCCGTATCCCTACGATTTGCTTGCCGAATTTTATATTGTATTCTCCGATAAAGAAAAGAGCTAAGCTTTCGATATCTTCTTTTCTTTCCGTTAATGAAGGAAGGTTCAAGGTTAAACTAGCTAATAAATAATACAACTCTTGATCAAAACGCTGTGTATCAGTTAAGTATTCGATGCTTTTACGCGATAAAGTTATAAAACGGCACGTAGTTGAATTCTTTTTTAAGTAACTCGCTAATTGTTTTTGAGTATCCAATTCTAAAAAATCTATATTGTTTAAAATAACGCTTCCACGCGGATTATGGGCTAATAAATCATCATAGGAACTTTTGTCTAGAAGGCGCGCCCACTGTGCTTTTGAGAGAACTTCACAATCTATAATAAACAATGGATATTCACGTCTTTCACTATTAACATGAATAAGCTTTGCTAGTCGTTCTTTTCCAGTTCCTTCTTTACCGCTAATCCATACAGGTTCTTCCGTATTAGCATAAATAGTTGCAGCATTTAAAACACCTTTCATTCTCTCATTTTTTGTAACGACAGTAGTAAGGTTACTTGCAGAGCTTGCTTCGTTTTGTAAAGACACAATTGAGATTCCATCTATACCTTGATTTTCATTGGACTTATATTGATTAATGCGAAACACAATCAATTTTGAATGTGAGGTTTCCAGAGGATATCCTTTTACTGTCCAAAAGTCATCATCCCTACTAAAAACTGTTTCAAAAGAACCTGTGTTACATACAGTCTTTACAGCATCTTCTACATTGAGGTTTTGTTTAAAGCTGTCACTAAAATTCTTATTAAAATAAGGATTAGAAAAAATAGCTTGAGACGTTGAATTGTATACAATAATTCCTTCCATTTCATTTTGAATAATATCATAAGACATCAAGTAATTTTTTTTGAAAGATGAAAGAAATCCATATATTTTCTTTGCATTTTGAAAAGATTTTAAAACACTTTCTTTTCCAGAAGTCAGCAATATACCATTGAGTCCAAGCTTTTCAGCTATTTTTACCGTAATGGCATCTCCAATAATATTTGTATATCCATCTTGCTGTAATTGAACTAAAATAGGCTCGATTTCTTTCTCGCTTTTGACTTTGTATGCAGACATATTGATATCTAGTATTTCACAAATTGTAGAAGCTCCTTCTGAAATAGGAGAGAACCCAACAATTGCTTTTTTTCCTGGGTAACCCTTAGCAAGCGTCAGCACGCGAAGCATATCGTAACCAGAAACTTCAATTTCAACAACCGGGATAGTCAACTCTCTTTGGATGAGTTCCGCCGTTCCTCCTCGGCTGATGATGATATCTATGCCATTATGTATTGCATCTTTAGCAAGAGTCAGGCCTTCTTCTAAATCACCTATCTCTACTTGCAACTCGAATTCTTCTTTTTCTCCTAGGGTAATCATTAGCTCTTTTAAACCGTTATAAGGAGCGATAGCCAGTACTTTCATTCAATCACCTTCTGTTGCATTTTTAAACACATCTATAATATACCAAAAAATTCTTTTGATGCAAAATGAATCAACTTACAAATGTTTTAAAAAAGCTTTATATCGATTAGATATAGGCAAGGCTTGAAAACACAGGTAAAGGTTACCTGCTAAAAGACCTCTTCTTTTATTAGTACAAACTTCTCTATATTGAAAATATACCCACTCATTTCACCGTTTTTTCACTTTAACATGATATCCTGTAGTATACTTTTGTTTCACGTGCTAATTCCCATGAATTTTTGCTATTTAAGGTTATTCATTTTTATTAGTGGGAAAGTTACATAAATACAACACGTTATAGGGGGACTTTAACATGGATAAGAGAATTGAAACATTAAAAGAAAAACTGCCTGATAATCATAAGGAGGTTGCTGTTCTGACCTCTCATATTTTTGATGCGCTTGATAAATTAACAACTGAACATCGCAGATATGTTGATATTTCGGCAGCAGCCAAAATAAAGCCGAATCCGG
>Ga0207713_1002540_pt1 | contig 13201 bp, 11 predicted proteins | sample KBSS64metaG_FD_184404 | JGI IMG/M metagenome (GOLD analysis project Ga0207713, IMG submission 184404) | Switchgrass rhizosphere microbial communities from Kellogg Biological Station, Michigan, USA - KBS S6-4 metaG (SPAdes) (version 2) | ecosystem: Host-associated > Plants > Roots > Rhizosphere >...
GTCTTCAAGCGCCAGGCTGGTCGGTGTGCCCTTGAGGCGGCTCACCAGTTCGACCTTGCTCAGGCTGCCGGCAGCCATCGGCGGCAGTGGATTGCCGACGCTGTCGAGGAACTTGGCCAGGTCAAACTGGGCAATCGACAGGGCGCCATTGAGCTGCGGAGTCTTGTCCAGGTCGTTGACCTTCAGCTCGCCCAGGGCGCGCAGTTGGTTCAGCGACAGCTTCATGTTGGTCCATTCGGCGATGTTGGCGGCAAGGTCCACCAGCAATTGGCCCTGGGTCGAAAAGGTCACGGTCTTGCCTTGCAGCGGCTCGCCCGTGGCTTCGCCACTGAGTTTCATGTCTTCGAACTGGTAACGCTGGAGGGCGCGCTGAATGCGCAGGTTGCCGTTCAACTCGGTCTTGACGCGCATCAGCGGCTGACTGGTGCCGAGGAATGCGGTGAGTTTCAGTGGGATGCTTGCACCTTCGTGCACCGCGCCGGCGCTCAATTGGATGCTTTCGGCGCTGAACTGCTTACCGCTCTGCTCATCGTTGTATTCGACGCGGGCGTTATTGATGGTCAGGCTGTCGATGTCCAGGCGGATCGGCTGCGGCGGCTTTTCAGGCTTGGGCGGCGTGGCCGCTTCAGTGACGGTGGGCGCACTGGTGGCGGTGGCCGGGTCCGGCACATTCTTGCCGATGTCTTCCCAGTTGCCGTGGCCATGCACGTCTTTGTTCAGGCGCAGGTTCAGGCCTTCGACACGCACGTCGCTCATCTGCACTTCGCGGCGCAGCAGCGGCAACACGCGAACCGACAGGCCGAGCATCTGCAAATCGGCAAACGGTTGGGTCGGGTTGGTCAGGGTCGCAACGCTGGCCTCGTGCAGTTCCAGGCCTAGCCAGGGGAACAGGCTCCAGCCGATGTCGCCATTGAGCGTCAGCTCGATGTGAGCCTTGTCGCGGGCAATCTGGCGAATCTCGTCTTTGTAGTCGTTGGGATCGAAGAGATGGGTCAGGGCAAAGCCTAGAGCCACAATGATCAGCAACAGCCCGAGAAGTACCAGACCCAGGATTTTGCCGAACGCTTTCATGGGCGAGTCCTTGTATGTCGATTTAAAATTTAGCCGAAGAGTATAACGCCCGAAGGCTTACGTCAGTTCGCGGATAGTTACATTGTATCCATGGTCGGAAAAACGGGATTTTGGCGTCAAAAAAGACAGATAACCTGGAAAAGGTGATGGCAGTTTGGTTTTTCTGTCATCCACAGATGCTAATCTCTGCGTGTTCGTCCGCCTTCTGCGGCTAAACGTCGCGCCAAAATGGAGCTTTACTCAAAAAAACGGCCACGCTTTGCGTGCCAGGCCGAGGGAGAGAGCGCCCGACGGACACATACTAATAACTGGGGGAAACACCAATGAGCACTAGCACTGCGGCGGGTCATACTGCTGCACAGCCTGCGTTCCTGTCCAAGGAGCGCATTATCGCCAAGCCCGGGTTCAACCGTTGGCTGGTACCACCGGCCGCCCTGGCCATCCACCTGTGTATCGGCATGGCCTACGGCTTCTCGGTGTTCTGGTTGCCGTTGTCCAAGGCGCTGGGTATCACCGCACCGGTCGCCTGTGCGCCGGACATGAGCTTTATCAGCCAGGTCTTCTCGTCGCAATGCGACTGGCCCATCTCCATGCTGGGCTGGATCTACACCCTGTTCTTCATCTTCCTGGGTTGCTCTGCAGCGATCTGGGGCGGCTGGCTGGAACATGCCGGGCCACGTAAAGCCGGTGTCGTGTCGGCCTTGTGCTGGTGCGGCGGTCTGCTGATCTCTGCGTTGGGGATCTATACCCACCAGATCTGGCTGATGTGGATCGGCTCCGGGGTCATTGGTGGTATCGGCCTGGGCCTGGGTTATATCTCGCCGGTCTCGACCCTGATCAAGTGGTTCCCGGACAAGCGCGGCATGGCTACCGGCATGGCGATCATGGGTTTCGGCGGCGGCGCGATGGTTGGTGCTCCGTTGGCAGCCGCCCTGATGGGCCACTTCGCTTCGCCGACCAGCGTTGGCGTGTGGCAGAGCTTCGTGGTCATGGCCGTGATCTACTTCGTGTTCATGATCGGCGGCGCCTTGTCCTACCGCGTTCCGCCGACCGGCTGGAAGCCTGAGGGCTGGACTGCCCCGGCGAAAAAAGCCAGCAACGCGATGATTACCCACCGTCACGTGCACGTAAACGTGGCCTGGAAAACCCCGCAATTTCGTCTGGTGTGGCTGGTGCTGTGCCTGAACGTATCGGCCGGTATCGGCATCCTCGGCATGGCTTCGCCGCTGCTGCAGGAAGTGTTCGGCGGCAAATTGCTGGGTAACGGCCTGACGTTTGGCCAACTGGATGCCGGTCAACTGGCCTCCATCGCAGCCATTGCCGCCGGCTTTACCGGTCTGTTGAGCCTGTTCAACATCGGTGGCCGGTTCTTCTGGGCATCGTTCTCCGACTACCTGGGCCGTAAAAACACCTACTTCGTGTTCTTCGCATTGGGCTTTGCCCTGTACGCGTTGATCCCGAACCTGGGTCACCTGGGCAACGTCGCGCTGTTCGTGGCGGCGTTCTGCATCATCCTGTCGATGTACGGCGGTGGCTTTGCGACCGTCCCGGCTTACCTGGCAGACCTGTTCGGTACGCAAATGGTGGGCGCGATCCACGGTCGTCTGCTGACGGCGTGGGCAGCGGCGGGCGTACTGGGCCCGGTGCTCGTGAACTACCTGCGCGAGTACCAGTTGAGCATCGGCGTTGAACGCGCTGCCGCTTACGACATCACCTTGTACATCCTCGCCGGTCTGCTGGTGCTGGGCTTCATCTGCAACCTGCTGGTACGGCCGGTGGCCGACAAGTACTTCATGACCGACGCGGAACTGGCTTCCGAGCAGGCACTGGGCCACGACAAGGGCGCCGATTCCAGCACCGTGCTGGAATGGAAAGCCTCCTCCGGCAGCGTGCCATTGGCGGTGGCTGCCTGGCTGGTGGTGGGTATTCCGTTGGCGTGGGGCGTGTGGGTCACCCTGCAGAAAACTGCGGTACTGTTCCACTAACACCGCGTAACCCTTGTGGGAGCGGGCGTGTGTGGGAGCGGGCTTGCTCGCGAAGGCGATGGATCAGTCAGCACATGTATTGGCTGACCCACCGCCTTCGCGAGCAAGCTCGCTCCCACGCAGAGCTGCTCCCACACTTGTACTGACATGTCTATCCTCGACACTCCATCAGTCTTATCCCCTCCGATGTTTCTGTTTAGCGCCCGCGCCCCTATAATGGCTGCCTTTTTCGCCCAATGATTTTGCGGAGCTGGTGATGGCCGAACGTAAGGCGTCCGTCGAGCGCGACACTCTGGAAACCCAGATCAAAGCCTCGATTAACCTGGATGGCACCGGAAAGGCCCGATTTGATATCGGTGTACCTTTTCTTGAGCACATGCTGGACCAGATCGCCCGTCATGGGCTGATCGACCTGGATATCGTCAGCAAGGGCGACCTGCATATCGACGACCACCACACCGTGGAAGACGTCGGTATCACGTTGGGCCAGGCTTTTGCCAAAGCCATCGGCGACAAGAAAGGCATCCGTCGCTACGGCCACGCCTATGTCCCGCTGGATGAAGCGCTGTCGCGTGTGGTCATCGACTTCTCCGGCCGTCCAGGCCTGCAGATGCACGTGCCCTACACCCGCGCCACCGTGGGCGGCTTCGATGTTGACCTGTTCCAGGAATTCTTCCAGGGTTTCGTCAACCACGCGCTGGTCAGCCTGCACATCGACAACCTGCGCGGCACCAACACTCACCACCAGATCGAGACCGTGTTCAAGGCCTTCGGTCGCGCCCTGCGCATGGCCGTAGAGCTGGATGACCGAATGGCCGGGCAAATGCCGTCGACCAAGGGCGTCCTGTAATGCAGACGGTCGCGGTTATCGATTACGGCATGGGTAACCTGCACTCGGTGGCCAAGGCCCTCGAGCACGTAGGTGCCGGCAAGGTGCTGATCACCAGCGATGCCGACGTGATTCGCGAAGCCGACCGGGTGGTGTTCCCGGGGGTTGGCGCGATTCGCGACTGCATGGCCGAGATTCGCCGCCTGGGCTTCGACAGCCTGGTGCGTGAAGTCAGCCAGGACCGGCCGTTCCTCGGCATTTGCGTGGGCATGCAAGCCTTGCTCGACAGCAGCGAAGAGAACGCCGGCGTCGACTGCATCGGCCTGTTCCCGGGCCAGGTGAAGTTTTTCGGCAAGGACCTGCACGAAGACGGCGAGCACCTGAAGGTGCCGCACATGGGCTGGAACGAAGTACGCCAGACCGTGGACCACCCGTTGTGGCACAACGTGCCGGACCTGGCGCGTTTCTATTTCGTGCACAGCTATTACATCGCCGCCGGTAACCCGCGCCAGGTGGTGGGTGGCGGGCACTATGGCGTCGACTTCGCCGCGGCCCTGGCCGACGGTTCGCGCTTTGCCGTGCAGTTCCACCCGGAGAAGAGCCATACCCATGGCCTGCAATTGCTGCAGAACTTCGCCGCGTGGGACGGGCGCTGGTAATGGCCAAGAAGGTCAAGCCGCCGATCTTGAACCTCACTCCCCAGCAGGAGAGTGAGGCCACCGACAAGATCAAGCGTTTCATGGAAGACCGCTTCGAGCTCAAGCTCGGCTCGTTCGAGGTCGCAGAAATCCTCGAACTGTTCACCACTGAAATTGCTCCGCACTATTACAACAGGGCGATTTTCGATGTGCAGACGCACCTTAAAGAAAGGTTCGAAAGCATCGAAAGCGACTTGTGGGCGCTCGAGAAACCCTGATTTCCCGAGCAACGCTGAATATCGAATAAGGTTTGCCAGATGCTGATTATTCCCGCTATCGATCTCAAGGACGGCGCCTGCGTACGTCTGCGCCAGGGCCGCATGGAAGATTCCACGGTGTTCTCCGATGACCCGGTGAGCATGGCTGCCAAGTGGGTGGAAGGCGGTTGCCGTCGTCTGCATCTGGTGGACTTGAACGGTGCGTTCGAAGGCCAGCCGGTCAACGGCGAAGTGGTGACGGCGATCGCCAAGCGTTACCCGAACCTGCCGATCCAGATTGGTGGCGGCATCCGCTCCCTGGAAACCATCGAGCACTACGTGAAAGCGGGCGTGAGCTACGTGATCATCGGCACCAAGGCCGTGAAAGACCCGGCCTTCGTCGCAGAAGCCTGCCGCGCGTTCCCGGGCAAGGTGATCGTCGGCCTCGACGCCAAAGACGGTTTTGTCGCCACCGACGGCTGGGCGGAAATCAGCACCGTCCAGGTGATCGACCTGGCCAAGCAGTTTGAAGCCGACGGCGTCTCCGCCATCGTTTATACCGACATCGCCAAAGACGGCATGATGCAGGGCTGCAACGTACCGTTCACCGCGGCGCTGGCCGCGGCTACCAAAATCCCGGTGATCGCTTCCGGCGGTATCCACAACCTGGGCGACATCAAGTCGCTGCTGGACGCGAAGGCGCCAGGGATCATCGGCGCCATCACCGGCCGGGCGATCTATGAAGGCACTCTGGACGTCGCTGAAGCCCAGGCTTATTGCGACGCCTACAACGGCTGAGGACTGACCATGGCGCTGGCCAAACGCATCATCCCTTGCCTGGACGTCGACAACGGTCGCGTGGTCAAGGGCGTCAAGTTCGAGAACATCCGTGACGCTGGCGACCCGGTGGAAATCGCCCGTCGCTACGACGAACAGGGTGCTGACGAGATTACCTTTCTCGACATCACCGCCAGCGTCGATGGTCGTGACACCACGCTGCATACCGTCGAGCGCATGGCCAGCCAGGTGTTTATCCCGCTGACCGTGGGCGGTGGCGTGCGCACCGTGCAGGACATTCGCAACCTGCTGAATGCCGGCGCGGACAAGGTCTCGATCAACACCGCCGCCGTGTTCAACCCGGAGTTTGTCGGCGAAGCTGCGCAGCACTTCGGCTCTCAATGCATCGTCGTCGCCATCGACGCCAAGAAAGTCTCCGGCCCGGGCGAAACCCCGCGCTGGGAGATCTTCACCCACGGCGGGCGCAAGCCGACCGGGTTGGATGCCGTGGAGTGGGCAATGAAGATGGAAGCCCTGGGCGCCGGTGAGATCCTGCTGACCAGCATGGACCAGGACGGCATGAAAAACGGCTTCGACCTGGGCGTGACCCGCGCCATCAGCGATGCCTTGGGCATCCCGGTGATTGCTTCCGGCGGCGTCGGCAACCTGCAGCATCTGGCCGACGGCGTGATCGAAGGCCACGCCAGTGCGGTGCTGGCAGCGAGTATTTTCCACTTTGGCGAATACACCGTTCCCGAGGCCAAGGCCTACATGGCGGCACGCGGTATCGTCGTTCGCTAAACGTCACTGGACACCATGGCAGGCTCGCGGCACTCTCTGGGCTTGCCATGGATTCCGGTAACTTTCATGTTCAGAGACCTGCTGCTCGCCCTCGCCAGTGCCACCGTTCTATTGACGGGTTCGGCCCATGCCGATGAACCGTCCGACGGCGCTTCCCTGGTGCTGCTGACGGAAAACTTCCCGCCTTACAACATGGCGAAAAACGGCAAGAACTTCGCGAAGGAAGAGAACATCGAAGGCATCGCCGTGGACATCGTCCGTGAGACCTTCAAGCGTGCCGGCATTTCCTACAACCTCACTCTGCGTTTCCCCTGGGAACGAATCTACAAACTCGCCCTGGAAAAACCCGGCTACGGCGTGTTCGTGATGGCGCGTCTGCCGGACCGTGAGGCGCTGTTCAAATGGGTCGGCCCCATCGGCCCGGACGATTGGGTGCTGCTGGCCAAGGCCGACAGCAAGATCCAACTGAGCGACCTTGAGCAAGCCCGGCGTTACAGGATCGGCGCCTACAAGGGCGACGCTATCGCCGAGAGCCTTGAGAAACTAGGCCTGAAGCCGGTCATCGTGCTGCGGGATCAAGACAATGCGCAAAAACTGCTCGATGGCCAGATCGACCTGTGGGCCACCGGCGACCCGGCGGGCCGTTACCTGGCGCGCCAGGTCGGGGTGACCGGGCTTAAGACCGTGCTGCGTTTCAACAGCGCGGAGCTGTACCTGGCGCTGAACAAAAACGTGCCGGATGATGTAGTGGCGAAACTCCAGGCAGCCCTCGATCAGTTACGGCAGGAGGGTGTCGTCGATGAAATCATGGGGCGTTATCTCTAGGGTGTTTTCGCTGAGCGTTGGTACCTCCTCTGGCACTGTTTCCGATATTGGCTCAGGTGGCTGCTCTGTTACCGCCCCACCCGGAGCTGCCGCTTGGGATTGCAGGAATTCGCTGAAGTAGACATTGTTGCCATTGGCATAGGTGAGGCTGGGAGCCAACTGGCTGCCATCCGCTCGCAACAGCTGATATTGACTCCTGATCAGGTAAGCGCCGACAGATTGGTGCCCCGGGATGTAGGCCAGCACATCCAGCAGGGTCGTGCGACCCCAGTCTTTTGCCGATAGCGTCGTGTGCGTGAAGTCGCGAGCCAGCGCGGCACTGGCACTGAGTGGATGCCCGGTTGTCCAGTCGGTCTCTATATCGATACCGGTCACCGAGTGCAGGGCCACGGAGTTATCCCCTATCTCGCCTTTGGTCACCACCCAATTGAAGGTTTTGCTGGCCGGCGTCGTATTTTGGCCACTGGCCACCAAGGTGTACCGGTCATTTCTTTGCAGTCGGTATATCGGGCAGGTATGCAATTGCTCTATGCGGGTCAGCCCCGGGTCGCGCACCATGAACCAGGGCAGTTCGCATACGTGGGTGCCCTCAATTTCGCTTAGCGGCTGCGGTTCCAGCGTGTTGATAAAGGCTGGCAGTGGCGGCAGGTCTTGACGGTGCAAGGTGAGCTCCAGGCGCAGGGCATGTACGGCCTGTTGGTCGGTCGGCCTGGTATAGCTCGCGGTGCCCGTAAAGGTTCCCGGTGCCAGGCAGGCTTGCCCGGCAATCGCTTGTGGCGCGCTGATTCCCCAGGCACTGAAATCCTGGCGGGCGCCACTGCCTTTGTCTTTCCAGATCAACTGGTTGATATGGGCGGGTACCACCAAGTCTTCTCTGACGCAACGGATGGTGTTGCGTATAGGCTTGTCATTGCCGACACCACAAACCAGGCCCATCGCGACGTATCCCTGTGGTGCAATCGGTCGCCACACCGAGAAGTCGATGCGAAGCCTCGGGCCTGAGTGCGCCCAGACCCTTTCGAAATCAACGGGAGCACGCAGGGCGGTGCCATTTTCGCGATCGGCTTCGCTGACGACGACGGCGATTTTCAGTTGATTGATGTTGTGGTAACCCGCTACGGCCACATCACCCAGCGAGATAAAGTTGCCCAACGTGTCGGAGGATGTACTCGGGCGCCAAAACGTGACGGGTTGTTCGGCGCGGGTGCCTCTGTCGTTCCACACACGATCAAACTCGGTGGTGAAGTTGATAAGCAGGTCTTTGTATTGGATAGCGTGCATTTTCATTCCTTGATTAGGCGTCGTCATACATCAACGCGGTTTGAGTAAATCGGTGCGCAAGGTCGACGGCTGGTCGGCTTGGTCAAAGGCATAAGTGCAAATTTTGTAAGGTTGATCCCTGGCGGCGATGATGAGTGCCGTCTTGCCTGATTGGCCCTGGCCGGAGTCGTCATCCAGAGGGTGGTCATATATGTCCAGGGCCTCGTCGGTGGGCTCGACGGCGTCGGACGGCAGGGCGTTGTAGTCGACCGGGCGCAGGCAATCGGTGCTGGCGGCGGGGCCGTATTTGTAGCTGTAGCGGTTCATGAACGGCGCCGCGAGGTTCCAGGTGACGAGGTAACCCTGCAACGCTCGGCGGTCCAGTACGATCTCCACGTCCGGGGTTCGTGCCGGGCCGGGCTCGGCGAGCTCCACGGCCAGGGTCAGGGCATTTCTCATCATGCCGACGGTGACGGGCTGGTCGGCAGACTCGACTCCGACGATACACAGCATATGCATGCCGGTTTGTGGGCCAATGGCATCGTTGATATGGGCATTGCTGGCGTCGATGGGTGCGCTGTAGAGCGCCGGATTTTCACACTCGATTGCACGTCGGGTGGCTTTGTAGCGATATAGCGGTGTGTTGGTCGTGAACGTCAGATCCCAGCGCGGCGTGATATTGCGGCGTCTGCCTGGAGTGTTTTTGACGAAGTATTGTTGGATGGGTTTCGGGTTTCGAAACTGGATTGAAGTGGTGGGGTAGAGATTGCAGGTTTGGGCATTGGCTTGCAGGACGCCCTCTACAAAGCAATCGCTGAGAAAGGTCACCGGGCTGCCGTAATGGGTATCGGCATGCCAGACCGGCTGCCCGGCGTGGATCTCGCAAGGCGCTTCGCGCTGGCATTTGTTTTCCGCCAACTTGCCGGCGGTGCTGGTGCCGAGAATGCCAAACAGGCGGTTGCCGTCGCGCGTCACGAGGGGGGCGCCAAAGCTGCCGAGCTGGATGCCTTGGCATTGGTTTTTCATGGTCACCCGCCAGACGAAGGGCTGCTCGACGGTTTCCTCGGAGCGTTGCTGGGTACACGCCGACACGTGCAGGGTTTCCCATTCCGGCGCGCTCAAGGCCAATATGTCGCTGCCGTCGGCGGGTACTTCTTCTGCCAGTTTCATAGGTTGGATGCCGCTGGCGATCAGCCCTGAGAGCGGTGCTTCCAGTTCAATGATCGCCAGGTCGACGCCCTGGCTGCTGCCCCACCTGATGGTTTTCAGAGGGAACTTCTTGAGCTGCTCCAGGGTGTCGTCAAAATAGTTGAAGCTGATACTGCCCTTGATAGGCAGGTCTTTCTGCACCACGCCGTTAAGCCGATGAATGCAATGGCTGCTGGTGAGGACATAGGCCGGGCCTGAATTGCCCTGTGCGTCGCGGGTGTCCAGCAGGCTAGCGGTGCAGAGGGTGTTGGATTCGTTACGGATGCGGCCGATGCCGCTCCAGTGGCTGTGCTGCCGGTTCGCGTTGGCTAGCATCCGTGGAGGGCCACCGTTTACCAGGCCTTCGCCAAAATCCCGTGCCTGCGTGGGGGCTGTGATCAGTAAGATGGATAGCACGCTGGCGAGCGCGCAGTAGGTGCTCTTCATGAGAGGTCCCGATAGTTGAAGCGTGACGGCTTGCCTGTTGGCGATCCGCTGCCCGAGGGGCAGGTGTCAACTATCGGGGGAGGGGCGGGAGGTGCGGCAGTACTTATGTAGGCATGGAAAAACTGCCCGTGCTCAGCGGTATCTACCGTTTTTACCGTGACCGGCCATGGCCTGGTTACTGCGAACGCTGATCATCAACTTGATATCGATCCACTCCACGCCCTGGGCCTTGAGCTTGGGCAGCTCACGTTCCAGCACCGCCAGCGTTTGTGGATAAGGGTGGCCGATCATCACCGCAGAACCCTGTTTGTGGGCCAGCTTGATCGCGGTCTGCAATTGGGTGGTGATGGCCGCTTCGGTGCGTTCGTCATCGAGGAACACATCCCGCGAGACGCTGGCCAGACCAATCTTCTGCGCCTCGGCGCCAGCGACGGTTTTGGCGCTGGTGCGGCTGTCGACGAAGAACTTGTGGCGCCGTTGCAGCTCACCCATCAACCAGGCCATCGCCTCCGGCTGAGCGGTCATACGGCTGCCCATGTGGTTGTTGATGCCGGCGGTGTAAGGCACGGCCTTGAAGGCCGCGTCCAGGCGTTTGCCCAGTTCTTCGATAGGCAGGTCGGGGTGCCAGGCGAACGGGCCGGTGGCCGGGTCCATGGGCATGTGCAGGATGACGATCTTGCCCGCCTTGTGGGCTTCGCGGGCGAATTCGGCGGCGTGGGGGGTGTCGGGCATGATCGCCGTGGTCACCGGGCCGGGCAGGGCGAGCACGCGACGATCCCGGGGCAGGTTTTGCCCGAGGTCGTCGATGATCAGGGTCAGGTAGGCTTTGTGTTCAGCGGGGGCTGCACTGGCAGGGTTGCCATGGGCAACTCCCGCCAGACAGCACAGCAACGCGACGATCAGTCCACAACGCATATCAACGGCTGCGCGTAATGCTCAAGCCCTTGAGCAGGCTCAGCGCCTGGGCCAGTTGATAATCGTCGTCCTGCGGCATCGGCTTGGCTTTCGAGCCGCTGCCGGTTGGCTGGTCGGCGCCGCCGTTGCCATTGCCCAGGTGGCCCTGCAGGTCAGCTTCCTTGTAGAACTCGCTGTCGACTTCGTTGGTGATCTTGGCCTTGCGCACTTCGATGTCCGGCACGATGCCCTGGGCCTGGATCGAGCGACCATTCGGCGTGTAGTACAGCGCTGTGGTGATCTTCAAGGCGCGCTCGTTGTTCAGCGGCAGCACGGTTTGTACCGAGCCTTTGCCGAAGCTGGTGGTGCCCATCAGCACACCGCGTTTCTGGTCTTGCAAGGCGCCGGCGACGATTTCCGAAGCCGAGGCGCTGCCGCCGTTGATCAGTACAACCATCGGCACGCCTTCGCTGAGGTCGTTGCCGGTGGCCGAGAAGCGCAGTTCGGAGTTGGCAATACGGCCCTTGGTGTAGACGATCAGGCCCTTGGTGATGAAGTGGTCGACCACTTCCACCGCCGCCTGCAACACGCCGCCCGGGTTGTTGCGCAGGTCGAGCACGATGCCGCTGAGTTTCTTGCCGTTGTCTTTACGCAGCTTGGCCAGGGCCTTGGCCACTTCGTCGCCGGTCTTGACCTGGAACTGGGTGATACGGATGTAGCCGTAACCCGATTCCAGCAGTTGGGCCTTCACGCTCTTGACCGTGATGGTGGCGCGCGCCAGGGTCACGTCAAACGGGTTGCCGCCGTCGCGTACCAGGGTCAGGGTAATTTTCTGGCCGAGCTTGCCGCGCATCTTGTCGACGGCTTCGGTCATGGTCTGGCCGCGGGTCGGCTGGCCGTTGATCTTGACGATCAGGTCGCCCGCCTGGATCCCGGCCTTGGAGGCCGGCGTGTCGTCGATAGGCGAGACTACTTTGATCTGGCCGTCTTCGGCGCCCACTTCAATGCCCAGGCCACCGAATTCACCGCTGGTGCTTTCCTGCAGTTCGGCAAAGTCTTCCGGGCCCAGGTAGGCGGAGTGCGGGTCAAGGTTGCTGAGCATGCCCTTGATGGCATTTTCCAGCAGGGTCTTGTCGTCCACAGGTTCGACATAAGCGGCCTTGATCCGGTCCATTACCTCGGCAAAGGTGCGCAACTCGTCCAGCGGCAGCGGGGCCTTGGTGGTCGCGGCCGTGGCTGACTGGGCGGTCTGGTCGGCGAATGCCAAAGGCGCGCCGATCACCAGGGCGATCGTCAGGGCCAGCGATGTGAGGCGGGACAAATGCAGCATGTCGAACGAACTCCTAATGTAGATGCGACCCTTATCCTTGGGTGCGGCACCATTGTGCCGGGTCGCTCGGGCGGCCCTGCTGACGAATAGCGAAGTACAGCGCCGGAGTGTCCTGGCCACCACTGTTACCGACAGTGGAGATGGATTCACCGGCTTTTACAACATCACCTGCCGCTTTAAGCAAAGTTTGATTGTGGCCGTAAAGGCTCAAATAGCCATTACCGTGGTCAAGAATTACCAACAAACCTGCGCCGCGCAGCCAATCGGCGAACACCACACGGCCGCCGTGAATGGCGTGGACCTGAGTGCCGGCGCCGGCACTGATCATCACACCGTCCCACTTGGCGCGGGTGTCATCGCCACGGGTTTCACCAAAGCGTGCCAGTAATCGACCATCAACTGGCCATGGAAGTTTTCCCCGGGCTGAAGCAAAAGGTCCGCCAAACGATTCGCCGGCGCTGGAAACCAGCGGGCCAGGCGCTGCACGCGCCGGTTTACGCGGGGCCGGGGCATCGGTGGCGCTGGCAACGGCCTCGGCCGCCTCACGCTCGCGCTTTTTTTCGGCTTCCTGCTGGGCGATCAGCGCTTTTTGCCGCGCTTCTTCGGCCTCGCGGGCCTGGCGCGCCAGGGTTTCCTCGATGGTTTTCAGGACTTTGGCCAGGTCGGCCTGGTCTTGCTCGCGATTCTTGAGCTTGGCATCCCGGGCCTTTACGTCGTCATTCAGCTTGGCCAGCGCCTGCTGGCGCTCCTTGCGAACCTTGTCCAGCTCGTCGCGCTGGCTGTCGAGGGCGCTTTTCTGGTCGAGCAACTGCGACTGCTGGTTAGCGATTTCCTGCTCGACATTGGCCAACTGGCGCAGGGTCTCGTTGAAGCTTTTCAGTTGCTCCAGGCGGGCCTTG
>Ga0207713_1002545_pt1 | contig 13192 bp, 9 predicted proteins | sample KBSS64metaG_FD_184404 | JGI IMG/M metagenome (GOLD analysis project Ga0207713, IMG submission 184404) | Switchgrass rhizosphere microbial communities from Kellogg Biological Station, Michigan, USA - KBS S6-4 metaG (SPAdes) (version 2) | ecosystem: Host-associated > Plants > Roots > Rhizosphere >...
CCCTGGTGCTTGGTCGCGCCGAGGTTGGTCCAGCCCACGTCGTTGCTGATGTATTGCAGTTCGTCATCGAAGTCGATGTAGAACAGCGTCACTTCCCCGCCCCACACGTCATCGTTGTAGCGCGTGCCGATTTCGTAGGTCTTGGCTTTCTCCGGCTCCAGACCATTGGCGGTCTGGTCACCCGAGCCGCCCTGACCGAGCTGGAAGTACTGCAGGCTGCCGAACGATGTCTCGTAGTTGGCGAACAGCTTCCACGCATCGGACAGGTGATACATGACGCTCAGGGCCGGCAGCGGCTCGTTGCTTTCGATGCTGCGGTTTTTTTCCGGCACGCGTTTGCCGGCGGTGTCGAGCACGGCGCGATCATGCCAGTCGGTGCTGATGTGTTCGAAGCGAATGCCCGGAGTCACGGTCCAGTTGCCGACGTCGATCTTGTTGTCGATGTACACCGAGTTGGCCTCGGTGCCACCGGTGCGGTCCTGGAACACATGACCATCGGAGGTCTTGGTGACCACTGGCACATTGTTGACCAGCGCCAGACGGCTCGATTGCTCGTGCATCGCCTCTTTCAGATAACGGTAACCGACGCTGACTTCTTGGGTGGTCGGGCCGACGTCGAACACACGCGAGACACGCGGCTCGATGCCCAGCGTGTAGTAGGAACGCGGGAACGAGCTGAGGGTTTTCTGATCGCGGGCGGCGATGGTGCTGCCGCGAAAGCTGTCGGAGTAATAGGTCAGCACTTCTGCCTGAGTACGCTCGTCGATCTGCCGGATCCACTTGAACGACACGTCCTTGCGGCGGCCGCTGAAGCCGTCGTAGTCGCGGTCGGACTGGAACGGTTTGTCGTCGTACTGCTTCTGCGTCAGGCCGCCGGGCATGTCGGCACTGGCGTCGTAGTAGTGAAAGTTGAGGCTGAAATCGTCCTGATCGGTCGGTGCCCAGTGGGTCTTGAGGATCACGTCGTCGATGTCGTTGCCGTTGTTGCGCTCGCGGTAACCGTTGCCGTTGACGCCCGAATACAACAGCGCCATGCCGATGCCATTGTCGGCGGTGCCGCCGAGGAACGCGGTGTCGATGTGTTTCCAGCCACCGTGCTGCGAGGTTTCCAGGGTGGTGCCGATTTCACCGGTGGTTTTTTCCGGAATCGCGCGGGTCACGAAGTTGATCACGCCGCCGACGTTTTGCGGCCCGTAACGCACGGAGCCGGCACCACGGACCACGTCGATGCTGTCGAGGTTGCCGGAAGAAATCGGCGCCATCGACAGTTGTGGCTGACCGTACGGGGCGAACGCGGCCGGCACGCCGTCGATCAATACGGTGGAGCGTGGCGACAGACGCGACGTCAAACCCCGCACGCCGACGTTCAGCGAAATATCGCTGCCGCCGGTGCCGTTGGCTTCCTGCACCTGCACGCCCGGCACGCGGCGCAGCACGTCGCCGACGTTCATCGCGCCCTGCTCGACCATCGCTTCGCGACGGATCACCGTGCGCGCGCCGGGGTGGTTCTGCACCACGGCGGCGTCGGCGTCGCCGAGCCAGTCGCCGACAACCTTGATGTCGGTCACGCCCAACTCCAGCGGGCCGTTGGCGGCGGAAGTCGGGGCCGGGGACAAGGTCACCGAGCCTTCATTGATCTGATAATCCAGACCGCTGCCTTGCAGCAATTGGCGCAGGGCCTGCTCCGGAGAAAGATTGCCGTCCACCGCCGGGGCCTGTTTGCCGGCAACCAGGTCCGGGCTGAAAAACACCTGCAACGACGTTTGCTGGCCCAGTTCGCTCAGGGCCTGGCCCAACGGCTGTGCGCGGATGTGAATGGCTTCGGCGGCGAAGGCCATCGGCACGGCGGCGTTGACCGCCAGCGCAAGCGCCAGCGGCAACCAAGGGGATTTTTTGTTTTTGGCGGTGGAGTTTTTCACGTCGAACGGAGTCCTGTGGATCGCAAGAGTATGCGGCTGTTAATGCAAACCAGTTGCAGTTGAACAGGAAGACGACGAACTCGAAAAAAACCTGAATTTTATTTTGAAATTATTTCCTGGCTGCCGTCGGCAAGGGTGCGCACGGCCACCGGAAGGATGCTCGGCAACGCCTTGAGCAAGGCCTCAGTGTTGTCGGATTTGAACACGCTGGTCAGGCGCAAATTGGCCACGGCCGGGTTGGCGACTTTCAGCGGCTTGTCGCGATAACGCGACACTTCCTCGGCCACTTCGCTGAGGCTGGCGTTGTTGAACACCAGTTTGCCGCTGCGCCAGGCCGTCAGTTCCGCCGGGTTGACCGCGTAGGCTGGCGCCACTTTGCCTTGGGCATCGATCCGCGTGCCGAGGCCGGCAGTGAGGCTGATGAAATCGGCATCGGCCGCATCACGGCCCTGCACCTTGACCGTGCCCTGCTCCACCGCGACCCGGGTCTGGGTCACGTCGCGCCGCACATCGAAACGGGTGCCGGTGACCGTGACCTTGCCGCTGCCGGCCTCGACCACGAACGGGCGGGACGTATCGTGCTCGACGCTGAACATCGCTTCGCCTTCGGTCAGCTCGATGAGCCGCCGATCCTTTTCGAAACGCACCTGCAAACGGCTGCGGCTGTTGAGGTCGATCATCGAGCCGTCCGGCAGCGCCACATGCTTGCGCTCGCCCAACGCGGTGGCGAATTCGGCGCTGTAACCTTGCGGATGATTCAAGCCGCTGAACAGCCCGAGCCCGAGCGCCACCGTGACCACGCTGGCCGCCACGGCATAACGCAACAGCGGACGGCGTTCGCGCCGCGCCGGCGGGGTTTCGCACAAAGCTTTAAGCCGTGGCGCCGGCAGCAGATCCGCCGCTGACCACAAGCCTTGCAGTAACTGGAATTCGTCACGGTGCTGGGGATGTTCGTTCAGCCACGCATCGAAGCGCTGCTGTTCGTCGGCACTGACGGCCGGCTCCTGCAAACGCACAAACCAGCGTGCCGCGTCATCGCGCACCGTTGTTTGCCCGCACGCGCAATCACGAGTATCCATCATGGAATGTCCTGTTTGGCTGGGGATGAAAAGACGCCACGGCTCATGATTGCGCCCCGTCCAGGCGATCACGCAGATGCCGCAGGGTGCGGATCATATACTTTTCCACCATGTTCCTGGACAGGCCCAGGCGTTCGGCGATTTCCGCCTGGGTCAGGCCTTCGATCTTCTGCCAGACGAAGATTCGTCGGCAGTTGACCGGCAGCTCCGTGAGCGCACGTTCGATGGAATCGGCCAGCTGGATCGCATGCATGTAATGCTCCGGGTCGCCGGTCGGCGACTCACTGAGATCGATCGCCTCCGACTCCATGGCGCCCCGCCGGTCCTCACGCCGATAGCCGTCCACCGCAATGTTGCGCGCGGTCTGGTGCAAATACGCCCGAGGTTGCTGCACCGCCGACGAATCGGATTCGAGCACCCGCACAAAGGTGTCGTGCGCCAGATCCTCGGCCTGCGAGCGATTGCGCAGGCGACGGGTCCAGGTGCCGATCAACTCTTCGTAATGCTCGAGAAAGCCGGGTCTGCGGGGCAGCATGGGGATCATTGCGGCGTGCTGAGGAAAGGGGCGTGAATAGTAATGCTTCCTATTAAGGCGAAGCAATGGATTCCTCGGGTGTGCCGACGAAGCTGTTTTCCTCTATCCCTTCGGCGCTCTAATTCGCGGCAATCCCTGCCTTGCGTGGGCAGAACCACCCATGCATCAAACCCGCCTGAAAGAACTGGATCGGTGTCTCGAACCCGGCCGACTCGATCAGACCGGCGACCTGCGGCGCCGGCAGAATCGCCACATCCCGGGCATAGGCCGAACGCGCTCGCTCGAGCATCTCCACTGGCACCTGGGCCGATGCCATCAGCGTCATCCAGTGACGCAGCAATGCTTCATAGGCCGGTGATTCGGTATCCGAGGCGAGATCAGCGTTAGCCAGAATTCCACCCGGCACCAGACGACGGGCAATCTCATGGAAAAAGCCGATACGCACCTGAGGGTCGAGCAAAAACTGCGACACCAGAAAACAGGTCGCGCCGTCGTAACCGGATTCATCCGTCAGCGTATCGAGGTAGCCTTCGTGAAACCGGCAGCGGTCAATGAAACCACCCTCTTTCGCTCGCTTACGGCACACGTCGAGCATGGCGCCCGAAGGGTCGACTGCAGTGAATCGCCAGCCGGGAAACTGCTGCGCCAGATGGGCCATTTCCACACCGGTGCCCACGCCAACGCAGAGTATCCGGGCATTCTCCGGCAGGCCCGCAAACACCGAATCCAGCAGCAAATACAGGGCATCACGAAGCGGCGCCATGCCGCTCCACTGTTTGTCATAGACGGCGGACTGCTGGTCGAACAAGGCCTTGAGTGCTTGATTGTCCATGGAAAACCTTCCTCTGCATCATGATCGAATGCTCCGCGCAGATCGCGGCGAAGTTTCATTATCGCAGGGCTGTCAAGGCTCTCGCGTGAAGCAGGCGATTGATCATTCCGCCCATCGACTGGTCGCAATCCATCAACCCCACACCCGTTCCGCACGGTACGCCGCGTTGCAAGTGGATAAAGAATTTCGAGCTGGCACAGTTCAACATTTCCCAAGTGCGCACCGAAGAACTCGGCGGCTTCATCTACTTCAACCTCGACCCGAATGCACTGTCGCCGCGGGATCTGTACCCTGGGGTCGATGAGGAAATACGCCGCGTGTTTCCGGATCTGGCCGACATGCGCCTGATTCGGGCACACAACCTGTTGCAACAGACACAGATGAGCGTGGCCCAGGTGGCGGCGTGTTCAGGGTTTGGCTCACTGGAGCATTTCTCCCGCACTTACCGCGCGCGGTTTGGTTGCCCGCCGAGTGAGGATCGGCGTCAGGCGTGGAGCGCGCCGGTGATGCGCCAGCCGCTGGGCAAGGCACCTTGAAACGAAGAGCGGCCGTTCACCCGAGACGTTGCGCAAGCTTTTGGCAAAAAAATGCCTACCACAGGCAGGCACTGTTGAAACTCGAACGTTCAGCTGTGCGTTCAGACTTCGTCGCACGATTGACCAATTGAGTTCAATAACCGGACCGCTACCAACGCATTGTTCCCACCACCGCCATTGATCGTGTAGTCAACGCGAGCCGAGCCGTTTTGAATGGGTTTGATATTTGCGAGCCAGTCACCGATGGTTTTTTCCAACCCGTTGTCGACGTCATTCTGGGTAATAAAATGATTCAGCGATGTCTGAGTGCCGGGGATGGGTACTGAGCCACCTGGATCACTGTATCCCTGCAATGTGATTGTCAGCACACCACCGATTTGCGCACCGGTAAGTGGTCCAATTTTTACCTTGATGCCGTTCATTGGGTCAGAACGGCAAATGATCGCACCGTTAAATGCGCCTGGAAAAGTAATGTTGCTCATTTTCAGTTCCCTGAATTGATTGGCTCAATGTCAGCGCAGGTTCAATCGGAACCACGCGCCTCAAGCCAATCGTCGTCCCTTATCAGCTTTTTGCACACTGTCAGAACTGACAGTCATTCAAGACCCATTCGCTATAACAATTTGTTCTTTCCAGCCAAACTCAGTTTCACTGTGGCACGAATCCGCGCGGATTTTAGATCGGCTATCCGAGAACTCAGCGCTAATTCAGCTGGCGGTAGACCGGTTCCTCTTCGTCGAGGATTTCCATCAATGCGTTGAAATGCTTATCCGTAACCCCCGGATACTCCAGCCATTGCCGACACGTCTTGCGCGCCACTTCATCGCTGGCCACGTGCAACTCGCGCCCGGTCGCCAGTGCGGTGATGTACACCTCGCAAGCCCGCTCGAAGTAATACAGATCATCAAACGCCTGGGCCACGCTCGGTGCCGCGACCAACAAGCCGTGATTGCCCATCAGCAGGATCGGCTTGTCACCGAGCAGCCTGCTCCCCCGCTCCGCTTCTTCCCCAAGGCCCATGCCGTCAAAGCCGTCATCAATCGCCATCCGCTCGAAAAACCGCATGCTGTTCTGCTCGATCGGTGGCAGCCGCGAGTCCTTCAGGCAGGCCAGCTGGATTCTCAGGTGTTCGACGTTGTCGTGCATGGCGCGGCCTCCCGGTTTCACCCGAGTGTAGAGCGCGTGTTTTCATCGACTTGACGGGAAACGACAGTGGCTGCCGTTTTGAGCGGGGCATCCATCCAGAAACGGGAGCGAGCAGGCTCGCTCCCGCCGGTTTCACTGACGGTGAATCAGCCTTTTTCGTCGATCCCCGCTTGCAGCGGCTGACTGTCCAGATGACCGCTCAGGGTCACCGGACCAACTTTCAGGTTGCCGTTTTCAAGGGACACCTTCGGTGCGTTTTCTTCGGTTTTGTGTGGCAGGTCGAGGCCGGCTTCTACGCCGTAGTCGAGGTTGCTCAGATCGCTGCTGCTGACCTTCGAACCACCCAGATCGACCTTGCCTTCGGTGGCGGAAATCCGCGCGCCGGTCAGTTGGGTAGCGCCGCCGACCGTGAGATTCACACCCTGGCTACCGCTGATACCGGAAGCCTGTTTCACACTGTCCTTGTGCGCGTATTCGCCATCGACTTTCAGCGTTGGCTTGTAGTCGGTGCCAGCCAGTTTGCCCTTGTCGTCGGCCGGGGTCTTCTTGGCGGTCAGGCCCAGATCCACATCGACCTTGGCGTGAGAGCTGGAGTCCTGAAGGCTCTCAACCGACAGATCACCGGCCACTTTGCCGCTGACATTGCGCGCATCAATCCGCGCACCGTTCAGGCTCGCATCACCGCCACTGTTCAACACCACCGTGTCGGCCTTGATCTGGCTGTTCTGCTGAGTGGTGCCTTGCAGGTAATCCACGCCCACCTTGGCCCCGGCACTGAAGCCGTGATCGCTGCTGACTTTTTCATCGGCGGCGGTCGGTGTGCTTTTGCTCAGATTGCCACCGGCATTCAACGCGACGTTCCAGTTGTTGCGGTTGTCGGTGGACTGCGCGGACTCCTGAACGAAACCACCCTTCTGCGCGTCGATGCTGACGTTTGGCGCGCTGACCTGAGTGCCTTGCAGGTGCACCGAATCGCCGCTCAAGGCGATGCCGTTCTGGCTGTTGAGCTGGCCACCGCTGAGGGTCTGGGTGTTTTCGTTGACCCGACCGATCTTGAAGTTGCCGCTAAGGTTGCCGCCCTGATCGCGGCTCTTCTCGCTGCTGGTTTTGCTGCCGCCGGCGTTCAGGCCGCCGCCAAGATTGCTGCCGGTGGCGACGTGCGAATCGGTAGCTGCTTGCAGGTCGAGTTTGCCGCCAGCCTTCAGATCGATTGCGCCAGCACTGTCGATCTTCGTGCCCTGCTGAACCTGATTGCCGCCGCTGCTCAATCGCACCGGACCGTTGCCGCTGAGGCTGGCGACGTGGGCCTGGCTGTCGGTGGTCTGGTGGCCTTTGTGATCGAGCTGGAACCCGGCGCCGAGATCGATGTTGGTGCCGTCAGTGCCCGGCAAGGTGCCGACGGTCAACGAGCCGTTGCCACGCAGGCTGGAGCTGTCGCTGCTCTGCCGGTCGTTGGCCTGATTCAGGGCCAGATCACCGCCGGTCTTGACGCTGACACCGCCCTGCCCGCCGTCGAAACGGCTGCCTTCGAACTGTGCATCGCCGCCGACATGGATGTTCACGCCCTGGTTGCCAGCGTAACCGCCGACCACCGCGGTGGAGCTGTCCTTGCTCGACTGGCTGCTGCCACCCGCGCCGCTGCCGGCCACGTTCACGTCTTCACCGGTCTTGGTGTAGACGCGCACATCGACCTTGGCATCCACCGATTTTTCGGTGCTGCTGTGGGTGTTGTTCGCCGCATCGGCCACCAGTTTGTCGGCGCTGATATTCACTTTGCCGGCGCTGGCGTTGTACTGGGTGCCCTGGTCGCGCAGCGCGCCGCCGACCTTCACGTCCACGGTCTGGCCGTCGAACCGGCTGACCACCGCGTTGCTGCCCTGCTCGGTTTTATCGGCGCTGGCATGACCGATTGCCACGTCAATACCGACGTTCGGCTGACCGAGATTGGCCAGTGCGTCCTTGTCCGGCACTTTGCCGTCGAGTACTTCTTTCACCGCGCCGGCAATCGGCCGGGCGATGTCTTTGTACTCGACGTTGGCGCCGATGTCCGCCGACCAGTTGCTTTCCTTGTGAGTGCTGCTTTCGGTGTTGCTGGCGGCACGGTTGTCCACTTCGTTGGCGGCGACGTTCAGACCGTTGCCGGCCTTGAGTTGCGCGCCTTCGGTGGCGAGTTTGTCAGCGTTGATGTTCAGGCTGCCGCTGCTCTGCACGCCGGTGGTTTGCGCAGTAGTTTTAGCGGTGGTGTCTTGAGAAGTGCTGTGCGAGAAGTCCACACCGCTGCCCGCGCGGTCAAGGCCGCCGGTGTAGTAGAAACCGCCGCCGGTGCTGCGGGTTTCGGTCGAGGTGCTGTGGCTGTCCTGCTCGGCCAGCAGCGAGACGTTCTTGCCGCTCAGGGTGGTGTCGCCGGTGGTGGATTTCACCTCGGCGCCCTTGAGCGTCACGTCGCCGCCCGCCTTCACTTGCACGCTGCCGCCGCTGAGGCTGGAACCCTGCTGCGTGACGTCGTTGGCGGTGACGGTTTGCGCCTTGTCTTGGTAATGCACGCCGGCGCGATACTGCTCCGCCGTTTGCTCCTTGGCGTAGGCGTCGAAGCCACGGGTCTGCGTGCTGTTGCTGCTGTCGTGGGTGTTCTGCGTCGAATGCACCTCCACATCACCCGCCGCATCTGCCGTCAGCGAACCGCCGGCCTTGACCGTGGAACCGGCGACTTCGATGTCCTTGGCGCTCTTGAGCTTGAGGTTGCTGTCGGAAGCCAGCTCGCTGCGCACCGTGGTGCTGTCCTTGCTGTTCTGCCGGGACTCGTCCTTGGTGATGCCGAAGAACTTGCTGTCCTTGTCGTGGTTGTTGCTGTGCGAGGTGTCCTGCACGCCGTCGATGGTCAGCGAGCCGTTGTCGCTGATCACGCTCGCGTCCTTGGCGCCGCGCACCTGGCTGCCGCTGATGCGCACGTCGTCAGCCTTGACCAGCAGTTTGCCGGCCGCGTTGATCTTGCTGCCCTGATGCTGGGTCTGGCCCTTGTCGGCGTCGCCGGTCTTGCCGAAGAAACCGCCGCCGACCAGATCACCGGAATAGCGGTTGTCGCTGCTGCGGTTGGTGCGGGTCGCGGTGGTGATTTCCACTTGTTTGCCGGCCAGTTGCAGATCGCCGGCGCTGTTCAGTTCAGCGCCTTCGGAGCGCAACAGTGCCGCGGTTTGCAGGGCAATGTTGCCGGCCTTCAGCTCGCTGGTGATACTGCGCTGCTCTTCGCTGCTGCTGTCCCAATCGGCTTTCCACAGGTGTTTGCGGTGTTTGCCCTGGTCGGTCTGGGTGTGGCTTTCAGTGGCAGCGGTCAGGCGCAGGTCGCCGCCGCTTTGCACGCTGAGGTTATTCTTCGCCTCGACCTTGGCGGCTTTCAGTTCGCTGTCTTTGCCGGACGACAGTTGCGCGTCGCGGCTGGCGACGATCTGGCTGCCGTGCTGGCGCGAATCGCTGTCGGTCTTGGTGCGTTCGTAGGTTTCCCAAGTGATGCCGATGGTGCTGTTGTTCCAGTTCTCGCGCTGCTCCTGGAGCTTGCGGCTTTCGACGGTGGTCAGGGTCAGGTTGCGTTTGGCCTCGACCTTCACGTCCCGACCGCTGACATCGGTGGCGGCCAGCGTCAGGTCCTTGCCGCTGTGCAGGCCGACGTCGCCCTGGCTGCTGCGAATGCCGGCGCGGGTTACGTCGAGGCTGTCCGGGATCGCCTGACCGCTGACGCTCAAGTCGCCAGCCGAACGAATCTGTACGCCGTCGCGTCCGGCGACTTGCACAGCGCCGACCTTCACGCCCGCGCCTTCTGCGGTGCTGACGATGTTGATGCGCCCGGCCTGCATCGCGCCGAACAGGCTGGCGTCGATCCGTTGATCGGTGGTGTTGCCCGCCGGGTCCACGGCTTTCACCTGGCCGCTGGCGTAGTCGATCTGATTGCGTCCGACGGTGAGGTTCAGTTGATCGCGTGCAGTGATCGCGCCCTGGCTGTCGATGCGCGGGGCGATCAGGTTGATCGAACCTTCGCCGCTACGCAGACCGCCGCCCTGAATCTGCAACTGGCCGGTGGCGTCGCGGGTGCTCAGGGCTTGCAGTTTGCCGTCGTTCAGCTCGGGACGGCCGACCAGCAGATTGGCGTTCGGCGTGTTGATGAAGCTGCCGCCGTTCACCGAAATGCCGTTCGGGTTGGCGAGTACGTAGTCGGCGGCGCGACCGAAGATTTCCTGGGCGCCGTTGATGGCCGACGGGTTGCGGCTGATCACTTCGTTGAGGATTACGCTCGCGGCCTGGCCCTGCAATTGCGGGTTGGCCGCCAGTTGCCCGGCGAGCTGCGATTGGCCGGCCTGCAAGGCGTTGTTCAACACCAGGCCCTGACGGTCGACGTTGTAGTCGAGGAACTGGTTATGCGACAGGCCCGAGCCGTTGGGCGCGACGATGTTGACGATCGGGACGCCGCCCTGGGTCTGCAATTGCGCGGTGCCGCCGGGGCCGGGCGCGACCACCACACCGCCGGCCATGGCGCCCGGCAGGTGAGCGACCAGAAACAGGCTGGCAATCGCCCAGCGCAGTTTGCCCCGTGGGGAAAGATGAAACGCAAAGGTATTCATTGGCATAAAAAACTCTCCATGTAGTGCGGCATCACGTTGCGCGTTAAGTTGAAGGCCACGGCTGTCGCGCTCAGGTCCGATGGCTGTTGTTCACTGACGTTCATATCTGTAATCCGACCCGCATCAACCAGGTTTCAGGTTCGCGGTGCAGGCCGGTCGGGGTGTTCAGGCTGCGTTGGTAATCGACGTCCACCTGCAGGTTTTTCCAGCCCAGGTTGAGGCCGATGCTGGCGCCGCTCAGGCGTTGAACCGGAGCGCCGTGATCGGCCTTGATCCAGCCGTGGTCGAGGCCGACGCGCGGGGTGAGCTGCACCGGCAAATCGCTGCGCAGCGGCAGGCGCAAGGTGTTGCGCCAGATCGCGCCGCTGGCGCCGGACGCGCTGCTGACCCGGTAACCGCGCACGGCGGAATCGTCGGTGCCGAGCAGTTGTTCGATGGCCGGCAACGGATCCGGGCTGTACTGCAAATTGAGTTGGCTCTGCCATTGCCAGGCTTGCGCGCCGAGCTGGCCGTTGCGCCACTGGCTGAGGCCGGCGCGGTACTTGCGAAACTGTGCCTTGGGCAGGTTTTTGACCTGGCGATCGGCATCGTCGTCGGCACCGAACCCGCTTAAACCCTGGGCGTAATTGACGTCGAGGTTCCACACCGCGCGGTCGAGCCAGAACAGATTGAGCCCGGCTTCGGCCACGGTCAGGGTCGGGCTCTGAATGCCGAGGCGGACGTTTTCCAGATAACTGTCGACGTCCTTGTGCGCCAGTTGCAGGTTGGCGCTGAGCTGATGGCTCTGGTCGCGCCACAACACCCGGTCGGCGCGCAGGCTGAGCTGATCGGTGATGCCGGTGCTGTGCAGGGTCGCCGCGCTGAGTTTGAACGGCGCACGGTATTCGGCGTGGCTGGCGAAAGCGCTGAACGTCCAGTAACCGTAGGGAATCGCGTAATAGAGGCTGGCGTTGCGGCTGTAGCGATCCCCCTGATTGAGGGTGTCGCTGGCGCTGAGGCTCAGCAGGTCGTTGAGTTCGAGCGGACTGTCGAGGGTCAGGCTCAGGGTGTCACGGTCACGACCGGTGCTGGCACTGCCGAGGTTGTCGAAACCGGCACCGAGGGCCCAGCGCGACTGCCAGGAGGTCCGCGAACGCAGGATGATTTTCGACGCGCCGGGCTGGCCGCCGGGGGCGATGTCGGCGGTCAGATCGAGCGAACGCAGACGGTTCAACTGATCCAGCCCCTGCTCCAGATCCCGCAGGTTCAGCGGTTTGCCGAGCATTCCGGGGAACGCCCCGCCGAGCGACACTGGCAGGCTCTGGTCGGCCAGCTCGATGGACTCGATGTAGCCTTCGTCGATCAGGATATCCAGCGATTGCCCCGCCGCTGGAGCGCTGCTCAGGTATGGCCGGCTGGCGATATAGCCCTTCTCCACGTACAGCGCGGTGATGGTCGCCAGCAAATGGTTGATCTGGCCGACGCCCATGCACGGCGCCAACAGCGGTTTGATCCGGGCGTTGAGTTTGTCTTTATCGATCAGCGTCACACCGCCGATGCGCGTACCACTCAAGGGCCAGCAGCGCTCATCAGGTTTGATCGACTCAGGAATGTCCGGATTGACCGGCGTCGGGCCAAACGCGCCGCGCTCCAGTTGGCGTTTGCGCTGTTCGAGTTGCAGTTGTTGCAGGTCACGCTGTTGCAGTTGCTGCTGACGCAGCACTTCCTGGCCAGGGGCTGGAGTTTCGGCGGCGAGAACGCTGGGCGCGCACACACTCAACAACAAGGCCGACAACAGCGGGCGCGGCAGGGAACGACAACGAGAAACAACGCAAAGCGAATACGGCACTCAACATCCTTGCAATCAACTGGCGTAATGCCACCCCATCAATTGCGGTGATAGTCAGAGCCTTCCTACACAAATGCAAGACGCTTCCTACAGCGCTTACATTTCTTAAACAAATGATCAGCTTTTGCTTTCAACAAGATTCATCTGACGACCGGCGATAAAAATCAATTGCCACAAAATATTACTCACGTCATATTACGGTCGTAATAGCCATTCCGCTTTCTCAGGTATTACGCCATGACCAGCATGCCCACCGTAGAACCCGATCTCGCCGCTCCGGTCAGTGCTCCCAAACCTCCCCTGCTCAAACGCCTGCTGTTGCCCACTGCGGGTTTGGCCGCGCTGGTGTTCGCCGGCCTGTATGCCGTGCATTGGTGGGGCACGGGGCGATTTCTCGAGGAAACCGACGATGCCTACATCGGCGGCGACGTCACGGTGATCGGGCCGAAAGTCGCCGGTTACATCGAAGAAGTGCTGGTCAGCGACAACCAGAAGGTGAAGGCCGGCGACGTGCTGATTCGCCTCGACGCCCGCGACTACCGCGCCAATCTGGCCAAGGCCGAAGGCGCGGTCGCCGCCGAAGAGGCGCTGCTGGCCAACCTCGACGCCACCGAACAACTGCAGCAAGCGGTGATCGGTCAGGCCCGCGCCGGCATTGATGCCGCCAGCGCTGAAACCGCTCGTTCGCGGGATGACAACGCGCGCTA
>Ga0207713_1002547_pt1 | contig 13191 bp, 10 predicted proteins | sample KBSS64metaG_FD_184404 | JGI IMG/M metagenome (GOLD analysis project Ga0207713, IMG submission 184404) | Switchgrass rhizosphere microbial communities from Kellogg Biological Station, Michigan, USA - KBS S6-4 metaG (SPAdes) (version 2) | ecosystem: Host-associated > Plants > Roots > Rhizosphere >...
ATCGGCGCCGCGATTGGTGGCAGCGTGATCGCGGCGGGGCTCGGTTACCGCGCCGTCGCGCTGGCAGGAGCCGTGGCCGCTGCCATCGGCCTCGCCGCCGTCATGGCCGCGGTCTGGACATCCCGATACTCCCAGCATCCGCAACGGGAGCTTTGCGATGCTTGAGCAAATGAAGGGAATGTCCAAAGATTGGCGTGCAACGCCTTCAGAGCCGCCGTTCGCAGCCCCGAAATCGTCCGTCGGTAGCTGCCGTTCATTCAACCGCCAGAAATTGTGGCAACTGGGTCGGTAGCTGCAAGGCAGCTTTTAGCTCGAGAAACAGGGAAGCAGACATCCGAGACACTGGCCCTCTCGGTGTAAACGAGATGCTCGGCATACGGCTCAGAAAGGACCGAAAGCGGGTGAACAAGTTCCGGGTGGCAAGTATCGACTACGGGCGCACAAGGGAGGGAGCTAATTAAAGAATCCATCTTGCTCCATAGTCTCTGTCAATCGCGCAGCCTTCTCTGGAGTATCAACATAGGGCGACAGAATGGGCCGTTTCCCAAATAGATGCCGCCAAATCATTCGCAGATGGCCAGGCTCGAACTCTACATCGACATGCACCGTGGGCACGGTCGCGGCGTAATGCCGCACGAGGTCGTCGCAAGAGCGGTCCCGAGCAATATAGAGCCGATAGCCGAACTGGGCGACCGTCCTGTTGATCTTGCGAACCTTCGCCTTGTCGCTCAGCACACGGTGCCGCATAACGCTGTTTACCGGACGAAGGCGCGTCGATCCGCGTAGCACCATACCTGCATCGATTGGGAATATGAGCTCGATCTCTCCATCCTCGGGGTAGGGTATGCGAGCATGAACTGGTTGGTCGGGATCGTAGAAGCAAACTGGATTGTCGGTAGTCAGGAACGGCAAGTCGGTCTTGTTGTGGAGGACCTCAAAGCCCATCCGGAAGGCCAAATCGCCGCTACCCATAATGTCCTGGGGCATATTGGCTAGGCTCTGCTCGGGATTGATGCCAACGGGGACGTGGTCGAGCTTCCCAGCATATTCCGCCAGATCCGCGGGCAGCGCCCCGACCGCTTCTAAAGTCTGGATCTCCGCGCGCATCTTTTGTGCCAGCAGATATTCATGTCGTTCACGCGCCGCCGGCACACGCGCCATTAGGATCGCAACCATCCCAAGTAAATTGAAGGAAATAGCCGGCGAAAGGCGCTTCGCACGCGCGGCGGCGACAGTGATAGGCCACACAGTCTCCACACGATTCCAATGATCTTCCCAAGACGTGTCATCACGTCCGCCATCCTTGGATGGGAGCGAATAATATAGTTTGCGATACGCGATCGAGCCAGGCTGTGATGGCTGCGGATCATCAGGTTTGTCGTCAAAGTAAGCCCAGACTCGGCCGTCCTGGCCTGTAAAACCCGCCATATAGGTGATCGACAGATAGTGATGTTTGCGAAGCTTTCTCCCCGCGCCCCCGCTACCGGCCTTGAGTCGGCTGAATGGAACAACGTCGCCATCGGTAGGGACTAGCCCCCAATTCCAACGAAACATCGATCCTCGAGGAAAATGCATTTAGTTATCAACGTCCTTCAAATGGTAACCGGGCTGGGTCAGCCCGATGACCGGCGATTGACCTGGCTGTTCTAATTTTTTTCGATTAGCGAAGCGCGAACACCCATTTCCTCGATGATGGCACTGATCCGATCGATCACGGGGCCGAGCGCCACAGCCCGATCACTGGCTTTGTCAGCAGTTGCATAGGGAAGCGGCGCCAGACCCTTGAAGTCGGACGGCAGTGTCACATCGGTGCGTTGCGGCACCAGCAACAGAGTCCGATGGCGGCCAAGGCGGGACATGAAAAAGCCGAGCTCGAAGATGACGTTGTCGCGCGGGACCGCCGATGTCTTGCCGCGAGCTGTGACGAGATCATCGGGCTCGCAGAGCGCAACGCCGAAGTCTGCAATGTTGACCTGCTCCTCTAGGGCTTCGATCGGATACCCGCCGGCCGGAAAGATCATGTCGTCGCTCCAGATCTCAATGTCCGCATCGTGGGAAAGCCCGACGCGAATGGACTTTGCGATCGGTAGCGCCTCCGCAGAGCAGATCATGAACACCCGGGGGCGTATATTGGCACGGTTGACGAAGCGATTCCTCTGTTCGAGCCGCCCAGCAAGGTCCTGGGCGACGAGGCGCCACATCTCGGGATGCGCTTCGCCGACCTCGGCAAACTTCTCATAGCCAACTTTCAACGTGACCACGTCCTCGACCGCTTCGATGGACGCGGATCGGCCGATACTGGGATTTATGGCCGACATCTCGCCGATGGTGCAGGGTGGCTCGCGGTGATAGAGGCGCACCCCGTTGATGATAATTAGGCCTCGGCCGGACAGCAGAAAATGTACCGACCGATCGCTGTCACCTTGCTCGATGATATTCTTGCCCGCGGCGAATTCGACCAAATCGCCGGCATCGGCAAAGGCCGCAGCGATCGTCTCGTTGCCGCGAATTATCTTCTGGCCGAGCAGCGCGTCGATCAACACCGCGCGATCCTCATATCGTTTCTTCAAGCTCAATCGTTCCTCCTGTTGATGTCTTTCCTGCGCCACCAGCCTGACCGCTTCCAAGACCATAGGGTGGGCTTGCCGGAAAGGGTCGGATCATCGGCCGGCCTCGGCTGAACGCGGATCTCGACCCGCGTCGGCGCCGATCCTGGCGTGAAGGCCGTTGCGCCAAGTTCGATACGCTCGCCGCCGTCGAGGCGGATGATGAGCAGGACCGCGAACAACGGCGCGTCGGAGCCGTCTTCTACGATCAGCTGCATCTGCGCCAGATCGGTGGTGCTCGGAACCGGCAGGTATAGGGGATGGGAATGCCACTCGCCCAGATAGTTGAAGCGCGCATAGTCGGCGCCGGTTCGGCGGAAGAAGCTCCGCATGAAGCGACGATGTTTCTTGGGATGGCGAACGAAGCAGCTCTCGGTTCCGCCCGAACGCTGAAAAGACAGATCGACCACGCGGAATTCTTCGTCTGCGACGTGCTCGCCCACAAGCACACCGCCAATTTCACGGGTGCCGGCGCGCGACAGCGCTTTTTCGAACTTCGCGATGAGATCAGGCGGCAGCGTTACGATCATGACGTTCCTTGATCAGGCGCTGCACGGTGGCCAAGCCGTTTGGATCCATTGCCGACGTGACTTCCGGCTCCGGTTGGCCGAGGTCTACCGGAAAGGTGTGGAACGGCTGTAAGAAGAGCCATTCCGCCTTCAGCCCGAGTAGATAGGCAGAGACGGGAAAAGCCGACTCGCCGGGCGACAGGAGTGTGTCGATAGCGAAGCGCGTGGCGTGCGCTGCGATCACGGCAACGTCGGCATCATCGGCGATCATCGGGCCACTCAAAGCGTCGATCCCGTACCCCGCGGTTGCACGCGGCGCGACGACGTTCTTCTCCGCGCACACCGCTTCGATCCGCGCTCGCGCGATCTGCGGCGCAGGATCGAGACCGGGCCGCGACCGGGCGATCATTCCGCCGAACCCGCCACCATAAATCTCCAGCCACAGGAGCGGCTTCCGGGCTGCGGCGACAACCGACCCCAGCAAGTTAAACACGCGCGCATTGGCGGTCGCGTCGATGATCAGGTCACAGGTCTGCAAAAGCGCCAGCACGCCGTCGATACTGCCGCTGCTCTCCTGTCCGGCGAGCTGCTGACGGCGCACGGTGCACTTGGCGGCCGGCACGATCATCTCGATCCGGCGCTTCAGCCCCTCAGCCTTGTGATCGCCTACCGCGTCCCAGTCGAGATCGTGCCGAACAAGATTTTCGGGAAGCATCACATCGTCATCGACAAACAGGAAATTGCCGACGCCGCTGCGGGCCAGGCTGGTCGCGATCTTGCCGCCAGCCGAGCCGCACCCGACAAGACCCACTGTCATGGTCCCAAGGGCCGCGCGAGATGGCTCCATGCGAACGCCGCCGCCCTCGGGTAGGCATTTAAATTCTGTGACGGTGTCGTCCCCGTCCTTCACCCAGAACAGACGGGCGACGCCATCTGCGTGCACCAGGCACATATCCAGCACGTCAGAGACATAGCCCTCGGGATAGCTGCAGCCCGCTTCGGCAAGAGCCTTCTTTAACCCAGATGCAGTTCCCAGCGCAGGAATCGGCATTCCGGCGGGTAGAATGGCGACATGCCCCTTCAGGGTCAGGCTAGATGCCTTCAGGGCTTCCGGGACCGTCGGGTCACGCCAAACAGGGTCCTCATCGCCGACTGTCAGCGGGATCACTACGTGCGTCGTCGAGCGCATGAAGAAGCCCATCGGCAGCAGTCGCGGGCCTGGCGTTGCATCGAGCTTGCTCGCAAGCGCCCGGGTCAGGACAAAGCCCACGGCCGAGGCGCGCAGTTGCTGACCCAGGCTTTCGACGTGGCGCGATGGCAGGACCGGATGCGCTTCGACATCATTCGGCGTTTCACCGTGCAAAAGCCGGTAAGCGCTCTCGACCATCTGGGCACCCGTGATGTCGGGCGTCCAATTGTCCGGGCCCCATTCGAGACATAGTTCGCCGCGTCCCCATTGGTGCTCCGACCATCGTTCGGGAGATTGGGGAAGAACCGAGATCGGGGTGTAAGGAAATGTCTGCGGATATGTCAGCCGGATCGAGTAGCGCTTCGGGCCGATCTCGATTTCGGCATCGAAGCAGAGCCGGACCTGATCGTCGAAATAGATACTGGCGACGGTGAACCAAGCCTCACGCCCCTCAAGGTCGGCAAGGGCCGCCTGTTCGGATGTCAGGCGGCCCAGATCACGCATATACCACATCAGGCGAAGCCTGCCGGCTTGGTCGGCGTGGCATCGCGATTCGGAAAGCGGAATGCGCTCGGCGCTGCAGCGGCCGGCGCGGCAATGATCGGCTCCAGAAGCGTCATCGCCATCGCGGCCTTCGCGACCTTGGCGGCCTCAGCCGTCGTATCCCCTTCGTCGGCGAGTTCCTCAAGCGCCACGTCATAGGTCAGGCCTGAGCGCTTGCGCCTGGATCCGAAAATCTTCTGTCCAGCGTTGGAACACCATCCATACGCGACCGCCCCGACCGCGGTCTCATCCCCGGCGCATCGACGCTGTTCGTGCTCCGAAGCCAGGATGGCTCGCCCCGTCGCGCAGCGGATCATCGACCCCTTCATGCCCAGGCGCGTCAGTGCGACGGGGCCGGCATCAAATCCGATTGCGATTCCGAGACCGGCAACGTCGACGCCCTCGTCCTCAAGCAACTCCAAAGCGCGGACGAAGCCGCTGCGCAGTCCGCCCGCGCACAGGATTGCGGTGCTCGCGCTTGCTTCGGTGTCGGCGGTCTGCGCGGTGCCTTCACCGATGACGCCGTGGACACAGTCGCCGATAAACCGGATTTTCCGTCCGCCGAAATCTTCGGTGAGCACGGCGTCGAGTTCAGCGCGCAGCACATGCAGTGCTCGCACGACGTCCATTGCATCATCGTCGTCGTCGATATGGTTGGCAACATAAGCGGTGAAGCCGTCGATGTCCGCATAGATCGAGATCGCGTCGTTGCGGCGCGAATTGCCAGGCGTCAGCACCTCCAGATCGAGATCGGCGAACGGCGGGGTATGCCCGCTAAACGAAAACTTGCCGATCGGATTGGCTTCGAGGTCCTTTTTCCAATCCCGGACGATACCATCCGCGGTCACGGCGAGCGCCGCTTCTTCCTGGCTATCGCCCACCTCGGCTGCGGTCAGCGCGTTGATATCTTCGTCATCCACCGCATCCAAGTCGATGGCGCCGCGCGCTTCGTTGGACAGATAGATGCCGGTGTTGGTTCCGCCCCCGGCGCGCTTGGCGGCATGGTTCGCCGGTACGCCCAGGAAGAGCGGCTCGGAACTGCCACGGCGGCCGTTCCGAACCGCCAGGGCCAGGCCCGTGTCAATGCCGACCCTGACCTTTGCCGATGGAATTTTGTCGTCACCATCCTCGCCGGTCTTTGCCAGGACATCCATAATCAGCTGGCCGATCGCCACCGCCTTGTGCACGCGCGCGGCTTCGTCGCCATACGGCTTGGCGACCACCAGATGCAGCCGTTGATTGTGAAAATCGACCTGAATCGCATCCACCGCGGCGATGATCCGGTAGACGGCGCGATAATGAAGGTTGAGAAAGCGAAGGGTCCGCTTGTGGCACGTCTCGCCCTCGACCTCGGTCGACTGCAGCATCTCGCCCAAGTTGAGAATGTCCGCATAAACATGGACGCCGTCGACGCGATACGCCTTGTTCCGCGCGAGCCCATGCAGGTCGGTATCGCGCACATAGTCCGCGATCTCGACCGTCTCGACCTCCTTCAAGCGGGTTGCCACCCGTTTGTCGGTTGTCTCGCTCTTCCACACCTTCTTTGCCATGATATTGAACTCCCTGTTCATTTTCCGCTTAGGCCGATTTGCCAGCAGATTTGTTGGCAAGCCATAAACCATGTTTTTCCGTTTGCCAACAAAATTGATGGCAGCTAAGGATGCTCACTGGTGCAGGTCATGGAGCGACGCTGACGATGGCGTATAAATTCAATCCGGCCTTTCAGTCCGATGATGAGGCCGTATCGAATTTCATCGTTCGACAACCCGAGCTTGCAGAGACCCTCACGATCCTGCGCGGGGAGACGGCGGCGCCGCGGGTCATTCTGGTCGCACCGCGAGGTGCTGGGAAAACCACCCTGTGTCGGCGCGTGCTGGCTGAAATCAGGACCGATGAAACGCTGCACGCATTGTGGCAGCCGATTTTCCTTGGCGAAGAAAGCTATACGGTCACCACGCCAGGGGAATTTTTCCTCGAATGTCTGTTCTATCTCGCCGATGATGCCGGCGATGCGAACCTCAAGGCCCGGCACCGCGAAGCGGTGACGATCGCCGACGAAACAATCCTGCTGCAGCGCTGCCTGGAGATCTTGCGCGAAGTGGCAGCAGCCGCTGGCAAGCGGCTTCTTGTGGTCGTCGAGAACTTCCACATGCTGCTGAACGATCAGATCGGCAGCGACCGCTCAATCCTTCTGACCGCCTTGACCGACGATTCGCTCTTCGGTGTACTCGCAACTTCCGTGGCGCAATCGACCGACGAGAGTTCGGGCCGCCCCCTCGACGGCTATCGCATCCTGCCGCTCCGGCCACTGACGCTTGAGGAATGCCATGCGCTATGGGCCTCCCTCACCACGCACGACGTGCCGCGTGCCCGCATCCGACCGTTGCAGATTCTGACCGGCGGCAGCCCGCGACTAATTCATATTCTTGCGGATTTCATGCGCACGCCCTCGCTTGGCGATCTCATGGAAAACCTTAACCAGCTGATCGATCAGAACACCGAATATTTCAAAAGCCAACTCGACACGCTTCCCGCGGTCGAGCGGAAGGTGTTCGCTGCACTGCTCGACGCCTGGGATCCGAGCACCGCAAAGCAGATCGCGGAGGCAGCGCGGGTCAACGTCAACACGGCCTCCGCCATGCTTGGACGGTTGAGCGACCGCGGTTCTGTGATCAAGGAGCAAGGTCGCGGACGATCGGCGCTCTATTACGCCGCCGAGCGGCTGTTCAATATCTACTATCTGATGCGGCGGCGCAGCCATCCTTCGAACCGGGTCCGCGCGCTCGTAGCCTTCATGACCGAATATTATGATCGGGACGAACTGGTCGCGACAACAGCCAAACTCGTCGACGAAGCTTGCCGGTTCGAGCCTACGAAGCGGGCCGATTATCACTGGGCCTTCGATGCCATTTTGACGGGGCAGCCCGAGACGGTGCGCGCGCGTATCCTAGCGCAGACGCCCGCTGATTTTCTTCAGTCACTGCGTCAGGACGGCTTGCCGGCCGAAGTCGCGCCAAGTTTGATCGAAGCGGAATTCGAGGAGAGCGACGGCGATGCCGCTGTCGACAGGCTTCTCCGCGAAGCACGCGACGCACTGGAGAGCGAGGATGCCGACCGGGCAAAGGCGTTGCTCGCTGAGGCTGCAGCCATCAGCCCATCAAACCCAATGCCATTCATACAATTGGCGTTCACGCATCTTCAACTCCACGAACATGAGGAATCGGCTCGTGCCGCCGAGCGCGCCGTGGAACGCGAGCCCGAGAATCCGGGCACCCATTCGATATTCGGGCTGATGCTGTCGTTCGCGGACCAGACCGAGGCGGCCGAAGTCGCCTTCAATCGCGCGTTAGAAATAGACCCCGGCTGCGCGCCGGCGATCCTTCATCTGGCACGTTTGCGCGACCGGAATGATGACGAAGATGGCGCGCTCTATTTGTATCGCAGGGCGGCTGCGCTCGGCGAGCTGACAGATGACGCGACGACACACTTTGCCAGAATCCTAATGCGTCAGGACAAGGTGGATGAAGCCGAGACACTGCTTCGCCAAGCGCTTGAAGATAATTCTGATCGTTCCGATGCCAGGCACCTTTTGGCCAGCTTGCTCAGTGGAACCGGTCGTGCGCCAGAGGCGATCGCGCTGCTCCGCGAGGTAGCCGAGGGCGGCGACGATTGGATGGCCTGGGCCGATCTCGGCGCCTTCCTCTCAGCCGAGCGGGAGTTTGCTGAGGCGCGCGCCGCGCTCGACCGGAGCGTCGCTATCGGCGCCAATAGCCCTGCGATCTACGAAATGCTGGCAACTGCCATGCGCAATATGGGCGAACCTTTCGAGGCGATTGCCGAGGTCGCCGACGCAATGCTGGAAAAGCGTGCCGGCGATGCCTGGGCATGGATTGCAGCCGGAGATATCTACAGCGCGAGCCGTCAGCGAGATCGCGCCGAGAAGGCCTATCGTCACGCCACGACCCTCGAGGATGGCGAACCGGCCTGGGTTAGGCTGGCGCGCCTGCTGATGGAGAAATCCGCTTCGGATGCCGAGGCGGAGGCCGCACTGCGGAAAGCCGTCGAGGCGGTCTTGGATAGCGGCGCATGCGGTCCGATGCGCGAAGTTGCCGAGCTGCTTGTCCATCATGGCGACGATGACGATGCCCTCGAATTGCTAAACGAGGCTCTCGCTGCGAATGAGGACTGCTATTGCAGCCTCGTGCTCCAAGGGGACATCGCGGCCCGTCGGCACAACGAGGATGGCGCGCGCGAATATTTCAAATCCGCCCTCGCCCTGAATGACATTGGAGTATCGGCGCTGACGGGACTGGCGCGTATCTCTGCGCCTTCCGAAGCGCAGGCATTGATTGGCCGGGCAATGGAGGCGGACCCCGACAATCCCAAATGCCTGTTGGCGCGCGCGCAGTTGACCGATCGCGAACTGCAGTCCCGGATCGAGGACGGCGCCGAAGCACTCAAACGCGATCCAGATCTGACTGAGGCACGGCTCTTTCTCGCACCGCTTGAAGCAAAGCGCGGCGACATTCAGGCGGCGATCGCCCATCTCGGTGCCGCACTGCCGGAATTGGAGACGCGGCGCGAGCTCATCCCGAGCTTTGTCGACACAAGCCTGGAGCTTGCCCGCGTTGGCCTCAGTGCTGAGTTGAGCGTGTTGCTCGACTCTGAAGAGGGCAGAACGGTGGAGCCGCTCTCGATAGCGCTGAAGCTTAATCGAGGCGAAACGCCAGCTGTTGCCAAGGAAATTCGGGAAGTTGCACTTGATATTCTGGACCAGCTTCACGCCGCCGAACGATAATCGACGGCTTCTTCGAGAGGCCGATCCTGGTCGAGATAAGGTACGTTGAACGCCGTTACGGCGTCCACTCGTAATTTGAGCGATAGACGGCCTCGTCAACGCCAGCGAACTTCATGCTTCGCTTTTCCCACATATTAACGCCTTTGCTCAGCTTCGCTTCGTCTAACATCGCATCATACACTGCGGCCGAGATGAAGGTACAGTAGGGATATTCTCGATTATCGGAGAGCTTCGCCGCAAAGCTTGGCGGGCGGCCAATCCAAATTAGGTCGTTATTGTTGCGGATGCCCGCGCGTACCGCTCTGGAGATGCCGACATCGATACCGCAGGCTTGCCGAATCTTCACGTCATTGTTCTTTACCGAGTTGAACCGGGCGGTTGCCTTTTTCTGAATTAGATTTTCGGTCGCCCATTGTATCTTAAGCGCGGCCTTCACGGAGTTCGTTCGCTTCCTATCGCCGATAAACACGCCCATCACACGATCGCCATCGAAGCTTCGAATCTCGCCTCCTTGCGCTCGGATGATGCGTACCGAGCAGTCCAGATAGGCGCGGATGATTTTCGCTGTGGTGCCCCAAGGGCAAACCTTTGCGATGACGCCCGATCCCGCGAGATCGGCATAGAGGAACGCGGCATCCAGCTTCACGGCGCCGTTTGACAAGGCGATGTCGTCCGATGTCGGTATTTTCTGACCGTCGCGCTCCTCGAACGCCGTTCCTAGAATGCCGTCGACGGCATTAGTGAGATCGTCTTTCAATGCCATCTGACTTACCCGCGAAACACGGGTATCCGGCTATGTTCGATTGCCGTCATCACCAGAAAGATCGCAAAAGGCAGGAAGGTCGCCAGCGTAATACGGATTGCGACAGCAATGGCCCGGTATTTCTCGCACAGAATTTGGGAATTGTGCCAGACTTGGCCAAGCATGTCAGAGCGATAGTCCACCTCGCTAACCGCTTCGAACTCTTCCTTGAATTTGGTTTCCGTGCGGTCTTGGATTGCGGCGAAATAGATCAGGCTGCCCTGACCGCCCTCAAGATCAGGAAAGTTGCACCGATAGAGAAATGTGTAGGACCCGACTAAGCCAAGGACCAGAAAAACAGCGGGAATGGCGATGTACCATTGTTTGAGATCGCCAGCTTGTACATTGAGCGCACTGACCGTCAGTACAGCAGAATTGACGGTGAAGAGCCCAGCGACCTTGGTGTCGACGCGGGGGAAAAAGTTCAAGACGCGCGTCAACTGTGCTTCAATGACGGTCAGATCTTTCATGCTACCCCTCCGATAGGAGACGGTATCAAGTTCCGTCGGCGTAGCAAAGCATGTTGTCTGCGCGACGCTTGGACGACGAGCGCGGATGAACAAACGACTGCTTTCGGGAGGATCGCAATTGGCCATGAGCTCCCGGGATAGACGCCAAAGCCAACGCGCCGTTTCGCTACCGGGAGTGTCCGCTAGTCCAATCGCGCTCCCGAAAGGAGGCTTTCCGGACTGTCAGCAGACCCGGACCGCGCGAGCAAAAGCTTTGCGATGCTCGAGATCGACGCGCTGCCTGCTTCTTACCCCGCCTGTCGCGCCGTCGCTTCCAGCTGGGCGATGCGCTCCAAACAGATGGTATGGACCACTCGGCCCAATTCCTCGACTTGCTCGCCCAGCCAGCCCAGTTCCTCTCCGGTGATCCGGTAGTGCTTGGAATAGCGCGCCTTGACGTAGGCTTCCTTGAGCTTCTCGAACATCGCCCGTTGCTTGCGGTTATCCCTCGGCCAGACATGGACAAGCCGGACGTCCAGCCTTTCAGCCTGGGTGCGCAAAAAGGCCAGATTGTGAACATGCGGGGTGTAAAAAGTGACCGAAAGAAGAACAGCGTGGTACAGACTCTCAGCCGCTTGGTGAAGCAGAAAGGCTGCTCTCTTGTAACGTCCCTTTCCGATCAGATGCGCGGCGCTTTCCGAAAAATCTGAAGCCGCAGGCATCCACTCCTCAAAATACTCCCTGGCCATCGCCAGCGCCGCATGCGGCGTCTTGGGCTTGGGCTGGTGCAGTTCGGTGTCGTCGCTCTGGTAGAGCGCGATGCCGTCGCGGGCCACGTCCATGAAGAAATAGCGCCCATGGGCGAGCCCGTCGTTCACCTCCTGCAGGGTGTGGACGATGAAATTGACCGGCGTCTTGATCGTGCCCGCAATGCCATACTCGCGCATCAGCCGGTCATCGACCTTGGCCCAGTACTTCACCCGGTCGGTCAGGCGCTTGTCGTTGACGATGATCAGCAGGTCATAGTCCGACTGGTAGCCCTTGGCGGTGTGCGGCTCGTCGACCCAGCCGCCGCGCGCATAGCTGCCGTAGAGAATGACCTTGAGAATGCGGCCCTTCTTCTTCCACTCGTGCGAAGCCAGGGCCAGGGCATCCTCGAATTCCTCGAAGACGATCTGCACCACGCGTTCCAGCTCGCGCTGCTTGTTGGCGGGAAGATGGTCGAGATCGCTGCGCATGATAGCGGTACCCTGTCGCGACGGCCGCCCGATGGCAAGTCATCGGGCGGCCTGAATTTTTCACCATGGCCACCAGCGCTGCCACCGTCGGCCATGGACTGCCCGCGAAAGCCACGAAAGCGCACACGTCAATTCCCCCTGCACTTCCTCCACCGAAAGGCCATGGCGCTCGGCAAGATCCTGGTACGAGGCCCCCTCGAAGCGCATGGCGGTGAAGATCGCGCGCTGGCGCTCGGTCATCCGCCGCAGGGCCCGTCGCCCTCGTCGGCGGAATCTCCGTTCGCGGACCGGCCGCGTCATGCCGCCAGGGCCTCGACCTGGGGTTGTTGCGCCCACATCCAGTCTGCCGCCTGCTGCGCCTTGCTGGCAGCGGTAAAGATCGCCCTGGGATCATGCTGGAGCAGCGACAACCAAGAGGCAATATAGGCGGCATGGTCACGGCGGGGGTGATGGGCCAATCCCAAGTCCGCCAGAACAAACGATGCGGTGAATTCGGCGCAGGCCTCTTCGATCGGCAACCAGTCTTCCTTGAACCGGTCCTGGAACCGCCGATCGAGCCGATGCGCTGCCCCGGTGGCGTGGCCGCATTCGTGAAGCAACGTGCCGACGTGGTCGACCGGACTGCGGAATGCCGAAAATGGCGGCATGAAGATCGCATCGAGGTCGATCCGGTAATGGGCATCCCACGCCCCTTCCCGCATCGGAATCCCAAGTGCGGCCACGAACGCCTCGGCATGCGCGACCCGTTCGGTTTCGCGAAGGAGCGGCACCGCCTTGGGCTGGTAACCATCGACCTGCGCCAGGTTGAACACCGTGAAAGCACGCGCAAACATGCGACCTGGCGCAGCCTGCCCATCGGCACCACCGGCTTCCTGCCGGTCGGCGATCGGCTTCCACAGCACGACCGCGGTTCCCCGCTCTCCTTTGCGGACCTGCGCGCCGAGTGCCTGCCACTGGCGATAGGTGCCCCACTGACCGCTGTTGTAGCCCCGGTTCTGCGCTGCGGCCCACAGCACCAGGACATTCATGCCGCGATAGCGCCTGGCGGTCGCGACGT
>Ga0207713_1002551_pt1 | contig 13178 bp, 16 predicted proteins | sample KBSS64metaG_FD_184404 | JGI IMG/M metagenome (GOLD analysis project Ga0207713, IMG submission 184404) | Switchgrass rhizosphere microbial communities from Kellogg Biological Station, Michigan, USA - KBS S6-4 metaG (SPAdes) (version 2) | ecosystem: Host-associated > Plants > Roots > Rhizosphere >...
TGGTGCCGATGATTGGGGTTAAAGAGCAGAAGCAGTTTCAGATCAGGTACAGCTTGCTGGCGGATAAAGGGGCTGTGGATAAGGCGTTGAAGACGGTGAGTGATATTCAGGGTGGGCGGGAGACTGAGGTGAGGCAGATTCCATTGGTGGACTTGACCAAGGAGTAAGCTGCGTCTCTCTATCGATCGACAACTGCTAGGTGAGCAGTGATCTCGCATGTGGTGTTCACTGCTCATTGAAGGGTCAAAAGGGAAGTTTCATTTTTGAGGCTTGTGCGGCATCAAACAACCGCCGGATGAAATCGAAGTCATTCCAGGTTTGATTGGTATAAAACCGGTACTCCTTGTCTTCGATATCATCGAAGTAATAGATGACGTACTCCGCATATTTTTCATCGGCGTTGAAGCTGTAGCGTAATGAAAGCGAAAAGGCTTTTTCTTTAAGTTTCACCAGCGAGTTATTGTCATCATAACTCCAGGCGAATTCGCCTTGCTCCGTTCTCGCTGTAAGCGTTTTGACAAAATCGAGAAATTTAGGCGGTAACATATTGTCGCCCTCTGGCCGGGTTAACCTTTTCAAGGTTCTCTTTAATGTTTTCGAGATTGTGATGAATAACTATTCGGGTCGATTTCTCAAGCCGAGCGCTCGCTGACGTGTAAATTCCTTTTCTGATCGCGGTTTCAGTTTCTCCAAGGATATTGTCAATCCTTTCAAACTCCTGACCTGTGCCAGGTATTTTGGCAAACAGAATCCTGAAATGCTGATAGCACTTCAGCGCCAATTGATAGTTTTCGGTGTCCACATAGCCTGCTGTCTCATTGAGCGTCGCAAGGCATTCGCTTACGGCTGAGGCCCCCTCTACAGCTTTAGCGTCCTTGAGCACACTGTTGGCTTCTGCGCTGACGCTCCGTGAGTAACGAACACTGTGCAAAACTTCAGATATTGAAATGATGAGCGCGACGATGGTTATCACCGTGCCAACGTAGGAAAAATTATTCAGGGATGTCGGAGAGCCGACAACGATTTCCTGCTGCAGCAGCGCCGTCCAAACGATGGCAATGCTTATCAAGCAATAGACAAATCTGATCCAATGACTCTTTAGTAAATCCATGTATTACTAACGCTCTCTCTGAAAAGTGATCTGCATAAATGATTTGGGCGAATAGCGATCGGTTACGTTGATGCAGGTCGATACTGCAACGCTTCCGCCAAGTGTTCGCGGGTAATTGCATCGACCTGTTCAAGGTCTGCCAACGTACGGGCAACCTTTAGTAGGCGGTGGGCTGCTCTCAGCGACAATGTCAGTCGTTCACAGGCGGACTCAAGCCAGTTTTCATCGGCTGTGGATAACTTGCAGTGTCTACGTAGGCCCGGTAGATCGAGGAATGCGTTGGCACAGCCTTGGCGTTTGTGTTGCCGATCTCTTGCGTCGGCGACCAGTGCTGCCGCGGTTGCTGTGTCGTCACCAGGCTTGGGGGCAGGATTTAAAGCAGTTGCCTCCCGAGCGACAGTCAGGTGCAGGTCTATGCGATCCAACAGGGGCCCGGAAAGTTTGTTGCGGTAACGCTGCACCATGTCCGGTGAACAACTGCATCGCCCGCTGGGTTCGCCAAGATATCCACAGGGGCAAGGATTCATTGCTGCCACCAATTGGAAACGCGCCGGGAAGCGGACACGGTCCTTGGCGCGGGATATCACGATGTGACCGGACTCCAGCGGCTCTCGCAATACCTCCAGCACCTTTCGATCAAACTCCGGGAGTTCGTCCAGAAACAGTACGCCGTGGTGGGCGAGGGTGATTTCGCCGGGCTGTGGTCGTGAGCCGCCCCCGACCAGTGCCGGGCCTGATGCGGAGTGATGAGGTTGGCGAAAAGGTCGTTGGGGCCAATGACTCAACGGTACACAGCTAGAGACCGATTGAATCGCCGCGACCTCAAGTGCTTCATTCTCGGCCAGTGGCGGCAAAAGCCCCGGTAAACGGCTGGCCAATAGGGTTTTCCCCGTTCCTGGCGGCCCACTGAGCAGCAGGTTGTGGCAGAATACACCCACGCAATCGAGATCGAGCCAGGCATGCAATACGAAACCCGCAAAGCATATAGCTATATAAGATTCTCAACGCCTGATCAGGCCAAGGGTGATAGCTATCGTAGGCAGACAGAGGCGGCGAAACGCTACTGCGAACTAAACGGCTTGCGGTGGGCGAATACAAGCGAATACCTGTTTTTCGATAAGGGCCGCTCCGCCTTCAAAGGCAAGCATCTTGATGATAATGGTGAGTTAGCGCGGTTTTTGTCCTATATCGAAGACGGGACAATACTTCCTGGCTCGGTGTTGATTGTTGAGAGTTTGGACAGATTAAGTCGTGAGCGAATTACGGAAGCACTGCCGAGATTTCTCGATATTCTAAAAAAAGGTGTTGATATTTACACCTCAATAGATGGAAAACTTTATACGCAAGATGTTCAGGATAATGACTTGCTATTCAGCATAATCCATATGAGTAGGGCGCATAGCGAATCAAGCGTTAAGGGTGAGCGAGTAAGCAAGGCATGGAAACAGAAGCAAACTGAGGCTAGGGAGAGTAAAAAACCACTTGGCAAAGCGTGTCCGTATTGGCTCACCTTTGACGGAAACGCCTATGGCCCTATTGTAGAAAGGGTTGAAGTTGTTCGGCGAATTTTCAAGCTCGCTGTAGATGGGTATGGTCATCGTGCTATTGCAAAAATACTGAACGAGGAGAAAGTCCCTGTGTTCGGCTCTGACAAGCGAAATAGGAATGGACTGTGGGCTAGCAGTTCCACAGGGAAGCTTCTCGCAAACCGAGCGCTATTAGGAGAGTATCAGCCTACAGGTTTAGTAAATGGTGTTAGGAAAACTATCGGTGAGCCGGTCATTAATTTTTACCCGGTGATAATTACGGATGACGAGTTCTATCAAGCGCAGGCGGCAAGAAATACACGGAAAGTTTCCAAGGCGACCAAATCAACGCGAAACTTCAATGTATGGCAAGGGATTGCGAAATGCAGTCACTGTGGTGAATCGATGCACTTGGTCAACAAGGGCATCCCTCCCAAGGGTGGTAAGTATCTGAGGTGTTATGGCGCTGCAAAGGGGGCATGTAAGAGTAAGCTTGTTCCACTTGGCCCCTCGGAGCGCATCTACATAGAGATTCTCGCTAAGGTTGATAGCCTTAGCTTAGTGCAAGACTCTCAATCGAAAATATCTAAAGAGATATCTGTTTTAGAAGTCAGGTTGGAAAATGTTAAAGGACGGTTGGCTGAAATTGAGCGTCAGTTGACAACCTTGGACTTTGATATTCCACAAATAGTGGTTCTTTCTATAGCAAAGCTTGAGAAAGAAGCAAAAGAATTGACCGCCAAGCGTGCCGAGCTAAAGCAACATGCCCAGCGCGAAAAAATAATAAATAAGAAGGAGTTTTTTTCTAAGTTGGATATGGTGACGTACGAAGCCAGGGCGAGGGCGAACTATCTGCTCAAAGCGCTCGATGTCACGGTTTCGGTAAGTAGAGAGGATGACTATACATCGTATTGTGTGGCTTCCGGTGACCGTATAAAATTTTTTGTAGCCCAAATTGGAGACGCCGTTGAATTCATTCCGCTTGGAGAGGATTCGCTGAAAATTATTTATGATCAAGGCGATGGCGCGGGACACAGCGCGATCCGTGAAACGATGAAAGCGAGTTTGCCCGCAGTTGGTCAAGCGCTAGCAAGGGATCCTGTGTTGGTTGAACTTCTTAATTCGATTAAGGCTGGTGAAGTTTCGAATCTTGAACATTGTCAAGATTCTGCTAAAGCTAGCCGCCTACGGCGAAAAAGCGACCCCCAGTAAAGCAGCCTCCGACCTGATCAACGAGCAAGCGAAGCGCGCAGGCACGAAGTGCATCGGCGCGAAGAAGCGAAGACCCCGGAGGCGCTTGTCTGTCGTGCACGGATTCCAGCGGGGTCGCAGCGACTGGAGGGCCGAGGTCATGCCTTCTTAAAGTTGTTTTGTGCCCTCTCAGACCTCCAGAGTGCTCAAACTGTCCAGCGATTCTAATGGACTTTGTGAGCTGTTGATTGTGATCCTCTCTCACGCACGTGAGCCCCCACAAACTTGTTTGTGTAGTGGGTTACACAAAGTGTCGCTTAGCTCTTGCTTCGCTCTTTGCTCCGTCAGTAAACTACAAATAAGAATAACAAGACGGGGAAACCGCTATGCAAAGAACTCTTTTCTTGACCGATGATCAAAAAATGATTTGGGCCGAAGCTGGGACTGCATTTCCGGGCGAACAACTTAATGAGGTAGTGCAGAGGGCTTTGATTGATCTTCCAATAGATAAGGCGCAAAACGATATTTATGAGCTTCGCCGATTTGACGCGCCGCATGCTTTCGATGCTCTTTTGAAATTGCAGAATACCGGCGCGGCACGGCGGCATATCGAAGTAACCAATGATGAACTTCGTGAAGTATTGCGCATCGAAGTAACGCTGTTCGATCTGATCATGCAAGCAGTTGCAATGCTCTTGGACGTTTTTTTGCGTGTCCTCGGCGGTGCTTTGAAGAGTACCTCGACTCGGTCAACTGAGCCGCCGACGGTGGCGCCCAGTCCGCAAAAATACGTGCCTAGCTGGAAAAGTCAGTTGCGTATCGAGCACGACGATTACGAGTATACCCCTTGAATTTTGCGATCATCCGCACCAAGAAATTGAAGTCGATGGGTGCTGTGGTGCGGTCTGGAAAGCACACTTTTCGCGAGCAGCTAACGCCCAACGCCGACCCTGCGATGACTCCCAAAAACAAGGTCGTCGGGGCAGCAAGTGCTGAAGATCTAAAAGCACGGTTGCAGCTCCGACTGCCGAAAAAAATGAAGGCCGGGTCAGTGCTATGTATCGAGTACATGATTACCGCCTCCCCTGCGGCTTTTCAGCGTCACGGGGGCAAGTTAGACGACACCGGAAACGGCTATTTCAGTGACGCTCTAAAGTGGCTCCAGCAGCGTCACGGAAGGGAAAACGTGATCTGCGCAGCGGTGCACTTGGACGAAACGACTCCTCACTTAGTGGCGTACGTTGTACCGTTGACCGCCGACCATCGTTTGTCGTGCCGCGATTTCCTGGGTGGCAGGGCAAAGTTAAAGCAGCTGCAGACCGATTTTCATGCCGCATGCGGAAAAAAACAGGGGCTGGAAAGGGGAGTCGAAGGCAGCACGGCGAAGCACCAGGAAATCAAAAAATTCTATGCAGCCCTGAGCGCGGCTGGAGTTGCTCCTAAGCTCGAGGCTAAGGATTACGCTGCTGCTGCTATTGGCATCAAGACAGCTGCCTGGAGACGAGCTCGAGCGATTGCTGAAGCAAATGCTAAGGGAGTCGCAGCAATGCCGGCCATGAAAAAAGCGTTGGAGCGACGTGGCAAATTTATCGCAACGAAAACGGCAGAGCTGAACGAGCGCATGCAGATCATCAAGCATCGCCAGCTGCTTCTGAGAGAAGCTGAGCAGGAGCTTGTCAAACGCTCCGAAACCCTCTCAGAGCGTGAACGACAAATTAGACTTCATGAGAGCAAAGTCGAGACATTGGAGGCCGAACGCGATGCTTTGGAGCGCCGATTGGAGATGCTCGAAGAGAAAGCCGAGAACAGAAGCCCTCGATCTCGGAAGCTTCATCGTGGTATGGATCTGACCCTTTAAACTCCTAACGTCGAAGTTCTGCGAAGCAGAGAATGCTCCCCGGCAGGGGGGTATCTTCACTGCCAGGAATCAACCGTCGTTAAATTCCGCCCCGTATTTTTCATACACCGCAGCGGCTTCTTTAAGCTGACGAATTGATTCCCGCAACGCATGATTACGTTGCACAGTTGCAACGCTGATGGGTTGAGGCAACTTCAACAGTTTTTCGATCTTAAGCATAAGGTCGTAAAGCGGAATCTCTTTCGTTTCGTGTTTCACCGTAGGGGTTCCTGTTGAACTTCTTTCGTTTTCAAAGATTGTGGGTCTGGTCGAGTCTCATCCTGACCAACCTGCTCTTGGTAACGCTCATAGAAAAACGCCTTACCACCAATATCATTGGAGATGGGGCTTTTGCGGTTGCCTAAGGGGGGCGCCATCGTAGCTGTGCTGGCGGATATGCTAGACAAGGAGTAGAAAACTCCATTGATTGGATCTGCTCCGGTTGTGAATAGTGGCCATTTTTATTCAGGCTTAATGAATATAAAGGTCGACCCTTACCCTTCTTTTTACTTGATACCTTAATAGTAACTGCCGCCGAACATCTCAAGATGAAAGCGTAGCGACTGAGCTCGTAGCATCGCTCATCTTTATGATGCTTAAGATGTGATAGCCGAGAGGTTGGCTCGCGGAAGCGGTTCAGGCAGGATTCACGGATAAACTTCACATCTCTTGACGAGTGATCAAGTAGATCGACCATACCCTGTAAGCTACGAACCCCTTCATCTGCCTTGGGAACCAATGTGGCGGCTAGCTGCTTGAGGTTGGCAGGAGCACTGGGATCACTGGCAACCTTCCTCAATGCCCTGACTTTCGTAGAGATACCTTCTGCACCAATTAGCTGATACTGACGCACGCCTGCTGCTTTGAGCGCATAAGAAACGCGCTTGGCGGTTTTCGTATCTGTAGTGCTGACGTTTCCAGTCGACCTTGGGAATAGGTACTTCAAGACATAGCCGATAGGGCTGGTTTCGTTTCCAGGCTCTACCTGGGTTTTCAGAATTTTATTTGAATATGTCTTGTAATAGTCTTCGGGTCGACCATCTCCGGAGAGCAATTGCTCTAGCTTGCTTTGAAGATCTATAAGCATCTTGTCAGAGCAATAGAAGAGAATGTGCCAGTGCGGACATCCATCTTGGTGAACCTCTGCTACGCGTAAGCCAAAATAGTCGGAATTGGCATAGTATTTTTTACCAATGAATTTGAATAATTTCCGATACAGCCGGTTTAGAAAGTCATTTCCTTCTCTAAGGGATGAGCCATCGTATGATTTTGAGCTTGGGTGAAAGCGTGGCGGGCATGTGAGTGTAATCATTATCCAGATATATTCGCGACTCACAGCGAGTCGTTCCATGGCCTTGACGGATAGATAAAGTTGATTGAGTCGTGACCTTTCAGAATTCGCATAAATATCGGATTTAGTCACTCCGGAGGATGGGGTGGCGAGGCTGCGCTGCATTTTTGCGTGGATGTTGGCACGTCGATCTTCGAAAAGTTGAACTGTCTGGTCTGAGCAATATGGCATCAAGCCATGTTTTGCATCACCCAATAGCTTGCCTCGCATCGCATGATGCTCTCTGTGCTCATCCGCTAAATGATTGATTTGCGCGCGCCAATATACCTCGCTACGTAATCTCATCATTATGCCATCAAGACTGTGTCGTGATGACTGTTTGATGGCAATACCGTACTCATGCCGAGAGTGGCAGTATTCTGCTATCAACTCCGGAGATAATGCCTTCTGTTTTACAAAGTGGTACTTCGCAATATTATGAGCAACGTCACAAAGCTGCTCATTTCCAAGCGAAATAAGAGTGTTTAGCGGAGGAGGAAAATATCGAAATCCCTGACGCACGACGCAGCCTTAGCAAAAAAGGGCGTCCTACCGGGATTAGTGGTGTGTAGCATTCGCCAACCATGGCGAACTTCATAAATATCTCAATCCGCCGAGATAACTTCAAATCAATAAAAGCTAAGAGTAATTCACAGCTCGATAGATATTATCTATCGATTAAATGCCTTTGATATTAAATTGATATGAAAAATCATTTACATATCAATTTGATATGAGGGGCTCATTTTGGTGTCAACAAACGACCGTTAAATGATGCTGAATATTTGAAACTTTAATGGTATCAACAAAATAGCTTTTATTTTTTATGATACCGTTGTATGGTGATGCTACGTTTTGTGATCCCTTTATTTGAGGTAAGTTCATGTCCCGCACCTTTCTGTACGCTCGTGTCAGCACTGAGGGCCAGACAACTCAAAATCAGCTAGAGGAGGTCAAAGCCAGCGGTTATGACATTCCCCCGCAGAGGGTGATAGAGGAGGTTATCTCTGGCAGCGTCTCTGCAAATGAGCGCCCAGGATTTCGAAAGCTTCTCGAGAAGCTAGAGCAAGGTGATGTGCTTGTGGTCTCCAAGCTCGATAGACTTGGCCGAAACGCTATGGATGTTCGATCTACTGTCGAGTCTCTAGAGCGCTCAGGCATCAAGGTCTGTTGTCTCGCGCTGGGGGGAGCTGACTTAACTTCTCCTGCGGGAAAAATGACAATGCAGGTCATCAATGCTGTTGCGGAATTTGAGCGCGATCTATTGATCGAGCGCACGCACGCGGGGCTTCGACGGGCGCAATTGGAAGGTAAGAAATTAGGTCGTCCAGCTGCAAAGGGGACGACAATTGCCGTCCACCAGTTAAAAGCTAGAGATATGACTCAAGCTCAGGTCGCCAAGGAGTTAAAAATCGGAATTGCGACTGTTAAGCGGCACTGGAATAAGAGCTAGAGGGGTGCCTCTATTGGTAAAAATCAATTAGAGTTTGCAGCTGTTACCAGCTTGGTTCTTGCCGCACCGGCTTTGCTTTGAAATTTTGGGTCTAGATAGGAGGCTTCATTCAATACTCCGGCCAGCTTCTCCATGAGCTTAAGCTCGGTGAAACCGTAGTTATCGATCTCTCCATTAATAGCCGCTTCAAGTCTTCTTACGGAAACGAGCCTGGCATGAGGTACATGAATTTTTCTGTTTATGATGACAGTGCCAGTTACATGCTTTGGCTGATTCTCGCTGAAAATACGAGTTTTTTTGGTGTTGATGCGATGCCCATGTCGCCTAACTATGGAGCTGACTTCTCGTTCTAGGGATGGGGGGATGATGTCTCCCGAGAAAGTTAGATCGTCAACGTAGCATGTAAAAGTGAGCCCATACTTTTGGGCCAAAGTGCTTAAGCCGTCAAACATTGGGCGGGAGGTATGCAGCGCCAGTAATGGGCTGAGTGGACTACCTGTTGGGAGGCAATCACGAAAGGTAGTTAAATTTGTGAGTATTCCAGCGACGTCACCGACACATTTCAACTGTTTGGAAAAAAACGAGTTGACGTGGTGAGATTTGACCGATCCGTAGAAGTTGCTCAGATCGAAGGTCGCAATTACGCGAGCCTTTTCATGTGCCAGCGCATTTGAGCGATAAGATCGCTTCTTGACTCCCGCGTGGGCGTAATCTGGATATTCCATTCGCTGTAAAAGTTTCAGAATGCGCTCATGTACCCCTCTCAATTTTTTAGCAGGGGTCTGGACAAGCCTTTTTTTGGTAATTTTTTGGGAGAACGGATTCACATCTTCCAGTAAAGTGAACTCACGGTAGTTTTCTTCACTTTCTAGTAGCTCTGTCAAGCTTGCGATTTTTTCGTTCAGGACTTCACATAGTTTTTTCGGTGAAGTTAGTTTGTACAGTGCGCACTGTGTTATTGGGTAAAGATTAAAAGATTTTCGCTTTTTTGCCGAAATTCTTGGACGTCTCATTTCGTGTCTGATTCCATTCAAGTATTGAGACTATTTTTTTTGCGACATGTATCCGTATTTTATCGCTAGGCTTCGGTTCATCGAGGTTTTCAGAAAAGAACATTATCGATGAAAGCGGTATTTCGAATTGCTCACTATATTTAGACAAAATTTCCATAGTGGGCTGTTTCTTTCCAGACTCAATCTCAGATAAATACGAGTTTGAGATACCCAAACGGCTAGCAAGATCCGATTGAGAAACGTCGTAGAAGGTTCGAATGAGTTTTAGGGCTTTGTTGATCATGATGGGTACCTCTAGAAACGTGTGACAACAGCGGGGTAGATCTATTCAGTATCGATTCCGAGGAAGCTAAGGATTTTTGGCCCGTATTTATCAATCAGGGAGAACAGATTCACGAGGAACCGTACAACCCGAAAGCAAGCCCCAAATACCTTTACAACGCTCCACTTCTTCTTCTTTTCTGGACAAACCAGACATTGCTCTGCGGTTTTTTCTTCACTCTTGTGCATTTTTTGATGCTCCTATCTAAGTTATGACACGCTTATGCGTGCCTCTCGAGCATAACTAGATAGCGAAAAGTGAAACGGGTTGAGCAATGCTTTTCCCCCTCCGAGACACCGGCTTCGTCGCTCTCGACGAAGCCGCTTATGTCGTGAAGGTGAGGATACATACACACGTCGCGGGACGTACGCAGCACCCCTTTCCGACCAAGGGTTAGAGACCGAGGCCTCCACGGTGCCGAAGCACCAACAGCAACGAGATATAGTCACCGTCCGCGAAGTAAATATGCGAAATTTCTTCGCCCATGTCAAATCTTTTTCGCTGTGAGCGAAAAGTATTCGCTTGCTAGCGTTGTCTTTAATCCAAAAATTCAGCCAATACAGCGGCTTACATTTCGGCGTTCCTTTCTGACCAACCTTGCTGGTGGCCTTTATTGGATTCAAAGGTGTATTGATACACAACCTAAACACGTTGAACGGCCCGGCTTTCAGAGGCTTCTAGAGCGACACGTGTTGATCGTTACCAGGCTTGAACGTCCAGCGATCCATGAGCCCTCCTGGGGCGCGGGCACGATCCAGCGCAGAGTGGGAGCACTCAAGCGCAATCGGCGTCGACCCATTATGCTCAACTCTCTAGTGCTTCAATGAGAGCTAGGACGTGAAACAGTCAATCGTCACTCCCCTTTATTGGCGCTATGCACGTTCGTTCTTCCTGGCGCTTTGCTTGCTGCAGTCGGCCAGCTATGTGGTTACCTCCGAGGATCTCATCACGCTTCAGCAAAACGCCGCGCCGCCTTGGCGGGCTTGTCAGCCCATTTCTCCGTGTTACAGGCGTAATTCGCCCATACCCATCAGCTTTTTTCGAGCCATCCACAAGTTGGGCAAGTGAATGCGCAGCATAGTTTCCAGCGGATACAATTTGCGGCCACCGCCAGCCTTCGGATAATACGGCTCGATCAACGCCAGTAAACCGCTCCAGGGCACGACCTGATCCATCTTGGCTAGGAACCGTTCGCGGCGTGTTTGCTTACGCTTGCCGGCGTATTCGAAATCACCAAGCTCATCTGGCTCATGAAACACTCGGGTCAGGTGATGAGGCCGTATTTCAGTATACTTTGAGACTTGTTCGGAGTTTCCCTAAGAATTCCTTAGTAGTTGTAAACATCCCCCGTATGCGCGGAGAGAACTGGCGTCAGCCTTAACTTAAGGACTGATCAGTGGGTCAGACCTTTTGAATCTCTGCTCTCCATAAGAAGTACGTTTCTAGCACAGCGGCTATTCAGACGTTGTTTCAGATTTTCAAACATCTTTGTTTGCGAGTGGTTGATCCTGGTCACTTTATTCGTCGGCCGGATGGAATGGATCATAACGCCATTTTGGATAATGGTTGAATTGAAGCGCGACCGTCATAGATCATAATTGCGATTAGAAATAAACGTTTATATTTTGATTTCGTATTGATATTTTATTTAAGGTGATTATTTGTTTGGCGGTGTTGCTCCAGGTAAAAACGCAGCTACTATCAAGATTACGGTGAGATTGATTAGATGTTCAATAATCAGGTGGTAATTTTGCTAAATCCATAAATTTTTAAACCCCTCCTTGGCATGACAATGGGGGGCGGGAGGAAAAATGAAAACCCGACTACTGATTACATTTATTGTTCTTGCTGGTGTTGTGCCAATGGCTAATGCTGCTGAGTATTACAGAAGCAAATGGTTTGATTATCCAGACCCCACCACTATGCCAAAAACAACAGTTAGCTGCGCTCAAGAAGGATCAGCTGACGTACCATGTCCGACCTGGAGTGAGCCGCTTAGAATGTGCCGTAAAAGCGCATGTACTGGCCACACCTACAAAACAGAGATGCTTAGAGTGGCTCCTACATTTGTGGTCAACGGGCCAGATACAGCCGATCAGGCCGCAAAAAATGCTATCACTGGCGTAGCAGCCACATGTGCAGCCACAGCTATAAATGCAGCAGAAGGCGCTGCAGCAGCAACACCTTCACCAGAACCTGCTGCACGGATATCTGCCGGCTTAGCAATGGGGATTGCATATTTTCAATCTTGCATTTCTACCGTAAGTGGTGCCGCAGTGGCGGGAGGACTGATAAATCAGCTGAGTTTTACAATAGAAACACCAACACACTGGGCTCCACTTTGAAGCATAAGTATGAATTCTAGATTTCCACTTAATGGTTTATTGTTTTTGCGATCAAGAGCAGATTTTTATGTCAAACGCCTCCTTATCTGGACGGATAAGGAAGCCGGATCACATTGTATAGCTCTCGATAAAAAGTTTATTTCAAATATTTCATAGGCTTTACCAACAAGATTGAAGATCATGAAGAAGCGATGCAGCTTATTGATTTACAGATCATAAAGTATCATATTTTTTGAAAATCCACATGCAGCCAGAGTAAGCGGTGGTGGACGCTTGTTTTTTGTGTTTTGAAATTAAGCTTGAGTGTTAGTCCAATCCGAATGCTTAATTTTTCGAGAGTATTCTCTACAAATAGGAGAACGCCATGCCCAAATTAACGTTCCAAAACGGCGAGTACGAATGGGTGGCTGTATCACTCAAATGGGGGGTGACAACCAAGAACTTCACGCTCGCTGTCGATTCGAACCCAGAGACTATCGACACTCATGGGGAGCCTGCTCAATACGCATGGAAGCCAGATAACGAAGTGATTGATGAAACACAATTTGAACAGTACTCAATCACGCTGGTAAACGACGAAATGATTTTTTACGGGAACCCATTAGGTGGCCGCGTTCCAGTAGACCCCTGAGTCCGATTATGTCCGAGGTTAGCGCCTTAGTTAAAGGCTGTGCCTAGGGGCCAGCCTTTACCGTCATCGAAAAGTCGTTGCCCCGCCGTTCTGACACCTACCAGACAGTCAAGCATAGGCAGGGAATGTCTACCTTTCCAGGGGCAGTCCACCTGTCATTCCTCCTGGCCAACCTCTGGTGGAGAGTGGTGGACTCTGGTAATCGCATTCGGGTGTATTGTTGTACTACATTAGCAAATTATGTGCGCCTGCCGCCGCAATCAGCAGCGCACGCTTGGCTGACATTTGGCCTTGCACCTCATTCAAATCGGGATACGGCATGCTCGCGTACAGCAAGCCATTGGATACGTAAGGCTCGA
>Ga0207713_1002558_pt1 | contig 13140 bp, 14 predicted proteins | sample KBSS64metaG_FD_184404 | JGI IMG/M metagenome (GOLD analysis project Ga0207713, IMG submission 184404) | Switchgrass rhizosphere microbial communities from Kellogg Biological Station, Michigan, USA - KBS S6-4 metaG (SPAdes) (version 2) | ecosystem: Host-associated > Plants > Roots > Rhizosphere >...
GCGGTCAGGAACGGCCCGAATGCGGCAACCGTGAAGGCGAACAAAGTCACCAGCAAACCCGCCTGGGGGATGCTGACTTCAAGGTCTCGGGCGATCGCCGGCAACAGGCCGACGATGATGAATTCCGTGGTCAGCACCGTGAAACCGGCAGCGGACAACAGAAGGATGGGCAACAGCATGCAGAACTCCAGAAAACGACGACACCAGCGATAGCCCGAAGGCCCACTGGCATGACTTGAAAATGAGGATGGCGAATCTTAACAGAGTGTTTCCGATCAGGGTTGCACGAACCTGCCGATCTTGTTGACCACGCGGGCGGCAGATCGTCACAGGTCTGAAGGATGAAGACTACGCTGTGATAAAGTCCGCGCCCTGCGATACGTACACCCTGTTCATCGGCCATTGATTGGCATTGATGTCGCGATACCCCCGCACCTAATAAAATCAGAGATGCCGTTTTATGACCGCTTCATCCCCTTCGCTATGGTTACGCCTGAAACGCTTGAGCCTGGTCACACAAATCATCATCGGCCTGATCGCCGGGATTGCCCTGGCCCTGTTCGCGCCGGAGGTGGCGAAGGCCACCGCATTCATCGGCAAAGTCTTCGTATCGGCGCTTAAAGCTGTCGCGCCGATTCTGGTGTTCGTGCTGGTCATGGCCTCCATTGCCAACCACAAGCACGGCCAGGAAACCCACATCCGGCCAATTCTGTTTCTGTATCTGCTGGGAACGTTTGCGGCGGCGGTGGTGGCGGTTGTCGCCAGTACGCTGTTCCCGTCGAGCCTGGTGTTGGCCACTCACGACGTTGCTGTCACCGCGCCAGGCGGTATCAGTGAAGTGCTGCAAAGTCTGCTGTTGAGCGTGGTCGACAACCCGGTCAGCGCATTGATGAATGCCAACTTCATCGGCATTCTGGCGTGGGCGATTGGCATGGGCGTTGCCATTCGCCATGCCGGTGACACCACTCGCGAAGTGCTCGGCGACTTGTCCAACGGCGTGACCCTGATCGTGCGTTTGGTGATTCGTTTTGCGCCGCTGGGCATTTTCGGCCTGGTGGCTTCGACCCTCGCCACCTCCGGTTTCGGCGCCTTGATCGGCTATGTGCATCTGCTGGCGGTGCTGCTGGGCTGCATGCTGTTTGTGGCGCTGGTGATGAACCCGGTCATTGTGTTCTGGAAACTGCGTCGCAACCCGTATCCACTGGTGATCACGTGCTTGCGCGAAAGCGGCATCACTGCGTTTTTTACGCGCAGCTCGGCGGCGAACATTCCGGTCAATCTCGAATTGAGCAAGCGCCTGGGCCTGCACGAAGACACCTACTCGGTCTCGATCCCGCTGGGCGCGACCATCAACATGGCGGGCGCGGCGATCACCATTACCGTACTGACCCTGGCGGCCGTGCATACGTTGGGCATCGCCGTGGACATTCCGACCGCCATCCTGCTGAGCATCGTCGCGGCGATCTGTGCCTGTGGCGCTTCGGGCGTGGCGGGCGGCTCGTTGCTGTTGATTCCACTGGCGTGCAGCCTGTTTGGCATCCCCAGTGAAATCGCCATGCAGGTGGTGGCCGTCGGGTTCATCATCGGCGTGCTGCAGGACTCGGCGGAAACCGCGCTGAACTCCTCCACCGACGTGCTGTTCACCGCGGCGGCGTGCCTGGGTGAAGACGAGAAAGCCCAACGGTTGGCGTAACAATGTACTTGTAGGAGCACGGCTTGCCGGCGATGGCGTACTTGAGATCGCCATCGCCGGCAAGGGCTAGGCGCCCCCCAGCTCCTCCAGAGAGCCAACAAAAAGCCCGCCAAGGCGCGAACCTTGGCGGGCTTTTTTACGTCGGGAGGTTTAGAACGCGCCCATGTAATCGCGCTTGCCCACTTCCACACCGTTGTGACGCAGCAGTGCGTAGGTGGTGGTGACGTGGAAGAAGAATTGCGGCAGACCGTAGCTCAACAGGTAAGCCTGGCCGGTAAAGCGCTTCTCTTTCGGCGTGCCCTGACGGGTGATGATTTCGATGCCTTCCTTGCCGTCGATCTGTTCCGGTTTGATCTCGCCGATGAAGGCCAGCACTTTGGCGATCAGCGCTTGCAGCTCGGCGAAGGTGGTTTCGGTGTCGTCGTACTTTGGCAGTTCAACTTCGGCCAGACGCGCGGAAACGCCCTTGGCGAAATCAACGGCGATCTGCACCTGACGGACCAGCGGGAACATGTCCGGGTACAGACGGGCTTGCAGGAAAGCATTCGGGTCGATGTTCTTGGCAGTGGCGTGGGCTTCGGCCTTGTTCAAAACGTCGCTCAGGGCGTTGAGCATTTGCTTGAAAACCGGAACGGAAGCGGCGTACAGAGAAATAGTCATGGCAGTCTCGTGTTGTGACAGGAGGGAAACGTGGGGCGATTATAGCCATGCACGGTCCCCTGCGGCGGGTCTTTTATCCGCAAGGGGAAACGCAGCGCAAGCTCTGAACGAGCTGCGCAAGTTAGCCCCCGCCGGCATGAAAACCTCAAATTGATCAGTGTTTTTCTGCACTCGCCGACAGACCGGCCTTCGTTTGGGTGAACCGGTAAAACAGGTTGGGCTCGCTCACAATGTAAAGCTCGCCTTTATTGTCCATGGTCATGCCTTCGGCTTGCGGCAGCGTACGCTTGAGGTCACCCGCCAAGGCGCGCAGGGAGAGAATACTGACGAAGTTACCCTGCTGGTCCAGTTCGGTCAGGTTGCTGGACTCTTCGCTTAGCAACAGTAAGTGGCCGGTCCGAGGATCGTAGTAACCCTCGGAAAGGTCTTTGCTGAAAACGCCGCGGTCGACCCAGGACGTCAAGTCCTTGATACGGATCTGCATTCGGTTGCCAATGGAGCCGAGCATGCCGGTGATTGAGTACAGTTGCCGCGGATCACGCTCCTTGATGGCGAAGATGCGGTCATTGGCCGGGTCATAGGTCACACCTTCAAACCCCTTGTTATGCGCGCTGAGGTTGATCTCAATGGCGAGTGATTCGGTTTGATCCGCACGGATAGGTCCAGCGGTCTCCGGCAGGGTAAAAATGTGCAACCGCTGCTGCCGTTCATCAACGATGACCACCCGCCCTTTGCCCATGTAAGCGATGCCTTCGGTGTCCTCGAAACCGATCAATGGGTAGCGTTCGATCAAATCGCCATCACGGGTCAGCGCCAGAATTTCCATAGGCACACCATTGGTGATACCCAGAATGCGGTCGTGATCAGGGTCATAGGCGAGACCGGACATATCAGTGATGCCCGGGATCGGTTTGCCTTCGACCGCGACCTTGTAGTCTGGCAGCCAGATATTTTTGTCTGGCGCCTGATTGCCATACCAACTGTTATGCCAGTGCGCGTACAACTGCCCGGGCCAGCTAAAATGAACGGAAACCACGCTAACGCCGACCAGTGCGGCGATCAGAACAATTCCAGCCTTCCTTGCCTTGCTCATACTTTTTCTCGATCCCAGGTAAATCGATAGACATTCACGGGTTGTCCCGGATGGCATTGGCCGTTATCGGCATCGGCGCCGACGATCGACCATTGCGCTCGGGAGGTTTCGCCCAACTCACGCGCGGCCTGAGGATTGAAACACTGGCTCAACAGTTCGTCGGGGACCAAGGCATACGCCTTAGGGTGTTCGCGCAACCACAGTGCCGCCTGCTCGACTGTGGAGCCGACCATCCCGAAGTGCACGATCGGTTGTCGCGCGAACAGCCAATGGCCCTCGCGCCAATTGACCAACACCAGGTCGGCGCCGTGGGTCATGGTCGCCGCTTGCGCCATGATCGCTTCGTGAGGGTTGGGACCGTCCTTGATCGGTTCAATGAAACCGCGGGCAATCCAAAGCGCAAACCAGGTCACGACCAGCGCCTGGAATACCCGCCGACCGCGCGGACGCTGACTGAACCAGCGTCTGAGTAACCAGGGAATCAGCGGTGCAGCCACCAGCACCAGCCCGGGCAGCGCCGGGTAGATGTACAACTTGCGCTTGCCGCTGCTGATACAGAAAAACAGCACCACCAGCACAACCCAGCCCAGCAGCACCAGCACTCGGCCGTCGTGCTTGCGCAGTTGCCGGCGCCAGGCGGGCACCAGCCACGGCAATACCAGCACCAGCGGCAGCCAATATTGCGGGATTACGTGAACGAAGAAATACCAGAACGGCTCGCGATGGTCCCAGGCGGCGGCATAGCGTCCCGCGGTCTGGCGCAGCAGAATCTCTCGCGCATAGGCGATCTCTTCAGCAGTGCCATTGAGCGCGATGGACAAGGCCAAAGGCAGTAACCAGATCGCGATGGCGCCCAGCATGACCAACAGTCCCAGCAGCCACTTGCGCGCCTCGCCCGGCATGGCCACCACACCGGGCCAACCTTTGCGCACCGCGTAGGCATACGGAATCAGCATCAGGGCCGGGACGAAGCCAACCCCTTTGGTGATCACACCAATGCCCATGGCGGCGCAGCCCAGGTAGAACCAGCGCCAGGCGGGCCCGAGCAACAGGTGCCGCGCCAGACCGTACATACCCACGGAGGTGAACAGAATCAAAAAGCTGTCGATCTGACCGGTCTGCAGGATGCTGTAGGTCTGATAGGTCGCCAGGTACAAGAGCGCCGCCATCCGGCCCGCACGTTGATGCCATAACCGGCGGCCAAGGTCATAAACCACGGCGGTGACCGTCACGGCCGATAGAAGACCCGGCAGGTACAGGGCGATGGAGGGTTTCCCGGTGAGCCAGGCGAAGAACGCCACCGTCCACATGAAAATCGGCGGTTTGTCGCCATAGATCTCTGCCGCACGGTGCGGAATCAGCCACGAGCCGTGCTGCAGCATCTCGAGCGCAACACCAAGGAATCGCTCCTCGTCGACATTCTGCGGCTGACGCAGTCCTAGTCCGGCACCGATCAAAACCAGGGCGAGTACCATCAAACCCAGGCATTCGACCCGGGGTGATAACGTTCTGCGCATGACTCAGTCCTTTAAGTGTTTGCTGCGAGCAATCAACTGCAAATTGCGCAGATAAACGATCGAGCCAAAGGCTTGACCGGCAATGAATACCGGGTCCTCCCGGTAAATGGCATAAGCGAGCAGCAGGGCGCTACCGACGATGCTCAGGTACCAGAAACTCACTGGAATCACGCTGCGTTTCTTGTATTCGCTGTAAAGCCACTGCAAGACGAAGCGACCGGTAAAGGCTATCTGGCCGGCGAAGCCGACCACCAGCCACAGGGTTTCACGGGAGAGATTCATCCTTCGATTTCCTGCGCAGTGGCGTTCAGGCGCGTGCGCCGGATCAGCCACCAGACGCCGATCAGGTCGAGAATGCCCACCAGGGCACGGTCCAGGTTGCCGTATTTGGAGACCCCGGCTGTGCGGTGACGGTGGTTGACCGGGTGAGTGATCATTCGGCCGTTATGGCGCTGGATCAGTGCAGGAATGTACCGATGCATATGATCGAAGTACGGCAGGCGCAGAAACGCCGCCCGCTCGATCAACTTCAATCCACACCCGGTGTCCGGTGTCTGGTCCTTGAGCATGCGGCTGCGCAATCCATTGGCAAACCGTGAGGCCCAGCGCTTGCTCGCGTTGTCGCGGCGGTTGACCCGGTGCCCGGCCACCAACTGAAGGCCGGCCAGCCCTTGTTCACCGCGCACCAGCGCCAACATCCCGGGGATGTCCGCAGGATCGTTCTGGCCATCGCCATCGAGCGTGGCCAGCCACTGCCCCTTGGCAGCCAGCGCTGCATGGTAAAGCGAGGTGCTTTGCCCAAGCGAACGCTCATGACGCAGGATCCGCAGCGTGTTCAGGCCATTGTTTTTGATCTGCCGCAGTTCGTGCAAGGTGGCATCGGTACTGCCATCGTCCACGACGATGATTTCGTACGCCTCGTCGGCCAAGGCTGTGCGCACTTCTTCAATCAATGGCTTCAGGTTGTTTGCTTCATTTTTTGCAGGAATCAGTACAGATACAAAAATTTCATGACTCATAGGGTCCCCCCTTTAATCCTTGGTTTCTTATTATCAAGGGCGAACATTTCATCTCTGATAAAAGTGGCGATACCACTTCACAAATTCCGCTACACCCGCTTCCACCGTCACCTGAGGGTGGAAGTCGACCCATTGGGTCAATGCCGATACGTCAGCCCAAGTCTTGACCACATCGCCAGGCTGCAGTGGTAGAAAGTTGCGTTGCGCTTTGATCCCCAGCGTCGACTCCAGACAATCGACGAACTCCAGCAGTGCTACCGGCATGCCACGCCCGATATTGAAAATCCGGTTAACGCCGTCGCCCTCCCCGTCCGGGATCGGCGGCCGAAGGCGCAAACGGGCGACACTTTCGACAATGTCGTCGATGTAAGTGAAGTCGCGCGCCATCTGGCCGTGATTATAGATATCAATCGGCAAACCGTTGAGGATCGCTTCGGTGAACTTGAACAGCGCCATGTCGGGGCGCCCCCAAGGTCCGTAAACGGTAAAAAAGCGTAGGCCGCTGGCCCTCAGGCCATACAAATGACAGTAGCTGTGAGCCATCAACTCATTAGCACGTTTGCTGGCCGCGTACAGTGAAATGGGATGATCGACAGCGTCTTCAATACTGAACGGCATTTTGCTGTTGGTACCGTACACCGAGCTGCTTGATGCATAGATCAGGTGCTCGGGACGATAGTGACGGCAAGCTTCCAGCACATTCAGAAAACCCACCAGGTTCGATTGCGCGTAGACGTCCGGGTTGTCCAGCGAATAGCGAACACCCGCCTGGGCCGCCAGGTGCACAACCTCGGTAAAACGATGTTCGTTGAACAACGCCATCAGTGCTGGTTTGTCGACGATATCCAGGGTCTGAAAACGAAAGCCAGGCAAGGATGCAAGGTCGTTAAGCCGTGCACGCTTGAGTTCAACACTGTAATAGTCGTTGAGGTTGTCGATGCCGATGACTTCAAGGCCTTCCCGGCACAAACGCTTAACAGTGTGATACCCGATGAAGCCGGCGGCGCCAGTGACCAGAACAGTCATTGGGAGTTCGCGCCGATCAGCGCATTGTTCTTGGCCAATACCCACGTCAGCTTCATGCTTTGCTCCATAGTCCAGTCAATAAGGCTTGTATCGTCGATGGGAGAACTACCAGATGCCCGCAATCAGGCCCGCCAGCTCTCGGCATGCATACGTTGCTCGCTGGATTGTAAAAATAGCGTTAATTATTCATTTAGGTTTTGTGACGATAGCAAGAACGCGTGACGAATTCAGTTGCCATTGACACACGTCAATCTACAGTGCATGCCAGCAGGAGAAAAATTGACCCCGGGAAGGACGCAGAACCATGAGTACTGAGCAAGAGACAACGTTCGACGAGCCGCAGCTTAACAGCACGGAAATCCGAATACTGGGCTCGTTGATCGAGAAACAGGCCACCAGCCCGGAAACCTATCCGCTGACGCTCAATGCGCTGGTGATTGCCTGCAACCAGAAAACCAGCCGCGAGCCGGTGATGAACCTGACCCAGGGTCAGGTCGGCCAAAGTCTGCGCGCCCTCGAAGGTCGCGGCTTTACCAAACTGGTGATGGGCAGTCGTGCGGATCGCTGGGAACACAAAGTCGACAAGGCACTGGAACTGGTGCCCGCTCAAGTGATTTTGACGGGGCTGTTATTCCTTCGCGGACCACAAACGGTCAATGAACTGCTGACCCGCAGCGGCCGCATGCATGACTTTGAAGATGCCGAACAGGTGGTGCATCAACTGGAACGGCTGATTGCTCGCGATCTGGCACTGCTGATTCCGCGCCAGGCCGGTCAGCGGGAAGACCGCTACATGCACGCCTTGGGCGACCCGGCGGACATCGAAGTGATCCTGACGGCAAGACAGAACCCGGCCGAACGTGGCGCGGGTGGCGGCGTATCGGTTGAGCGGATCGAAGAGCTTGAGGCGCGAATTGCGGCGCTGGAAGAGCGACTGGCCCGCCTCGAATAAACTAACAACAAAGATCGAATGTGGGAGCGGTGCTTCTATTCGCCGTCCCAGTAATCCACGCCGTCGGCCGGCCGGGCGATGGCGACGAAGCCCGAGGCATTGCCCTCGGCATCGACCTTGAAGTCGTCCATCACCGCATACTTGCCGGAATCCGGGTACTCGCAAATCTCGGGGGATTGTTGGGTGCTGACTGCCAGGTAGCGCAGCTCAGCGTTGCTGGTGTTGATGATCTGGTGCGCGGCTTCAGGGCCGCCCGGCGGGCAGGCAATGACATCACCGGCGCGAACGGGAAAGCGCTCGGCGCCCAAGCGAATCTCCCCTTCCCCGGCCACGATGTAAAACATTTCCTCGTTGACCCGATGACTGTGAAACGGGCTGCCACGCATCCCCGGTTCCAGCGCGTACAGGCGATAACCCAGCTTCTGCGCGCCAAGTTGCTGGCCGATGCGCGCCTGCCGTTGCCGATAGCGGTCGGCGGTGTCCCCCGTCGGGGCAAACGCTTCGGGCAGCGGCTCAAGTTCGGCCTGATCCAGATTAAGAATGGCAGGATGCATGAGTCACCTCAGTCACGGTTTCGCTTATTGGGGAGCAGGATGGCCATGGCCACTGCGGGCAAATTCCACGGCGTTGTGAAACTGCTCATCGGTCGGCCGCACGCCGGTGTACAGCACGAACTGCTCCAGCGCCTGGATCGCGATCACTTCCAGCCCGGTGATCACTCGCTTGCCTTCAGCACGAGCGCGCACAATCAACGGTGTTTCCGAGGGGACTGCCACGACATCGAAGACAGTCTCGGCAGCAGCGATGGTTTCAGCATCGAACGCCAACTGATCGGCCTCAGGGCCGTTCATGCCAATTGGTGTGACGTTGATCAGCATCTGCGGCCGCTCCGAGCCCAGCTCCGCTTGCCATCGATAGCCCAGCGATTCGGCCAACGCCCGTCCGGCACGCTCGTTGCGGGCAACAATCAGGCCATTTTTGTAGCCGCCATCACGCAAGGCACTGGCCACAGCCTTGGCCATGCCGCCGCTGCCGCGCAGGGCAAAGGTCAATTCCTTCGGCACCTGGTGGGTGTCAAGCAACTGGGCGATCGCGATGTAGTCGGTGTTGTAAGCCTTGAGATGGCCGTTAGTGTTAACGATGGTGTTGATCGATTGAATGGCCGCAGCGGAGGGGTCCAGTTCATCGACCAGCGCAATGCACGCCTCCTTGAACGGCATCGACACGCCGCAACCTCGAATCCCCAAGGCGCGAATGCCGCCAACGGCACCGGGCAAATCCTGACTGCTGAAGGCCTTGTAGTAAAAATTCAGGTTCAGTTGCTCATACAGATGATTGTGAAACCGCAGGCCGAAGTTCCCGGGACGTGCGGAAAGCGACATGCACAGCTGGGTGTCTCTGTCGGGGTTCATCTGCATGAAAAATCTCCTTCAATAGCACTTTCGGATGGACGGGATTAGCCAATCCATCGGGTCTGATCGATCATAACGGTGTGTCTGCACGTGGCCTCACTGAACCGTAAAGAAGCGAGTACAGACCTTACACAAAATTTACCCAATGGCTGTGCTGATTTTGGAAAAAAAGCTGTCTTAGAAGTATCCCCGCGACAATCCTTGGGTCTATTGCAGACACAAGCGCCGGGGCGAAGAACCGAGGAACTATCATGATCCGTAAAATCCCCACAGTAGCCTTGCTGATCGGTGCGCTTGCTATCGCAGGGCAGGCAGAAGCTGGCGGCGGTCACGGCGGTCACGGTTGGGAAGGACCGGCGGTATTTGGTGCGATCGTTGGCTCGGCCATCGTCGGTTCAGCCCTCATCAACAGCAATCGCCCGGTCTATGTACAGCAACCGGTTTACGTTCAGCCACAACCGGTTTACTACGGCCCGCCACCGGTTTATTACCAGCCGGCACCGGTCTACGTGCAGCAACCGGTCTATTACGGCCCACCGCCGGTTTATTACGGCCCACCACGTGGTTATTACGGTCCACCGCGCGGTTACTACGGCCCTCCCCACGGTTATGGCCGCTGGTAACGGAATCATCAGGCCCCGCCTCAATAGCGGGGCCTTTTTTGTGACCGTCCGTCGGCAGAGGTCTAAATAAATCTCGCCAAGGTCGCTGTCGGAACAGTCTTTGCGGCGCAAGTTGGCAAGATTGACTCGCCATCCTTCCCCCGCTTTGGGGAAAACGGTCATATTTATGTCATGTCGGGTCCGCACTCTTGGATCTGTCCGTTAACAACAGGTTGATAAAAACAAGGACGACCTTATGCCCACGCAAAACCCGCACCGCGTTGTCGGCTTGTGCACTTCCAGCAAGGTGTACAACGCATTGACCGAACTCAAGCACCTGGAAGGCCATCGCAGCGCCAAGTTTCTTTCGCTGCTGGCAGAAAACCTGGTGCGAAAAGGCCTGCTCAACGAGCAGGAAGTGGTTCATATGCTGGACCTGGTGGTCGACTGAACCGATGACTCATTGGCATCAATGACGACTATCGAAAGCGTTGATTGTCCGTTCAAGCGTCCGTTCCGTAAGGTGGCTCCATCGATTGATGGAGGTACTTATGTCCCAGGTTCAGATCATGTCCGTTATCGGCAGTGCCGTTCCCGCACCGCTCAGAGAGCTAGGATTGCTCGCCTGTTGGTATCTGGTGCAGGACGGCGAACCGATCAGCGGTCCGCTCACCTCGCTGCCAGCCGCCCAGGCACTGTCGCAACGCATCGGCCGAGGCCAACTCAGCGCTTAAGGCAGCTGCACCCGCGGCTTGGTTTCGATGAAAATTGCCCAACTCGACATGAACAGCGCAGCGATCAGCGGCCCGATCACAAAGCCATTGAGGCCGAAGATCGCCAGACCGCCAAGGGTCGAGATCAGGATCAGGTAGTCCGGCATCTTGGTATCCTTGCCCACCAGGATCGGTCGCAGCACGTTATCCACCAGGCCGATCACAAAAATCCCGAACAGCACCAGCACCACGCCCTGCCAGATCGCTCCAGTGAACAGGAAAAACGCCGCCACCGGCGCCCAGACAATCCCCGCCCCCACCGCTGGCAACAGCGACAGAAACGCCATCAGCACCGCCCAGAGCAACGCGCTCGGAATATCCAGAAACCAGAAAATCAAACCACCCAATGCGCCCTGCGTGATCGCCACCAGCAGGTTGCCCTTCACTGTCGCTCGAACCACACGATTGAACTTGAGTTGCAAACGGCGTTTCTGGTTGTCCTGCAGCGGCACGGCGGCGCGCACTTTGCGGGCCAGTTCGGCGCCGTCCCGCAGAAAGAAGAACAACAGGTAGAGCATGATGAAAAAGCTCACCACGAAATCGAACGTACCCTGACCAAAACTGAAGGCTTTGTTGGCAATGAACTCATTGCCTGTCACCGCACTTTTGATGATTTTCTCCCGCAGCCCGTCCAGTTCGCCTACCCCGGCCCGATCGAGCAAGTGCTGGAAGTACGGCGGCAGGCTGTGTTTGAAATGCGTCACGTACCCGGCGATGTCCAGTTCGCCACTTTCGATGCGGTGGTAGACCGAGGCCCCTTCTTGAATCAGCAAGATACTGAGGACAATCACCGGCAGGATCGCGATCAACAGACAGATGCTCAGGGTGAGCAGCGACGTCAGATTGCGTTCCCAGCCGAACTTCAGTTGCAGTCGTCGGTGCAGGGGTGCGAAGAGGATGCCGAGGATCACCGCCCAGAACACCGCGCCGTAAAACGGCAGCAAAATCCAGATGAAGGCGACGGTGACCAGCCCCAGCAAAATCACCAGTGATTTGTTTTGTACTGTCTCTTCGTTCATGTCCGATCCATGTCAGTCCGCAAGGACACAATGTCGCGTCCTGATGCTTAGTCCGCCACGGTTCGCGCGAGTGCCATCCGTTTGTTCATCAAGCATAGATCCAGATCAATGAAACTCGCGGGCAAGCCGCTTACTCTCGGCGGCTTTTGTGACCGACTCTGCCATGACTCTCCTGCCTCCAGAACTGCTCGCCCCCGCCGGCACCCTGAAAAACATGCGATATGCCTTCGCCTACGGCGCCGATGCGGTGTACGCCGGTCAACCGCGCTACAGCCTGCGGGTGCGCAACAACGAATTCGATCACGCCAATCTGGCCCTCGGCATTCACGAGGCCCAGGCCCAAGGCAAGCGCTTCTACGTGGTGGTGAACATCGCCCCGCACAACGCCAAGCTAAAAACCTTCCTCAAAGACCTGGCGCCGGTCATTGCCATGGCGCCGGACGCGCTGATCATGTCCGACCCGGGGTTGATCATGCTGGTCCGCCGGCATTATCCGCAGATGCCGATTCACCTGTCGGTACAGGCCAACACGGTGAACTGGGCCAGTGTCGAGTTCTGGCAGCAACAAGGTTTGAGCCGGATCATCCTGTCGCGGGAGCTGTCCCTGGAAGAAATCGCCGAAATCCGCGAGCAAGTCCCGGCGATGGAGCTGGAGGTGTTCGTCCACGGCGCCTTGTGCATGGCCTATTCCGGTCGCTGCCTGTTGTCGGGTTACATGAACAAGCGCGATGCCAATCAGGGCAGTTGCACCAACGCCTGTCGCTGGAAATATTCGGCGCAAGAGGCCACTGAAAACCAGCTCGGCGAAATCGTGCAGACCTTCCAGCCCGAACCGACCCTGGGCATCGGCGCCCCGACCGATCAGGTGTTCCTGTTGCAGGAAGCCAATCGGCCCGATGAACTGATGCCGGCCTTCGAAGACGAACACGGCACTTACATCATGAACGCCAAGGATTTGCGCGCGGTGCAGCATGTCGAGCGCCTGACGCAGATGGGCGTGCACTCACTGAAAATCGAGGGCCGGACCAAATCCCATTTTTATTGCGCACGCACCACCCAGGTTTACCGTCGGGCGATCGACGACGCGGTGGCCGGTCGCGAGTTCGACCGCAGTCTGATGACGGATCTGGAATCCCTCGCCCAACGCGGCTACACCGAAGGTTTTCTGCGACGGCACGTGCATGACGAATACCAGAACTACCAGCACGGCAGTTCGGTGTCGGAGCGGCAGCAGTTTGTCGGCGAGCTGACCGGCGAGCGGCGTGACCGGATGGCGGAGGTCAAGGTGAAGAATCGATTTGGTTTGGGCGACCACATGGAACTGATGACGCCCAAGGGCAACTTCCAATTCGACTTGCATCAACTGCAAAACGT
>Ga0207713_1002559_pt1 | contig 13139 bp, 10 predicted proteins | sample KBSS64metaG_FD_184404 | JGI IMG/M metagenome (GOLD analysis project Ga0207713, IMG submission 184404) | Switchgrass rhizosphere microbial communities from Kellogg Biological Station, Michigan, USA - KBS S6-4 metaG (SPAdes) (version 2) | ecosystem: Host-associated > Plants > Roots > Rhizosphere >...
ATAGATGGGCGAAGCAATGAAGCCATTCAAGTGGCCCGTTTGCGAGCTCCGGATCATCTCAAGCCGCCGCCTGCGCACCCGTCGCTTCGCTCGCCGCCTCGAGCAGCCGCTTCTCGAGCGACTTGATCCGGGACTGCGACTCCAGCTTCTCGCCCAGTAGGTCGGTCACGTAGAAGATGTCCGCCGCGCGTTCGCCATACGTGGCGATATGGGCGGAGTGGACCATCAGCCGCGCGTCGAACAGCGTGTAGGCAAGGCGGTTGAGCAGCGCCGGCCGGTCGCGCGCATTGACTTCGATGACGGTGAAGCGGTTCGACGCCTTGTTGTCGAAAATGACGCGCGGGCGCACGTCGAACGCGTCGGCGCGCGGGCGCGCATCGGGGCGGGCGTGGAGCTGGGGCAGCAGTCGGATGCGGTTGGCGAGCGCGCTCTCGATCGAGGTGCGCAGCCGTTCGAGCTGCCCATCCTCGCGGAACGGCCGGCCGATCGGGTCCTGCACCAGGAAGTTGTCGACCGCGCGGCCGGTGCGGGTGGTGTGGATGCGCGCGTCGATGATGTTGCCGCCGGCCAGGTGGATGCCGCCGGCGATGCGGTAGAACAGGCCCGGATGGTCGGCGGCGATCACGGTGACGAGAGTGGCGCCGCGCGCGGGGTAGAATTCGGTGTGGATCGAGAGCGGCTCGTCCTTCGCGGCGGCGTATTGCCCCAGGTTCTTGGCGATCACGTCGTCGGCCTCGGCGATCCAGTAGGCATCGCCGAACTGCGGGCCGATCTCGTCGATGAGGTTGGCGCCGCTCTGGCCCACGCGCGCGGCGACGGCGGCGCGCTTGGCGGCGACGCGCTTCTCGCGCCCGTATTCGGCATGGCCCAGCCGCAGCCGCTCCTCGGCGGCGGCGTAAAGGTCGCCGATGAGCTGGCGCTTCCAGCTGTTCCAGGTGCCCGGGCCGACCGCCCGGATGTCGACGACGGTGAGCAGCATCAGCTGGCGCAGCCGGTCGAGCGATTGCACCAGGCCCACGAAATCGCCGATCGTCTTGCTGTCCGACAAGTCGCGCTTGAAGGCGGTCGCGCTCATGATCAGGTGCTGGCGCACCAGCCAGGAGACGAGCTCGGTCTCGTCCTCGTCCAGCCCCCATCGCGGGCAGAGCCGCTCGGCGATGACGGCGCCGAGCACGGAGTGATCGCCGCCCCGCCCCTTGGCAATGTCGTGCAGCAGCACGGCGCAATAGATCGCCCGGCGCGAGCGGACCTTGGCGATGATCTCGTGCGCGAGCGGATGGTCCTCCTTCAGCTCGCCGTGCTCGATGCGGGCCAGCAGGCCGATCGCGCGGATGGTGTGCTCGTCCACCGTGTAGTGGTGGTACATGTCGAATTGCATCTGCGCGTTGACGCGGCCGAACTCGATCACGAAGCGGCCGAACACGCCGGCCTCGTTGAACGCGCGCAGGGCCTTCTCGGGATCGCGCCGGCTGGTCAGCAGTTCGAGGAACAGCGCGTTGGCGCGCGGGTCGTTGCGAACGTCGTCGCGGATCAGGTGGGTATCGTGCGCGATCTGGCGCAGCGTCTCGGGGTGGATCTCCAACCCCTCGCGGTCGGCGACGACGAAGATCTCGATCATCCGCACCGGGTCCTCGGCGAACCAGGTCTCGTTAGGCGCACGCACCCGGCCGCCGAAGACGAGGTAGCCCTTGACGGTGCGCCCTCGGGCGCGGAAGTTCGCCAGCAAGCCACGCGACGGACGCTGGGCGAACTGCTCGTCGAGCTGCGCCATGAACACGCCGGTGAGGTTGCCGACGACTTTCGCCTGCAGGAAGAAGTACTGCATGAACCGCTCGACCGCGCTCTTGCCGGGGCGGTCGGCATAGTTCATCCGCGCCGCGACTTCGCGCTGCATATCGAAGGTCAGCCGGTCCTCGGCCCGGCCGGTGATCGCATGGAGGTGGCAGCGCACGGCCCAGAAGAAGGTCTCGGCCCGGCGAAAGGCGCGGTATTCCTTCGCGGTCAGCAGCCCCACGTTGACCAGCTCGGCGGGCGAGCGGACCTTGTGGATGTACTTGCCGATCCAGTAGAGCGTGTGCAGGTCGCGCAGGCCGCCCTTGCCCTCCTTCACGTTGGGCTCCACGACATAGCGGCTGTCGCCCATGCGCTTGTGGCGATCCTCGCGCTCGGCCAGCTTCTCGGCCACGAACTGGCGCTCGGTGCCGGCGACCACGTCCTTCCAGAACCGCTGGCGCGCCTCCTCGAACAGGGCCTGGTCGCCCCAGACGTAGCGCGCCTCGAGCATCGTGGTGCGGATCGTCAGGTCCGACTTGCACATGCGGACCATCTCGTCGATCGAGCGGCTGGACTGGCCGACCTTGAGACCCAGGTCCCACAGGAAGTAGAGCATGGCCTCGATCACCTGCTCGCACCAGGCGGTCGCGCGGATCGGCGTGAGGAAGGCGATGTCGACGTCCGAATGCGGTGCCATCTCGCCGCGGCCGTAGCCGCCCACCGCGGCGATCGTCAGCCGCTCGCCCTTGGAACGGTTGCCGGCCGGATAGACATTGGTGACGACGTGGTCGTGGATGATGCGCAGGATCTGGTCGACCAGGAACGCCTGCGCCGCGGCGATGTCGTGCCCGGCCGTCGGCCTCTCTACCAGTCGCCGGGCGATCTCCTCGCGTCCTTGCGCCAGCGCCTCGCGCAGGATCGGAACGATCTCCTTGCGCGCCTTGGCCCCATGCGCCTCGACCAGCGCGGCGATGCGGGTGTTGAGCCCGCGCCGGTCGATCACCGTCCGGGGGGAGGGGATGCGGATGATGTGCATGGGCGGATTCTCTAGGCTCTCCGCACCGTAAGGGAAAGCGCCTGAAAGCGGCGGAGGCGGGTCTTCGATCGGGAGTGTCGGCTATCTGGCGTGCCTTCGATCAGGCGTGCCGATCAGGCGTGAACGTCCGCCCACTCCGGATGGCGCTGGAAGGCGGCGACGACGTAGCTGCACATCGGCTGGATCTTGAACCCGGTCTCGCGAGCGTCGGCAACGAGCGCCTCGACCAGCCGCGCGGCGACACCCTTGCCGCCGATCTCGGGCGGGACGAGTGTGTGGTCGACGATGTGCACGCCGCCGCGCTCGACCCAGGTCAGCCGGCCCACCGCCTCGCTGCCGGCGACATGCGCCTGGTATTCGCCCGCCCCGCTCCCATCAGGGTTGGCGCGATCGTGCTTGGTGATGGTAACGCCGACCATGTTCGCTCCTCGTTCTGGATCAGCACATAAAGGGATCTTTATATGCCCGGGCTCACGGGGCTTGACCCGCCGCCGATCCGGTAACAGGCGATATGGCCATGCAGTTCCTCTCCGACAATGCCGCCGCGGTGCACCCCAGGGTTTGGCGCGCGATGATGGCCGCCGACGCGCCGGACACGCCTTATGGCACCGATGCGCTCAGCCGCGCGCTCGACGCGGCGTTCTCCGCATTGTTCGGGCGTGAGTCCGCGGTGTTGTGGGTGGCGACCGGCACGGCCGCCAACTGCCTGGCGCTGGCGACGATGGTGCCGCCCCACGGCGGCGTGGTGTGCCATCGCGAGGCGCATATCGAAGTGGACGAGGGCGGCGCGCCGGGCTTCTACTTGCATGGCGCCAAGCTCATGCTGGCGGACGGCGAGAGCGCGAAGTTGACGCCGGCCACCATCGCCGCGGTCCTCGACCCGATCCGCGACGACGTGCATCAGGTTCAGGCCCATGCCGTCTCGATCACCCAGGCGAGCGAGTACGGCTGCGTCTACACGCCGGACGAACTCGCCGTGCTCTCGGACTCCGTGCACGGACGCGGCCTCGCGTTCCACATGGACGGCGCCCGCTTCGGCAACGCCGTGGCGCACCTGGGCTGCACGCCGGCGCAGGCCGCGACCGGCGTCGATGCGCTGAGCTTCGGCTTCGTCAAGAACGGCGGATTCGGAGCCGAGGCGATCGTGTTCTTCCGGCCCGAAGTGGCGCAAGTCGCGCGCTATCGGCGCAAGCGCGCCGGGCACTTGCAATCCAAGGGTCGCTTCCTGGCCGCGCAGATCCTGGCGATGCTGGAGGACGACCTGTGGCTGGAGAACGCACGCGCCGCCAACGCCGCCGCCGCCGAGATCGCCCAAGCCGCCGGCGAGCGTCTGCTCCACCCGGTGCAGGCGAACGAGGTGTTCCTCACGTTGAGCGCCGACGAGCGCGCGGCGCTGCGGGCACTGGGCTTCTCGTTCTACGACTGGGGCGCGGACGGCGCGCGGCTGGTCACCAGCTGGAACGCCGACCCCGACCACGTGAGCGCACTCGCCCGGGCGATCCGCGCGCTATGAGCGCGCCATCGCTGCAAGCGCGCATCGCCGGGGCGTTCCTCCTCACCGCTCTCATCTGGGGATCGACCTGGTTCGTCATCCTGGGTCAGAACGATGCCGCGCCGGCGAGCTGGTCGGTGGCCTGGCGCTTCCTCATCGCCACGCCGGCGATGTTCATGACCGCCATGGCGATGCGCCGCAGCGTCCGGATCGGAGCGGCAGGGCACCGGCTGGCGCTGGTCGTCGGGCTCACCCAGTTCTGCGGCAACTACAACTTCGTCTACCGCGCCGAGCAGCACCTCACCTCGGGCATCGTCGCGGTGATGATCGGGCTGATGCTGGTGCCCAACGCGATCCTCGCGCGCATCCTGCTGGGCCAGCCGATCACGCGCCGCTTCGCGCTTGGGAGCGGCGTCGCCATTGCCGGCATCGCGCTGCTGCTGCTGCACGAGGCGCGGGTGACCGAGGTCGGGGGCAACGTGCCGCTGGGCGTGGCGCTGGCGCTGCTGGCGATGCTCTGCGCTTCGATCTCGAACGTCCTGCAGGCCAACGAGACCGGTCGCGCGCTGCCGGCGGTGAGCCTGCTGGCCTGGTCGTTGTTCTACGGCACGCTGGTCGACGTGGGGATCGCCTGGGTCGTCTCGGGACCGCCGGTGATCCCGGCGAGCGGGGCATATTGGGCGGGCACGGCGTACCTCGCGATCGCCGGCTCGGTGGTGACCTTTCCGCTCTACTACACCATCATTCGCGAGATCGGGCCGGGCCGCGCCGCCTACAACGGCGTGGCGGTGATCGTGATCGCGATGCTGATCTCGACCGTGTTCGAAGGCTACCGCTGGTCGCTGCTCGCCGCCACCGGTGCCGCGCTGGCCACCATCGGCTTGATCGTGGCGCTGAGCGCGCGCAAGCCCGCGGCGTAGTCGGGATAGCGCGGCGTCCAGCCGAGCAGCCGCTTGGCCTTGCCGTTCGCCACGCGCCGGTTCTCGGCGTAGAAGCCGCGCGCCATCGGCGAGAGTCCGGCCTCGTCGAGCGTCTGCAGCGGCGGCGGGGCGAGGCCGAGCAGGCGGCATGCCTCTTCCACCAGCAGGTTCTGGCTGCACGGCAGTTCGTCGGCGAGGTTGTAGGCTCCCGGCGCCGCGTCGATCCCGGCGATCACGCCCGCCGCGATGTCGGCGACGTGCACGCGGCTGAAGACCTGGTCGGGCAGGGCGAGGCGATGCGCCCGCCCTTCGAGCACCCGCTCCAGCACGCTGCGCCCGGGCCCGTAGATTCCCGGCAAGCGGTAGACCCGCGCATCCCGCTCCAGCCAAGCCGCATCGGCCTGCGCCCGCGCGGTACGCCGCCCTCGGCCGGTCGGCGCGCTCTCGTCGACCCACGCGCCTTGCGTGTCGCCATAGACGCCGGTCGAGGAGAGATAACTCAAGGCCTTGCCGGCGAGCATGGCGCCATAGCGGTCGAGCACCGGGTCGAGCCCTTCCCCACCCGGCGGAACCGAGGACAGCACGTGGTCGGCATCGGCCAGCGCGAGGCGCACGTTGCCCTCGTCCTCGAACGAGAGCGTGCCCGATCGGCCGGTCGAGACGATTTCCCACCCGCATGCCGCGAGCGCCTGGGCGATGAAGGCGGCGCTGTAGCCGAGGCCGAAGATGAACATGCGGGGCATGCGTGCTCTCATGATCGGCTGCCCGTCGATCGGCAAGCTGCCTTCTTCCCCCTCGATGGGGGAAGGATAGCGCGAGCTTGCTCCTTCGGGAGCTAGCGAAGCTTGGATGGGGGTGAGCTCCCGGTTTGCGCTGGGCTGCACGATCACCCCCATCCAACTGCGGCTAGGCGGCAAGCCGCCAAGCCTTCGTATCCTTCCCCCATCGAGGGGGAAGAAGGTCAGCGCGCGCGAAGGCGCGAAGGCGCAAAGAGGTTCTTCTTGCGGCGGAGCCGCTATCCTTCCCTACTGCGTGTCGGCCCTACGCGGTGGAGCTCGAAGGACGCCCGCGGCGCAAAGCGACTTCTTCGCGCCTTTGCGCCTTCGCGCGCGCCAATCCGCCACATCGCGCGCTTCCAATCACCCCGCAAAGTCCTAAGTACCGACGATGGACATCGCCAGCAGACCCTCCGAGACGCCCGAGAACCCCCACACCCTCGATGCCGCGCCGCCGCCGCAGGCGCCGCCGGTGATCCGGCGCGAGGACTACCTGTCGCCGGCGTGGCTGGTGCCCGAGATCGCGCTCGACTTCGCGCTCTCGCTCGACGCGACGCATGTCACCAGCAAGCTCTCGGTCCGGCGCAACCCGGAAGGCAACGGCAGTGGCACGCTGCGCCTCAACGGCGACCAGATCGCCCCGCTCGCCGTCCGCGTCGACGGACAGTCGGTGAACGACTGGCGGCTCGACGGCCCAGACCTGCTGGTCGAGCTGCCCGGCGAAGCGCACGAGGTCGAAGTCGAGACCCAGCTCAATCCCGCCGCCAACAGCCAGCTCATGGGGCTCTATGCCTCGAACGGCATGCTGTGCACCCAGTGCGAGGCGGAAGGGTTTCGCCGCATCACCTTCTTCCCGGACCGGCCCGACGTGCTCTCGACGTATCGCGTGCGCATGAGCGGCGACAAGGCGGCGTTCCCGATCCTGCTCTCCAATAACAACTGCGAGGCGACAGGCGAGGGCGCCAACGGCAGCCACTGGGCCGAGTGGCACGATCCCTGGCCCAAGCCCTGCTACTTGTTCGCGCTCGTCGCCGGCGACCTCGTCGCCAACCATGACACTTTCACCACGATGTCGGGCCGCACGGTCGATCTCAACATCTGGGTGCGAGCGGGCGACGAGAGCCGCACGAGCCACGCGATGGATTCGCTCAAGCACTCGTTCCGCTGGGACGAGGACACGTTCGGGCGCGAGTACGATCTCGACTTGTTCAACGTCGTCGCCGTCTCGGACTTCAACATGGGGGCGATGGAGAACAAGGGCCTCAACGTCTTCAACACCCGCTACGTGCTGGCCGACCCGGAGACCGCGACCGACGCCGACTACGACGCGATCGAGGGCGTGATCGGCCACGAGTACTTCCACAACTGGTCGGGCAATCGCATCACCTGCCGCGACTGGTTCCAGCTTTCGCTCAAGGAGGGCTTCACCGTCCTGCGCGACCAGCTGTTCAGCGCCGACATGGGCAGCGAGGCGGTCAAGCGGATCGAGGACGTGCGCGTGCTGCGCAGCGCCCAGTTCCCCGAGGATTCAGGGCCGCTGGCGCACCCGATCCGGCCCGATTCGTACCAGGAGATCAGCAACTTCTACACCGCGACGATCTACAACAAGGGCGCCGAGGTGATCCGCATGATGCGCACCATGGCCGGCCCCGAGCGGTTCCGGAAAGGCACCGACCTCTACTTCACCCGCCACGATGGCGAGGCGGCGACGTGCGAGGACTTCGTGCGCGCGATCGAGGAGGGCGCCGGGCTCGACCTGACGCAGTTCCGCTTGTGGTACTCGCAGGCCGGCACGCCGCAGGTCTCCGTCGCCACGGAGTTCGTGGACGGTGCCGTGAACCTGACGCTGATGCAGACCGTGCCGCCGACGCCGAGCCAGCCCGAGAAGCAGCCGATGCCGATCCCGCTCAAGCTGGCGCTGTTCGACCGCGAGACGGGCCGGCATCAGGGCGAGCAACTCATCGTCCTCGACCGGGCCGAGCAGACGTTCATCTTCACAGGCTTCGCGCAGGCGCCGGTGATCTCGATCAATCGCGGCTTCTCCGCGCCCGTGGCGATCGAGTTCGAGCGGCCGGTCGAGGACCTGGTGTTCCTCGCCGGGCACGACGACGATCCCTTCGCCCGCTACGAGGCGATGCAGAGCCTGGTCGTGCGCCACCTCATCGCTGCGGTCGGCGGCGGCCTCTCCCAAGAGGCGCGCGAAGCCGAGCGCCGGGCGATCGGCGAGGCGCTGGGGGCGGTGATCGCCGATACCCAGCTCGACGACCTGATGCGCGGCGAGCTGATGATCCTGCCGGCCGAAAGCTATCTCGCCGAGCAGCTGCTCGTCGCCGACCCGTCCGTTATCCATGCCGAGCGCGAGGGCCTCAAGGCCTGGCTCGGCCGCACGCTGCGCGATGCCTTGAGCGCCATGCACAACCGGGTCAGCGCGGTGCCCTACAGCCGCGATGCCGCCGCAAGGGGCGCGCGCAAGCTCAAGACCCAGGCGCTGGCCTATCTCGCCGCCGGAGCCCCGGACGAGGCCCGCCGCCGCGCCATCGCCCAGTACCGCGCGGCCGACAACATGACCGACCGCCAGGGCGCGCTGATGGTCCTCGCCGGCCTGCCGGGCGAGGAGCGCGGCGAGGCGCTGGCCGATTTCCACCAGCGCTACGCGGGCAACGCGCTCGTCATCGACAAGTGGTTCTCGCTCCAGGCCGGCTCGCTCCACCCCGACGTGCTCGAGCATGTGAAGGCGCTGGCCAGCCACCCCGACTTCACGTTGACGAACCCCAACCGCGTGCGCGCGCTCTACATGGCCTTCGCCGTCAACCCGCAGGGTTTCCACGCGCAGAGCGGCGAGGGCTATCGCATCATCGGCGAGCTGATCCGCCAGCTCGACCCGATCAACCCGCAGACCGCCGCGCGCTTCGTCCCCTCGCTCGGGCGCTGGCGCCGGATCGAGCCGAAGCGCAGCGCGCTGATGCGCGCCGAGCTGGAGCGCATCGCCGAAACGCCGACCTTGTCGCGCGACGTGCGCGAGCAGGTGACCAAGAGCCTTGGCTGACGGGGGCCGCGTCGAGGCCATCCGCTCGCCCCTGCTGGAGGGGGTGGCGCACGGCTTCCTCGGCCGCGCGGGCGGCGTGTCGACCGGCCTGGTCGCCGGCCTCAACGTTGGCCATGGCGCGGGGGACGATCCGGTGCTCGTCGCCGAGAACCGCCGTCGCGCGGTCGAAGCCGTGGCGCCGGGCGCCCGCCTCGTCACCGTCTACCAGATCCACTCCGCGACTTGCATGACCGTGCCCGAGGCGCCCTGGCCGGAGACCGACCGCCCGCAAGCCGATGCCCTCGTGACCGACAACCCGGCGCTGGTGCTCGGCATCGTCACCGCCGATTGCGCCCCGGTCCTGCTCGCCGATCGCCAGGCGGGTGTCGTCGGCGCGGCGCATGCCGGCTGGAAGGGCGCCATCGCCGGCGTCACCGACGCGACGGTCGCGGCGATGCAGGCCCTCGGCGCCGAGCCTTCCCGCATCGTGGCCGCGGTCGGCCCCTGCATCGCCCAGGCCAGCTACGAGGTCGACGAGGGCTTTCGCGCGCGCTTCCTCCGCGATGACCCGGCCACTGCGCGCCATTTCGCCCCCGGCGCTCCGGGCCACTGGCAGTTCGACCTGGAAGGCTATGTCGCCGCCCGTCTGGAGCGCTGCGGCGTCGCTGTCGATCGCCTCGGGCTCGACACATATGCCGCGCCGCAGCGATTCTACTCCTTCCGCCGCGCCACCCACCGTGCCGAACCGTCATACGGACGCCAAATATCGCTGATCAGCGCGCTTTGAGCGCGGGGGCGTCCAGCCCAAAAAGGCGGTTGGCAGGTTGCATTTTCGCGTCTATCAGCGCGCCAAGTCGGCATCGGCCCGGGGGTCCGCGCGCCCGGCTCGTAGCCGGCATGGGGGAAATCCAGGCACCTTACGACCACAGGGTTTTCAGTCCGCTGCCGGCGCGCGGTGGCGGTATCGAGACGACTACGAGAGTAGGACAAGGGCGAACATGGCAGAAGAAGCGGTCACGGACTCTCCGGATCTCGTCGCCGGAGATGGTGTGCGGCGGCGCGATTTCATCAATATCGCCGCGGTGAGCGCAGCCGGTGTCGCCGGCCTGTCGATCCTCTATCCCCTGGTCAGCCAGATGTCCGCATCGGCCGACGTGCTCGCCGAATCCTCGACCGAGATCGACATCTCCGCGATCAAGCCGGGCCAGGCGATCAAGGGCGTGTTCCGCAAGCAGCCCGTGTTCATCCGCAACCTGACGCCCAAGGAAATCGCCGAGGCCAATGCGGTCCCGGTCTCCTCGCTGCGCGATCCGCAGACGCTTGCCGAGCGGACCAAGGAGGGCAAGGAGAACTGGCTCATCACCATGGGCGTGTGCACGCACCTGGGCTGCGTGCCGCTCGGCGCGGGCGAGGGTGAGACCAAGGGTGAGTTCGGCGGCTACTTCTGCCCCTGCCACGGTTCGACGTACGATACCGCGGCGCGCATCCGGAAGGGGCCCGCGCCCAAGAATCTCGAGGTGCCGCAGTACGCGTTCACCTCCGACACCGTCGTCAAGATCGGCTGAGCCAAGAGACAGGATCAAGAGACATGAGCTTTCCCTGGGCCCAACAGTACAAGCCGACCAACCCGTTCATGCGCTGGATGGACGACAGGCTGCCGCTTCCGCGTCTGGTCTACAACTCGCTGGGCGCCGGCTACCCGGTGCCGCGCAACCTGAACTACTTCTGGAACTTTGGCATCCTGGCCGGCCTGTGCCTGGGCCTGCAGATCGTCACCGGCATCATCCTGGCGATGCACTACGCCGCCAATGCCGGCGTCGCCTTCGACAGCGTCGAGCACATCATGCGCGACGTGAACTGGGGCTGGATGCTGCGCTACGCCCACGCCAACGGCGCCTCGGCGTTCTTCGTGGTGATCTACATCCACATCTTCCGCGGCTTCTTCTACGGCTCGTACAAGGCCCCGCGCGAGATGGTGTGGCTGCTGGGCGTCACCATCTTCCTGCTGATGATGGCCACTGCCTTCATGGGCTACGTGCTGCCCTGGGGCCAGATGAGCTTCTGGGGCGCCAAGGTCATCACCGGCCTGTTCAGCGCCATCCCGCTCGTGGGTGAGCCGCTGCAGCAGTGGCTGCTGGGCGGTTTCGCGCCGGACAACGCCGCGCTCAACCGCTTCTTCTCGCTGCACTACCTGCTGCCGTTCGTGATCGCCGGCGTCGTCATCCTCCACATCTGGGCGCTGCACATCCCGGGCTCGTCGAACCCGACCGGCGTCGAGGTGAAGACCGAGAGCGACACCGTGCCGTTCTACCCCTACTTCGTCGCCAAGGACGGATGGGCGGTCGGCGCCTTCGCGTTCCTCTACTGCGTGATGCTGTTCTTCTTCCCGAACGCGCTGGGCCACCCGGACAACTACATTCCGGCCAACCCGATGAGCACGCCCGCGCACATCGTGCCCGAATGGTACTTCTGGCCGTTCTACGCGATCCTGCGCGCCTTCACTTCGGACTTCTTCATCGTTCCGGCCAAGCTGATGGGCGTGCTCGCCATGTTCAGCGCGATCCTGGTGTGGTTCTTCCTGCCCTGGCTCGACCGTTCGCCGGTCCGCTCGGGCGCCTACCGGCCGCTCTACCGCAAGTTCTTCTGGGCCCTCGTCGTCGACGCGGTGATCCTGGGCTACTGCGGCGGCGCTCCGGCAGCAGAGCCCTACGTGATGATCAGCCAGATCGCCGCGATCTACTACTTCGCGCACTTCCTGATCATCATCCCGATCATCTCGGCCATCGAGCGTCCCGATCCGCTGCCGTTCTCGATCACCGAGGCGGTGCTGGGCAAGGACGAGAACGTGCCGCTGAGCGCCAGCCCGACCGCGCCGTTCCCCGGCACCCAGCACGCCAACGCCTGACCTGAGCGAGACGGAACGAAAGCCATGATCCGCATCATCTCCATCCTCGTCGGTGCGTTCTTCACGCTCGGCCTCGCCTGGTCGTTCGGCAACGGCGCCTACCAGCAGATCACCGAGCCGCCGCCGGCCACGGCAGAGCACCACTTCCACCTCGCACCCAAGGAAGTGCACTTCGCCAGCGACGGTCCGTTCGGCAAGTTCGACCGCCAGCAGCTGCAGCGCGGTTTCCAGGTCTACAAGGAAGTGTGCTCGGCCTGCCACTCGCTCAGCCACGTCGCCTTCCGCGACCTGACGCAGCTCGGCTACTCGGAGCCCGAGGTGAAGGCGATCGCGAAGGGCTTCCAGGTCCCCGGCGTCGATCCGAACACGGGTGAGGCCGCGATGCGTCCGGGCCTGCCGACCGACTACTTCCCCAAGCCCTTCGCCAACGACATCGCCGCGCGCGCAGCCAACAACAACGCGGTTCCGCCCGATCTCTCGCTGATGACCAAGGCGCGCCACGACGGTCCGGCCTATGTCTACTCGTTGCTCACGGGCTACCAGAATCAGCCGGCCGCGCTGCTGAAGGAATTCCCGGATGCCAAGACGCCCCCGGGCCTGCACTACAACCCGTACTTCGCGAACCTGAACCTCGCGATGCCGCCGCCGCTGACCAGCGAAGGCCAGGTGCAGTACGGCGACGGCACCAAGCCGACCGTCGACCAGATGTCCAAGGACGTCTCCGCGTTCCTCGTCTGGACCGCCGAGCCCAAGCTCGAGAAGCGCAAGCAGACGGGCTGGCCGGTGCTCGGCTTCCTGCTCTTCGCCACGGTGCTGGGCTTCCTGAGCTACAAGAACATCTGGGCGGAAAAGAAGGGCAAGAAGGTCCACTGATCCGACCGCTTCGGCACAACGAAGGCCCCGCTGCCGCAAGGTAGCGGGGCCTTTTACTATGGCCGTCGAGCCGGGCTCGACCCGGGTCCGCGCTCGTCTGCGAAGCTGGGACGGGGGCGTGCTGGCGCGGCGACGCCGCGACATGGCGGAACCGGTCCCGGAGCAAGTCCGGGAGGCCGATTGCGCTTGACATTTAGTGCCAATTCGGTTATACGCTCCAGCACACGGCGGGTGTGGAGGGGCTGAGACGTCGGCGCTACCAACCCCGCACCATGCGGCCGGCGGCTCCGACGGGACCTCCACACCGTAGCGATGAGTCTAGAAAAGTCCGGCGGCAAG
>Ga0207713_1002561_pt1 | contig 13135 bp, 15 predicted proteins | sample KBSS64metaG_FD_184404 | JGI IMG/M metagenome (GOLD analysis project Ga0207713, IMG submission 184404) | Switchgrass rhizosphere microbial communities from Kellogg Biological Station, Michigan, USA - KBS S6-4 metaG (SPAdes) (version 2) | ecosystem: Host-associated > Plants > Roots > Rhizosphere >...
ATATCTTATGTAAACTAGCGCATTATCAGAACCGTTGATATAAAGGGATTTGTAGCACTTCGGAAGTGTTTGCGTTGCACACGCGTTTATGCATTAACAAATGCGTTGATATCAAGCGTTTCTTAATAACACGAATAAAACAACGAATGAATAAAAACGTGCATAAAACAGAGCGTAATGAAAGGCGCTTGAAGCACAACAGCGGGACCGACCGACTCCCCCAAGCCCATTGGTCCGGCACACTACAACTGCTGTCTGAAATTTGCGTAGTATTTTTTCAACTCGGGGTGTATCATACATAGGCGGAATAGTTAGCGACTGATCCTCGCTGGCGAACGCGGGTTTCTCCGAACTCGCTTTCCGTCATTACTTTTATCGGAGAAATCACTACGGAGGGTGATAGCGAATGGCTAAAGTTACTTGGACGAAAGAACTCGTTTCTAGCGAAATTATACGACTTGAATCCGAGGGAATGAATATATCGTCTCGTTACCTTAAAAATAACGGATATTATAGCGTAGTTAGTGCCGCAGTTAAACATTACGGAACATGGAACAAAGCGTTAGTTGCAAACGGAATTAAACCGAAAGCAAAGATGCGTACAAAAGAGGAAGTAATGGCGGATTACTTAGCCGACATAAATGCAGGCAATACTCGCGACGACATAACGTATAGGACAGCGATTAAGAGATACTTCGGCAGCTTCGATGAACTTGAAAAGCAGTTAGGTATCTACGAAGAAGCGCACATTTACGAAGTGTACGAGCGAACTATATTAGACGAAAAAGTATTCGAAGTACTGACGGAAGAAAAGGACGTAATATCTTCTAAGATTTTAGATAAATACGATAAGAACATCGTGCACAGTATCCGAAGCCATTTCGGTAGTGTTCAAGATTATTTCAGCGGCTTAGATATCGATTTCTACGCAAAACCGAGAGTACCTTTTAAATGGACGCCTGAAAATACGAAGCGTCAATTAATGCGGTGGATTCGCGAAGGTTATCCGGTTAATTATACGTACACAGCCAGTAAACACAATGGTATTGTAGAAGCGTCACGGAAGTTTTACGGAGGTTGGGAAGGGTTATTCACAGCTTGTGGACTTAACTATACGGATTACAGAATAGACACGACACAAGCCTCATTCTACGGCAGGGCGTTTGAAGATTTGCTTGCGGAGTACTTCGTTGAAATGAATTTAACTTTCCGCAGAGAGCCTGAGATAAGCGGATGTCATCCGGATTTTGTAATAGGAAGTAACTGGGTTGATGCTAAACTTTCTGAATGGACGATTAATATATCGGATTGTGGAACGGTCAAAAAATATGAACCGCACTGTGATATGTTAATGATCGTCTACTTACGAGGCAATCAAGACATCGACAAGAAAATCGGAACTAAAACTCGCTTAGTAAGTTTCGCTAACTTGGTTAAGAAGTTACCGGAACATAAGCGTGATTATTTCTATAACAAAATAAACGAAATCAACACACAATTGGAGGGCGTCGCTTGATGCTCTCTTTTTTCGTTCAATAAACACGGAAGGAGGACGACTATATAGCGTATATAAACGGAAAATGGCTCGCTAGACCAGAACGTCAGGAACGTATTGATTTATTATCGACGAAACTACGTAAGCTTGCAGCGGTAATCAAATCCGGTAAAGCAACGGAATATCACGAAGACCAATTTCGCCAAGACAAAGCGGAGCTCATCAAACTAAAACGCGTTCACCGAGCGGAAGTAGACGTCGCATACTTTACGTACGCTTATCTATCTGACGGCAGTAACCCCGCCAACGAAGATAATATCGTTCGTAACAGTGACGACGGTACGCTACATGATCCGATTGAAAAGCTAGCGCCAATTCATCACGAATTCTTTGAGCTTTGCGATTATGTAAACGAAACAGAACGTAATGCCCGTCTAGCTATCGCTGCAGCCCGCGGACATAATAAATCCGGTACATTTTCGAATGGATTTCCATTACATCAAATTGTATACCGTCGCCGTAAATACATTCTGATTATCTCGGAGACTGACACGCTATCCAAGAAATTAATCGGTTGGATAAACAAGCAACTTAAATTTAACGAGCTCTTGCGAGAAGATTTCGGTCCTTTAATGCATGAATCGAATTCCAAAAACGAGAAGGACAACGAAGAAGCGTTTATCACTACAAATAATATATTAGTCGAGTCGTCCTCTTCCGGTAAGCAATTACGCGGAAAACGCCACGGAGCAGTACGTCCGGACTTAGTTGTAATTGACGATCCGAGTTCAACGAATAATGAAGGTACGAAAGAAGCACGGGAAAAACTAGTTCATTGGTTCAATTCCGTTGTAGTACCTATTGGATCGAAGGCGACAGCGATTGTACTCGTCGGCACAATGGTATCGGCGACAGGGCTTTTAAACCATGTACTCAAACGTAAAGACTTTAAATCGTCATTTCATGGAGCAGTAATTAGCGAACCGTCTAATCCGAAGATATGGGAAGAGTATTGCGAGCTATACGCACGTGCGGAGTCAATGGAAGAAGTCAACGATTTTTACGAAGCGAATAAAGAGGCGCTAGAAGAAGGCGTCGAACTTGCATGGTCCTGGCGTTGGACGTACCGCGCACTCATGCACGAAAAAGTTAACATGGGTACTCGTGCTTATAACTCGGAGTACCGTAACTTGGCGTTCAGTGAAGACGAACAGTTCTTCTTTCCGGAACAATACGGATATTATCATTACGCTCACGAAAACGGTCAGGCTTATGTTGTTTACCAGGACTTAAAGATTCCGTTAAGTGAACTTACGATATCTGGCGCATGGGATATTGCGATGGGTAAGAACGCGAGGTCTTGTTATAACGCTGTAATCACCGTAGGAAAGCACGAATCTACCGGCTATATGTTTGTGCTTGACGAATACGCTTCGAAAGAGCCAGCGCACGTATATATCGAAATGATTGTAAAGAAAATCAAACAGTTTCGACATAACGTATTTAGCGTTGAAACGATTAACGCGCAGCATGAATTCTATCGCCAGTTACAAGAAGCTGTTCGACGAGAAGGTCTTTATAAGTGTCGTGTAAACGACGTTAAAGGACACAACGCATCAAAAGAGCAGCGCATCGAAGCGTTAGAGCCGTTACTCCATAACAAAACGTTAATTTTAAACGATAGACATACAATGCTACTCGATCAAATGGCGCAGTATCCGTTTGGTGATTACGTAGATTCAATTGACGGTCTTTCAATGGCTGTTGAAAACTGCATTAAACGTAAAGCAAGGGTAGTGCAGAAACCTAAATTCTTATAAGGAGTTGATAATATGTCACGACAAATCGAATTAGAAGCTAAACTAACACTCCAACAACGCAAAGCAGCACTATTACTCGTCGAGAACGAACTGATCGGAGCTGCTAACGATGAAAAGAAGTCACAAGAGGAGATGGCGGAAGAAGTTGGCGTAGGACGTATGACTCTTTACCGTTGGCGTACTCAAAATAAAGTATTTATTGAATATATGAATCTAATTGCTGACGATTTCTTAGGATCTCATCGCGCAGAGGTTTATTCGCAGTTACTTAAAACAATTCGCGGAAGTCAGCCAAGTATTAAGGGTATTGATTTATTCTTACGTCGCTTCGGTTTACTTACAGATCGTCAAGTAACGACTACTGAAGGCGAAAACGATAAGCGTAGTAATGAGGATTTAGCGAAGGAACTAGAAGATTTAGACGATTTATTGGAGGATTAATTCTCTTAGTGGCTACTATTTTGTATTTACTTGTTATTTAGAAATATGTTCTAAATGAAAAACAAATAAAGGAAGGAGGCTGACGCATGGCATTATTTGAAGTTGGAAAACAATTTCCGCCTCAGAAGTACGTAAAAAGGTTAGCGGAAAACAAGCGAATGAAGCGATTATTTCAAGGCAGACAAGCGGAAATGTTTGAACGCGCAACGGAAATCCTAAAAGATTCGCCAAACGCGCAGCAACTCCGTCAACTATACATCGCAGTCAATCTCGCTGATATTCTCGTAACTAAGCCAGCGGATCTACTCGTAGGTGAACCGCCTCAATACGAAAGTGGCCTTTCGGATAAAAGCGAAGAGCAAAAACGTCTGAATAGCTACGTTGAAGAGAACGATTTAAACCAATTGATTCACGAAAGTTGTACAGCGAATGGCTATCGCGGCGACGCGTGGATCAAAGTACGCTACGGCTATCGCCAAGACTACACGGAAGTAAAGAACGTTCTTTCTCCGGAAGAGTATGACGCTTATATGGCTAACGTGGATATGGAGCCGATTATTGAGCACGTTAAGGCAGATTCAGTTTTCGTAGAAACGGCGCGTGGTAACGTTAAGAAATTTAAAGCAATAAACATTACGTCGATTGAGTGGTTAGAAACACGTAAAGATGAAGTTCCGTATTTAAACGTTGAGAGACACGTGCCTGGATTCATTATTTACGAACGCTATCGACTTATTCAAAAAGGCGTCGATGAACAGTGGTTTGCGCCAGTTCCTATTTTCGAAATTGCGGAGAGAGTACAAACAGGCCGCGAGTTAGACGTCGTTGCAACAAATTTACCGCACATGCCAGTATTTCACATTCCGTATAAGTCAGTTGATGATGATTGGCGAGGAATTAGTGGATTAAGTAAGTTAGAAAGCGTATTTGCAGCGATTAATGATCGCCTGGTTCAAATAGATTACATTTTATGGAAACATTCAGATCCAAATTCTTACGGTCCTGAGTTAGAAGGCGTAGGAGACGGCGTTAAATTTGGTGGAGTATACATTCCTGTCACAAAAGACGACGTAACTCCTGGCTATATGGTTTGGCAAGCGCAACTAGACGCAGCGTTTAAACAACTCGATTTTTTAATTGGAGTAGTATTCCAAATGTCAGAAACGCCGCAGTGGTTATTCGGTACTACGATGTCAGGCGACAATTCTGGCGGGACAGGAACGAGTCATAGTGACGGCGCTGCGATTAGAGCTCGCTTCATGCCAATATTAAGCAAGATTAAACGTATTCGTTCGCACTATGATAAAGCGATTAGAGATGCATTATGGACTTGCGCTTTATATGACGCCGAGTTTGGCGACTATGAAGGCGAAGCAGTATACCCGGTTATCAAGTGGAACGATGGAATTCCGAAAAATGAAAAAGAAGAAGCCGAGATTATGCAAATTCGTACGTCGGGTAAACCTACGATCGATGTTCGCAGTGCCATCAAAAAGCAAGACGAAGTAGATGACGAAAAGGCCGAGGAAATTATGAAACGAATCGAAGACGACGAAACTACCTCGATGGGTACCGTTGATTCTTCGATTTTCAACCAAACGACACCTACAACGGAGGAGGCGACTGAGTAATGCGAGAATTACCGCCTCCTAATTACGAATATGACGTTGCGAAGCTGACTGACGCTTATGTAAAAGCACTAGAACAAATTCGTAACGAGCTTTATCGGCTTGACCTTACGGATTTCCAGCGTGCTAATGCATTGGCCGTAATGAAGTCTATAACGGAAATATTACGCGAACTAAACGGAGATACCGCCGACTGGATTAACGAAGCTATTCCGAAAGCGACCGAAGACGGCATCATACGAGCAATCGTTGCGCTTGGTGTTGCTGATACGGTAGAAGAAGCGGCGAATATCGTAAAATTTAATCGTATTAATAAAGAACTCGTTAAAGCTGCGATTGCTGATACGCAAACTAATCTACTTGCGGTTACGCAGAACATGGAAAAACGAATGATTGTAGCGATAAGGCAGGCGACTGCCGAAGTTATGCGAGCTAACCTAACGAAAGGTATTAACGGAACATCTACGCTTACGAGCGAGTTGATTCGCAGTATCCGCGATAAGTTAGGTAAGGCTGCAGACACCGGAATCGTAGATGCGATGGGGCGTCGTTGGAAATTAAAAGACTACGTGCAGACTGCCGTATCTACGAAAATGATGGAAGCGCACAAAGAAGCGACCATAAACGAAGCAGTTCAACGTGGCGTTTACTATGGCGTTATTTCAAAGCACGGTGCTACAGACGATTGTAGAAAATGGGAAGGTAAAATCGTTAAGCTCGCACGAGACGCGGAAGGTAGCTACCCTTACATCGGAGATTTACCGAATAGGGAAATTTTTCACCCACGCTGTCGTCACACAGTATCACCAATTCGAAGACCAGATCGAGTATAAAATCCGCCTTACGAAATGGCATAAAACTTTCGGATATTATAGTCTACGTTGACTTTAAACTCGGAGGGTATTATGAGCGAAGAAATCAAAAACGAACAAGTCGAAGTTGAGCAAACGGAGCCAAAAGTCGAAGAACAAGTCGAAGTTAAAACCTTCACGCAAGCTGAGTTAGACGAAATTGTTGAGAAACGCCTTCAACGTGAACGGAAGAAACTAGACAAATATTCGGATTATGATGACGTTAAAACAAAAGCGTCAGAGTATGAAAAGTTGCTCGAAGAAAAACGTTTAGCTGAACTGTCGGAAAAAGAACGTTTAGAAGAAATCGCTAAAAAGCACGAACAAGAAAAGCAAAGCCTATCAGAACAACTAGATTCACTACGCAAGCAGGCCGAGCAAGAGAAGATCGTTAATGCATTTATTAAGGCGGCACCAGGCGTAAACATTCCAACTGACCGTATTGACGCTGCTTTAAAATTAGCTGACTTATCGGCTGTACAAATTGAAGACGGCACAGTAAACGGTGTAGAGGACGTGTTAGCTACGCTTGTTGACCAATATAGCTTCCTAGTAGGTGAAGAAAAGAAACCGCAACGAGAAATCGGTGAACCTTCAAACAGCGGTACATCTGACGAAGCCAAAACGCTAGAAGCACAGTTAGAAGATGCGAAGAAGAGGAAAGACTTCGCTAAAGTAATCGAACTTAGTAACAAAATTCAATCGCTATTTAAGTAAGCAGTCGCTGACATTAGTTGGCGGCTTTTTTAATTACCAAAAAACTTATAATTCAGGGGGAAAAACAAAATGGCAGTAAACTCTTATAATTTCCAAGACCAGGTTCGTCAACTTCAAGAAGGTATCTCGATGATTATTCAAGATGAGCCTACATTATTAGGCTTAATCGGATTAAACGGAGAACCGTTATTCCAAACAAAGTACGAATGGATGTCAGATCACTTAAACTCTAATCGTGCTAACTTAGCAGCAGACATCGACAACGCAGCAACTTCAATCACAGTAGCAGCAGGTGACGGATCTAAATTCCGTGTTAACTCTCTATTAGTAATCGAAGATGAGTACATCAAAGTTACAGGCGTTACAGGTGACGTATTAACTGTTATCCGTGGATTTGACGGAACTACAAAAGCGGCTCACACAGCAGCAGACGATGAAATCCGTATCGTAGCTCGCCCGCAAGTAGAAGGTTCTGGCGTTGGTCAAGACGAGTCTCACGACCGTTATGTAGACTACAACGTAACACAAATCTTCGAACGTTACGCTGCAGTAACAGGCACACAACAAGCAGTACGTACTCACAACGTATCTGACGAATTAAACTACCAAGTTCAATTACGTCTTAAAGAATTAGCACGCGAAATGAATGACGCTTTAATCTACGGACGTCGTTTCGATCAAGGTGCAGGTCAACCGCGTATGACTGGCGGACTTTTAAACTTCGCTAGCATCAAGAACTCAGTTAAAGAAAACTTAGCAGGCGGAGAAATCACTGCGAAAGTAGTTAACGACGCGCTTGAAAAAGTTTACCAACGTGGCGGTAACGTAAATACAATTCTTACAAATACGGCTGGTGCTCGTCAGTTCTCGAAATTACTTGGCGACAAAATCCAAATCCAACAACAAGATTCTGTACGTGGTGGCTACGTTGCTACATTCGTTTCTGACATCGTTGGTGGAGACGTTGCAACAATCGTTGTTGATAAAAACATGCCGAAAGATAAAGTAGTATTATTCGACCGTTCAATTCTTTCTATGCACCCATTACAAGGACGCGCTCTACACGATATGGACGCTACTACTCCTGGTGCTGACTACGTTTCTCGTCAAATCCGCGGTGAATACGGCGTTAAAGTAATGAACGCAGCTGAGAAAATCGCTGTATTAGAAAACGTAAGCAAGTCTGTATCTTAATTAAACGGGAGGGAATACGATGGCTACTTTTAAAGCACCGCCACATTATTCCGTCCACTATAACGGCGACGTATTGAAATTTAATCATGTCGGCCTATACGAAACATCTGACGAGGGAGAAATCACTGTGCTTAAAGCGCAGTGCCCTCGTTATTTAATTTGTGTGGACGAAGGCGAAAAACAAACAAAGAAGCAAGAACCAAAAGCGGAGGCGAAACCGGCGGCCAAGCCGAAGACAGCACGCAAAACCTCCGCGAAATAAGAGATTGGCCTAACGGCTAACTAAACGGAGGTGCTTTACGTGTGGAATTTAACGGAAGCCAACGATTATATCAAATTTAACGCTATTGATAACGAAGATTTCCTCGACGCGGAAGACGATCGCAAGCAGTTATTACTTAACGTCAGCAAGCGCACAATCGACCGCAAGTTCAAAGATATCGAAATCCCCAACGAAGCCTATTACCTGTTTGGCGCTGCCCTCGGCGCAATCTTTAACGATACGAACAAAATGGCGCAGCAAGGCGTTGCTAGTTTCGGAGTATCCGGAATCAACTTCACGTTCAAAGACGGTATCGGCTCGAAGAATGGCGCACCGGTAGATTTAGCGGGTTTTATTCCCGACGAAGTATACGAAATGCTGGGCGTTAGTCGAGCGCGAACTGTGAAATGGACGGTGCTGTAAATGGCATTAATTCCGTTAAAGCAAACGGCTACTATTATTCGGCAGGGCGTAAAGGACGACTGGGGAAACGGAAGCGAACCGGTTGAATTTACGCTTAAATGTCGTGCTGAAGAAACGACGGCCACTGTACAGAATCAACTAGGCGAAGAATCCGTTTCGGACGTATTATTCCTTTTCGATAAGTTACCGGATATACGTTATGACGACGAAATCAGTTATACGAATGAACTAGGCGTGACAGTCAAACGTGCTCCGATAAAAATCAAACCGATTCGTATGCCGAATGGTAAAGCGACACTAACGCAGGTGTATGTATAATGGCGCGCGAGTTAGAGCTAGACCTAACCGGATTAATGCGGGCGTTAGAAGGGTTCGAGGATGAGGCGCAAAGATCGCTGCACGGCACAATGGACGAAATCAAAGACGACTGGGTTCAGAAATCCCGCGACGTAGCGCCGTTAGATGATGGAAACTTACGACGCCAAATTGACGGAACAGTAGAAGGAACCGGCGCCAATTCAAAAGTTATCGTAACCGGCAATGCGACAAACAGTTCAAGCGAATATGGTCGATTTAATTACGGCTACTGGCTCCACGAAGAGGCGCCAAGCTCTACGAATCTGTCAACGCAAGGCACAACGTTAAAGTTTCTCAACGAACCGGCACAAGAGCGCGAGACGAAATGGATGCAGTGGCTTGAAGAAGACCTACGTGACGCAGCAAGGCGAAGGGGGTTTTAATACGTGGGCTTAATCGATGAAATCAACGCGATATCAGACGTCATCAAAGCGGACTTCCCTACGATGAAGGTAAATAAGCAGAACGTGCCAGAAAAACCGATTAAAGGCGAGATCTGCGTACGTGTTCAGCGGTTAAACTCTGAAAAAGAAACGTCCGCAAGCTACGTATTGAATCGCGAATATCAATTAGTTTACTTCGGACTCAGTAACGTTGATTTACTAACGAAGATTGACACACTGACAGACCGATTCAGCAACGAAAAGAAAATACCAATTGGAGAGGCTCGATACTTAACTGTCGGGTCTCTTTCTTTTTCTCAACCGTTTAAGACAGCGGATAATCTTGACGCTGTGATTGGCGTTTTAGTTGGAACGACGCGTAAAGGTGTTTCCGAACTCAACGAGGATAGTCCGAAAATTGAACGCGTTGAAATTAAGTCTACGGCTGATTATGCGCAGTGGGGAAGGCTTGACGGTTCATTGACTCCGGATGATTCAACCGACGACGTAACGATGTCTGAAGTCGAGTCGTATACAATGCGCCAATTAGAAGACGGAAAGTTTTTATAAACGATAAGGAGTGATTAGATGGCGGGACAATGGGATCCAACTAATTTACCGGTACGTCCGGGACTGTACATCAATTTTAAAGAAGCCGCGCTCGCTCAAATTAACGGCGGAGATCGCGGAACAGTTGCGATGCCTTTATTTACGTATACGGGCGGAACTGCTGAAGCGAAAAAGTTTTATACGGTTGAAACGGAAGCGGCTGCGATTACTTTATTCGGAGCTAATAACGTTCAACCAATTAAGTTTGCGCTACAAGGAGGCGCGGCAGACGTTTTAGTTTATACGATGCCTGCAACGCCAGCTGACGCGGACTACGCTGCTATGCGTGATGCGTTCGAAGCTAGACCGTTTAACGTATTCGTTTATCCGGGCGAAGTTGCTGACGCTCAACAAGACAGCGCGCTTGCTTGGTGCGAAACAAATAAAGAAGAAGGAAAGCACTTCATGGTCGTATTTGGCGGTGATGATACTGACGACCAAGATCCGGCAGCAGGAAACAGCCGCACAACACGCCTAGACGGAGATTACGCAGTTAACGTCATCGTCGGCGTTGATTATTTAGATAACGAATATTCATCCGGCGAGTATGCGCCTTATATCGCAGGCCTCATCGCAGGTAAACAAATCAATGAATCTATTACGTATGCTGCGTTACCTGTTGACGACGTTACTAAGCGTTTACGTAGTAGCGAAATCAAAACGGCTTTACAAGCTGGATCGTTAGTGCTTTCGCATGATGGCGAAAAAGTGAAAGTCGAGCAAGGGTTAACTACTAGCGGTAAGAAGATTCGTTCTATTCGCGCAAGACAGGCGATTGCAACGGACTTAGCGAAGGCTGCTCGCGATAATTACGTCGGACAGATTTCGAATAACGAAGCCGGTCAAGTTTCTTTGATTGCGGCTATTTCGTCGTACCTTGAAACGTTGGAAGAGGAAGACGTAATCATTTTATCGGCCGAAGAAGAAGGTCCAGCGGTTCAATTAGATCCTGCGAAAGAATCTGTTGGCGACGCTGTTTTCTTATTGATTCGATATACAGAAGTTGATTCGATGGAGCGCGTGTTAATTAACATTACACTTTAAGGAGGCGTTTTGATTGGCGTTAAATGGAACTACTACAATTAACGGTACATTCTGCCGCGTTTATCATAACGGTAAATGGCTAACAAACGCTAAAGGCGTTGAGATTCAAGCGGAAATTAACTACGAAGATATCATGCGCGCAGGAACTCGCGGAGTCGGAAAAAAAGCGACAACGATTGAGTATACGGGCACACTTACGAATTATAAAATTACGCACGATTTAGTGAAAGCTATCGGGCAAGTTACTAACGATTCAAAAGGCGCTTTCGTAACGGAACTTCTTTTCAGTATTGATGATCCGGAAAGTCCACAGTCAAAAGCATATATTCGCGTAAAGGGAGTTCAATTCAGTACGATTCCACTGCTCAATTTCGAGTTAGGGTCAATCGTTGAAGAAGAACTTCCTTTTGTTTTTACAAGCTATTCATTCGTTTAATAAGTTAGCGGGCTTCGGCTCGCTTTTAAATTCGAAAGCAACCGAAAGGATGATTATAGATGGCAACGAAAAAAGCAAACCCTTTAGAGGCATTACTAAGCGCTAACCCGGACGTACAGGATTCCGTTTATATCAAACGATTAGACGCAGACTTCATCGTCAAGGCGCTAGATCAAGACGTATTTGAACAAGCGCAAGAAGAAGCGACATATGATGGGGAAATCCAACAAAAAGAGCTTAATAATTTAATTATTGCTCGTAGCTGTATTGAGCCGGATTTCAGTGATGTGGCATTACTTAAACTTTACGGAGCGGCCGAAGCAGGAGACTGCGTTAACAAAGCGCTTAAAGTTGGCGAAATCGCTAAAATCGTTGAGAAAATTATGGACCTTAGCGGATTTGATACGACACTAGCGCAAGCAAAAAAATAATTAGGGACAGTGACGAAGCTTGGACGATTCACGTTATCTCTCAACATTATAACATTCCGATGCATGAGATTTATACGTGGACGGACAAACAACGCCTAATGAGCTACGCTTCGATTGCTGTCCGACAAGAAGACGAAGAGAAAGCGAGAAAAGAAGCGGAGAGGAGGTCGAAATAATTGGCGTATGATTTAACCGCAGTCTTAACGCTTAGAGATAACATGTCGCGTGGTTTGCGTAATGTTAACAACTCGCTAAGAAACGCGCAACGAACAGCGAACACTTTCCGTGATACTAACGGTCGATTACACGATTCAATGGGTCGATTCACGCGGTCAACACACGGCGCATCTGGCGGTTTATCTCACTTCAGTAGTAGCGCAGGTTCAGCGTTGAAATCAGTTGGGGCACTTACTGCCGGAGTACTAGCGACAGTAGGCGCTTATAAAACGTTACAGGCTACCGTCGGTGAGGCGATGAAGATGGAGCAATCGCAAGTAACTATTGACGCAATGTTTGACGATAAGAAGCTTTCGAAGCAGTACCAAGACATGCTGAATAAATTCGCAATCAAATCGCCCGTTTTAGATTCATCGGAGATGTTCTCGAATTCTAAGTCGTTTATCTCGCAAACAAAAGACGTTAAGCAACTCGAAAAGATTTGGAACTTAACGGAACGCTTACTCGCAGTAGATCCGAAGCAAGGCGTTGAAGGCGCAGTAATGGCGATGAAGGAATTAATGAGTGGTGATACGCAGTCAATGGTTGAACGATTCGAAATGCCACGTAAAGCATTGAACGACATCAAGAACCTTCCGTTAGATCAACAATTAACAGCGTTAGATAAGCTATACAACAAAATGGGTATGACGAATAAGCTCGTAACTGCGATGGGTAGTACGTCGTTAGGTTATATTACGCAAATTAAAGAAGCTCTATCGATGAAATTCCGAGCAGTCGGATTCGAAGCGTTGAAGTCGCTTAAACCAATTATCGTCGATATCAAAAACGCAGTCAGCGACGGAGCTCTTGACGGGTTCTTCAAGT
>Ga0207713_1002562_pt1 | contig 13132 bp, 10 predicted proteins | sample KBSS64metaG_FD_184404 | JGI IMG/M metagenome (GOLD analysis project Ga0207713, IMG submission 184404) | Switchgrass rhizosphere microbial communities from Kellogg Biological Station, Michigan, USA - KBS S6-4 metaG (SPAdes) (version 2) | ecosystem: Host-associated > Plants > Roots > Rhizosphere >...
AGGCTGCATGGGTTCGCTCCTGCCTTGCGTGAAGAAGCGATGACCAGGAAGGCATCTGACTTCCCTACGCTGGCATTATCCAGATCAGGTAATACGGGTATTTCTCAGCCTTCACAAAGAAGGGCACCCCGAGTCATGTACTGCAAAATCAAAAGCTTGCGATTAATGCTCCTCATTAATCCCTGATCAGGATAGTAATGCCAGCGGGAAGTCTTGTAAACGGCAAAAGCGGCCCTTTTGGGCAATGTGTGACAGGTTGAGTGACAGTTTGTATGGTACAAGCAACCATCCGTTATTACGGCATAACGGTTTAAGAAACAATAATGCCGGGTTCTATCAGCTCTAGTCTGTGTGTCTCTGACATTTAAAACAGTGGCATTGTCAGGCTGCTTTAATTGCTGATACGTAGTGATTGCCAATCTCCTTGATTATTTGAGTAAGCGGCATCAGTTCCCTCTTGTTTTTCCTAAAGTTCAAATCAATGACATCAGCATTTTGGTTTTCCACTTTGGGGCATTCGTAGGTACGAGTAATGAATCCGCACATATCTGCGAGCACCTTAGCTTTGTCCATCTCACCAAGCATGACTAGCTGACGAAATCGTTCCCTTTCTTCATCAGAAAAGTTTAAAACACAAACATTTTCTACCCCAGAACCGTACTCCTTTTTACGCCATTTTTCTGCGTGATACCGGATTGCTTCAGATGCACATCGAAGGACTCTGGTAACTCGTTGCACATTGCGAACTGAAGGATCCTTTTCTTTCCCCTTGGAGTTATTGTAAGCCTGCATTTGATTGAATACTGTTGTTGCATTTATGTAATCCAGTTGCCTCAACATCGCGAAAATTCTCTCATTCGAATATCGGTGTGAATCCTTCTCCTGCCCTTTGGCTCCTCTTAAACTATGATCGACAATGTGCGGCTGGTTACTAAGCGGCCCATGAGCTAACAGATAATCACGAACGTCTTTATTATCAACCCCTTTCCCTACTGCACCTTTAGTTCTCGCCATGTTGTTCTCCTTTTTTAAATAGACATAAGTAATCCTCCGCTATCGCTGGAAGCGATCAGGATGTATGACCTTCCTTTATGGATGGCATTTAGTTTTTAGGCACCGTATTTACGGCAGTTTGATATGTCTTGCTGTGGCTAGACGACGTGCAATGAGAGTGACTAACATTCGATTTCGATTGTTGACCCCCATCTAACTTTTCGATTTCGTACAGAACTAAGCAGGCCGCTTTACCACACACATGCTGGCGCAGCCAATGATGTAAACATCAGCAAGGAATTTCAGAACCATGATATAAACACACAGCGGGGTATCAGCTAGGTTACCTGAGTCCAGGACTGGAACAGACCACACAGAGACAGGCTATCAGCCTGTTGATGTTATGGGATGTAACAGAGTGGTAAACGAAGGTTATGGTATGGACAGACAAGTCTGTTCACGTCTGGGCAGACCATTACCATTAGATCTTCTAAAGTGGCGTAGCCGAGTTGTCACGGAGTGACGTAAATAAATAACTAACCATCTCGATGACACCAGTCATCCTGCTGTTGGTTTTCACTTTTTTGCTTTTTTGCTTTTTTGCTTTTGTTTCGACGAGATTATGAGTGTTAGTGTGTATAAATGTCGAAACGAGGTACAAGGAGACCGAAGCCCGTATGGGTGATGTTACGCTAGTTTTCATTCCTGAAGAAGGAAGGAAAAGAGGAGTAACGAAGTCTCTTATATTATTGTGGCGTTTTATTCCTATCACCCAGTCTGGGCGAAAAGGAATGAAGGAATACTACCTATATTGTGGCGTTTTATGGCACATCTTCGCTATCTGATGTGAGCGAACGCCCTCAAGCCATCCCGAACTTCAACCCGCCATTATCCACTTTCCGAAATCATTGTCAAGCAAAATGCATGCCACTAGTATACTTATTTACGTTTATATGATAAAATACTTATGTGATGAATGACTTACAGAGAGGTTATTTTGTGCTTTGCCTTTAGACCACCAGCATTTTTTCTGCCATCGGTAGAAGAAAGTAAGGAGCTGGTCAGAACCCTGAAGGATTTCGGGCTAACGCTGACAAATTCAAGAATCCACCTTCTTCACCATATGAAGCAAACCCAGATCCCGCTTACGGCTTCAGACTTGTCAAAACAGATTGAACTCCCGCTATCAACAACACACAGGACTCTTTCGACGTTCGCTGACTGCGGACTAGTCGATTTCATTGTTGATCGCGCAAGCGTCTGTCGTTGGTATTTTCTTTTCGCAGACCGCCCTAACTTCTGCCCAACTTGCAATCAGACTTACAACGCCGCTTACTGATACAACCAAATGACCTCATAAAGCGGCTGAGACTGACGCTTACAAAAAGCGCCAGCGAGCAACCACGCCCCTTTACTACCGATACGGAGTTCCAACATGACTACAAAAAAGAAATCACAGGCCCAAATTTCGCCGGAGTTGAAAACTTATCTCGACAACATCGCAGCGAAGTACAAACCAGATCCGGGGGCCTTAAAGCGTCAAATTGATAATGCGGAAGCTCGCTACAGCCGAACGCAACAGTTTTCTGACATTCCAGCGCGGCTGGTGGTTAAACTCCAGAGCCTGATCCTAGACGGCTGGCGGTATTGCCCTTCAGCTAATTCTTCAGTGCTTTCCAATGCCACGATGATTGCTGTTAAGTTGCAAAAACCGGAGACCTTGATCGAAGATGAGTTGAAGACGCTACGCTCCAGAGTCTCCAACGCTTACCACGATCAACTTTTTACAGCGATGGAGCGTGAGATTGACGAACTGATACATGAAGCAGCACAGGACGCACAACAGAAAGCAGTGCAACAAGCAGCTGCCGAAGAAGCTGCAATACGTGACCAGTTGAGGGCTGCCCTCGGTATGGTGAAAGCATGACAGCGCAAACCAACCTGACCAAGGGGCAAGAGTGCCCCGTTACCGTTATCGACGAAGGCGCATTGAAACGAGCCATTCAGAAAGCAAAGGATATTGCAGACGCTAACCCGGAAAAATACCGTCGGATACATCCAACTTTACAATAACGAAACAAAAGCCATGATCGCGAAATCCTTCATGTAACGCCCCGTGCGCCCTCGAAAATCAAAAGCAGTACCTACATTACCTACACCATAAAACGCGCTCACGATGGCGCATGTTGCGTTTAACAAGGGTTTACCTCTTATATTTTTGGTTAACTTTTAAATATAGCTGCTTATTCTCAACTTCGCGAGAGAATTTCCAATCAGAAAATGCTCTTTGTCTGTGAAACAGTCGAGGACTTTCCCGGAACATTTAAACGAAAAAGCTGGTAAATATCGCTTTCATGAGCGCAAAAGCGATAAAAAAACCTGTAACTGGTATCTGGAAGTGATTAAATTGTTCTGAATACAACTTGCTCATAGATGGTCAATTGATGACACACAAAATTTGTCCAGTAACAAACCGCCCAATCAAATTGAATCGCGGTGGGATTAAACATATGCCTCGGTACTGCGTTGTTGATGGTAACCGATATGAGAGCTTTCACCAGTTCGGAACAAGCATATTGAAAAAATCAGTGAGTGAGATTATTGAACTGCGGAACGAGCACTTCATTGAAAAACATAAATCCACAGTCTGCGGCTACACCGTCGAAATGTTTTACAAATGCGACGAACCGAAAAAGCCTTAGGGCGATCATCCTCTCGTGTATTGAGATAGGATTGTGGTATTCACAAAGGGTATACCTGAAATGAAAAGAGCTTTCGTGAACAAATTCATTCACAATGAGTAGTAAAAATTGACTCTATGTAGATAATTCACGTAAAGTTATACAGTAAAAACCCAATGTGAAAAAAAACAATGACTACATACCAAATCACGACCCACGCTTACCTCAGGGCATCCACTGACGATCAAGACGCTACACGCGCACTTGAAACCATCAATGACTTTGTTGAGGAGCATCGGCTAACAAGTGTTGAGTATTATGTCGAAAACTTTTCTGGTGCCAAGCTGGAGCGCCCGGAACTTTCCCGTCTGCTTGCCGCAGCCGAAAAGGGTGACTTTTTGCTGGTGGAGTCCATCGATCGCTTAACCCGACTCCCCGCTGTACAATATGAAGCCCTCAAGGCTCGCATTGAAAAGCAGGGCTTACGCGTCATCGTTGTGGATCTGCCTACATCGCACGATGCATTAAAATCCGCAGCAGGTGACCGCATCATTGAGCTTATCAACGGCCTCATGATGGATATTGCAGCCCATTACGCACACGAGGACTACACCAAACGCCGCCAACGTCAGGCACAGGGCATTGCTAAAGCAAAGGCTGAAAATAAGTACAAAGGCAGACCAGCGGATACAGACCTGCGACGCAAGATTAAGTTGTATCTCACCAAAGGCGGGAATACATATGCAGAGATTGCGAAACTGTGTGATTGTTCCGTTGGGATGGTCGCCAAGGTAAAGAAAATCCTCGAAACCGCCTGACAGGTGACGACCACCAGCAACACTCTACTGATATTTGCTAAAGATCCGGTGTTCAGGATGTATGCAATGTAATCCCGCTAGGCCGATCAGACATAGCACCATCGATATTTTTCTTATGAGTACAATTTGGGGACGGGGGACTTCTGAAATCTTCGCTGCGTGGGAATGGGTAAGTTGCCGGGAATTCTACCCGGCAGACAGTATGACGTACTAATTGTATTAGCTCAGACTAGATCTGACGGTTTTCACTGGAAGCACACAATCAAATCTGACAGTCTGCTTTGAGCGATAAGAAGACCTATAAATCCTTCAGTTCGTTTTGGAGCCTTTCTAGTTCCCTAAGCAGGTAATCCTGTTGTGACACTAAAACTACGGTTCTGTAAGCCGGGTCACTCTCTTCAGGTGATTGAGGATTTTCTCGTTGGCTCTGTATTTCGTTCAGTTCATCTGCAATCTGTAGTTGTCTCTCTATGTTATGCTCGCGACTCATTTTCATTGATTTCTCCTTGTTTTCTAGATTAATAGACTTAATTTCCTTAGTGTTCAATGATAACGTGGTTCATTATAAAAATTACCTTCAAAACGTCTTCTCTTGGCACTGAGCTGCCTGTCAGATTAGGTTTAGATCTGTGCCATTGTTGTGTCAGGTTAATTCAACTAATTAAATGTACAGTTGCCGCCAGACGGCGCACCGATGAATAGCTGCATCTTTTCGCAAGTCACGGTGATCTTCTGCCCCTTTTTCAGTTTCGACGCCTGCGCCATCTCTGAATCAGCCATACTCAGGCTGACAGGCATGAAGCGATTACCACTTTCAAGTTTAAGAACGACATCATTCGCGAAATTTTTTGTTATGTCCTGAACAGTTCCGGTCATTTCCACCTTACGACCACCAATCTTGTCATCCGCTGCAACTTCATTAGCGCTGTACAGTTCTGCCAGAGCTTTTGCTGTTGTACGGTAAATGCCCTCATCAGAAGTTGTCGTCTTCGGTTTTACGACACCAGATTGCGGCGCTAAAGGCATTAACCCAGCGAGGGCCATCTTTCTAAAATCCTTTTGTATCAATGCATAAGCTCCAACACCACCGCAACTATCTATTCCAATTTTGTCTTTCGTTGCCAGAATCATTTTCTGTTTCTTAGCATTTTTCAGCTTATCCCCCATCTCAGCGCCAAAGACAATAGAGTTGTAAACGGCGTAGTAGCTTTCTGTGTTGGTGGTCATTCCTTTCGTGGCGCTAGCGCTGAGGAACTTGATGGCTCTATCAATGGAGCTCTTTCCATCATCTGAAAGTACCCGGTCGCAACTGGCTGTAACAAGCGTTTTGACATAAGCAGCCAAGTAATCAGGGTATGGCTGGATTTCACCTGAGATCGGATCACCAGCTACGGATGAGAAAGTGCAGAACGCCAGAGACAACCCAATAATTTTTTTCATTCTTCTTCCTGTATGCAGAGTTGATCGTTAAAGTTGATAATAGATTTTATCGATCGATATAATATTATCGATCGATTTTGCAGATCAATAATGCGCATGCAAATTCCGTCATGTACCCACGGTGAACTGGAAAGAAATGGCGAAGATCACTTCAGAAAAGGATGAGAAAATGAAAGGCTATGTTCTAATACTCAGCGGTTTGTTGTCGTCGTTTAGCGCCAGCGCCGGGCGCATAACAATGAGCGATCCAGAACAGTCAACTACGGCGAGCGGGCTGACTCTGTGTGTGTACTCCAATAGTATCTACACGTTTACCTACATCACGAAGTCGAAACACTGCCCGTATAGTAAAAGTTTCGACCTCGCTGAAAGTGGTTAAATTTGAACAAAGGTAATTATGTGCTGGGAGTGGAAATGGCAAACATCACGCTGTTTTATCAATAGGAGCTGGTGAGCTCGGGTAGCGGACCTTCGCAACAAGTCGCATAGTTCTGAAGCGTACAGCTGTCTTTTGACTGCATGCATCAACATTCGGAGGATGACGTTCGAATCTGGCATCCCGAAATTAGGCTCAGTACCTTTGCGCTTACCTCTCCTGGTAACATTTTCTTTTCTTCGCTAAGCATGCCTCAAGAAGTAAAACATCCGATTATTTCAGCAGGTAATCTAACTAAAATTTTTAGTCCTGGTCATAGCTGAAGCGGCAAGCCGCGAGTAACTCAGTCGAGGTATACAGGCCGTATCTTCCTCTCTGTCGTCCTGATTCCGAGATCAAGTGAAGATTTTTACGGGCTCGAGAACTCAATACATAGAGGAGCTTGCTTGCGGCGGCACTTCCATTTGCTTCATTAAAGTGCGGTACCATACCCTCCAGTAATCCAAAAGCGATGACGACGTCGAACTCGGCCCCCTTGACACCATGGATGGTGGAGACTGTGATGCCGGTTCGCTCGCGAAAAACTTTTTTGAAGAATGACACTTGATTAATGTAGGTCGCCCCTTCCTTCTGTAGCCGCTCTATTCTCGCTGCCGAGCTGCTGAAAAATGCCTCCCGATGGGTCAAGAGTGCAGGATGGATGTCTTGGGAGATATTGAGCCTCTTGAGCAGATCATTGAAAGCTTGGTCCAAGTAGCGGAGCCCGTCCGTTTCATTGACTGTGAGTGAGTTACTCTCTCGCAACAAGATACGCGGTGTCAGTGTATGGGTGTCAACGCCGAAACTTTCGAGGTCTTGGATCACATCGTTCGCCCAACGCATTCGCCTGACGAGGAGTTTGGGGGAGGAATCCGTTAGTAAAATCTTGGAAAGCTTGAACCAGAAATTATCGAAATTGTTACTGAAAGGGACGAGACCAGGGCCATCAAATTGCTGGTCAGGCAACATCGCTACTAGTTTTCGAGTAGTAGAGGCAAGCAAAACCCACTGCGGAGCAAGGACGCAGATATTTTCGGGAGAGTGACCGTTGGTGAGACTCATCCGAATCAGCCTTACAATCTCATCATGCACACCGCTGCGTGTTACGTTTTGATTGTAGGTCACCCGGCTGGGATAACTGGCATGTTTGCCAGCGCCTTTTATTTTTGTTGCGTGTACGCTGTAGTTCGAAAAGTAGCTAATAATTCGCTCGCTGGAGCGGTAGTTTAGGCTGAGCGCTAACTCTTTAATCGAGATCCCAGCGAGAGTTCGGAATTCATCCACTGGCATAGCATAGCCACCCAGAGAGCCATAGATAGCTTGATTCGGATCGCCAACGATGAGTATTTTGATCTGGCCGTTACCTGCACGAAGTATGGACGTGACGATAGTGTACTGGATCTGTTTGGTGTCCTGATACTCATCCACAAGGATGTGGGAAAATACACGTGAGAGCAGCACTGCGATTTGGCTTCTGTCCCGCATCAAGCTGTAGGCATACCAAAGGATGAGTTCGAAGTCGATCTGTCGGTTCGCTGCCAGCTCGTCGAAGTACAACTTCAAAACCTTGTGAATGATAGGGTGTTTTCCCATATCCACACAGCCAAGCTTATACCCCGTCTCAGTAACATAGTAATCGCAATCCCAATGAGTGACACCTTTATACGGAGCGCATAGCCTCTCCAGTAGATGCTCACGATCATGTGGGTCGATCACGCGGTACCCCTGTGCAAGTGCAGGGGAATAGATACCGTATGGCTTAAGTATCCACTCTAAACAGAACGCATGGATCGTACCAATCCATAGACCCGAGGTATCTACTCCCAGGTCCTCAATACGCTCTTGAATCTCATCAGCAGCACGGTGGGTGTAGGTAATAGCTACAACGATCCTCTTGTCAGTACGGCGAGATAGTTCGTAGGCAATTTTGTAGGTCAGGGTACGGGTTTTACCGCTACCTGGGCAAGCGATCAGAAAGATGCTTGATGGCTCGATTACTGCCGCCGCCTGCTCAGGATTGAGGTCTCTTGGGTCCCAGGCAAACATCACTGCATCTCCGCTAAGAATACATTAATGGGGTCTCCGGGTATCATAAGGCCGATTTCTCGCCTGAGTTCAGCCAAGCCGATATTTCTCTGCACAAAACGCTCAATTACCAGAAGAAATGCCTGCTTAGCTTGCGAATTCAATATATCGGAACCGTATCTGCATTCAGCGCGGTGCTGGAGAATTCTGGAAAGAAGGGGAAGAGGAAAAGTGCCATGAGCAAAATGAATGGCCTGCATTATATAGGCTGGGATCTGAACTTGGGGAGTCAGGTACTCTGCGAGCATGAGAGCGAACCACCCCTTGCCCTCTTGCTTTGCCATCGTCAGCGTACGAGTTCCCATTTGTGACAAGTCCCCGGATTGAAGTTGCTGTTTCGCCTCTTTCCTGGTTTCCTCGTCTTTGTAAACTGCTGTAATAGTTTGGACAACGGCCTCATGGTTACCGGCTGCGACAAAGTCGACCTCGAACGTATGTTTGGCGTAAAAGGTTACAAGCCATGGATTATCTCCAGTGAACTCGGTTAGATCAGCCTGCCGTTCTAAACCAGCTTTCTGGGACCCAGCTGCTTTGGCCTTTGCCTTAGCCACACCTTTTGTATCAGTTGGCAGAGGGGTGACATCAAAAAAGGCTTGGTCCAAATCAGTGATGATGGCGCATCGCTTCTTAATGCGGATGTTATGGAAGAGTACAGCAACATTCTTAAAGCCTGTGCTGCGAATGTTGATGACACTGATGCCTAACTCGTCAACACTGACTCCCAATACTAGCTTAATTAGGATTGGTATCAGAATTTCCTCCACATCACCTTCAACGAGTATCACGCTTTTGGCAAAGAGAAGATTGCTACGCACTGCATCCAGGTAACGCTGGATACTGTTTATCTGGCTAGGTACAAGACCTCTGGCTGGCTGATAGGCCTCGCAGAATGCACCATGACGGCCCAAAATATTGATATTTTTTACATTACTTACTTCGGAGATGTGAGTGGAGTGAGTCGTGTAGATGATCTGCGCGTCGCTATATGCAATGCGATCGAATAGGGTTTTTTGAATGTGTGTATGGATGTGCGCTTCCGGCTCCTCAATCAGGAGGAAATTGGCCATGGTCAGTTTTTCGCGCTGGTACTTGAACTCAAGAAGTTTAAGAGTTAAATAGATGAGATTGGCTCCGCCAAGGCTAAGTTCATGGATTGCCCCTTCGTACCCTTCTTCTGATTCACCCACGAAAAGCCTGAGAGACTGGAAAAGCTTATCGGCTTCTTCTGGAAGATCAGATTTGATCGAAAGTGATGCTGGCGAGTAGGTTTCACCAGCGGCGTCCTTGATGGTCTCACGAATGTGATTGCGAACTGACTGAACGTCTTTTAGCCCTTCGATCGAGGCGTTGAGTTCGTGGACCATCTCGGTAATAGGCTCCATCGTCGCTGGATTGATTTCTCCACTCTTGCTCTTAAGCAGGGTCAATAACGGGTTAGTGCGGTTGTTGTGGAATTCAGAAACAACATCCCGCAAGGCTTGGATGAAGGTCAGCGATACCTCTTTCGTAACGGAAAGGAAACCGGGCACCTTTGCCCCGATTTCTGGAAACTCCGTCTCTGATGAGAAGATACAATTATCGAAATCGCCAACTATTTTTTTGTACACTGAAGGATTACTGAAGTCCGCCCAGCTCCGTCCTGTGAAAATCGTTTCGTAATCATCGATTGTGATTGCCTCAAGGATCTCCGTGAGTTGCTCATCGTCAAAGATGTCCAAGGCAGCCAGCTTCAGCCGTATATCTTTTTTAGGCCGGAAGATAAGGTTATAGGTGGCCTTATGGATCGGCCCAGCATCCAAAGAAGCTGTTCCATGGAGAAAGAGTGCTTGAACGGATTCATCGGCGGTTATCTCTTCGAACTCCATGCTGATGATGATCCAGTGGCCTTGCCATTGACCGAGTGAGCGGCTGAAATCAGACTCATCTAGTCGATAGGCTGCACGCACCATGGTGTCATCAAGTAGGAGGCGAATAGCTCGCAGGATGTTAGATTTACCGGAGCCATTTTCCCCGATAACGGTGTTCACTCCCTTGTGAAACTGGAGAGACGTGTTTTTGAAGTTCCTATAGTTGACCAAAGTCAGTTTGGAAATATGCATGTTTCTCCGGCCTGCCGCTCCTTGAGCAGCCATAGTTTTTTTGCCCACGATTTTACGCAACTACTGTTTAGCTGCGAATTGCGAATATCCATCTTGTTTTGGGATAACATTGCATTGAACTGCTGAACTCACAACCGAAAGCGGCTGTAGTTCGTTGACCTTTTTTTAGCGGTCAACCACTTCAAACCTTCGAAACGAAAGTATCAGGTATAAGTTAACTCATATTATACTGACGCTACGCATGGGGCAAAAATGCCCTTGCTACTTGAAACATGTTGAAAATCATTCTTCATCATGTCTGTAGTTTGCACGAAGGAAGTCCTCATACTTCGCTGGAAGTACAGCAATTTCCCCCCACGTTTTATCTTTGGACCAGTACCCTGCACCGCATGAGTCTATTTTCCCAAAAAAGAGCAGTATGCGTCTCAATGCATTTGCCTGTGTAATCCCTCTGGCATCCAAATCACAATTTTTGGCTGATATTCTGAAATCAACATTGCCAACGAGCTTAGGGTGCCTTAAAAAGACGTGACTGGTATGATCAAATCGCTTTATGCCTACAATTTCTCCAAAATAAAAATTGGGTATATCATCCTCAGAATCTATCTCAGCAGCGTCCTTTAAGCACTCAGCTAACACATAATGGCGTACATCGTCCCCTACCGCTACGTGAATATCTCGGTAGTAATTTTGACGAAAATTTGTACACAGAGATTGAACGCTTGTCACCTTACTTGGTAGTTGGAAAGTTTGACCTTCATGCCTAGAAGCTGGAACATTTACTGATGGCCCATCTTCACTTTCGTATTCTGTTTCAACAGGTTCAGCGTGTTCTACATCTTGTTGTCTTACATTGTGATTAGGCCGCTCTTGCTTGAAACCACTGATGATGATCAGTTCGCCATCTTCGACAGCTTGAGCTGCTTCAGCCTCGGAATCGTATTTTTTTCCAACCATAATCCCACTTCGTAAGCGACAATATGGCGCATTTTCATCTGGATAGTGCCTAAAAAGCGCTTCGGCTCCATTAGCCATGATAGACACCGCCGGATCCCCTGGCACTCTTAACAAAGGTTCATAGCAAGAAGGACAATGGAGATTCCCTTTCATTTCTGCTTCATAATCCAACGGCTCAACTTCGATTCGGTTTAGCGCAATTATGGGCATCGTTGATTTGTCCCATTTTGGATCGTAATAAGCATAAGCGATTCTTCGGGTAGTCATTTGCTCTCCTTTCAATAAGTTTTATCAATACTTATTTTTTCCATAACTCACTGAGATTACTTTAAAATAGCCCTGGGCATAGGCAACACGCGGGCGCTTATGCCGTACATTCCAACCATGGCTTTCAGAAAAGGAAGCTAAATCAACCTGAAGGACCTCATCTCATCCTAAGCCTGCTTTACAACCTTATTCATACGCGCAGCTACAACATTCATGCCCACCTTTTCGTCTTTGGTCAGAGTGGGTGTACCAAAAAATTTCAGTAACAATGTTGATCTTCGCATTAAGCTAAAATTCCCTGTTGTAAATGAATACTCAAACTATATGAATATCCTCCACTTACATTTCAAGATGAATCCTAAAGACTTTTTGATCATTATCACAAATACAGCAAAAATTTTTGGTTTCATCCCTCCCAATGAAGACCATCAATCACATAACAGACCGTTGAAAGTGGGTACGTATGCAGATAGCGCCGAGTAATACCTGACCCGCTTTTCTCGTGCCCCACCACCTGTTGCAGATGTGATAAGTTAACGACCCAGCCAGCTAAACAAGCTGATATCATGGTATGTCTGAAACTGTGAACCAATCGCCTTTGCCCATAATCATCAAGATACGCGATACCAAGCTGATCACGAACGTCAGCTAACACTTTGCCAATCTTCGGCATGTTCTTACCGGACACAGGGGAAAAGATCTTCTCTTTCCACTGCCGATTAACAAAGTCGAGAAACCCCCATTCGATCAGGTTGGGATGGATCGCCACTTGTCGCGTTGCATTCTCGGTTTTCCCCTGTCCCCCTTCAGCGATCAGGAGATAGTGCCGCTGGCTATCTTCATCAAATTTGATCTGTGATTTCTCCAGCTTGGCGATCTCCCCTCTTCTGGCTCCCGTATACGCCAACAACAGAGTAATCCATTTCTGCCAACCATCAGGTTGCTTGAGCGCCCACCCTACAAACTTTCTCATTTCTGCTGCACTGTAAGCTCCAAACCTCGCTTTCGACGGTGCGGCGACTACTCCATCAGTCGGAGACTTCTCCAGAATATCTTTATTGTCAGTCAGAAACGTTTTGAACAACGATTTGTAAATCTTTAAATGCTTGTGGATAGACTCAGCGCCAACCAAATCTTCAGGCGGCACATCATCACACTCGATCAATTGCTGAACCGTCATTGACCGATAAGGCTGTACTACACGCTTAGGCAAGTTTTCAACAACTTCCATCACCTGCTTGATGTCCTGCTTGGTGATCGTCATTACATCTGTTGATGCACCAAGGACAATGAACATGACTTCCATAAAGCGCTCATTGGCCTGTGAAATTGCCTTCGTCCAGTTTTGGGCTTTCTCCTTTTTGTACATATTCCAAG